>JAEHJW020002824.1_pt1 | contig 102997 bp, 123 predicted proteins | sample 9271431 | NCBI WGS metagenome assembly JAEHJW02
GGCAATCCACGGATGGCCCGCCAGGCTCATATAGATGTTGTTCAAAAAGGGTCGAGAACTCTGCGGCGCAGGGCTTCGGCTTGTGCTGAACATGCGTGCTCATGTACCTCCTTCGTACACTCCGCGCGCATGTCCAGACAACACCCAACCCCTGCTTGCATCTTACCTCAACCCTTTTTGAACAGGGTCATATAGATGTGATCTCAGCGCACCGGATCTGTGGTTTCGGCGGTATGTTCACCATGTTCGGCGACGACTAGACGCAACTGCTGTTTGCAGTGCACGCAACTGTCCTTTTTGGCCAGCATTTTTGTGAATCGCCCACAATGCGGGCACTCGACTTGCGGTAAACGCTTCGATATGACCCCAAGACGAAAATAGATTGCCACTGACGCCAGCAAGATGATTGTACCCATGATCAGCCCGATGGGCAGAAGGAACCGCGACGCCGTCGCCAGTGTGCTATAACTGCTCAAATACATGATAATGAATGCGAGAAACAATAATCCGAGCGCCAGACTGCGCAGCCGATTCAACTTCAATCCAAGGACCTCCAGAGCTTCTCTGATCTTTTCCATCCTACACTGCCCGGTATGTGTTCGCAAGGCGACGGCTTATGGCAGCCGTCGCCTTGCATATAGACACATGCTTTTTGGCATATTTATGGATAGACTTTTTCAGGGGTTGTGCAATGCATAATTCGTCCAGGCACAGCAGGGATGACCGGAGCTTCGGGAAAGAGATGATCCAGCGCAGGGAGGAGACGCCACGATGCATTGGGGTAACTGGGTGCGCCTGCTAACTGTCGATGATTCAATCATGGATAAGCAGTTTGAATTGACACCAGAGGATGAAGACGCCGGGCAGAGCGGAGAGCAGGGCGGAGAGCAGGGCGGAGGAAAGAGACGCATCAGACGCGCCAGCGGACCTCCAAGACAGCGGCTGACGGGGCTGCGTGCAGAGTACGGGGAGCAATGGGTTGATAGTCAGGGGAAGGTGTACGCGAGACGTCTTTCCGGCAGCAGACGGGTGAGTGCGCCAACCTATGCGGCCTTGCAGGCCCGCGAGACCCCTTTGCAGCAAGCGAGGCGGGGAGCAGCGAAGACAGCGGCAGGAGACAGAGAAGCCGCATACATTGCGTATGATCTGGCAGGCAATCGCAAGACCCTTGAACGGGTCTTTCACTTGCCCCTGAATGCGGACTTGGTCGTACGTGATTTCCGCGTGGGCGGTCGCCATCCGATCGCTGCGTTGGCCGTATTTGTCGATGGCTTGGCTGATAAAAACATTATCAATACGCATATTCTGGAACCTCTCATGATCCTGACGGAACTCGATGATGAGCAGGGCGATATCGAATGGATCGAGTGGGTGCGGCGTGCTTTGCTGCCCGGCAATCAGGTGATGGAAGTGTCCATGTGGAAAGGCGCTGTCGAAAACATTCTGGCGGGCAGCACCTTGGTTTTTTTCGAAGGCGTAAACGCCGCACTCTCCGTGGAAACAAAGGGCTGGGAACATCGTATGGTATCGAACTCGCAGACTGAGGCGGTTGTGCGCGGACCTCACGACGCGTTTACGGAGAACTTTCGGGCCAACACGGGACTGATTCGCGCCAGGCTTCGCTCCAGCCACCTTATTACAGAGATGATGCAGGTAGGTACGCTGGCTGGCACCGATGTGGCCGTGATGTACATTCAGGGGATTGTCAATCCTAAGCTGATCAAAGAGGTGAAACGGCGCATCGCGGCGGTTCAGGTCGATTATTTGGCTGACAGCGGAATCATGGAACAGTTCATTGAAGACGATCCGATTGGCGTTATCCCGAAATTTTTGTCGACAGAGAGACCAGATCGCGTAGCTCAGGCGCTGACGGAAGGACAGTTCGCCATTTTCGTGGGGCATAGTCCGCATGCCCTGGTGGCGCCAGTGCTCTTTTGGTCGCTGCTGCAGACTGCGGAGGATGCTTATCTGCGCTGGCCATTTGGCTCATTCATCCGTCTGATTCGGGTAATGGCGCTCGCCATAGGTCTGCTCCTGCCGGCCCTCTATATCGCAGTCACCAATTACCATCCGGAGATGATTCCCACAGATCTGATGCTTGCCGTCGCGGCTTCTCGGGAGCGGGTTCCGTTTCCCGTCGTGTTTGAGGTGCTCATTATGGAATTTTCACTGGAACTCATCCGCGAGGCGGGTATTCGCATTCCTTCTGTCATCGGACCCACGATCGGCATCGTCGGTATTGCCGATGATTTTTTATATGTCTTTCGAGTAAACTATACCCCGTACATCAAAAAGGGGTGACAACATGCTGCGGCTTCCGCTGATCAAAGGTTCGACAATCCATTTGATCGACTTGGACAATATCCTATTTATCACGTCCGACCGCAACAAGATCGAGGTTCAAACCTTCAATGCTTCCTATAGACCGCTTATGTACCTCAAGGACTATCTCCAGTATCTTCGTCCAAACTTCGAGCAGATCGACAAATCGACACTCGTACAGATCACGAAAGCGGCCGCCTATGACCCGGTCAGAAGAACGCTCGAAGTTGAGCACGAAGGCATCCGCAAGACCTCCTACGTCTCCAGAAGCCGATCGAAAAAGATCGAACAGTTATTGCCGCGGAAAGAGTGACGAACGATCGGGAAACCGATCGTCCTGTACCATCCGTCAAAACTGAGAATAGCATTAGACGGCAATGCAGGTATAATATGTGTGTGATCCGAATTGCACGCATAGAACATATGTTCTATAATAACGCCATCGAGGTGAGTTGTTTATATGGACGAATTCGAGCGATTCATAAAGAGCGCGACATCAATAGACCTACACAACTTATGCGCCGAATTGAACGATCGTGAAAACGCAATCACGCTGCTGAAGCATACATTGGAGAGATTGGAGGAACTACACATCAGATATGAGAGTTATTCAGTTCTTCTTGAAACGCTTGATCAAATCCCGAATGTAATCCAAATCCTCCACAGGAACGGCTCTGATGTCCTCTAAAAACCGAAGTTCCTCTTCGTTGATTTCAAGCAGAATTTCTGACATTTTGATCTTTATGCTCTCTGCATCTCTGCCTAACAGGGAATCAACTGACACCCCATACAAATCCGCGATCTTCGGAAGCAATTCATTCGGCACGTTGCGCCTCCCGTACTCATAACCCGCGTACGTGCTTTTTGATATGAATAATTTATTGGCGGCTTCAGCAATCGACCACTTTCTTTTTTGTCTAAGATTTCTAAGTATTTCCTTAACCATTCATTCATCCCCCACTGTTGTTCATTATAGTGCGCGGATTGCACACCAACAATAAGATTCTCAAAACGCGCATAATAGGTGTTGACGTGTCCGTATAGCATACGGTATAGTTTGAGGAAGCCGTTTGCGGTATGAACACGGTGGAAAGTAGGTGATAAAATTGGCAGCCAAGTATCCCCGTCCTTGGATGACGGAGCTAAGAAAACACAAAGGGTGGACAACCTCTCAACTTGGTGAGGTTGTCGGGATATCGCACAACTATGTTTGTGCGATCGAACAAGGAACCCGCACCCCGCGTCCGCCTCTCGCTCACAGACTCGCATCAGCCTTGGGCGTTGATGTGGGCCTTTTTATGCCTCGTGATGTTCAAAATGAACATAGACAAGGCGAGTCTGCTTAAAGTATGTGCACTTCGGGTCACAGATATTCCGGGAATCACGAGAAATCCGAACGGACCTGATCAAGGGCGATCCGTGGTTCGTGGCAAAGGATGTCTGCGACGTGTTGGACATCGAAAACGCCAGTCTCGCTGTAAACGGGTGCGAACGCATTCGCGATGACGGAAGCAACTATTGGAACAGCGGATGAAGACGAAAAAGGGTCTTGCCAGTGTCAATGCCCTAGACGACAGGCGGCGAGAACAAGACGCAGACCCTGGTCACGCCGCGAGGCATGGCCTATATCCACAAAAGGAGGCGCACCCGTGCCAAGAAAGTCAGCACGCATACGAGTTACCGGCGAGGTTATCGGAACGCCGAACAAGGAACTGATTTTCGAGATTTATCGCCGCCTGCTGAGCCAGAGTGAGGACGCCCCGTTGGAAGGGGGCGAACACGGCAATGGACGAACACATCCGCAATCTCGCCGAACGGTGTCAGCTGGCAAGGGGAGATGACTTGGATGGTTCTCTGACCGTATCCTGATCCCTCCGAAGGCTTTGCATCGCTGGCTGGAGCAGGAGGTGTTCGCCGATCCAGACGGCACGGAGTGCGTCCGACGCCCGACGTGAGGTCGGAAATGATCCGGCGACTATTGGAGGGAGGCATAAAGACCTTCCAGGCGCAGAACGCAGAAATGGAATCGACAGAAAGAGGTGAAGAAAAGATGGATGAAGAGTTGCGCTCTGTGGTCGCCGACGAGAAGGCGACGGCGACCAACGGATGTGGGTGTACACAATGCGGTCGTGCATGGCCACGCAATTACAGGTTTTGCGGAGCCTGCGGAAATCACGTGGTTCCGCTGGATCAGTTGAAGACTTTGGCGCAAGGTTACACGTTCGGTGTCGATCCAGTTATTAAATCCGCTTCTTGGCCAGATCCAACTCAATAATGACGGATTTAATGGCTGCAAGATCATTAGACACAACATGATCCTTGTCATTGAAATGCACTTGATTGATGGCATTGCTGAATAGGTGGACTTTTATCCCATCATCGTTGTATGCCGAGAATTCGGCCGTGTACTCGAAAACTTCGTTTTCATTCTTGGTAAGGATATCGATTTTACCAACGGAAACATGAACAGCGAGTAGGACATCATGTGGCCATTCGATGAGAAACGCACCTTGAGCGACTTTTGATTTGCATCGGTGCCATCTCCCGGATATGGATTCCACAAGTGAGCTTCCGTCTTCAAAGTCTGACATACTAATGCCTCCTCTCTGCAAAAGATTGATCGCACCAAAACATTGCTCCTTGTCTGGGCACCATTAATTACTGCGAATGCGGCCTCTCACTGGACATGGCAGACCGCATTGCAGACGTGCTGGATATTGCAATTGACAATTTGCTTGCTTGTAATTCTACCACTCAGTCAAAGGAACTGGAAACAGTCAAGTGTCAGGAGGAAGTGAAAGGGAATGAAATGGGGCGGGTTGAACAACATGCTGAGCCTGATCAGCGATGGCAAGACAGAAGGAGGCGATAGTTTCAATGTCTCTCTTTGAAGCGGCAATGGGTGAAATGAAATCAGAGATTCTGGACGACCTTGAACGTCGAATGTGGGAGCGGCTTGAGCCTCGTATACAGCAGGACTATGGGCCAGGCATCTGTCAATCTCTGGCACATCTGAATATCTTCACGTTTCTGAGCAAACCGTTCGGCGGTTAATCCGAGAAAAAACGATTCCTTCGTTTCGTGTACGGGGGCAAATATTCCTCCGGCAAATGGACATCGATAGCTGGATAAAACAGCAAATCTCGGAAGGGAGATCATAAAGACTTGAACTTGTAAGAAAAAGCAAGGCCGCGTGCCCTAACCTCGCGATCGGATAATTTCTGGCTAGGGGCAAACAAGACGCTTACCTGATCGCGATTATTGTGGTAGTAGCGCTGATTTACGTGGTAACAGGATGAAAAAACCGCCACCGACGGCCATCGGTAAGCGGCGAACGAAAAAATCTGTTGCCTCGATTATATCACGTCGGGGCGGATCGGGTGAAGCGCATGGGGACAATGAGTGCCTATCCTTCTGGGAGATCAGTACAGAGTGCGATGAGAAACGAGAGGCGGGTGGGGTATGTATATGAGACAGGTCCATGAGCGGATGACACTGGGTGCAACGCAGTTGGATGCGGAGGTGCGCTTTGGACGGACATCTTTTGGAACGGGTCCGGTAACCACCTATCATCTGACTCCTGAGCAACTTGAGGAGTTTAATCGCAAATGCCCTCCAGACCCTACCTCCAAACCTGTCGCACCACTTTGCTTCCCTAAGCCCTCGGCAGCCCCGCCAACGCAGGAAAGCAAGACTCTTACCGGGAACAGGGGCATCTCTACCCAGCCCATCTCGAAAAACGAGGAAGGAGAAAAAACTGTGAGCGCAATACGCCAACCATTGAGACGAGACGATTACCTCGCTCTTCGTCAGCAAGGGCAGACGCCAGAGCAAATCGAACAAGACTTTGGCTATAGCCATCGCGTTCTGCAGTCCATGAGAGGTCATTGGAGGCTGCTTACCGTGGCAGAGGAATCAGCGGCGCTCGCAGTGTTGGACACTTCTGCTGGCCATACGTCCGACTCTACAGAGCCGGCGGCGCCAGCCGCAACAGTCGCCGCGGCTGACTCTTCACAGGAGTGCGCAGAGCCTAGCGCGGACGAATCAGAGGAGGATTTTGGAGATTGGGCTGCCCAGATGACCCGCGAGAACTTATTGCAATGCGGGACGTCAGGCCGAGCGCGGCAGGAGTGCGCAGAGCCTAGCGTGGACGACTCATGCGTGGTGATCCGGATCCCGCTGCGGACGATCCACCAGTGGATTGAGGACAGGCACCCCAAGATTATTTCTGAAAAGAAATTGCGCAGAAATGAATCCCTCCGCCTTTCGTTTGACCTGGCTTTGGAGGCTCTTGGGTGTACCCAGCTGGAACTGGAGGATTTGCTCGGTGAAACGGAGGTTATAGGGCATCTGCAGCGTTACCTTGACCGCAAACTTGCGGAGCACTTAGAGACACAACGGACAATCTCAAATCGAGATCTGGAGGGATGCCCATGAAGTACATGGCAGAATGCCCCGAGGGCGTTGTGATTCGGAGGAGCAAACGGACATATACACACGCGGTCCTGTGGGTGCGCGACGGCGTAGTCACGAATGCCAACTGGTGCGGCAGCTATGATATCGCCCTGAAACAAGCTCGTCGGGCGCATGCCCCATCTTGGTCGCCAAAAATCGTGCCGGTTACGCGGTTTGGCTACGTGGATTTCAAAGAAGGGATGATCATACACGAGTGAAGACGGCATGAGCACCGCGGACATCAACCAAGACTTTGTTACTTGCGAGAGGTTGTTCCGCGCCACCCAGGAGATTACGCGGGAGGAATTCGTCAGTCTTGTGACTGATTTCTTTGGCGGCAAGGATCGAGACTATGCCGAAAATTGCTGGCCGCAGTTTTGTCAGTCGCCGCTTGGTTATATTTTTTCTCGCAGTCCGCTTGAGCAAGGCGAAAGGTTGTTTGAACTGATACAGCAAAAAGCCATGACAGAGGATATCCACAATCGGTGCTTCAGTACGGAAGAACGTCGGTATAGCAGGTATAGGGAGGCGGAGTGACATGCAGGACGGAGCAGCAGACAGTCGAGGCGAACATGACGCGACCAGCAGAAGGTCCTATCCGATCATCACTCTTTGCGGTTCCACCCGCTTCAAGCGTGAGTTTGAGGCAGTGAATGCAATTCTGACGACGGGAGGCGCTATTGTCCTCTCGGTGGGCGTCTACAAAGATTATTTCGGCCGGCCACTGACGCAAGCCGAGAAGTTTGAACTGGATGCCATGCATTTTCGCAAGATCGCTCTGAGCGATGCGATAGTGGTCATCGATCCAGGCGGGTATATCGGGGAATCGACGGCGCGGGAGATCAAATATGCGCGGCATGCCGGCTTGCTAATCACCCGATTGTCGGACCAACCAGAATGGCAGGAAATGATCCGGGAGGAAGTTCTGGGCTGGCGAAACAAACTCGATAGTCGGGAAGGCGGGAAGGAAGCGCTGAGCGACATCGTTTACAGAACCGTGGAAATTCCGACCTGTGAGGAGCATGAAGGGATGGCTCGCACCACGGTTACAGTTCATTGGGTGTGTCCCCAGTGCGGCGGCCCACGTGGTGAGCCATACAAGAAGATCAGTTACGACGGTTCTCGGCGACTGTATAACGTGGACGGCTGGCGGAATCCTTGCGGGCATATTGATGGCTACGCCGATGTGCGCAAAGAAGCATTGGAGTTGGCGGAAACGTGTTTCCCTGTGCGCAAGAGTCCGGATCTCGCCATCCATGATGTATGAGGGAGCAAAAGAGCGCCATCAGCAGCAACTTATTCGCGGCAGGCAATCCCGCGCAGCGCAAAACCTGCGAGGTCGAAGTCTCCGACTCGCACGAATGCCGCACACTCGCCGTTGAGTTGCACAGTCTTGCCTCGCAATTGGAAGTGCAGTCGCACGGCAGGCGGTATACCAAGTTTCGTATAGATCGAGACTTGCACAGGATCATCGTTGAGATGGAGGCGACGAAATGACCATCGCAGACGTGGTTGCAGGCAAGCAAGACTGGCGTATCGAGTGTGGGGATGCGCTTGAGGTATTGCGGACGTTGCCGGATGAGTGCGTGCAGACGTGCATCACGTCGCCGCCTTACTGGGGACTGCGAGACTATGGCGCTGATGGGCAGATTGGGCTGGAACAGACGCCGGAAGAGTACGTCGGACGGTTGGTGACGGTATTTCGCGAGGTGCGACGGGTGCTACGTAGGAACGGAACGATCTGGGTTAACATGGGGGATTCTTATGCGGCTCACGGATCTGGCGCGGACGGCAAAGAATTAGCATGGTTAGGTTCCGGGTCGCTGGAGCGGAAAGCGCGTAAGCCGCCGTCTGGATTAAAACCCAAGGACCTGATTGGCATCCCGTGGATGGTGGTTTTCGCCCTCCGTGCCGATGGCTGGTATCTGAGATCGGATATTGTGTGGGCCAAGAGCAATCCAATGCCCGAATCGGTCCGCGACCGGCCCACTCGCAGTCATGAGTACATTTTTCTACTGTCGAAGTCGCGGCAGTACTACTACGATGCGGATGCGATCAGGGAGTATGCTGTCGGCCAAACAAAGCATGACCTGACGGGCCCGGGGTATGTGGCTCCGGGACAAACAACGCAGAGGGGGAATCGAATCAAGGCGCCGTCTGGCTGGGATACCGGGAAAGGTGCGCACGGACGATTTCACCGCGACAGTCGAAGTCCGTCGTCCAAATACTCTTTTGCAAGACGGGTGGTAGAGTCGCCGCCGCCAGGAAAGTGCGCTCAGCACCGTGTCGATCGTGAGCCTACGGAATATCGATTGAGCCGCAACAAGCGGGATGTTTGGACGGTGGCGACTCACTCCTTCCCTGGCGCACATTTTGCAACTTTTCCACCTGCGCTCATCGAGCCTTGTATCCTGGCGGGCGCTCCAGAAGACGGCGTGGTATTGGACCCATTCGCAGGCGCGGGCACGACCGGACTAGTTGCGCTTCGACACGGTAGGCGATTCGTTGGGATCGAATTGAATCCTGAGTACGTCGAGATGTCGAGTCACCGCATCATCGAAGACGCGCCGCTGCTGAACATGGGGGGGGTACACCATGATCACCGCAGACACCGCGAAGTATTGGGCGCGTTGTTATCACACCAGAGACTGGACAAGCGTCGACATTACGTGGATCGGCAGACGATGAAGACTTTTCCGGTGTAGTATGGCGCATCAGTTGGCGCAGCGTCGAGGGGCATATCCCTCGAGGGATGGAGCGGTTGAGATGGGAGTATGGGGAGAACAAGAGTCTTGCGAGATGAGGGGTGAGATCATGTTCGAGTTTGAGGTACGTGTGGATGGATGGGATTTCGGATATCGCTGTGTGGCCAAAACGGCGGGAAAGGCGAAGTATGCGTACTACCAGTTTCTACAGGACGGAATTTGGGAAACCACGTTTGCTGAAATCATGCCCCGCCTGCTCGTCAAGAAGATCGGAAGAGCCACCATTCAATCCTTCTTCGGCAATCCAGAAACCTTCGCATCGGTACGCGAGCAAAGAAACATGCCATTTGTCCACCAGGGCATGCGACTTGAAGTGGACGGCAAGATGGGCACTGTCGTTGGAGCGAATTCCAGCAGCAATTGGTCAGTCGTTTTTGATGGCACATACCACGAGGAATACTGCCATCCGTGGTGGAAGACGAGATACTTCGACGCAGACGGGAATGTGATTGCCGACTATCGGGAGGTGTGAGGGATGGTGCTCAAGGCGTGGCGGCTCCCCATCGAAGACAACGACTGTTCGTGCTGGCCCACGCCAACGATCAACGGCAATTATAACCGTCGTGGATCATCGGAAAACTCAGGCGATGGACTATCGTGGCCCACACCTGCAGCGGCACTCGGAATCGGCGGCGAGGATGAACCACAAACATTCGTTGGAGCGGTTGAGACAGGAATACGGGGGAGGGGCAGCCGAGTGAACGAGTTTACAGCGTTGCATCTTTTCGCCGGCATCGGGGGCGGAGCACTAGGATTCCAGAACGGACTTGGTGAGTTTGCGGGGCACACGGGGCACTATCGCACTCTCGCTGGTATCGACGTAGACCCTGCGGCCTGCGAAGACTTTGAGCGCATCACGGGTACCGCTGCGACACAACTGGACCTGTTCGGTCGCTCTGATTACATAGCCTTCCACGGTAAGGAGCCTGCTCCTGGATGGACAGAGGCCGCGCCGCGTGACATCTGGAACGCGTGTAACGGCGAGACGCCAGATACGGTATTTCTATCGCCGCCATGCAAGGGATTCTCAGGTCTATTGCCGTCCAAATGTGCCGTCGGAGAAAAGTATCAGGCGTTGAATCGTTTGACCGTTCGCGGCCTGCGATTGGTGCTGAAAGCGTTCAGTGACGACCTTCCGTCGCTGATTTTGCTGGAGAACGTGCCTCGCATTCAGTCGCGAGGAGCATCGCTGTTGAGCGAGATCAAGGCTCTCCTGCACCGATATGGATACGTGACGAACGACGCTTCTCACGATTGCGGGGAACTGGGTGGTCTCGGGCAACACCGCAAACGGTACCTCTTGATCGCCCGTAACGAACGCAAGATGGACAACTTCGTCTACGTACCGCCGAAGCGCCGCGTTCGATCGATCGGCGAGATCCTTGAAGCTCTGCCCATGCCGGATGATGTCGCGGGTGGTGCCATGCACCGGTTGCCGCGCTTGGCCTGGAAGACGTGGGTGAGACTCGCCTTGATTCCGGCCGGTGGAGACTGGCGCGATCTTCAGAAACTTGACCACACGAAATACCGACTGGAATACGTGCCTCGTGGGGGCGCGATGGGGATGCAGGATTGGGAGCAGCCATGCGGGACAGTAACAGGAGCTACCGGATGGGGCCGCAGTAATGCACCGACGGCAGTAGCAGATCCGAGATTCGACGACGATTGTGCGCATCACAACAATGTGTTTCGCGTCACGGACTGGGATTCGGTTGCGGGTACCGTAACGGGCGCCAGTCACGTTGCGAATGGAGGCGTATGTGTTGCGGACCCGAGGCTGAGTGAACGGGAAGGTCGTCACCCTGGGGTATACAAGGTCCAACGGTGGACGGAGACGTCAGACTGCGTGACAGGAACACGCTTCGACAGAGGGGCCGTGGCCGTCAGCAATTTTCGAGTCAAAGCGCAAGGCCATCCTGGTGGCTACGGAGTCCTGGACTGGGATAAGGCATCGCCAACTGTGCGTGGCGCGGCGCGGATCATGAACACGTCCGCATCGATCGCGGACCCTAGACTCTCGGGAGATTCTCGCTACACAAACAAGTTTGAGCTACACGGTTGGAATCAGACGGCGACGACGGTAACAGGCACACCTGACATACAATCTGGCGCTCCATCAATTGCAGATCCAAGACTGATCTGCTCGCCGAGATCAGGAATGATGGGCGTGCAAGCTTGGGATGAGCCAGGGAAGACAGTAATCGGATCAGGTGACGTCCACTCGGGCGCCGCAGCCATTGCGGATCCGAGGATACCGGAGGACGCAGAGAACGGCGTCTGGGTGATCGTCTCCACCGATGGAACATGGCACAGGCCACTGACAACCTACGAACTGGCAATGTTACAAGGGTTCCCGATGCATCTGCCCAGCGGCGAACCGTTTCAACTCACGGGCAAAAACGACGGGAAATGGCGAGAACGCATAGGAAATGCCGTTCCGCCGCCAGCTGCGCAGGCGATCGCAGAAGTGGCGCTCACTGCTCTGATGGCCGCCAAAGAAGGCATGTGGACAATGAGTGCTGAGGAAATTTGGGTGGTTCCTGCTGGTGAAGAACTCGATATCAGGGTGCAGTGAGGAGGAATCGGAGTGAGACAATTCGCCATGGAATTCGCGATTGAGGAAAAGGTTCAACACCGAGAATCGATCAATCTGTTGCCGCTCGATGAATACGACCATATCCTACTTTCGCTCAGCGGCGGCAAGGATAGCGTGGCGTGCGCTGTTCACCTTGACGAACTCGGCGTCGATCCTTCCAAACTCGAATTCTGGCATCAAAGTGTAGATGGAGGTCGGAGTGATACCGAGTTTTTGGACTGGCCCGTTACCGAGTCCTATGTGCAGGCGATTGGCGAACTCTTCGATGTGCCGGTCAGCTTTCAATGGCGAGCAGGCGGAATCTACGGCGAGATGATGCGCAAGGAATCCTTGACAGGCGATGTCTATAACGTCAATGCAGACGGCGAAATCATGTACCTACCGACGCGAAACGGCAAACGTACGACTAGGGGCAAGTGGCCTGCCATGAGCCCTGACTTGCGAGTCAGATGGTGCTCCGCCTATGTCAAGATCGACGTTTTCCGGCGCGTGTTAAACAATCACCCGAAGTATCAAGGAACGGCTGAGCGGCCCATGAAGATCCTGGTCATATCGGGCGAACGCCGGGAAGAGTCGCTGAATCGCGCTCGATATGCAGAGGCCGAAGTACACGCCTGCAATTCTCGTAACCGCATCGTACACGCATGGCGACCAGTGATCGACTGGAGCGAAAGACAGATTTGGGATGCGTTCGAAAAACGAAAGATCCTGCCGCATCCTGCTTACCTGCTCGGCTGGAATCGAACCAGTTGTTTGGGATGCATCTTTTCGACTCCGGACTTGTGGGCGATGATGCGCGAGATTGCACCGGGGCGGTTTTCGAGGATGGTAGGGGTTGAAAAAGAGTTACATCACACCGTGGATCCCAAGATGGATCTGACGGCTAAGGCAACTCAAGGATCGTTGAAACGATTGCCTACAGACGCTCGGACACGTCGATGGGTGCAACTGGCATTACATCGCAATTTCAATGTGGGTGATCTGAGAGTTGAGCGTTGGGAGTTACCCGCCGGTGCATTTCGCGGATCTGCAGGCGGCCCATCGTAGCACTTGGAGGGGGGTGTAAGCCGGATGAAAATAGCCAAACACAGCAAATTCGATGTGCGAGGGAAGGCGTGGATAGCCTGCTCGGAATGCGCGCGATGTATTTCATCCACGCGGCGACTTGGAAGTTTCCAAGCCTTACACGGTCGAGGAGGGATCCGATGAAGACTGACATGGAGGAGATCGTGAGGCTCATGGTATCGGAAGCGATGCAACTCCGTGCTCTCGCACGCCAGGCCGAGCAGGCGACATTCATTAACGCTACTGGCGCGCGCAAATCATTCTTCAACAGTCCGCCGACATCGATCAATCACGTCGATAAAGGCTATCCGGGAGTGTAAGCAACAACGAAGCACAAGAGGGGGATAAGAATGAGCTACGTATCGTGCTACTTTTGTCGTCGCCGTTCGACCTATCTGATCCACACGAAACTAAACGGTCTCATTTGGTGTTCGTTTGCCTGCGGAGAACATGCGCACGAAGCGGAGTCGACGGCAGACAAGGAATTACCGGAAGGACAAATGCGTCTGCATTTCATTGCTGGCGAAGGGTTTGAAAGGGTCAAGAAGCGTGAGCGCGATTATCTGGTAGCTGCGCGATATGCCAATAAAAAGAGAGAGAAGGAAGCGGAGGTATGAGCCTTGACGACGAAACCTGGCTTGACCATCGTGGCATACGCCAGAAAAACGGTCGCAAGCATGGGATCATGACCGAGATTCTCCAGCAGTGCCAGGGTTGCGGTCGGTGGGTGTACATGCTGACAGACATGAGCCCGGATGGGCATTTATGCGGTGGATGCGTCAATCGAACTCTCGACAAACGGCGGAAGAGCCAGGGAGTTAGGCGTTGAACAAGTCGCGCAACGGCCGTTGTTCTGTCCATTCTGTGGTTCGGGGTCAGGCAGCCCTCCCATTCTGATCGTGTTCCAATGGGAGATCAAAAAGGAGCTGATAGTATGCCGGAGATTACCATTGAGAGTAGCCTTCTTTGTTCCCCACTGGATGGTGGAGAAGGAGAGGGATCGGCTCTGTTTGTTCCATTAGTCGACATTTTGAGCTCTCCTGAGGACGAGTCGACAAGGAGGATTGTACATGTCCACAGCCATCATGGACCGCCATGAATTTTGGTGTCGTTGCGGTGGATGCGTCGAGATACGCACTGTTGGGAGCATCGTGTGGCCACCCTCGTGTCCTGTATGTGGCGGCGCCATGCGAGAGGTCATGATGTTTCAGTTCGAGTGGCGTTGGAACGAGAAAGGCCGACGATCCGTTCAGAAAGTGGCTTGTAAGACAAAGCCGAAAAGCAAACAAAAGTAAGTGGCAAGAAAGGGAAGAGCGCCCGATGAACTATATACACGAGATGAATTTGTTCAAGCAATGGTGCCGTGTAAATAGCCCGAACACCTCCGAGATTGTGTTATGGTACGCACTTATGGCCATAAACAATGAGTTGGGGTGGGTGGCTCATTTCAAAGCGCCATTCGTAACGCTTCATCCGCTGACCGGTTTGTCCGAGCGCTCCATCCAGTCGTCCCGAAACAAACTGAGGCAAGCTGGGTTGATTCAGTACGAAGAAGGAAGAAAAGGGAAGGCTGGGTACTACACCGTCTATGAGATCAGCAAAAAAGTACCCAATATTTTTCCGAACCTCTTCAGTTCTTCTTCCGAACTTCTTCCGTACTCCTTCAGTTCTTTCGCCGAACTTCTTCCGCATTCACTAAACATAAACGAAAACATAAACACACAACAGCAGTCAGCGCAGGCGCGCGAACCAGAGGGGCATATTCCAAAACTGGCAAGCGCACACGAACAGGCGTTCGGGTCCCTCATCAATCCCATGCAATATGACGAGCTGAAGGCAGCGGTCCTTGAGGATGGCATGGACATCGAGACGATTCTGCACGCCTTTGCCACGGCTCGCATGGCGGGACAGGGATACCCATATGCCCGAGGGATCATTCGCAATTGGCGACAAAAAGGGATTTTAACGGTGGCGGCCGCCAGGGCAGAAGCGGCGCAATTCAAGCATCGAAAGGATGAAGAACATGGCACTGGAAACGTTCGCAACGGTCGCGCAAGAGATCAGGCAACGGATCGAGATGGCTCGACAGGCCGGCCAAGAATCGTCATCCCCGACTGGACTCCGCCCCATCTCGACGCCTGAGGAGTACGAATGCCCGGTGTGTCGGGATGAGACAGGCATTCTGGTGGTAGCGGACAACGGTGACTATGCATGGCGCATCTGTGATTGTGTGCCACGAAGGAGGGTACAACGGTTGATGAAATCGTCTCACATCACCCCGGAATTTCAGCGAATCGGATTTGAGGACTTTGTGCGGGAAGGGCGGCCCGCTTGCACTCACCGCGCCTATGAATCCGCTGTGTTTTATGCGCAAAACTTTGAACGTCTGCGGGATTCTGAGCAAAACAGCATGGCCCTCTTGGGTCCTCCGGGGACGGGGAAAACCCGGCTGCTCATTGCCGTGGCCAACGCACTCTTGGCCCGTGGCATTGGGGTTCACTATTTTCCCTGGGTGGAAGGTAGCAACGACTTGCGCGATGCGGTCCATGACAGCGGCGAGTCGATGAAGCGCTTGCGTGACGCCCTAAAAACCGTGGATGTCCTCTATATCGACGATTTGTTCAAGGGGCGCAAGGAACCCACGCAGTTCCAGCTGGAATTTCTCTTTGACGTGGTCAATTTCAGGTCCTTGAATCATCGCCCCATTCTCGTATCCAGCGAGCGGGATATTGACGGTCTGTGCGATGTGGACGAAGGCATCGGAAGTCGGATCTACGAGAGGTGCCGGGATTTTACGGTGATCATGCACCTGACGGCGCAGGAGAAGGACCGTGGCATGATCCTAAACTATCGCTTGGCGCAGAAAGAGGTATAGGCATGAATCTCAACTTGGTCAATGTGGTTGGGGAGATCGTCGCGAGCGATTCCTTGGGGGCGTGAACTCGTGAGCGTGCAACTGAGTTTATTCGCCAATGAAGCGCAGCTAAAGGAGCAACGACGCCTGCTGGAGATGCTCGTGTTGTTAAAGACCGACGAGATTGAGACGCGTACATACCGCGGGTTCTTTGGCACCTCGGAAGCATGCCTGGCCAAGAAAGCGGAGGTCGACGAGAAGGTGCGGCGGTTCGTCCGCGAGGTCGATCGCGTCTTCCCGGGCGTCCTGGCACATGAGACCTGCGGCTGAGAGGGCCGACTGACGAATCAGAAACATCGACCATTTTGCCAAAAGAGGAAGGGGGATGATCGGGATGACGACGGGGATCGAATGGACGGACGAGACGTGGAATCCCGTAACTGGGTGTTCTAAGGTCAGCGAAGGGTGCCGCCACTGTTACGCAGAGCGCGTGTCGCACCGTTTCGGGTGGACGGAGTCTGGCTGGACGGCAAGAAATGCGGCGCAAAATGTGCAATTGCATCCGGAGCGGTTGAGTCAACCATTACGGTGGAGAAAGCCACGCCGAATCTTTGTCAACAGTATGAGCGACTTGTTTCACGAGCAGGTGCCGGATGAGTTCATCTGGCATGTGTTTCAGATTATCGCCGATTGTCCAGCGCACACGTTTCAAATCCTAACAAAGCGACCCGAAAGAATGCTGGAGATTTTACAGGGGAGGTTTTGGCGCAATTTCGGACCGTCGTCTAGGGGCGGAGACTTTCACGCTCTGATCATCAAAGGTGAACAACGAGAAAGTGATGTTCCATTTCTCCCCAACGTCTGGCTCGGTGTCAGCGTCGAAAACCAGCGAGCGGCAGACGAACGAATTCCACTGCTCTTGCAGACACCAGCAGCGATTCGTTTCCTGTCGTGCGAGCCACTATTGGGATCTTTGGATCTCGGTAAGTGGGTAGGGACGTACTACTGCTCCACGTGTGGATATCGCGGTTTTGATGGAGGCGCCCCCGATGCCGAAGAGGGTGATGATCGCTGCCCATGCTGCGGGGCAGACAGCTGGTATTTCACACTGGCTGAAACCCATGGCGCGCTTGGTGAAGAAAATAGGAATCCAATTCAATGGGTCATCGTAGGTGGAGAATCTGGTACAGGCGCTCGCCCAATGCATCCAGACTGGGCGCGTAGTCTTCGAGATCAGTGTACGGAATCAGGCGTGTCCTTCCTGTTTAAGCAGTGGGGTGAGTGGATTCCTGTCGAGTTGACCGACAAGAATTTTCCCGTCGCACTCGCGCGCACATGCCTTGCGGGAGACGGCAAAAGCGGCGATGTAGGACATTGGCTAAAGGCAGGCAAGAAAGCGGCGGGAAGGTCGTTGGACGGTCGAGTGTGGGATGAATACCCACAGGAGGCGACCGCGAAATGACGCACATCGAAGAGTGCACGCTCCTGCAGCAAGAGAGTCAGCAGGAGCGGCGAGAAGTGGCCGAATGCCTGCGAAGACTGCGAGGGGGCTGGAGACTTTGAGAGGACGGAGGAACAACCAGTGAAAATTCGCGTTTCGTATTCGGAACTTCGTAGCGAGAACTTCAATAATCGCAGCGCTCAGGCAGAAGTCGAAATTGATCTTGCGGATCGCAATCTTGACGAAGCTTTTGCCATTGCCTGGGGTGTCGTCAAACAGCAGGTCCGGTCACAGTTGGACGGCAACGGCAATCCTGCCGCAGAACGCCTGCGTGAGTTAGAACGCGCTGACGGAATTCCATTTTAGGGAGGGAAGATTCATGATTGACTTCTACGATAAGTTGCCTGATAAACTCGTGCAGATCGACGCGCTGCGCGTCAACCGGAACGCCAAACTCCATTGTTCTTGTGCCGATCCATCTTTTGAGGTAGATCCACGCAACCAGACGGTGCAATGCACGAAATGCGGCGCATTCATCAGCCCATTTTCTGCTCTCATATGGATCGCCGACAAGGCCAGCAAACTTAATAGGCAGTTGGAACGCCTGTACGAACAGAGGAAACAACTCGCCGCCTACAAACCGCATCTAGTGGTCATCAAGCGGCTGGAGCAAGAATACCGCGGTCGCAAGATGCTGCCCTGTTGCCCGCACTGTAAGCAGGCTTTCTACCTGGAGGATATCAGATCGTGGGTGGATGCGAAGTTTGCTTTTAGTAAGGAGTGAAGATGTGTTGAACGTATTTCTGATTGGCCCAATGGGCGCCGGGAAGTCAACGGTCGCTAAACATCTGGAGACACATGGATATCAACGGTATGCGATGGCTGCACCCATCCGAGAGATCGTCTGCGTTGCGTTTCCTTGGGTCACCGGGAAAGTGGAACAACGGGTCTACATGCAGCGTGCCGGTGCGTTTTTGCGAGAGTTCCGTCCGAACCCGGTTCTGTATCATGCGGATATGGCGTTGGCGCAAGCACCTGTCGTCATTGAGGACGGTAGAACGCAGGAAGAGGCGCTGTGGGCGCATGAAAGAGGGATGCTGGTCGTTGTCCTGGACGCACCGTTAAAGGTGCGCATGGAACGAGTCATGGGTCGGGATGGTGGCCTGCCGGACATCCGGACGCTGACCGACGATACCGAACAGGATTTTGCCAAGGTCCGTGCGCTGCGATTCGACACGGTTCAGGTGTCGCTCGAACAGATTACGAAGGAGATTTTAGAGAAGGTGGGCGAACAGTCATAGACCCTACGGCTAAAGCCAGCGGAAACGGAAGCGAAAAACGGGCGGAGGTGGCGTAGATGAGCAGCACGTACTGGAGAAACCAAATTGAGCATGATAGCACGATTGTAGGTTTGGGTGAAGGAGTCACGATTGATCCGCGCCGAACGAAAAACGGGCTGGAAGGCGCGCTTATCCTGTTAGTAGCCACGTTGCCTCGGAGCGGTAGAAAGACGCAACGGTGTCGCATCGTATTGTTTACCACGCGAAAGAACCAGATCAGGGAATTGGTCGAACAGAATCCTGGCCAAGAGGTTGTGGTCCAGACGACGGGGATGGGTACCTGTGGTACTCACGCTGATTTTTCCGGGATACTGGTCAGTTATGGTGAGGGATCGGTCGATGCGACGTGTGAGACAGCGGATGTTTTTTGCGAGCTCGATCCTGTTGAGTGTGTTTTTCGCGAAGAGGGGCATGAACAAATGGTAAGTAACCTCACTAAAATGAGAACGGAGTGATCGTGGTGATCGCAGTATCCTTGAAGGACGCGCAGAAAATGGCTGGCATTGTTCAACGAACCCTACCGAGGAATTCCTCCAAGCCACTCTTAAACGGGGTGCTGGTCGAGGCGGAGAAGGGCGCCATCCGATTTGTCACATATAACATATCGGCTGGGTTTCGCATGGAAGCGCCCGAACTGTCTGGGGCAACGGAGCGGTTCGTCATTTTAAGTGGAGAGCGCTTCCTGAACTTTCTCAAGGTGGCGGAAGGAGAACATTTGGGTTTGGAACGCAAGGGGGATCAGGTGCATTTGGAAGCTGGGCAGGCAAAGCTGAAACTGCCTGCGGGAGACGCGCAGGACTATCCAGTCTTCCCGTTCCTCCGAACCTTTGCCGTGTTTCCCGGACTGATTCGGGGCTTAAACAAGACGTATCCATTCACCGAGGGGAAAGAGAGCACTTCGGCCCGTGCTGGCGTTCACGTGCTGGTGAAAGACGGCCACATCACGATCGAAGCCACCAGTTCGAAAGAAGCGGCGCGAATTCATGGGGATGTGGAGTTGCCAGATTCAGACTGGGTAATCGCCTCGGAAGATGTTAGGGATGCCTGCGCTATTTTTTCGGCTGACCAAGTGATCTACGCGGAACGTCAGGGCGAGTTTCTCCTTATATCTGATGGAGAAGGAACCACCTGGGCGACTCGCCTTTTGGAACGCAACTTTCCAGACCTGAGCAAAATTTTTGCTGTGCAGTCGACAGGACGCCTAGTCGCCAAACGAAATACACTGCTCGGCGCCACAAAGAGGGCTCTGGCCATCATCAGCGACAAAGACAACAAGAGTGCCTTGTTAACGTTTGGATCCAATTCCTTGCGCTTGGTGGGCCATTCTCCCTACGGCGACGTGGAGGAAATTGTGACCGGAATGTATACGGGGGAGATACAGGAATCGGGGTTCAATCTCCTGTATCTCCAGCATCTGCTCAACCAGTGGGCGACGGAAAATGTTCAATCGGATGTGTTTGCGCTCAACGGGAAAGGAATGGGTCTCTTGTTCCGGGGGGAACACGAGGAGTACATGCTGGCAGGAACGCTCATGCGATAAAAGTGACGAAGAAGATTCCGGGAGGGGTGATAGTAGTGGTGGTGGCGCGTGATGAATGGATGGTGTTGTTGCGCGAGTATGAAGACACAGAACGGTTGGCACGCGAGAAGGCTAAAGAGTGGAAGTCGATCGACGAACATGAGGCGCGGCTGTGGAACGCTATGAAGGGGTCGGCGGCATTCTCCCGACAGTGTATAGCGGCGTATGTGGGGGAAGAGACGGCGGCAAGTACGGATCCGCTCTGTATCCCCATCGGCGATCAAGATACGCTGGACTGGTTGGCCTTTCGCTACGCTTCTCCCGGACCGGCAGAAACGGTGACGGAAGACGCGGTACATTCGACCTCACAGCAAATCTTGTGGAGCGAACGGTTGACTACTCGGCAGTACGCCTGCATCATGGCCTACACCAACGGTTGGAGTGAATCGCGTATTGGTAGGGAGCTCGGGATCAGCAAGGACTCGGTAAAAACACATCTCAAACGGGCCAGGCAGAAGATGAACCAGATGCGGTCCATCCAGATTAGCTTGTTTGAGTCCGAGGAGCCAGAATTCTGATAACGTTTCGATTCCTATTTGCGGTTTTTGTCCCCCGTTCCTTCTATCTTTGAAGGGGGAATTTTTATGCTTCCAAAATCCGCAATGGCCAACCTGCTCTTCTACGCGAACGAAACACTGGCGGTCTATCGCCTGCCGCAACTCCCCTATGAATATCAAGCGGAGTCCGTGAAACATACGGTCTACCAGCAGATGGCGATCTTTGTCCAGCAATACAAAGGTCGGGGGCAGATCATCGCCTTGACGCGGCCTATTTCCGCGCAAGATGTGGAACGAAACATGGCGACCTACAGCCGGCACCCATTCTGGCGCGATCACATCGAGGCCGCCAAGGGCAGTGTGGGATCGACCAGTGTGCAGGAGCGAGTTCTTCTGTTGCCTGTTCCGAAATTCGATTCGATCTGGGAGTCTGGTGAAATGAAAAAGCGGCTGTTTTCGTTTGGGAAGAAGGAAGCACCCGAAGAGCTCGCCGCGATTCGCCGTTCAGAGAAGCAACTGTTCGACCGAATTCATGCCTGGATACCAGGACTGAAGCGGGCCGAGATCCGCGATCTGGAGGCTCTCCTTCGCGCCCCTTATTATCGTGGGTTGGTGGGCATGCCTGAAAAGTGGAACTCTGCGCCAACGGTCGCTTATGGGGATGAGCTGATTTCCTTCCCGATGGAGGCGGACATCGCCGACTCGGTGGTGTGGGAGGATGCATTCCACCTACGCATCGAACATGAGGATGGACGCACCTCCTACCAGACGGTGTATGGGGTGTCTCATGCGGCAAAGAGCGTGGAGCCGTTGAATGATGAGTGGATCTACGCCCCGATGGAGAAGGCAGGAATTCCCCTTGATATCGTCGTTCATTTCAACATCCATACGGTTCCCGCGAGCCGAACGAAAGCCGAGAAGCAAAAGGCCATTGCCAAAAATCAATTCGACGAGTATGCGAAAACAGGGGATGTACCGCAAAAAATGATCGATACCGTGTTGGAGGCGGAGGAACTGGTGGCGCAAGTCGCGAGGGGCATGGCCGTGATGGACATGCATATCTTGTTTGTGATCGGAGCCGCATCGGAGCAAGAAAGCAAGAATTATGATGAGCATTTTCGAGGGCAGATGGATTCGTGGTTTCGGCTGGCGCGACCGCCCGGGGAAACGCTTCGCTTGTGGCAAGCCACCTTTCCCTCAGAGAAAATGGATGGTGTCGAGAAGACATGGCGCATCCCCTGCGATCCAGCGTACTTGGCGTCGTCGGGCGTACTGGCCACGGGAATCATCGGCGACCCGTCAGGCATGCTTTTGGGGAATTTGGAGAACGGGAGGCCGGTATTCGTCGATCCGTTCCGTCCGATGCAGGAATTGAACCGGACAGGAAGCTGGGCTTGGATCGGCGGTCTTGGTTCCGGGAAATCGGTCGGTATGAAGACCACAACAGACGTGATGTTGCAGTGGAAAGCGGTAGGAATGGTTATCTCACCGAAACTTGACGAATACGCGGGATTGCTATCCCGGTGGAAACAGGATAGCCTTCATCTGCGATTCGGGGCCGACAATCTACAGTTCAACCCGTTTCTCCTTGGGAAGGACGCGAAGGAGTCGCAGCAGATCGCAAGCGGATTTTTATCGACGCTGCTCTATGTCACATCCCAACGAAATGACCAGTATGTCAGCCTCGTGTTGAACAGCGCACTCCATCGAATGTATCAAGGCAATCGTCAGAACATGGGCGGGTTCTTGACGGCGCTTGAGCAAGAATCGAAAACAGCCGTCACCGAGGAAGAACGGAAAAGCGCTTACCTGATGGAACGAACACTCAACAATTACAGGGATGACCCGGTTGGACGCACTCTTTTTGGCACGTCCAACCGAGCGCTCGCCCAGTGGCCTGCGTTGACCGTCGCATCCATTTATGGGTTACACTTTCCGTCCCCAAATCTGCAGCCATCGGAGTGGACACCAGACCAAAGGTTCGGAGTAGCAATCCTATATCTTGTCGCCCAGTTGGGATTCCGGCGGTTACTGACACTGCCTCCAGAGCAACCCAAGTTTCTCGATATTGATGAAGCTTGGGTGCTTAGAAGTATTCCGGAAGGGAAAGCTTTGTTGAATACCATGAACCTGATGGGTAGATCGATGAACCTCGTCCTGATGATGGCCATCCAAAATCCTGATGTTCTCTCATCCGCTGACGGAGAACAAAACGATGATCTTACGGCGAACCTCGGGTGGATCTTTGTCGGAAAACTCGACTCTGCCGCGCAGATTCCGTACGCCCTGCGCCTTCTGCATCTTCCTGAGGATGATGAGGATGTACGGAAAATGTTCTCTGACTTTTCGTCCGGTCGCGGATTCATGAGAGATCCAATGGGAAGGGTAGGGGTTGTCAATATCCATACCTATCCGGAACGGGTGCTCAAAGATTATTTCGATACAACTCCGCGTAAATAATCGATTCGATTTGGTCACCCGTCTCCCTTCTCTATGAGGGGAGATTTCTTTGTGAAAAACAAAATTGAGTGGCGCGGTGATCATTACGAGATCTTCGCCAGCGGGGGCGGCATGCAGCATGAGATTTTGGTGGATGAAGCTTCGTACGAATGTGCATAAAGGCAAGGCATGCTCTGTTTAAAAGGGGGGATTTGATGCAGGAAGAGATGCATAGAAAGATGATCGTTTTCGTGAGTTGAGATGCGATATGCTTGAGGTGAGAGGGGATGGATGACCATGACGGAAGTCGACACATTAAACCGCAGCATTGTCGTCGGAGAGTTGTTGTTTGTACCCGCGTTCATCGTTTGGATTATGCACGGACTCCCGTCTCATGAATGGACAATCAGGCAGATAGTCGCTCACACGGATGCCTTTTTAAGCCATCTTGGTTGGATGGGCTGGGTCGGTCTTGCGTTAGGACTGTTGGGGTCGATGTTCATTGGCCTGTTGATACAAATTGGTACACAGGAAATCGTTTGGCGATTGAACGAAAGAAGGGGTAAAAAAAACACGTCTGATTAGAGAGAGGTGACGCATGGTGGGAAAATGGAAGTCACATTGGATGCAGCGACCGCCATGGTGGTGTTTATGCTTATCCTTGCATTCGGAATTCACTTGCCTGTTCACGGGATCTTCAGAGTGAATTTCTTTGGGATGACCGTACCCGCTTGGGCAGCTAGCATCGGCTCCATACTCGGACTGATCGTGTCAGGACTTCTTGGCGTCTGGACAGGAGCCAAGGTAGATGAAGTCGTGATTCGGAGAACAATTCGAAGAAGCGCGTAGTCAAAGTGATTCATCGCGAAAAGTCGAAAAGTAGAATGGGGAATCACCATTGCGGCGCAAGGGAAATCACGGGATGCGAATGGTGTGGAATTGGGATCTCATGGCTTAAGAGTCATCGCGTGGACTGTCTCTGTCGTATGCGCGACGTTCCTGTTTCAGTTTTCGACAACGGGTTTCGCGGAAGTGGGCGCGCTCGTCCTGGGCACGCTCGGCGTCTCGGGTGAGCTGAGTGCCGTCTGGCGCTCGTCGTCATGTGTGGTGCGTGGTTGGCGTTTATAGGCGTCTGCTTATCGTTTGTCTGGCAGGCGTCAGACGCGGCGATCAGCTGGTGTGAAACGACTTGGCCGACCCATCCTTGGGCACTTCGCTTGGTGGAGTGGGGCCATCGGTTCGGAACGAAAGCAAAGCGCTCGGGGGATTGGACGGATCGAACCGGGATGGCAGCTATCGTGGTTGGAGCGTTTATGGTGGCCCAGTCGCTATCGGCTCTTGAGATGATCGTCGCCGGTTTTATCATGGCCGGCCATGCCCACCCTTATGATGATGTTATAGTGCCAGAAGAGATGAAACACTAGGTTATTCCTATAATCCGGGAGGTATTCATCATGAAACTCGTCATTACCGAGAAACCAAGTGTGGCTCGCGACATCGCGGCTGTACTGGGAAAGGTCACGCGCAAAGAAGGATACATGGAAGCCGGTGATTACACCGTCACCTACGCCGTGGGGCACTTGGTGGGTCTAGCCGACGCCGATGCCTATAACACCAGATACAAGTCCTGGCGCATCGAGGATTTGCCGATCCTACCCGAAACATTTCGCCTTGTCGTTCTCGATCATGCAAAAGCGCAGTATAAGATCGTGGCCCAACTCCTGAAACAGGCCAAGGAAGTGATCGTGGCCACCGATGCTGGCCGCGAGGGACAACTGATTTACGAACTGATTGCGCGTCAATCCGGATACAAGGGCCCGACGAAACGTCTCTGGTTGTCCTCCATGACTGAATCCGCGATCCGGGAGGCTTTCGGACGACTCCGAAATAATCAGGAGTACCAACCGCTCTATGCGGCCGCCATCTCACGCAGCGAAGCCGACTGGCTGGTCGGAATCAACGCCACCCGCTGTATGACCGTCAAGGGTGGCACGAAACTGCCTGTTGGCCGCGTTCAGACGCCTACCCTTGCCATGATTGTAGACCGTGATCTGACCATTGAGCAGTTCGCCCCCGTTTCTTATTTTGAAGTCGTAGCCACGTTCGCGCACGAGGACGGCGGCACGTACACCGGAAAGTGGACAAAGGACAAGCAGACCCGCCTTGATGATCTGGCAATGGCCACGGCGATTGCAGATGCAGTAAGAAATAAAATGGGTCGGGTGGAGAAGGTTGAAACAAAACCTAAATTGGAGCAGCCACCCCTATTGTTCGATCTGACGTCGTTGCAGCGTAAAGCCAACCAACTGTGGGGATTCACCGCCGACCAGACATTAAAGCTGGCTCAAGCACTATACGAAACGCATAAGGTTCTCACGTATCCGCGCACCGACAGTCGCTATATCAGCCAAGACATCGTGCCAACGCTTCCGGAACGACTTCGGGCAGCCGCCACGGCTGTGCCTGTTCTTTCAAATCTGATCGGTTCTGCTACAACGCAGCCTGGGAAACGTGTGGTAGACGACAAAAAAGTCACCGATCACCACGCCATCATTCCCACGGACAAGCGGCCAGGGTCCCTTAATGACCAGGAACGCAGGCTCTATGAGTTGGTCTCGCGCCAAACCTTGGCAGCCCTCCTGCCGGCCGCAGAGTGGTCCTTGACCACCATTGAAACAATCGTTCATCAGGAGTTGTTTCGAACCACCGGTCGCACGCTGGTGTCACTCGGTTGGCGTGCGGCTCTTGGTGATCAAGCAGACGACGAAAAGCGAGAGGAAGAGGATGACTCTACATCCCTGCTACCCGCCGTCAAACAAGGTGATCCGTCCTCTGTCGAGTCCGTAGAAGCCTTGGCCAAGCAAACGAAGCCCCCAGGGCACTTTACGGAGGCATCCCTGCTGGCGGCCATGGAGAGTGCCGGCAAACAGATTGATGACGCCGAACTGGCCGGAGCCATGAAGGAACGCGGACTCGGAACGCCGGCCACACGGGCCGCCACAATCGAAAAGCTAAAACGTGACGGCCTCATCCAGGTGCAGAAAAAGCAGCTCACTGCGACGCAAAAAGGTCGCGAACTGATCACCACCATTCCGATCGCGGTTCTCAAGTCACCGGAGCTCACCGGTGAATGGGAGGCCAAGCTCAAACGCATGGAACAAAGTCAGTACGATCGACAGGCATTTATTCAGGAAATTCATCAATTTACACGCGACGTGATCACGCAGATCACTTCACAAACCATCACCATTGCGACTGATCCAAAAGCAGGCATTGGTCAATGTCCAAAGTGTGGCGCACCTATGCAAGAATCACCCAAAGCGTTCGGCTGCAGCGCCTGGAAAGGCGGTTGCGATTTTAAGGTCTGGAAAAAGATTTCCGGGCACAAGATGACCGTCGGCCAGGTCAAGGAACTGGTCACCAAGGGAATCACCAAGTCACTGAAATTCCAATCCAAAACCGGAAAAGACTTCGAGGCCCAACTGAAGCTTGTAGACGGTAAAGTGGAATTTGCTTTTGCAGCTCACAAATAGGGGGATTTCCTATGTGCTTTCTTATCCGTTCTTCTCCTGCCCGTTCGACACAACAAACTGCATACAGCGTCACAGTAGACTATACGCTAACCTGACGTCAGCCGGATAACGGATAACACGTCAGATTAGGGTTTGTTTAGCGATTTATTTACACACGTCACAGATAGTTAAAGACTTATTCCTGACGAATTGGGAATGGATGGTGATTTCATGCAGGGTCATCGCATTGGCTATGTGAGAGTCAGTAGCTTCGACCAGAATCCGGAACGTCAATTAGAGCAGATTCAAGTCGATCGATTATTCACGGATAAAGCTTCAGGTAAAGATACGATGCGACCGCAGTTAGAGGCGCTCCTCACATTTGTCCGCGAAGGGGATACGGTCGTCGTGCACAGTATGGATCGCTTGGCTCGCAATTTGGACGATTTACGGCGTGTCGTGCAAGATATGACAAGACGGGGTATACGGATTGAATTCGTCAAGGAAGGTCTCACGTTTACCGGTGAGGATTCCCCGATGGCCAATCTGATGTTGTCCGTCATGGGGGCATTTGCGGAGTTTGAGCGAGCTTTGATCCGTGAGCGCCAGCGTGAAGGCATCGCTCTGGCGAAGCAGCGCGGTGCCTATCGGGGGCGAAAGAAATCGCTGGCCTCCGAACAGGTGGCCCAACTCCGGGAGCGTGCCAAGGCCGGAGAACAAAAGGCACACTTGGCGCGCGAGTTTGGCATTAGTCGCGAGACGGTATATCAATACTTGCGTGTGGACTGACCAATGTCCATTTCCTATGCAGCTCACTCATCCTGCTGAGTCAGCCAATGCCATCAGTAACGAGAAAAAAGTACATGGATCTGTTGTTAAGGCGCATCTCTCTCGGGATGCGCTTTTTTTGTCGCCCGATCTCCTAAAGGTGACGAAGCATTGATCTGCTTCACAACGAGAGAGGAGATTGGTTATGCCAAGAAACACGGCATCACAAAGCGACCGTCCACGAGTACCTTGTCGCGTATGTACACGTCCCTTGCGAGCACCATACAGCGTTATGGCTGGTGTGGGTCCGGTCTGTTTAAAACGACAAAGAAGCAGTGCCCGAGCCCTACTCACCACGTTGTACCGGAGTGGTGAAGCAGAAAATCTCATCCGAAGCGGGCGAATAAGCTCTGGCGACGTGAATGCTCTGCAAGACCGTGCCGCTTTGCAGAGCGCAGAGCGGTTTGGCGCAGTTGCCACGTCAGAGGATAGGCAGTTGTTCTCCGCCCTGTATGGCATGAGCCACCAAGAGATGTCGCTGTTGTCCGATGAGATGGTGCGCACTGTGTACCGGGAACGTCGCCGACAGGTTCGACCGTCCGAGTCGCCTGTCGACGTGATGCTTGCGTCGGAAACGCGGGGCGGAGAAGAGAACGTGTCCGTCCAATGGGTCACAGAGCACGCCGCCATCACGAGTTCCCAAGGTGGGGGCAACTACGTGGTGACTCATGAGACCTGTACGTGTCCGCAGTTTTTGTATCGAGTCCGCTTGCATCCGGAGTTGTATCCCAGTGGATGTCGGCATATGCAGGCGCTGCAGTCGGCCCGGCAGATGGTGGAGGCGAGTCGCTCCGCGTCAGCAAGACAGCAGGCGGTGGCATGGTTGGAGACGCATCCGGAGACAGCGCCGCCTTCTGCAGAACCTGTGTTGCCGGCGCCGACCGCAGAGCCCGTTCCCATCACGCCACCGCGTGGGGCACCAATCATCCCTCCAGAACCAACGCGACCGTCGCAGGTGCAAAATACGCTACGGATCCGGCCTCAGTTCGCCTCGGCACAAATGACGGACGATGCCATGCGCGAAGAGATCTTGAATACCTGGCGGGAGACACGGGCGTTCGATGGCTTGTGGATGCAAGAAGACGAAGCTGCATTTGCTCGTCTGATGGAACAGGCAACCGCCGACTGGGAGCTGGTGACGGACGGCTCCGTACTGGGGGGCACGGGCAACACATTTGGCGTTGAGTTGGAAATGAAGTTTCGGAGCGGAGACGCCATGCGTCGAGCGGTATTGGAGATGTATCAGGACGGCCTGACCAACCATCGGGAGCAGCAACGCTACCACGAGCCGGGGTCAGGAGGGATGTGGGTTCCCACTCGCGACAGATCCTTGGGATCGTATGGTCTTGAAATGGTGTCGCCCGTACTGCAAGACCGACCGGAAGATTGGGAAGGATTGCAGCACATCCTGGATGTGGCCAAGAGGCACGGTGCGTATGTCGATGCGGGGTGTGGCACGCATACCAACATTGGCGCTGGACCGCTGGATTCCCGGACGTTCAATTGGCAGCGCTTGGCTCGCGTGGGCGTTGCGCATGAAAGGACGCTGTACCGGATGGGTGGGGCAGATAGCGAACAGTTTCGGCAAACCGGGGAGCCCGGTCGGCATCGGGGCACCTTCTATGTGAACCCATTCGACCGGGTGGTGAAGATCGGAGACCGCACATCGCCCATCGTGGCCCGAAATCGTTTGGGGGGCGACCACACCAAAATCTTCAACTGTACGCATGATAACCGGATCGAGATGCGGTATCCAAACGGTACGCTCGACCTGCAGCAAATTCAGGCCAATGTTATCGTCAATAATGCGATGGTCCATCAGGCCGCGGCGATCAAAAAACGGATGCCGCAGGATCGAACAACACCAAAACTGAGCGACGCAGCGCAGCATGATCGATTGCATCGTCCGTACGGATCGCCAGCGGTAGCTTTGAATGAAGAACAAGCGTTCAAGCGATTTCTCGACTTTTTGGGCACGTCGATCGATCGGAAGGCGGCTGCGTGGCTCTGGAAGCGAGGCCGAGCACTGCAGTAATAGTTCCGCTTGTCATTGTTGACAAACAGCGAACACAATAGTATACTAAAATCAACAAAAGACGGGCGGATGTTGTTGTCTATCGAAAAGGGGAGGTCGGTTGCATGAAGCTCAACTTTAATTACGAGGAAAATTTACGATTTGTTCCAGACACAGAGGACCCTACACGCGACTTCTATATCATGGACGAACAGGGTCGTCGTTTTGAAACGAACGATCCGGTGATGCTGCTTGATGTCGTGACCGGCGAGTTCTACGCCGATTGCGACGATTACCCGACACAGGGGTTTTTACTCCAGCGAGCGCTGAAGAATTTGGCGCTCGAACTGTCCATGACAGGGGTCTACGCACAACTGTATGATGCCAGCGGCTTGATCTTCGACGCCAACTTCCCCGGCGCCGAATGGCAGAATCCAAACGAACCCGTGTTGCTCGATGGATGGGATGCTGAAACTACCCTACTCGGGCTGATTCGCGCCGGCAAGTTTAAAGTGTTCGAAAAAGTACCGTGGCTTACGGCCACGGTTGGTCACGTGGGCTGCGCGGGCTGTGCGTTCAACCAGGTGCTGGAGGATGGCATTCCCCGATGCATGGAGAACAACAATATGCCTGTGGCTAACGTCACGTGGGAGGGGGCCTGTGCCTTCAGCGCAACGGAAGGTGTCCGTTATCCCGAGTACGTCGAAGCGACAGCCGACAACATGGTGGATCCATCGTACAAGGCGGATTGGAATCCGATCGCCGAGCGCAAAGAGGAAATGGATGGGGCGCGGTGCAGCTGGACGGATAGCCAGCAGTAAACGGAGTAGAGGGGCGTTGCGCACCGCTTTCGGCGCAACCGGGTGCCGTACGCGGAAGGGGGAGGCACCCATTTTATTTGCGGGATGCGGCTCAGCGTCGGCGACATGTCTATCTGTGATGGAACGACGGGGTGCCGACTAATGGATCCGGCTCCACGAACAGTTTTTTGGCACGCAAACGATATTTAGAACCGTCCAGAGAGTGTTACGCTGAGTGGTGAGGGGAGATTGTTATGGCAGAAAAAACGAAACCCTATTCGGACATTGAAGCCTATGAAAAGAAACTCCGCGCCGTCATGGCTCGTCTGGGTGTGGAGGAGTGGGACTGGAACCGGGATCGCCATGGAGGATGGGTGGAGTTTCGACTTCGGGGAGAACTGTATCGATTTGATCACACCACGGAAAAAGCGCGGGAACGAGGCATGGACCTCAAGTACGGTCGAGAGGCGTTTGCCCAACTCGTTCTCGCACTCGAAGATCTCGCCCGGATCTCGGAGCGCGGCATCTACGAGTTGTCCACATGGATTGCAGGCATGCGGTATCTGCCCCCTGCCAAGGAGTTGCCGGCCTGTTTTCGGGAACTGGGCTTTGAAGAGTGGCCGGGCGACGAGGCGGAAATTCGGGACCGATACCGAGCCCTGGCGAAATCCGCGCATCCGGACGCAGGTGGATCGGAAGAGGTGTTCTTGCGTCTGCCAGGAGTCGACGGAGCAGGCACTTCGGCTGTTTTCGGACAAGAGAAATGGCTGACGGCCGCGGGGCGAAAATCGGCATTCTTGGCGGCGATGCATCCGTGCTACTACCTGGTTTCTGCACGTACGTTTGCGGCTGCTGAAGCCAACGATAAAGGGCCGTGATCCAGCGGCACTCCGCGTCAATGAAGCGGAAATACGCGAGTAGTTCGTTCAACTCAAATTTCCGGAGGCCTCTATGAAATACAACGCAGAAAAGATTCGTGCCCTTCGCGCCACACGCGGTGCTCGTCTGGAGGACGTAGCAAAGGTGGTCGGTATTTCGGCCGGATACCTGTCGCTGATCGAACGTGGCACGAAGAAGAGTATGTCGGCCAAGGTTGCCAAAGTGCTGGCGGACTTTTATGGCGTGCCGTTTGAGTCATTTTCAGACGAAACGCCTCCGCAACGGAACGATGGAAAAGAAGGCGAAATGAATATTGTACTCTTTCGCCGCCTGCGCGTGGAGAAAGGGGTCAGTCTCAGCGCCGTGGCCAAGGCGGTGGGCATCGACAAATCCACCCTGTCCCTCATCGAAACGGGAAAACGCATGGCTCCTCATTACGATACAGTGGTCAAACTGGCGAAGTATTACGGGGTGGATCCAGATACCCTGATGAAGCCGAAAACGGGTCAGAAAGAGATTCCAGACCTGACCAGATTTCTGTGGGAACACCCGCAATTCACTTTTGAAGGCGAGCTGGTGGACATTGGCTCAGAAGGTGAGACAGAACGCTTGATGATGGCCATTCGCATGGGCATCGTGTGGGCGAAACACAAATAACCATCGCGGGGCGTCAACAGGCTTCCACCGCGCTGAGCCTCATCAGCGCGTTCCAATATGACAAACCGAGAGGGTGACTGACATGCGAGTTTTCTGCTACGGAACACTCCGAAAGGGGTATCACAATCATCGGGTCATCGAGCCGTATGTGGCGTCCATCGAACCGGGCGTCGTTCGAGGCACGATGCATGAGGGGCCTGGCTTCCCGTATGTCGTGCCCTGTGGTGACGGGCTGGTGCACGGGGAATGGGTGTCGATTCGGCCTGGCAGCGAGGCTAAGGCGCTCTCTGCGGTGGATCGGCTGGAGGGTTACCACGGCTCGGGGCAGGACAATCACTATGATCGGGTGATGACGCAGGACGCACTGGAGCCGAATATTGAGGGCTGGCTGTACGTGGCCGGGCCGGATCTGGATGTGCGCAAACGCTACCCGGTCATCCTGTCGGGCGACTGGACGCTGCGGGAAGCGTCGTTATACTTCGCGTATGGCTCCTGCATGAACGAGGCGGACTTTCGGCGTACCTGCTCGACCGCCAAGGACATGGGTACAGCCCAACTGCCGGGCTATCAACTGCGGTTTAATGGGTACTCTGCGGCGCGGCGCGGCGGGATCGCGAACGTCGAGCGCAAGAAAGGCGCTGTAGTGGAAGGTGTACTGTGGCAGATCGTGGACCCGCAAGAGCGCAAACGGCTTCGCGCGCGCGAAGGGGCCCCGCATGTGTATCGCGAGGAGTTGATTCGGGTTCGCGTGGCCGATGGTTGGACCTGGGCCTTCACATACAAGCTCGTTCGTCCGTTTCACATCGATATTGCGCCTGCCTATTCGTACCTGCAGTTGCTATTTGATTCGCCGGTCTCTCCGGCGTACAAGGAAGAAATTGTGCAGTGGGCGTTGGCGGCGCCTGCAGAGAGTCAAACACAGTACCGGGAGCCAAGACACCAAGCGGAGCAGATTGCGCTCAGTTTCTAACATGTGTATTACCATGCGAATGCGACCTGTGCCCATGTGCCTTCGGAGGCGCTTTTTTTGTCGCCCGATTCCCTGATAGGTGAAAGGGGAGTTTGATGCGTGGAACGAAACTTCGAACAAATCGCTCATCTAATGAGCCGACTACGAGTTGCCTTGGTTCCGGACGAATACACGCTTCAGCGAGACATCCAGACAGTGTTGGACCAAAATGGGTTTTCCTATCAAAAGGAATGCCTGCTTGCGCCCCGGAATCGCGTTGATTTCCTAGTCGAAGGCGGCATTGCAATCGAGGTGAAGTGCGGTCGGCAAAAACCAAATTTGACGCGTGTGCTGGCCCAGTTGCACCGGTACGCCGCATCTGAACAGGTTTGTGCGCTGTTACTTCTTGTGGAACGGAATCTGGTTGGCGTGCCCAAACAGATTGAGGGGAAGCCGTGCAAGGTGCTGGGGCTTCATCGGTTATGGGGGGTGGCGTTATGAGCGTTCTGGAACAGGACATGATGATTCCATCTTATCTGCGGGCACCAAATTTAAACGAACGACGCTACGGAACCGTGCGATACGACGAGCAAAACGCCACATGGATCGTGGAAGCGGAGCCGGTTGTCATCGAACTGGCGAAACGGCTCTTTCCGTCGAGCAATGTTCGTATACCCGGTCAGGTTCGGTTTCGCGCCAATCGTCGCAACACGGGCGAGTTAAACTGGCTGATGCTGCGGTTTCCGCTGAATGTAGCAGAAGTTTCGCAGTGGGAGCAAGCGCGACAGGAAACGATTGATCATGTGGTCTATCGCGCGGAACTGAACCGCCAGCCACGCCCAGCAGAACCGCTCGGCATGAAAGCGGAATTGACTCCGTTTCAAAAAGAAGGGCTGGCGTATCTCCTTCACAACCGTCGTTGCCTGCTGGCCGATGATATGGGGCTTGGGAAAACAGTGCAGGGGCTGGCCATGCTGTCCACGGCGCAGCTCTTTCCAGCGCTGATCGTCGTGCAGCCGCACATGATCACCAATTGGGTGCGAGAAACGCTGCGGTTTGTGTCGGTGCCTTCTCCGCCTGATGAAGTTGTCCTTTTTGAGGATGAGACAACGATACGAAATCGGATCCACGTCCTGCGTGGCAAGAAACCTTACGAATTGCCTCCCGCCAGCCTGTTTGTGATCCATTACGGGTTGATCGCTTCGTGGAAGGATCGACTGATCGAAGCGGGATTTCAGGGTGTGATTTTCGATGAGATTCAGGAACTGCGGCATACCGGCACGCAAAAATACAGTGCTGCCTCGTTGCTGTCCGAATCGTGTTCCAACGTGATTGGGCTGTCCGGTACGCCGATTTATAATTTCGGCGGCGAAATGTGGTCAATCATGAACATTATCGACTATCACTGTCTTGGCGATTGGGAGAGCTTTACGCGGGAATGGTGCTTTGGCTATGGGAACCAACAGATTGAGAAACCGGCACTCTTGGGCGACTATTTGCGGGCGGAAGGGCTTATGATGCGCCGACGCAAGGACGAGGTGTTAACACAACTCCCAGACAAACGTCGCGTCGTGCAGTCGATTGATTCCGATCACAAGGTGTTCGATGGGTTGATCGAGCAGGCCGTGCAACAGGCCCTGGAGTTGGATGGCATTCAGGATCATCTTGAAAGGGGACGGATGACGCGGCAGATCATCAACGATACTCGCCAGGCGACTGGGATCTCAAAAGCGCCGTTTGTGGCAGATTTCGTGCGCCTGCTGCTTGAGGCTGACGAGAAGGTGCTGCTCTTCGCCTATCATCACGCGGTTTTCGACCTCTATATGGAGAAACTGCGTGACTTTCACCCTGGAAAAGTTACCGGTCTGGAAAATCAGAAGGAGAAGGACGCGGCGATCGACGCATTCATGAACGGCGAAACGGACCTGCTGCTGATCTCGTTGCGCGCTTCATCTGGTCTGAACCTGCAGCGGGCTAATGTGGTCGTTTTTGGGGAACTCGATTGGAGTCCGGCGATCCATTCACAGGCGGAAGATCGGGCGCATCGGATGGGGCAGACCGATTCGGTGCTGGCGTACTATCTGGTGAGCGATGCAGGAACGGACGAGGACATGCAAGAAGCGCTTGGGTTGAAAGTGAGTCAGTTTGTCGGCCTCATGGGCGACAAGGCGGAAACGGATGACGAACGGCTGCTCGGGCAGGCGGCCGCGAACCAGCACATGCAGCGGGTGATCGAGCATCTGAAGATGCGAGGGAAAAAGGGAAAACACGGGGTGGCGAGAAACGCATAAAAATGCCACCCGTGGGTCCGCATCGTGGAGAGGCGCCGGGTGAACTATTGTGTCCGTGTCAGGGGTGGACTTTCCAGACCCGAACAGCAATCCGAATCTGTGGAGGGAGAGTCAACGGTTCGGTGTGGCCGTGCTGTAGCTGATGATGCAACTGGCGTTTAAGCGTCTCCTCGCACTACCTGCACATTTCAAAAAAATTCTTCGCGATCAATGAGACCTGGTTGCTTCTCGGCATTCCTGAGGTCGGACGCTTTAATAATCGATGATCTTAATGGGGCGCAGCATGAACCTCGTGTTGATGATGGCCGTGCAAAATCCGGATGTCCTGCTCCCAAAGGCTGGAGAAACCAATGACGATCTGGCGGCGAATATGGGTTAGTTTTTTATTGGGTACCTCACATAGTCGGACCAGGTCGCAGACGCGGTTCGGTTGCTGGGTCTTCCGGAAGGCGATGATTATCGGGAGCGGCTATCTGCGGGAGCCGCTCGGGTGGATCGGCGAAGTGCAATACGACCGATACGGTCTGAACTTACGTCTGGAGAGACCGAATACAACGCGATGAGGGCAATATCCGAATTGTGTGCAGGTCGATGAGCCAGGAGCTTTCAGCAGCGATGCTGGAACCCCCCGCGTAAGCGCAAAACGGTTAGTGGGGAGGTTCGTGAACCGGATTGGCTCTGCAAGGAGACGCAACACCGAGCGACATGGCGAATCGTTTTATAAATATTTTCTTTCACTTCTGGCGAAATGCTGTATAATAATTTCAGGGGTGCTGGTTCAGTGGCTTATTCATACACACGATTGTGGGTTCTGTTAGTACAGCGGGGGATGACAAAACAAGATTTGCAGACGGGTGCTCAACTTTCTTCAGCGACCATCGCCCGTATGGGGAAAAGCGAAAACGTTTCATTGGGAGTTCTAAATAAAGTGTGCAATTTCATGGGGTGTCGTTTGGAAGACATTGTCGAACACATGCCCGATTAACCAAGACATTAGAGATACGATAATTTGCAAAGAATCACGTCGAAGCGAGGAAAAAATCATGCGATGCAGGGTCTGTGGCCGCCCATTAACAAATCATCAAAGCATCCAACGAGGGATGGGAAGTGAATGCGCAAGACACTCGCCGCCAGAACATTTGGCTAACCACCCGAGCGTAAAGGTACAGAAGTGGGTGGAAAGTGCATATTCGTCTGCTCGATCAGCGTATTTGCTTTATAAGAAACGCCAGTATTTTGAATCCTTGTATTTGGCGCATCTCGCGATTGAAAAGATGTTAAAAACTCTGATGATTATCGAAACGGGCCAATTTGATTATGGCCACAACCTAAACATTTTCATCTCCAAAATTTCCTTGACACAGAATATGCCCGAATGGATGCGCGATGTCTGTGCGCGGATGAATCAGTTCCAAACGGCGGGGCGATACCCTGATGAGAAGCTTGATCTGTTGAGAACAATAGAACCACAGTTCGTACAAACGGAAATCAAAAATATGGAGAAGGTGCTAATGTGGCTATCGGAACAGACGAAGCAGTGAAAGTCGTGCAGTTGTATTCGGAACAACTGAAAACGGTCATGTCTGTCGATCAGGTGTGGGTATTTGGATCACGAATACGCGGCAATGCCACCGAAGAAAGTGACGTTGATGTTGCGGTCTTTTCCGCTGAATACGACTCGGATTATTGGAATGCCGTCACAAAAGCATATCGTGTTTTTGATCGATGGATCTGCCCTTATGATCTGGAGATTCACGGGTTTGGATTGAATGGCAATTCGTCCATGATTGATGAAATTAAACACACGGGCATAAGAGTTGTATGATTTTTTCCACGGTGCTCATCTCCTATGAGCGTAACCAAGACGGTCGCGAGTTTAGCGATCGTGGCGGGTGTGATAGTGGTTCGTGTTCTTTCCAGGCGGCGGAAAAGTAAGAGTGACCGTTTGCGCGACGGTCACTCTGCGTTAACTGGTTCTGTTGTCTGCGTGTGAATCGTTAAGGCGTCCAACATCTCGAACGCAACACGGGGTGGGTGAGTCCAACACCCTTCTTGCCTTTATCTCAGCATAGGTCAGATCAGACGACAATATTCCGGCAAATATTCTTTTTGTCACCCGATTCTCCGATAGGTGAAAGTTGATCACTCTTGAAGTTCCAAGGCTCCGCTTGGCATTAATACCAAGCGGAGTTTATGCGCCATTTCCTAGACGCCAGCAACTATCATCACACGCAATCAACATGGTACAATTAGACAAGGGAAATTCATGGAGTGCCCGATGGGATTTTTCTGAGATTTTCGTATCGTTCTGTTGCAGATTAGACGGGGCATTTTCATACCTGCATTGGAGGGTTTTCGATTGTTTCAGAAATTCATTCAAGTCCTTAAAGGCATTCGAAAAAAACATCAATGGAGACAGCAGCTAAAAGGGATTCGTGAGCAACTCTTCCTCATTGAGCGACGGCAAGAGGATTTGGATCAAGAAATCGGGTATTTGAGACGACAACGGAGTCTCATTACCCGTGAACAAATCAAAGATATTAGAGGTCGCTATCAACACGAGGTTGATTACTTACACCGATCCGATCTATTTTTGTTGGATGACCGCTATCAAATTCTTTCACCTGCGAGAAGACATTCTTTTTCTGTGTCACAGAATGTCGATGCCTTAAACGCCCAGTTTTCTAATGTTCGGGACACGTTATTGGGTCGAATCCATGATCTTGAAATGATCCGGGATGAAGTGAATGGTGAGATTCTACATTACATGAGAGATGTGCGGAATTTTCGGGTGGATCTGGAAAAACTCCAAGCGGACTATATCGCGCATTCCAATGTTACACAGATGTTGACTCGCTACGAATCTTCCTTCCGATTTTTCCAAGAAGGACACGGAACGCCGGATGAAGCGATTTCGTGGTTTCTGGACCAGTACGAACATTTGACCGAGAAGATTGACACATGGAATCAACAGTTTATTAACCAAGCCATGGAAGAATATCGATCGTTCTTTGACGATGTTGATGGGAAATCCCTTGATCTCCAGCAACGGCATGCAGTTCTGATCGATGAGGATGCCAATCTTATTCTCGCTGGTGCGGGCAGTGGTAAAACCTTGACTATTTCCGGCAAAGTAAAGTATTTAGTCGAACAGAGAGGGATTCACCCTAGAGACGTTCTCCTGATTTCTTTTACGGACAAGGCGTCCAAAGAGATGAAAGAAAGAATCGCGAATCGCCTCAAACTCGATGTTCACGTCTACACCTTTCATAGGCTGGGTCTACAAATCATTTCTAGGACTCAGGGAAAGAAACCCAATATTTTGGATCAAATGAATGAAGTTCTAAAATCATATATGACTAAGGAAATTTATTGTCAGAAAGCTGTCATCATGAAGTGGATTCATTTTTTAGGATCGTACCTCCACGTGCCGAAAGACCTTGATGATTTTGAAAGCCTTGGAGATTATCATGATTACCATCGCAACGTAGATTTTGAAACGCTCAAAAGTAAAGTGGATAAAGCGACTTATAGTCAGCGTAAGGCTCGTGAACTCTCGACCCAGTTACGAACTTTGAGTGGGGAAACAGTCAAAAGCATTGAAGAAACATTGATCGCCAATTTCCTCTATCTACATGGCGTCCATTACGTCTATGAGCATCCTTATGCGTATGAAACTGGAGATGAGTATCATCGGCAATATCGACCGGATTTTTATTTGCCTGACGAGGATCTATACATCGAACATTTTGGTATCAACGAAGCGGGAGAAGCACCTTGGTTAAGCCCGATGGAGTCGCGCAAGTACGTGGAAGAAATGGAGTGGAAACGGGCCCTGCATCGGGAATGCGGAACGACTTTAATCGAGTCCTATTCCTTCTACAATCGGCAAGGCATTCTTCTGCAAAAGTTGGAAGAAAACTTACGGGTTCAAGGCGTACAATTTCATGAAGTGGATTTCAAAACGATTTTTACTGCGATTTACGACCAAGGAAATGATCGTTATTTCAAAGAGTTGATCAAACTCATTTCTAGCTTCATTGGCTTGTTTAAGTCGAATGGATATACGGAACAGACGCTGGAAGAGTTTCTTCAACGCAACCAACGTTCCCATCTCAAGCCTTTTTTGAAGCAACGAACGCAATTGTTTTTTGAGATGGTTCGACCGATTTACGTCTACTACCAACATCAACTTCGCGAGCAGGGTGCGATTGATTTCAACGACATGATCCATCAGGCCACTCACGTTGTGCAATCCGGGCTGGTCCATCTGCCTTATAAATACATCATTATCGACGAGTACCAAGATATTTCAAAGGGCCGCTATCAATTGGTCGAAGCGATCCGGAATCAAACAGGTGCCAAGATCATGTGTGTGGGTGATGACTGGCAGTCGATTTATCGCTTTGCGGGCAGCGATATCGAATTGTTTACGCAGTTTGAACATTTTTTTGGCAGGCATCAGCTCCTTCGTATCGAAAGTACATATCGAAATGCTCAGGAGTTGATCAATGTTGCCGGTCAATTTGTAATGATGAATCCACGTCAATACAAAAAGAGCTTGACGTCACAAAAGCACACGAAAAGTCCCGTTCGGATCTTTGGATACCAACAGGATTTGATTCCAGCATTGGAACGGGCGATCAACGACATTGTCGCTACATACGGAGAACACACGGAAATCATGTTGCTGGGTCGAAATAACTTTGATATCAATGTGATCGACCAATCCGTTCAATTTCAGAAGCACTATGATCAGCGGGCGGAGCGTTATCAGGTCATCTACAAACCGTATCCAAACCTTACCTTGTATTTTCTCACTGTCCATCGATCCAAAGGACTAGAAGCCGATCAGGTCATCTTGATCAATGCGACCGATCGTTTGTTGGGATTCCCCAATCGGATGTCCGATGATCCCTTGCTTTCTTGGGTGCTCACGGATGCGGATGATTTTCTGTTTGCAGAAGAACGACGATTATTCTACGTTGCGCTGACGCGCACGAAGAATCGCACGTATATCTTGACGCAAGAACGAGTGCAATCTGTATTTGTAAAGGAGCTTATTGAAAAACAGGGAATTCCCTATCAATCGGTGATTAAGGTCGAATCGCTTGAGCAGTATCCCTCGTGCCCCAAATGTAAGACAGGACACTTGGTATTACGAAAATCCGGAAATCGTTCCTTTCTGGGATGCTCGCACTATCCTGCCTGCGATCGTGTGTACAAGAACACTGAAATCCTTCATCATCCGGTGCGGTGTCCGAGTTGTGGGGGCTATATGGTCAAGCGGAAGGGAGGGTTTTATGGATGTACGAATTACCCAAGATGCTCAGAGAAGATGGCGATGAAATAGCACCTGAGGTTGCTCGACGTAATAGCAAAGCGAGGCGGTTTTTCCTCGGTGCTCATATTCTCTTTCCCCTCGGTTTCTTTCTCGTCTATTGGATCATCTCCTAAGTATAGTGGATTACACACGCGGTCATTCCGTTCATCCTTCCTTTTTTTTACGATATGCGGCGAAGTAAGTGACAAATCGGGGTTTTGTCACCCGCTCCTCCGCTGGATAGAAAGGGGTGTTTATAAATGCGCAAACAATGACTGACAATTTTAGTGAGCTTGGGCTATTGCACTATCCCCAATAGCCCAAGCGATGGCTACCGTCACGGAGTTTGGCAACAATTCGTCTCGCACCTACGCAAACGGGATTAGTGATCCGCAAAGTTGGAACCAGGCGTCGGAACTGAAATCCTTCACGTTCAGTGGGCAGGCACTGTCGCTCGCAGGGATTGAGGGAACGGAATTCTCGATTGCCGGTTCCGTCCATTACGCCGTATACTGGAAGGGAGTGCATTGTTATCAAAACAATTGGCTTCGACTGCCGTTGATTATTTGATGTTTACTGATTATAATGAAATCAACAAAGGCGAACGGGAATCATTTAGAAGGGAGTTGATTCAAAATGAAAAACCTGAAAATCGCCGCAAGTGTAGCGGTGGCGTTAACGATGATGAGCGGGATGGCGGTTGTGAGTCCGGCGATGGCGGCACAGACCATGACTTCGGCCCAGATCGTTGTGAACGGCAAGACGCTCTATACGCCGGATCGGTTTGTGCAAAACGGAACCACCTACATGCCCATCTACTACGTCATCCAGACGCTTACAAGCCTCGGTGTTTCGAATGCCTGGAATGGAACCAAGCATGCCTGGGCCGTCACGGACACCGCTTATCACGGGGGGTTGAACCTGAATGCCGGGTCCGGGCAGGCAGGTATCACGATCAACGGCGCGGTGGCCGAACAACGGATTCCAACGCTCGTGGCGCGCGATCCGAAGTCCGGTGTCATGACGACGTTTGCGCCGATCTGGTACATTCAGCAGCTTTTGAACCATGTCGGGCTCAAGCAGGACATCTGGAACGGGAGCGCGGGGGTGTGGAACTTGGCTACGACATCGAGTGTCGTGGCTACGTCCGGGAACGCGAGCACCGTCAATCCGAACACCGATTTTCCAAGTGCGGCGACCATTGCCCGGTACGGTGGGGCGGTCAACCCGGCGCCACAGGGCGTGACGCTTGCGAAGTGGGAGGCTGCGGTGAAGAAGGCGCTGGCCTTTAAGCCGACCGGAACGAGCGGACTGGGAACCGATCCGTTGGCCACTTCAAGTCAGTGGTATCCGGACCCACATGACATCTTTTATAACAAGGTGTTTCCGGTCAAGGATTTGAAGAACGGGGCTATCCTTCAGCACGATCCGTTGGTTGAGGTGGCGACGATTGATGGCACGAATGACAACCCGAACGCTCCATACGTCTATGTCGATGAGTATGTCGGCTATGGGAATGTTCCTGGTACCGGAGTAGTCACCTATTGGAAAACTGAACAAGTGTCGGTTCATACTGGGCGTGTTCAGGCTGTGATGCCGGGGATTGGGGGCTTGCCTGTTTTCGAATTCAAGTCGATGACACCGCCCCAAGATCAAGGAGTGCATTTCCCAACTGCGAAAGGTTTGGCACAGCCGTTCAACCCGACATGGGCCATGAATGCGGGACCTTATGTGGTGCCCTTTCCGGGATGGAATCCGAATCACACAAATCCGTACAGCACTGCATACGACAAAATAGTCGGTTGAACCGCCACCGTTCCTCGCTGTAAGAAAGGCCGTCATCTGCGGCCTTTTTTTTGTTGCGCCGTTTTGTCACCCATTCCCCCTTTGTATGAATGCTGTGCGATGATCTGAGGCTTGTCGTACTTTTGTCTGGCACCCGCAGTGGGTGTGGTGTGGAGGAGTCTTTTTTGGAGGAGGGCCGAAATTCATGAAATCACCGATCAAACGGTTCGCAATCGTAGCGGTCTCGTTACTCATGGCCTTAAGCGGTTCTGTGAGCGCGTTGGCCGCCACCGTGGAGTTCGGCAACAACAGCAGCCGCACCCACGCAAACGGGATTAGCGATCCACAAAGCTGGAACCAGGCGTCGGAACTGAAGTCCTTCACTTATGGAGGTCAGGCGTTACCGATGGGTGGGGGGAACGGAACGGCCATGGGGCAGGGGTCGATGCTTTATTTTCCTGTCTCGGCCCCAGGCGATTCGCCTACTGGAAGTGGATATTTGACTGTGTGGACAATGGGCACTGGAGCGCCCAAACAGGCATGGGGCGGCGCAAAATATATTCAAGGGGTAAGCAACAGTTCGCCACTAATTCTGAGCAATGGGGACGTTTACTTGGCGGCAGGTGGAACTTTGTACGGGTTTCAATCAAACGGCACACCTGTCGCCAACGTCCTCCCCGGAAACATCGCGAAAAACCCTTACATTTACCAAAACCAGGTTGTGTCCTATCCGTTGTACGCAAACGGCCTGATCTGGGTTTCGTCGCAAAACGGCTATCTCTTTGCTATCAATCCCCAAACCCTGCAACAAGCATTCAAACCGGTGGACATCGGAAGCCGCATGGACGGCTCTCCCACCCTGGTCTATGGCGCAAACAACACCCCCTACATCGCAGTGGGCACTGCGTCTGCGCCCAATAACCAGGGCGGCACCGGCACGCTCTACTTGGTCTCCCTAAGTGGCCAGATCGTCAGCCACATCAACAACCCGGCGGGAACCGGTACGGCGATCGCCTCATCGCCGGTCTATACAGGCGGCGGCGTGGCGTGGAACGACATCTCGGGCAACGTGTTCTGGGCGCAGATCAGCGGTGGACAGTTCACGAATGTGCGGACCTGGACTACGAAGCAAAGTGGGCTGGTTACGAACCTGGAGCCGGGCTACTACGGCGGGTATTTCATCCTGCCGCAGTCCACATCCGACAAGACTGAAGTGGTGAACGTCGGCACGGTGGGATCGCCGATTGAGTATTTCACCAACAAAGACGGGGCCAACAACGTCGGTTCGCCTGAGATCAGCGCGAATAACGTCTATGTGCCCGACGGACAAGGAAATGTTAATTCATTTCCGGTTTCATCGCTGGGAACCCCCAGTACGGCGCAGGATAATCTCGCGTTTGCAATGGGTTTTTCCTCTTCCAACCTCACCAATGCGAACGAGCAGATGCTTCCGGCGGCCAACGGTCAAACGCTGCCCACCCTGTCTTATGAAACATCGGCGGGGCTGCAAATCTGGCAGAACACGTCTCCGTCCAGCGTCACGCTCAGCGGCGCCGGCAGCACGGGAGCAAGCAGCACCAGCACAGTCAGCGCTTCGGTGGGCGGCACAGTTACGCTGGACGCGAACGGAACCAGTATACCCATCGGTGACGCGATCCTGGTGACGCAAACGCCGACAACCACACCAGGAACGCTGACATCGCAGGGTCAGGGCGGGCAAACTCAAGTGGTCAGCCCGACCATGACTACTTTTAATCCGAGTTACCAGTTTCGACCGACCGCCACGTCCAGTACGGCGCAGTCTGTGCAGGTTCAGGCACGGATTATCGTGGCGGCCACGGGGCAAATCGTGGGGCAAGCGAGCAACGTACTCACCGTCACTTGGGCAGCCGCCGCCACTCTGTCACTGACCGTCACTCCGACCGCATCACAGACAACAGGCCAGGCGTTCCAACTCACCGCGGGCACGACGAACGCGGCGGGCGACCATGTCGTGTTCACCCAGTCCGGAACACTTGCGAACAACGGCGGCGCGGGCACGCTCTCAGGCAACTTTCAGTCGAATCAGTCAAGTCTCACGTATCCGGCTCAGACAAGTAGCACGTACCAGTACAACCCGACCGCCACCAGTAGCCAGACTGGGACCGAGACGGTGACGGCAACCCTGCTCAATTCGTCGAATCAGCCGGTTCTGAACGCGAGTGGGCAACCGCTTACCAAGTCCGTCTCCGTGACCTGGAACGTGCCCGCTGCGGCGCCGTCCATCACGCTGGCCGTCAGCCCGACGACAAGCCAGGTCACGGGTGCCTCATTCACCCTGACAGCGACCGCGCAAAACATCGTGTCGGGTGAGGTGATCCAGATCGCGCAGACGACCAGCGCGAGCCCCAATACGCTGAGTGGCGGCACCTACGTCCAGTGGGTCAGTCCGGGCGCGTATGCGTCGTATGTGTTTCACACGTCCGCGGTGTCCAGCGCGGCGCAGACGGTAACGTATCAGGCGTCCATCTACACGGTGAGCGGGCAACTCGTTCCTTCAAACGCGGTGAGCGCGCAGTGGGGGCCGTCCGGCGTCAATGACGGGTTCTCCAGTACGCAAAACGGTTCCCTCACCGATGCCGCGCAGACCGCTACCGGTAGCTCGGTCAATGTGCAAGTGGTGGCGAGCCCTCGTGTCGTCCTGACCCTGTCGGCGCAAAACGTACTCTTTGCACAGACGGGCACGGCCAGCATCCAGGTGACGACCGATCAGTACGGCTACGCATCCATGACGGTGGATGAGCAGGGCGGGCAGGCGGGCCTGCTCAAGATCACAGCGTCGTCCGACACGGCGTACTACGTGCCCGCCAGCGACACCATCACCTGGCCCGCCTCCAATGTGACGCTTACCGCCACGGCGAACGGGCAAAATTACGGCGCCGGGCAGACGGCCAGTGTCACGACGAATACGCCAGTTTCCTTTGCGGCGAACGTGACCAACCCGCCCGCCAACAACTACACGCTGGAGATTGCGGACCTGGGCGGCAACAGTACGCTCGGCGGTCAGAACAGTGTGTTTGCGGACAACGCCTCCACGCTAAGTGCACAGGCGAACAGCGCGTCGGCGCTGACGGATCAGTACGAGGCACTACTCATCCTGAACCAGACGGGGCAGGAGGTTCCGTCTGGCGTGATCACGGTGGACTGGGGTTCGTCATCCGCCACGCCTCCGCCTTCGTCTGGGCCGACGCTGACGCTGTCCGCCGCATCGCCTTCGGAACCGGTGGGCACACAGGACCAGGTGACGGCTGCGGGCACGAATGTTCCGTCTGGCGACACCATTGTCATGACGCAGATCAACACAAATGGCGGCGATACGTTTGGGTCTGCAGGCTCGACAACCGGCAGCGGTCAGTACCAAGTGTCGAGCACGAGCGATCCGTATACTATGTCAGTAAGCGATGTGTCCGGACAAAACGGCTATCAAGCCACATATGGAGCCATCGTCTTCAACGGCAACGGTCAGAATGTAGCCCAATCAAGCAATGTAGCCATCACTTGGGGCGTCAATAACGCGCCGCCATCGATTACAATAACCGCCACTCCACAAACGCTGCAAATCAACAATGCGTCTGTGTTGTCTGTGTCCGCAAGCAACGTGCCGATGGGCGACTATGTGATCGTGTATCCCAACAGCCCCAACAGCGGAACATGGTGGACGAATTCGGCCGTTTTTGTAGGGCAGCAGACGAACGCGTCCGGATCGTACAACGCCACAGCGAGCGTGAGTCAGTCGCAGCCTACTTCCGTCACGTACTATGCCGTCGTAGAAAATCCGAGTGGAGGGAATCCGCCAAGCAGCTTCGTGGTGGCCAATAACGTAACGGTGACATGGAATCCGCCCGCTGCAGGGGTGAGCCTTAGCACCACGACGCCACTGCTGGCTGTCGGTCAAACTGGGTCGTTTACCATGTCTCTGTCGTATCTGCCGAGCGGCTACCAAGCAGACATCTTTACAACGAGCGGTCAGTATTTCGGTGACTACTGGAACTACACTGGTAATTATTTCAGCGGAAACATCGGCGAATACGTACCATCTCCAGCCTCCGCGACGACCGAAGGATTCTACGCGGTGATCAGCAATGGAGCGGTCTCGTCATCTGCGCCACCGTCAAGCAATTACATCGCCATCACTTGGCAACTAAATCCAACTGTGACGATGACTGCAACTCCCACAAACCTATTCATCGGACAGACGAGCCAATTCTTACTGTACCCGCACAACATCCCAACATGGCCTCCCTTTATGATCGGCATCGAGGATGTAACAACGGGGCAGATCGTGTACAGTTCCAACAACACTCAGACTACCTACGATGTATCTAGCGCAGTAGAGAACCAAGCCACAACGCAGGTCTATGCACCTGTGGTATTTGCCGCTGGGGCAACCACCCCCACTACCAACAACATTATGTACACTGGCCCGAGTGTGACAGCGCAGTGGACAAACCCAACGGCGCAGATTACTGCTTCAGCCCCAAGCTATCTTGTTGGGCAACAGGCAACGCTCACGGCTAGCACGCCGAATATGCCGAGCGGAAGTATGTCCAATAGCTACGAATTGCAGATCAACGACCAAGGGCAGAAGGATAGCCTAATCTATTACTGGGCGTATCCGTGGGGCTACTACGCAGTGAATACCCTCGATTCTACTGAAAGCTCAAATTCTAATCCGTTCAGCGGCCCGGCGGTATTAGGGGTAGCAGGATCGGACTCGTACACCGCTCAGTTCAAGTGGTGGATCGGTACTGGAGATGCAGCATCGGCCAACTCTGCTCCAGTCACGGTTACATGGGGCAACGCGCCATCAGGGATCAGCCTGACTGCTGCTCAGACAAACCTTGCGCCCGGCCAAAGCACAACGCTTACAGCCACAACTACCGATGTGCCTGCTGGATTTTCCATCAAAGTGACTGACTTAAACGGAGCTGGCACGCTGAGCGGAACTAATACGCAAACGAGTTCCACGTCACCATTTTCCACGTCCGTGTACTCGGCCAATTCGCAGACCGTGAACTATCAAGCGACGCTCTACAATGCTTCGAATCAGGTGGTGGCCACATCCGGTACCGTCTCCGTGACGTGGATCGCGCCGCTTAGTGTGTCGCTGTCGGCCAACCCGACGAGTCTCTATGTGGGGCAATCGTCATCCTTAACGGCGCAGACGGTGAACATGCCTGCCGGTGATCAGATCGTCATTAGCGATGTGGGCCAGTATCACACGTTGTCCGGCGCGAACACCGCCACGTCCGGCAGTTCGCCGTTTCAGACAAGTGCCGTCTCAAATTCTGCAGGTACTGATTCGTACGTGGCGACCATCGTCAATAACGCGGGCCAGACGGTGGCCACGTCAAGCACCGTTTCCGTGACATGGGTCGCACCGCCGACGCTGAGTTTGACGGCAAGTAGCCCATCGGCGCCGATAGGAACATCGGTCACGCTCACGACGGCGGGGGCGAATTTCCCGGTGGGCTACACGGTACGGATTCAGGATCAGAGTGGTGATGGCACATTCGGTGGCCAAAACACAGCAACAGGAAGCACCGATCCGTTCGCGACGCAGGCAACAGACAACCGGCCGCAGACCGTGATCTATCAAGCCGTGGTTATGGATAGCGCGGGTGCGCCAGTGATCACGTCCAACACCGTCAGCGTCACTTGGCAGCAGCCGTTTCTGTCTGGCGGGATCGTTTCCGGCATCTACTTGGATCCTGGGTATCCGGGAAGCAGCAAGGCTCCAACCAATATGTGGCTCTCGGCAGACATGAACAACCCGTCGATTCTCTATGCGCCCAGCGACTTCTGGTTGCCCTATCTACAACAACATGGGTGGGACGGAAACGAAGCGGATCTCCATGAGTCGCTAGGGCAGGCCATGGGCGGAGCGATTGACTATCAACCCGACGTGAATTCGGCTCCGCAGGCAGGGCAAGCGACGGGTTCGTTCGTGGCGCCAAGCGGAAAAACGTATTACCTGTACGGGTTTGGGCAAAGTGGATTGAATCCGTGGGGCGCAACCCCATGGGTTTGGGTCCGGCCTGAGTCGGGATTTGGCTTTCGTTTTCTGTGGCAAGGAACAGCTGCCAATCCGCCTGTTGGAGGCACGGTGACGTGGACGCTCGTGAATCCGGACGGCGCTTCGAGAACATGGTCAACCAACTTTCAAAACACTGCAACTGGGCCGGCGCAGTGGGTCTCGGTGGATTCCTGGATGCACCACGCCTCGCCGATCGAAGAGTCGCGGACGATGATCGCAGAATTGAACTCTTCCACATTAAAGATCATGGGTCAGGCGGCGGCAGAGTATATTTCGGCGTACACGTCCGTACCCCACTATGTATTTGTAGGGGGCGGAAGCACTTCGAACGGAAATAATATTGAGACGGCCGCTTGGTCGCTCAGCAGCAGTGCGGCGACCGCGCAGGTAGATGGGGCTCAAATCAATGTAGAGATTCAACTGCAGCTTAAAGACGGCACGGTGTTGACGATGAATCAGCCGGATATGGCTACGCTCTGGAATTTGCCGCCTCGGTTCCTCATTTCAATAGGCGGCGACACGTTCACTCTCAAAGTGGTGCAGGAGTTGAAAAACAACGGAGGTACAGTTGGCATAGGACCTCAAACGGGCATTATTACCACGATGCCGTCTGGTTCCGGAATGCCATCTAGTTCCGGATCGAGTACGAGTACAGGAACGATCACAACCGCTCCTTAGAAAGCGAAAATGCGCATCTGTTTTTTTGTCACCCACCCTCTTCTTTATAGAAGGGGGTGTTTTCATGGCCGCATCGGTCCTGCAGCAATCGTCCAACCAATTGTTAAACTGGAACCATTTCTTGGTCGTGTCACCGCCATCGGGCTTCCTCAACGTCGGTTCCGCTTTAAATGGCGCTTTGACAACAATCGGGAACTTGTTCATGGGGTTAGGAACATTTATTTGGTCCGTCGTGTCCTGGTTGTTTCAGATCGCTTTAAATCCATCTTTCATCATGGATCCCTTGTTTAAAGACATGGCCAATGTCTACAAATTCGCCTATCAGGCATTTTTCTTACCGCTATTGCCGTTATTGGCGGCTGCCGCGCTCCTCTATTTGATCTATTTTTATTTCAGAGGGAAGCACGCACAAATGGCTCGCGTGTTCGCCAGCAGTGCCTTGGCTGTGCTGATCGTGTTAGTGGGATTCTTTGAATTTCCTGTCCTGTTCCAAATAGCGGACACTCTCGCCATCGGAACGACCTCTGCTGTGATGGGTATGCTGGAGAGTACACTGTCAGGGGGCCAGGTTACCGCCTCCAATCAAGCGATCGGCGGACTCACGAACACGTACCTCCAAGAACCGTGGCAACTCATGCAATTTGGGTTTATCTCCAGCAACCCCAGTCAGTACGGGCTATATGGCGGCGTGACCGGAACGATGTTCAGCACTCTGGCCAGCAATTTGAATCAGGTGGATCCTTCTGTGACAAGCGCAGTTCTGCAGGAACAGTTTTCTACCGCTTATCCCAATCTGATCACGGTTGCCAATCCACAGGCAACGGCAGGTTCTGGCCTTCCGTCCACCATGACGGTGCAGGGGCTGGCTACGGACGTAAACGGAGCGCTCGTTCCTGACTGGCGGAACGTTTTCTATGTGTACGGCGGCCAAAATCAGGAAAGTGCCATTGCTAAATCATTCTTCGTCCAAGGGCAGCAAACGGTGGTCGGCGCTGCCAACCCGTCCAACACGTCCGGAAATCTTGATGAGAACCATTTCTTTAACGGGACGGGGAATCTGGTTCTGATCATCCTTGCGATGATTACCTCCTGTATCCCTTTGGCGTTCGCTTTGTTCACAGGGGCGCAACTTCTGTGGCGAGAATTAAACTTTTTCTTCAAGCTGGGGCAGGGGATCATCTCGCTTCCCTTTTTGATGGTTCCTGAGGCGGGTCCGGCTCACACCAAGAAATGGCTTGGTCAAGCGGCTGGCCACTTGATCGAGCGATTCGGTATAGGGGTATATTTTGCCATTGCCGTGGGGGTGGGAAGTCTCCTGGAGCAGGTGGTCACAGGGTTAATCGTCGGCAATGCGGAGCTCGGTATGATGATCTCTATGCTATTTCTGGCCTTCTGGTACCTCTCGGCGTTCATCTATCGGGAAAAACTGTTTTCTATGACAGTTCATCCACTCGCCGCTACCGTGGCGCAAAACAGCGGAATCGCAGGGCGTGGGTACGCGCGAGGTTTACAACAGGCGGACGAACGGAAGCAAGCCATTATGGAGGCGACGAAGAAGGAAAGAGAGCGTCGAGAGGAAGAACGAAAACATCCGAAAGGAACGTCTCAAAAGCGGGCGAAAACAATTCGACCGTTTCAGCGAGAACAAAAGGCAACCCAACCGTCGTCGGAGCGGAAGGGGGGGCGCGCGCCAAAGCAGTATTCCGGGGGGAATGTTCCGTTATCTCAAGAGGATTGGGAAAAAGAACTGGCGGCAATGCACACGCATGATCCTGTCTTGCAGTCCATTTCACGCGATAAGGAACGCTTCGATGTGGGAAGCGCCCCGGTTGCGGCAGAAGCCAGTGTTCATATCGAAGAGCGGCGCAATGACAGGGGAGCATCGTCCGTGATTCGTTACGCCGACGCGGTGACGTGGGCGAAGGGCGCGGGAATGCTGACGCACTTATCGATGAAACGGGGACTTGGAGCCAGTGATGCGCAGGTGAGCGCACTGATGGGGCAAATGTCGAAAGATGGCGTGATACGGCGGGATGGACACGGGTTCTGGCGGGCCGCTGTTCCCACGAACGACGAGCAGGTTCCTGATACTGCTGCGACCAATCCGCTTCAGGACGACACGTCAACGAAAGACGAGGCTAGTTTGAATCAGGGCGAGGCGCAACCTGAAAGCGCAGCATCGATGTCGAACGCAGAGATGCATCGAGAGGGCGCCGATTCCTACAATCAAGCGGTATCTTGGGTTCAGGGCCACGGAGCTGCCACGCCATTCGTTCTGGCAAGGCGACTGGGCGTTGAAGAAAGTGCCGCTACAACGTTGTTGGGACGGATGCAAGAAAACGGCGTGGTGCAAAGAGGAGTGGGGCAATGGTGGAAGGCGATTCCGGCCAACAGCGATGAACCGGAACGCGGTGCGGAGACTGTTAATGCGGGTGGAGAATCGATCATCTCTACGCCTGATGTGTCCGGGAACGATTTGGAAGAACTGCGTGTCGAAAAACGATCGCCGATCGCCGAGCCATTAGAAACGATCCATCATGAGGCATCAAAAGGGTTGGAAGAACCAAATCGCATTACGCCGCCACAACAGGTGGCCAGTTCGATAGACGCGCAACGGGCTTCGGTTTCGCGCCAAGCAATAAGGCCACCCGGAAATGCGGGTGTGGGGAATCGCGCGACAATGCAGACGCCGCCTGCCACACCATCGGTCGTCACCAACCAGCAAGTTGGGCGGCTCAAACAGTTCACGCGCGCTGTGGGAAATACCACCGTAGTTGCAGCACGATCCGCCCCGGTACAAATCGCGGCGGAGGCGGCACACGTCGGGGTTCGCGTCACCAAGGGAACGGCAAAACTGGCGTTCAAAGGTGGGGCGGCCACAACGATGGCAGCGATTCGAGCAATGGAGTGGCACTCAGACCGCATCGGAACGCCTCCAGGCAACGAGACGTTCACACAGGAATTTAAGCGTCGGATGCTTCGCCCATCGCGTCTCGAACAGCGTGTGGGAATGGCGACAAAGACCACGCGGAATGTCGGGGGAGTGGCGGCAAGAGGGGCGAAAGCAGCTGCGCGGCAGTTGAATCGCATGCCGACGGGCCGACAGTCCCGTGAGACGGTTCGGGTCACCGGCGAGACGGTGAGGAATAAGGCGAAAGGTATGGCGAAGGATTGGTTTCGAGGGTAGGCGTTCCGAAAGGAGCGTCTGTTTTGTCACCCATTCCCCCTATGAGTAAGAAAACCGAGGGGGAATTTTTATGCTCTATGCCGTCGAAGGTACAGCCGATTTCTTTTTGGAAGTGGTCGCGAACAGCGAGGAAGAAGCGAGGCAACGGGTGCAAACGCTGATTTTGGAGAGGCTGGCCGACCTGTACCATCCTCGCATCACCCGGATCGAGAGGGATGGGGTGGGGGAATGATCTATCGAACGCACCGCACATTTGCGTTGGCATTGACAGGCGCGGCGTTTTTGTTTGCTCAGGCCCCGATGGGCGCCTGGCAGACTTACGCGGCGCTTGGGGCGGCTTATATGGTGGCACCGTTCCCTGACCTGGACAAGAACGGAACGTGGATCAGCCGGCGCACCCCGGTTGCCGATCGTTTTCTTTCCCTGTTCGGACATCGCACACTGACACACTCCTTGTTGTTCGCGGCGGGGGTAGGCGTCCTACTGGCGTTGCTCCGTGCGCCCGATTGGTTGCTGGTGGGCGTCATCTTGGGTTGGATCAGTCACCCGCTCATTGACCTGCTGAATCCGATGGGAGTTCACCTGTTGTGGCCGTTGCCGAAAAAGTTCTGGATTCGTTCTCCCTATGGTCTATTCACCACAGACACAGGTAGCGCAGGGGAAGAAATGATCCACTGGTGTTTGAATGTGGTGTTCGCCCTCCTTTTGGCGATCATGGTGCTTCGTTACCTGGTGCTGGATCAGACGCATGTCTTTGCCTTCTTCCACTTGGAAGGCATGGCGTCCTATTGGATAAACCGCTTGACCGGATGGTCTGTACAGCCCTGGATACGTCATGCATTGCGAAGCCTGGGGGTGGGGGCGTGGTGATTTTTTCAATGATAAGGAATGCCTCACTTAGTGTTCTTGCGGTACTATTCACGGTATTTGCGATTAGCGGATTCCACGACATGATTTTTATGACGGCTGATCGCGAAGTCTATTGGAGCTATGTAGAGTTTCTGTTCCTATTTTGCTTTATCGTGTACGCTGCATTGGCCGTTTGGATAAAGAAAAGAAGCACGCCGGTCAAGGATATACTCGATGCTCTGCTCTATTCTTTGGCCGTTCCTCCTGCGCAAATTGGTTTCGTGTTTTGGGTTGGAAACAAGCCAATTTGGATTGCTCAATTGATTGCATTTGCATTCGTTGTATATGCACTGATCATGTTGATACCGCTACGTTGGTGGAAGGGTTGGTATCAAAGGATTCAGCGCTGAAAGGAGGGATGGTCTTGGATAACAAGGACGGATGTGCTCGCTGTGGCGCCGCAGATGCAGAGTTGTACAAGTGGACGCATGTGTCAATCGACGCGGACGGAACAAGTTGGCTATGCGAATCGTGTTTTCGGGATGTTCTCGTCAGGCAACGCGCGACGGTTGAGAAGAACACAATCGTTCTTCAATCCCTCAAAAAAAGAGGGATGCTGGCTGATGCCTTCGCCGCTGTAGGGTTTGCGGTGCTGTTGGTATTGATCATGCTGTTTCTGCTTGTGCCAGCTTGGCCCTATAATCCAGCCGCTCCGAGCGGCCCGTATATTATACAACCGCCACCTGGCGTTGCTCCAAACTATTCACCCATCATTTCGGGATCGCCGTAGATGAGTGGAATCGAACCATCCGGGGCGTTTCGAACGAGAGCCCCCTACTGGAAGCCAGAGCACGGGCCGAATTGACGCAGTGGGAACCGGTTGAACGTTATCATCGAAAGGAGAGAGGATGGTGCACAACAAGGTAGATTCCTGCTGTGCCCGCTGCGGTGCTGCCGGAGAGTTATGCAAGTGGATAAGCGTATCGATCGATGCGGACGAAGTGGTTTGGCTGTGCCAACCGTGTTTTCAGCATGCGCTCGACAGGCAACGCACGACGGTTGAGAAGAACACAATCGTTCTTCAATCCCTCAGAATCAGAAAAAGAAGGATGATGGCTGATGGCTTCGTCGTTGCAGGGTTTGCGGCGCTGGCATTGATCATGCTGTTTCTGCTTGCGACGGCTTGGCCGAACTATCAGAATAACGGCCCTGGTCCGTACTACTTTCCGCTCAATCCTGGATACAGTCCCACGAACGGGAGCACTCCCTCGCCATGACAGGGCCCACACTGCTGAATACCAGGATGTAGGTTGACCGAATTATCGGTTGGTGAAAGGGGAGAGATCCTTGAATAACGAGGTTGGTTCCGGTTGCGGTTGCTGCGGGTCTGCGGACGGAGATCTGTACAAATGGACGTATGTATCAACCAAGGCGGATGAGGTGGTTTGGCTGTGCCAACCGTGTTATCGAGACGTGCTCAACAGGCAACTGTTAGCGTCCGACGAGATCATAAACTGGATTGAATCCGCAAATTCGACGGTTGGCAAGGCGGCAAAAACAAATGTTTGGTTGAGAACTGGCTACTTAATCGCGACACTGGCGGCACTTGTATCGATCCTGTTGCCTTTATCCTGGGTGCTTTGGCCGCACTGCCCCTGTGGAGGCCCAGTAGGTCCGTACATCCCAGAAAATCCATGAAACCCGTAACAGGAAGTGAGCGGGGGTCGTGTTCATCACGGGTCACACTGCTGGAGGCCAGAGCACAGGCTGGATTGACGCAACGGGAACTGGCTGAACAAAGCGGCGTCTCGCGGACAGCCGCCGCGCGCATGGAGACCACGTCTTGGTGGGTCACGTCAAGAAAGTGGGAACGCAAGGCGGCGGTGTTGGGGGTATCAGCAGAGGTATTGTTGCCGCTAACACAAGCGTCGCGCCGCCTACAGACGAAGAACGGTTGCGTGCCCTGTACGAACGGGGAGTTTCGTGGGTGGAGATCGAGACGGAGTTTCCGGGCAGGGATCAGAAAACGCTGCGGGCCTATGCGAAAAAGCAGGGGTGGCGATCTCCGCGTTGCCGCCCCCTTCGCGATCAAACAACACGGAACCCGCGGCGTGGCCGGCAGCTGCCAGGCGCTTCTTTTTTCTGCTTGTTTACGGGGTCGAACTGCTACGGGAACGGCGTGCGGGATACCCATGCATCCGACTTGTGGAATAGGCGCTGTCCGAGGCGCGGGCGACAAAGACGCAGTGTATGACAATGGAGGTGCCGGGTTTGAACAAGTCGCTAGACGAGCTGCGGGCAGCCGCGCTCGTGAAGATCGAACAGCAGAGACAAACGTTGGGCCGACAGGCGGTAAGGCGTTGGGCCGTGGGTGACAAAGTGTGCGCGACGTTTGCGACCACGGCGGGTGGACACCAGAAGGGGATTCGTGAGGGCGTTGTGGTCTACACGTCGCCTCGTTTTGTGGTGGTGGAGTTCGAACGTTACAGGGAATCGTATGCCCCCTGGGATGTGTGGGCGCCAACCGAAGAACCACCCGGATGGGTCAAGAACAAACTCGGTCGTGACGGGGAGATCGAAACCGAGGTTCGATAGAAAGGGGTGGAGTTATGCCGGGCGAACTATTCCACTTACCTGTTAGTTTTCAGTGGCGTGAAGGCGGTATTTACGGGGAAATGAAGCGCAAGGAATCCTTGACTGGAGATGTGTACTCTCTCGATTCAAGCGGGGAGAAACAACATCTTCCAACGAAGAACGGTAAGCCGACAACAAGGTTAAAGCGGCCTGCGATGAGTCCTGATCTGCGAGTCAGATGGTGTTCGGCATACGTCAAAATCGACGTGTTCCGACGAGTTCTGAACAATCATCCGAACTGTCAAGGAACATCTCAACAACCTGCGAAAATCCTGGTCATATCGGGCGAGAGACGCGAGGAGTCAGCGAATCACGCTCGATACCCGGTGGCAGAAATACACGCCTGCAATTCTCGTAACCGCATCGTACACGCATGGCGACCAGCGATCGACTCGAACGAGAGGCAGATTTGGGATGCGTTTGAGAAACGAAAAATTCTGCCTCATCCCGCTTACCTGCTCGGCTGGAATCGCACCAGTTGTTTGGGATGCATCTTCTCGACTCCGGACTTGTGGGCAATGATGCGCGAGTTTGCACCGGGGCGGTTTTCAAGGATGGTAGGGGTTGAAAAAGAGTTACATCACACCGTGGATCCAAAGATGGATCTGACGGCTAAGGCAAATCAAGGATCGTTGAAACGATTGCCTACAGACGCTCGGACAAGCCGATGGGCGCAACTGGCACTACATCGCAATTTCAATGTGGATGATCTGAGAGTTGAGCGTTGGGAGTTACCCACCGGTGCATTTCGCGGCTTTGCAGACGGCCCATCGTAGCCTATGTCAACAAACAGGTTGGCAGCGCATCAGAACGGAGGCGTCGAGTGAACAATTGTAGCAGAAACCTAATGACAGCGGCCTTTGCAATTCACACCCTTTTGACGCCGCTGGGGTTCTCAGAAATCCCCGTCGTTCCGTTTTCTCCACCAGTGGCGGCCATGACGGCTCCGGTTCCGCCGTCTCCTGTCGGTTGGCGTTGGATCAGGGTTCGCCGCCATCGTCGCCTCCGTCCCCCGATACACCTGTCAGCGAAGGCAGAAGCGATTCGCGCGATTCGGGCGGCGCTTTTCATCACCCATAAGCCGCGAAGCTGGATTCATTCGCTGGAGTGGTTGGCGTTTCGGGAGAGCACTTATAATCCCCGCGCCATTGCGTATGAAGGGGTTGGAAATCAGACGGCACAAGGGTTGTTCCAGGTGCTCCCAACCACGTTTGCGGCGCACGCGTTGCCTGACCTGCGCAACATCTGGAACCCGGTCGATAATACGGTTGCGGCGATCCGCTATATTGCCGGGCGGTACGGAACGCCGCAGGCCATTCCGGGGGTGGGAACAGCCAATTACAGCGGATATTGAGGAGGGATTCCAACGGAAACGTACGCGCGGCGGTGGGCATGTTCCTGGAGATAGGCATGCGCGTCAAACGCAGCAAGAAAATCCGCAAACGTGCGGCATAGTTTGTCCGCCATTCCCATCCGTGAGACGAAAAAGGAGTGTTCAACCAATGAACAAGAAACTCACAACAAGCTCAATAATAGCGGTTCTGGCGCTGACCGGCTGCGGAACCGTCGTGGCTCAACCCGCTCCAGGATACACTGCGCCAAGAGTCATCGGAATTGGATTGGCAGAACATACCCCTACCTTGGCGTCCAATTCCGGAATGGGCCCAACGCAAATCATCGATCAGGCTATCGGCCGCGGGCTGGTCAACTATCGCCCGTCCAAGAACCAGATTGTGCCCGCTCTGGCCCAGTATTGGGTCGTCAATCAGACCGGAACGGTGTTTGCGTTCTTTTTGCGCCCACATCTCCGGTTCAGCGACGGAACGCCGGTGACGGCCAAGGATGTTGCGGATTTTTACAAGTGGGAGATGGCTCACGACCAGGCCATGCCGCCGCTGTTTACCACCATCAAGAGCATCGTGTACAAGGGGAACAACGAAGTGGTTTTCATGCTGAATCAGCCGGATGGCACGTTTCTCAGCAAGCTGGCTGACTCAAACCTGTTCATCGAGAAGATCTCGTTGATTCTAAAAGAGGGCAAGAAGTACGGCGCTTACGGGGAACCCATCGTCGGCACCGGCCCGTATCGTTTGGTTTCATTCGGGAAGGACTGGATCGTCACCAAGGTGAACCCTTACTACTACGGCGCCAAGCCGACGTTTCGAAGCGTTCGCTACTTCAACCATTCAATGGCCAAAGACGCTACGCTCATTAAAAAGAGTTTGCTGCAGTTTTCCCCGGTGAACACGCCAAACGGATGGGGGCCGCAGTATACCGTGACCAATGGGGGCGGACCGGGAATTATCACGACCACTGACAGCCCATCGTGGTTTGCGATTAACATGACAAACAAAACGATGGCGAACGTGAAATTGCGTGAGGCGTTGGCGCTGTCGGTCAACAAAAACGAGGTCGTTCCGCATTTTGTGACCCCCGGCTTTCCCAGCGACTTCATGGTGCCCTCGCCTATTCCGGGGTTCGGGTTTGAGAAGCAAGGCGGCGCCCTGTACAACTTGGCAAAGGCCAGGACTCTCTTGAAAAAAGCGGGCTATCCAAACGGAAAAGGGCTGACATTGACCATCGGGATCAACGATTTTGCGCCCAGTTTCGTGGCGGACTGCGAAATCTACGCGCGCAACTGGCAAACGAACCTGGGAATCCACGTCGTGTTTGACGTGCAGCACAATCAGGGTGCGTACTACACAAATCCTCAAAAACTGGACATGATGGCGATGGGCTGGGGTATGGACTTTAACGACGCGGGTGATTTGCTTGATGCTGCGGTTCTGCCAGCGGGGGTCGTTGATGTGGGCTATTATGACAACACCCAAGTGACGGCTTTGTTGAACCAGGCCAACCGCACCCTGAACTTCAATCTGCACAATCAGTTGTACGTGAAAGCACAGCAAATCGCCCTGTTCAAAGACTGGGCGTATATCCCGTACGTGCAGTACACGATCAAATCCGTATTCAATAAGCACTTTGATTTTCACGCCAACGTTAACCACTCAACTGTGAACTAGGTTGCCGGCGAGGGGAGGAGGATTACCATGTGCAGACGGATCGGAAACTCCAGTCTTAAACATCAAATTGTGGTGGTGGGGTCGGCGGTGCTGGTGCTGTTCACGGCAATGCTGTCATTGTCGTTTCACAACATTGGGCAGGAGGAGCGGTTTCAGAACACGATGGTCGATCAATACCTCCCGGTCGTCGAGACCGCCCGGCAGATCCAATTCCTGATTCAAAACGAGCAGCAATACATCGGCAATTTCTTCTACGAGCGCGACTATATGTACTTGCAGGAGGCGCAGCAAAACACCGCCGCCATCACCGCCGCCATGAATCAGGTGCGAGGTCAAATCCAAAGCATCGGCCGGCGCGAATTGATGACGGATTTGCAAGCGATGGAGAGCGATTTTGCCATCCTGAAGCGGCCGATTCGACAGATCATGCAGATTGATGCGTACAACGTGAACAACACCAATCCGCTTTATGGGGAAGCACAGGGGATGCTAACAACATTCACTGTGGATTCAGGCATCTTATCGAATCAGGCTCTGGCGGTATTCGAGACGCAAAAACACCTGTTTAGTTTAAAGGTTCATGTCCTGCAAACAATTCTGGTGATCGCGTCCATCGTGTTTAGCGTCGCCATTTTGCTGTTCTCGTACCTGATCTTTCGACTCCTGGGGCGACTCGAGCTGAAAGGGCAAATTGATGAACTCACGGGGCTGTACAACAAGCGGTTTCTGCGTGAGACGCTGAACGCCTTTGTCGAGCGACAACAGACGTTTGGAATCATCATGATTGACCTGGACCACTTTAAAACGGTCAACGATGAGCACGGACACGCGGTCGGTGACGCGGTGTTGAGGCATCTGGCCGTTGTTCTCAAAAATTCGATTCGCGGGGGGGATTTTCCCTGTCGCTTCGGTGGGGAGGAATTCATTTTGATCTTACCCGTCACTTCCTTGTCTGTGCTCGCGACAGCCGCAGAGCGGATCCGAAAAGCCGTGGAGCATACGGCCTTTCCAACTGTCTTGCGCAAAACTTGCAGTGTGGGCTACGGGATATGGGAAAAGGGAGAGGCGGTGGATGAGCTCATCACGCGAGTCGACGACGCCCTATACCGCGCAAAGAATAACGGCCGAAACCGTGTGGAGGCCAGCGCTCATTCAAAACAGAACGATTAACGGAACGTCACTTTCTGTCGTTGGGAAAACAGACTCTGGTCACCCGACACCCCTCTGCGTGAGAGGATCAAAATTAAGTGGTTAGCGCGCATTCCAAATATGGCGTCTGATTGAGGGGAGAATGGATGTCCTTGATAGACGGGGAGCGCGGGTCTCTGCAGGAGTGCTGCGCCAACATTAGTGAGTTGTATGACGCTCGCTTTTAACGGTCACTATATTGGCGCAAGTTCTACAAACTGCAGCCAAAACCCCGCTGAGTGGAAGCAGCCGTAAAATAATTGTGACCCTCTTAAATTGAGAGGTTTTTTGTCCCCCGTCTCCCTTGTAAGTGAAGGGAGGTTTTTTGTCACCCATTTTTCTTATAGCAAAGGAGATGATCATGTGCTGACACGCATGTACACGAAAGTATTGCTGATGGTTGCGATCGTCACGGCGTTGATGACCGGAACCTCGTTTGCCGCCTCACCGTTTGGCACGACAGCGACGAATTTTAATCTTGTGAACGCGATCGGAGCAGGGCCATTATTGGCAGAGGTTTTTGGTTTGCTGGGGGTCGCCGCGGCTGTGTTTACCATTATTCTGTACGTCATAGAGCACTTTAAGCGTAACAGCGCTGGTGCTTTTAAGCATCTCATTGCCGGCGCGATCGTAACAACGCTCTGCTTTGGCGCCTTCGGTGTGATCGCGTTGATGACAAACTTCGGAACAGCGGCGGGCACCGCGATCGGCCATTCGTCCTCCACATCCACTTCTTCCTCGTCTTAAAGGGCGAGTTTGAGTTAGAAAACGAACGTCCGATCCGCGAGGGTCGGACGTTTTTGGGGGCGGGTACGAATGGCCAAAGAGTATCGCGATGTGTTCAACGTTGAGACGGTCTTGGTCAATTATCGGTCAGAGAAGTACGGGTGGCGGCGCATCCCGTTTCTCGGCCAGTTTTCCGGCTCTGACGGAGTCACCTTGGTTGGAAGCCTAATCGTCTTCTGGTTTCTGGGTTACACGCCGATTCTTTGGATTCCGGACTGGATCCTCAATACGATGAGTGGCCTGTTTTCGGGCGGACGATTTTCGCTCCATATTCCCGCCACTTGGCTGTCCATTCCGTTGGCGTTTGGATTTATGTTCTTATCTCGAAAGCTGGAACCGCAGGGGAAACCGATGTGGAAATACATGTTGGATGGATCGCTGTTTGTAACCCGCTCCAAAGTGACGAACGGTTGGAGCCGCATTGGGGCAACGGTGGCGAAAGGGAAGAAGCGAACGCGGATGCGGCATGCCGTTTTGCTTCGACTGACGGGCGCGACTTCGCTTCCGGCTATCTGGCAGGGAGACGAGCGGCTTCAGGTGAACGTGCCATTTCGGGCGGTGGTCAAGGAACACGGGTTTGAGTTGAACACGCAGAGTGGGCATGGAGAACCCTATCTGCCTGGACTATACGAAAAATCAGAAGAGGGGTTGTTGCGTTCATGCAAAAGAGAATTTTAATCACAGTGATGGCCGTTTTGGTTGCGGTGGCGGCCTTCCTGATTACGGTGGACGTGGTACGGTCGGCTCGCGAACCGCATCCGCAAAGCGAGTCCAAAACGGTGACGACGCCGTCAAAAAGCGGGCGCGTCACAACAACGGCCACGTCGCCGACGCAGCCGCTGCCGCCGACAAAGAGCCTGCCCGCCAAGATCATGAGCCATCTAATCAGCTATGCGAAGCGGGTACAACCTGGCAAACCAACATTCGCGGTTTCTGGCCATTCCGTCCTGGTGATCGATCCGTCAGAACAGTACGCCATCACCCAATTCAAACAGGTGTGGACGCAGATCCTGCCAGTGACGGTGATCTGGACAAACACGAAGGCGTATGCGGCGAAGGAATGGAAAGCGGAGGGGTACAAGGGCGACCCACTTCCTTCGACGCAGACGAAGTACATGGCGATTCCTCTGCTCACACCGGTTGCCTATCACAAAACGGTCGGTGTCTGGAAAACCGTGGGGGGCATTTTGCGAACCAATCAGGTTCAGGATTGGGTGAAATTCTTCGGTTGACAGGAGGCCGACGTCATGCGATGGGGACGTTCACAACTTGAAGCCATCGCCAAACGACAAGCGTCCCGTTTTGTCGTTACAATGGTCTTGCCGTGGGCAATTCCCGCCGCGGCGGTGGCGCTCTTTTGGATTGTCGTCGCTTTGGCGCTCTTGTTCTTCGTCGTCTTCATCGGCCAGCTGTTTACCGTATCCTTGCCGATGATCCCGGCGTACACGGGGGCGCCGCTTGCCAACATCCCGATCGGCTGGACAACGTATCTGCAGGACGCGGCGCAACGCTATCGCGTGCCCGAACAACTCCTTGCGGGAGAGGCCGAGACCGAGTCGAGTTGGAACCCTAACGCCATGAGTCAAGCGACCAACAGCCACGCGGCGGGACTCATGCAGCTTGAACCGGGAACGTGGTCGGGAAACGCGAACCCCCACGGCAACGTTGTGTGGCCGGACACGAATGCGCTGCGCATTGCGCAGTACGGCGGTTTTGGCGTGAACGCGGACGGACAGAAGGCGCCCGACGGCACCGCCGCCTGGCCCGGTCATTCGGTGGGCATCTATCCTGCACCGGTGTCGTGGATACGCGTAGCGTTCGGGTTGCCCGGAACGACGGGTATCCCTTACGCCAGTCCCTTTGATCCGGCAGATGCATTGGCGGCGGGGGCACATTATCTTCGGCATCTGTACCCGGCGGGTGGATATTGGTCTCAGGCCATAGGGAGTTATTACGGCGGCTCTGGGGAGTCCGTCTATGTGCAGACCGTTCTCACCAATATGGTCAAGTATCTAAGTAATACGCCCGCCATTACGTTGAAAAGCGGGTCGGTATTCCCGTTTGGGCGGCTGCTCTTGTCGATCCGGGAGGAAGGGTCCGGATCCGCGAGTGTGGTGCAGGACAGCGCGCAAACACAAAACGCATGGCCCTATGCCGCGCTGTTTGACGTGACAACCCCCCTATACATGCCTGCGGCAGGCGGTGTACGGTGGATAACCACGAAAGCGCATATCGTGATTATCTTGCCGCTTGGCCATGGGCATGTGTTACGGATCGTTGCTCCACCCGGAACTGCTATACGGTGGGGGATTGCGCGAGGAGGCAAAAAAACGTCGTTGCCGGCAGGAGCCTTGGTGGGATTTGTTGATCTGGGCATTGGCGTAACGACACAGCCATCTCTGTTGCAGGCGTTCCCGGAGTTGGCAAACGCCAAGAAGTACGGAGCCTACGATCCTGCTTTACTCGGCACATAGCTGTTTTGTCACCCGCCTCCCTTCTCTACGAAGGGAGGCTTTATTATGAAGAATTCTTTGGCAGAAACGCGACGATCACATTGTCATCTTTGCGAATGGAGGCGGAATGCGGCATGGGAAGGTGGGGCGCTCACAGGAATGGGAATGCGTTTTATGCAGTGATCTGGATTCTCGATGAGAACGGAAAGCGGAAAATCGTGAAGATGCACCGGGAGATTCCGAATCCTCCCGTCGATCTGCAGGTCGATCATATCAACCGCAACGGCCTCGACAACCGCCGTGAAAACATCCGGATTACCACAAATGGAGAGAACATCCGCAATGCTAGGAATAATGTAGAGTTTCAGTCTGACGTGGATCGAGTACGATGGAATGCCCGGAACAAGGCATGGGAAGTTACCGCGAGGGTGAACGGCCGCGAGGAGTACATCGCCTCCATTAAGGATCAAATTGTGGCTGAGGCTGCCGCTTTTATGTTTCAGGAAACAAGGAAGCGCGTCGAGTGGCCCGATCTTCGCAGAACCGCCGAATACCAATCAGATGTACCTGGCGTAACGTGGAATGCCCAGCACAAAGCATGGCGGGCTCAATCGTGGGTAAACGGCAAATGGCTCTTTCTCGGCTACTTCGACACCATCCCCGAAGCGCACACCGCGCTCCTGATGTTTCAGGAAACCGGCATGCGAGTCAAGCACTCAGCATAAAGGAGGTGATCCGATTCGGATGATGACTCATGACGACCTGTTAGGTTTTTCTCGGAACTGGGCGCTGGGAATAGCGACGGTTGCGGAATTGGGGGATGCCACCAGGAGCCATTTGGAAACAGTGAGTATCTGGTCAGCAGAACTCGCCAAACGCATTGGCATGGACGAGGCAGAGGCCGAATGGCTGGGGGTGGCCGCTATTCTCCATGACATAGGGAAAGGCGCGATCCCCCGCGAACTTTGGCTAAAGCCGGCGCCGTTTTTCGATCAGGAACGAGAGTTCATAAAATCACACTCCGAGTTTGGAGTGGCTGTGCTCGAAAGGATTGAGGAATGGGGACAAAGCTTTGTTTCTGTTGCTCTGCTCCAGGCGGCCAAAGAGATCGCTTGGAGTCATCACGAAAACTGGGATGGCAGCGGGTATCCGCGAGGACTTTCCGGAGAAGAGATTCCGCTAGCCGCGCGAATCGTCAAAGTGGCCGATGTGGTCGATGCGTTATTATCCAAACGACCTTATAAAGCCGCTTGGTCGTTGACGGAAACGGAACGAGAACTGCGGGAGAACAGTGGAACAGAATTCGATCCGGATCTGGTAGCGGTTTTCCTGGAAGGGGGGTTGAAATCATGGCTGGATTTATCCTCGTGTTCGTCTCTGGTTCGGTAGGAACGGCTCTCTTCGGACGTTGGCGCGACGAAGCAAGGCAGCAGGAATTGATCGCCCGTTCTTTCTTGGGCGTGGTGCGACAGCGCGTCACAAAACGTCAAAAGGGGTATCAGGTGCAGTTGCAGTTCATGGCTGACTTTGTGGGTGAGCCGAAATACGGGGTGCTGGTCTATCAGGCTGGGTGGGGAACCGGCGCGGCGATGGTGTTGATCGGGGTGTTTCCTGGTCTTTGGCCCATCGCGGCGCTCTCGCCTCTGGGATTCTTCATTCCCTTCTTTTGGCTGGACGGTCGCGTGAAGAAAAGGTATAGACTGCTGGAAAAACAATCTCGTGAGTTTCGGCTTTTAGTAGCGTTTTTGATTCGTTCCGGGGCATCGATTCCGGCGGCGATCGCGGCAGCTACAAACCTATTACAGGCGCCACTGCGTTCCTATATGGAACGGGTGGTCAAACAGGTGGGGTGGGAACGAGGCATTCAAAGTCTTTCTGTCAAAGAGGCGTTTTCCGCTCTCAAAAAAGAGTTGCCCATTCCTTCGATCATTAAGATGGCGCAAACTTTTGAGCTCAATGACCGGATTAAGACAGACAATCAGGAAGAACAGTTGATGCGCAGCCTGCGCCTCGAAGAGCAGAGTCGGAACAATATCGCGTACAAACAACTGGGAAAAATCCAGATAAAAATCGATTTGATTTCAACGCTCGGTCTGGAGATGTTAGTCGAGTTTTACCTGGTGTGGGTCGGATTTCAAAGCATCGGAGCGGTCCTGAGCACGATGCATTTTTAAGAAGGGTGGCAAGAGCATGCGCGGCATACTCAGTGAATTGTTGATGATCATCGGGATGATCGTGATCACCGTCATTGTCACAGTGACGCTCGGCACTGGGCTGGTGGGGGTCGGCGCCCTCTTTGGGCAGCACTTTCAGAACGTGTACTCTTCGCAAAATTCAAGTTAAACGTTCACGGATACGCCGTTCTAACGAGGGGGAATTCCAGTTGATCACATGGCGGCCTTGGATCGTCATCACCGTTTTTGTCCTGATCCTTGTCGGAGGATTTGCGGCATTGATCCTACCGTATACCAGCATGCAATCCGCATCCAAATCAGGGAATGCGCTACCAACAGTAGAGCAACCGTCTCCGCAACCGTTGCCAAACCCGAAATCAAGACCGATGGCGCCTCTGCCCATTCCGTCAACAAAGGCTAGGGTTCCCGCTACGCCAATGCGAAGCGGTTGACAGCACACGAAACGGAGGTCAAATCGATGGTGGCGGCAAGAATGTTGCTAATGTTCTACACGTTTACCTACAGTGCCGCCCTTCTAATGCTGGTTTGGAAGGGCGCGTTAATCGCCCTGCTGGTTTGGCCGTATCACCATGGGTAAGCGTCCACCTCAGACGGATTCGGGTTGAGAAAAACGTCCCCCGTTCCCCTCTTAGTGAGGGGTTTTTTCATGCCCCCAAGCCCATCGGAGGTGAATTTATGCAAAATCTACGCCCCCTCATCCTTGGCATTGTTGGCCTGGCGTTGGCTGCGGTTGTGGCCGGCTTCTTTTACGTCCAGCAAACTGCCACCCAAACGACCGCCGGTACCAACATCACCAACGCCGCGAACCAGGCTGGCAACGCCGCGAACTATGGTGCGACCAGCAACTTTGGCAGTGGCAACCTGTCCACCACTTCTTCTTAATCACAAAAGGCGAGCGACCCTCGCCTTTTTTTATGGGGAGCGATGCGTATGCATAACATCTTTACTTTTTTCGCCAGCGCTGCGCTGGTGGTCACGGTTCTCCTGCTCTTCTTTGTCGGGGCAGAACTCACCACAGCGCAGACATCCGCGGAGACGGCGGCGCAGGTGGGGGCGCACACGTCCGCGATCAGTGGCGGAAACATGTCCGACATTCAGCAGGCGGTGCTGTCCACCTTGACGCAGGAGGGGTTGCCGACCACCTGGAACGGGCAAAGTCTGATCAATGTTTCCAGCAACATTCAAAGCGCCAGCCAATCACCGACGATTTCCGTCACTGTGCAGTACAAGATGCCAACCGTGATCACGAACATCGGGGGGCTAGTCGGAGACCCCAACGGGATGCCTGGCTCCTTCCCGATTCAAGCCACGGAAAGCTATACCAACGATACGTTTTTTGGGGGTTGAGGTCATGCGTCCGATTCTCTGGATTGTTGCAATCGCACTGATGGGCGCGGGCACAGTCTGTCTTGCCGCGTGGCTTGGAGGGGAAAACGATGCGTGATGTATTCTGGCTGTTTGCGTTTGCGCTCATTGGGGTCAGTCTGCTGCTCCTAAGCGGCAGCACGGGTGTGCAAAACACGCTGGGTGATGCCGTGCAAAATGCAGTGCAACAGGGCGCGTGGTCCGGGCAATCAGTCGTTCAAAATGGCGGCGGAGCGGGTGGGTTTTCCGCGTCTGGCGGCGGAGAGGCTGGCGCCGTCGACCAAGCGGTAAATACCGCGCTTGTAGCGAACTTCACACCCATTGTTTCGGAACTGCAGACGAACCCGCAAAACACGGTGGGAGGGCAGCCACTGACGATTGACGGGAACGTGGTGGCTTATGTGACCACCAGTATTCAAAACAACCTCGTTGAGGTTCAAGTATCAGGAGCCATCGTTGTACCATGGTTTGCGGATTGGATGGGCGGGATTTTGAATCATCAAACGCCGAATTCGGCTGACGCTTTCGATCTGACCGCACTAGGGAACACACCCTGAACCTACTCCCCATGGCGATTGGTCACCCACCCCACCTATCAGTAGAAAGGTGGAACATAGGAGAATTTGCGCTAAGGGATACGTGCAGACCAATTTGAAGGGGGTTAACCAATTGAGTAAGGATGCCTTGATCACTAGGGCCTGCGACAAAAGCGGCCTGGCGAAGAAGGACGTGGAGGCGACATGGAACGCGCTGCAAGAAGCAATCCGCACGGAGTTGAAGGCTGGCGAAGAGGTCGCGATCGCCGGAGTGGGCAAGCTCAAACCCGCAAAACGAGCGGCGCGTATCGGACGAAACCCGCAGACTGGACAAGCCCTCGACATTCCGGAGAAGGAGACCGTCAAGCTGGTTGTGAGTACAAAATACTAAGGCCGCCTGAGGGCGGCTTTTTTGTTAGATGCTCAAACGGTGGCAGGAGACGGGGGAAACAGTGTCCATGATTACAGGCAACTTTAGAACCGTATCTATCAAGAACGCTAGGGTCACCGAGACCATTCTTGATAGATACGAAACCCTCAAAAACCAGTGGTGACCGCCGTTCTTGTCAAGAATGGTGTTCTCAAACAGCAACAGGAGGCGGGGAACAAAAAAAGTTTAGAGGGAGGTGAAAGCGCGACTTCCTCGGCCTAAACGCCGGGGGTTCCGTCGCGCCAAATCAGATGAAAAATCAATTGCGGACCGCAATACAATTGACGGCCATGTTGGTCAACGCTACCCTGCTTGTCGACGCCTGGCGTACAGGCGTTTGGTTGTTTGCACTCTTCGCGCTATCGGAAGTGCTCTTAATGGCTTATACCACTTGGACAAAACCATTGGGCATCTCATCAGATTGGTGGGGATGGGCGGCTGCGATATTCGTGCTCATGTTCCCCCTGTTTTCTACGGACTTCCTGGTCACGCGCGAAATGATTCCTGTATGGCGGTTGGAACTCGGCGATGCGGTGATCGCATGCGCATTCGTTCTGGAGCTGTCGGCGCTTGCGTTTTTAAACACGGCCTTCACTCAAGTGCCCGAAGCGCGAAAGTTGGTGCGCAAGGGGCTGTATCGCTTCGTTCGACATCCCTTGTACACTTCTTATTTCATCGCCTACTCCGGGCAGGCGTTCATGTTTAACGAATGGTTGTATTGGCTGACCTTCGTGATCTTCGTGATCTGTCAGACCATTCGAGCAAGGGCGGAGGAACGGGTTTTGTCGCGTGTTTTCCCGCTGTATGAGAAGTACAAACAGCAGACGGGCATGTTCACCCCACGTCTAGGGAGGTGGCCGCGATGGAGCCTACGCAGATCGTAGGTCTTGTCGTCGCAGGTGGAGTCGGCTACGGCATTGTGCAGGCGACAAAAGGGCGGATGCGAGGCGATGCAAAAAACGCGTCGCATAAGGATCGGTGGCTGTTACCCAAAGATTCGCATGAACACCACACAGACGAAGCACAGCGATGGGTATCGACGTTCTTGGACTTTGGTCGCCCTAAAACCGAATGGGCTGCCTATGGACAGGCGAAATTTTCTTTTCGAATCGTGAAGGACGACAAAGATTCCGTGCGGTTCTATTTGGACGCGCCCAATGACCGGCTAAGGGGGATTCAAAGCAATCTGCCGCCGACGCTGGAATGGCACGAACGCGATCCGCGCAACGAGAAACCATCTGCTCGGTTTTATGTACAGGCGGAACACGCGTTCTTGCCGTTTGCCGTGGGCGGAAAGTCGGATCTACTCCCTACTGTGATCCGGGCGATGGATCTCGATACGGAACTGCGAATTTCGTTCTCGCCAGCAGATACACACCGCTACTTGATCGGTTTGAGAAAAGAGCATGAGAAGTACCGGCCAGCCATTCAATCGAATGCAGGGGGAACACTGGGCGCAGTTGGGAGGGATTTGGCGGAGGAACTTGGGCAAGGATTGGGCGAGGCGCTGTTCGGCGCGAAGGCACCGAGAAAGGCGGCGCCAAGACCGACAACTCCCCTGCAAGAACAGAGCCAACAGCAAAAGAAGATCAAAGCGGGGATGCTCCCCCACGAGGAAAAGCAGATGCAGGCGATTGCCGAGCGGTTTCATGATGTTTCCCGCATGTTCCAGGTGGAGATCGAACTGCTCCTATATGGGGAACATGCGAATCCACGGGCAGCGTTTCAGAGTGTGCTGGCGGCGATGCGGCATTTTGCCGATTTGAATCGCCTGACTGAATCCCGAAGAAAGGCAACATTGGTTCTATCGGCGCCCGAACTGGCGCAGTGGGTGCATGTGGCGACTCCGACGGAGGTCAAGGGGATGGAAATGATCCGGGAACACGCCAAGACACTGAACAAACAGGAATTTAATGACGGAGTTGTGGTTGGGTTTTTGCGGCATCCCGCGCAGGAGGTTCGATTGATTCGACTTCCTTCCGAACAGTTGAAATCGCACTTTGTCCTGACGGGGATGACAGGCGCCGGGAAATCCACCACGCTCTTAACCATGATCGATAGCATGCTGGAACCGTGGAAAGAGGGTACGGATAAGAATCCGCAGCCGGGATTCACCCTATTTGATCCGGCTGATTCCACGGCCGTGATCTTGCTGTCGCACATCGCAAGGGTGCTTGAAGGGCCGGACGACCCGCGTTGGCAGAAGGTCCATTACGTATCGTTTTCAAACGCCGATATTCCCGTTCCGATGAACTTCTTTCATGTGCTGGAGACGGACGGTATTCTGGCGTTGCTCAACCGGGGAAACAACAACGCCATCCGTTCCAACCGCATGATCCGCAACGCAGTCGAAACGCTGAAGGCGGACTCCGTCCCTCACGCTTTACTCGGTATTCCGCAGATACTAAAGGACGAGCGGTTTCGGGAGATTGTGCTGACCCGCGCCAAACAAAATGGATTGTCTTTGATGATGCGGCAATTTTGGGAGCGGGATTTTGACAAAGTGGCCAAAAATCCCGAAGTGTTTGAGCCAGTGGAAAATCGGATCGATCCGTTTTCAAAAGGCGCGGCTCGCATGGTGTTTGGACAGCCAGATTGGGCGTTTCGGGTTCGGGAGTGGATGGATCAAGGACACATTTTGCTCATCGGTGTAAAAGCCCTTGGTGAACAGGCGATGGAACTGTTTGCAGGGAGCCTGATTGAACACTATCACTGGGTAGCGCAGACGCGGCCGCAGGATACGTCGATGGTCCATTATCTCATGGTCGATGAGTGTCATCGGGCGCAGACCCCGATTATGAAAAACATGATTCGGGAAGACCGCAAATTTGGGCTGTCTCTGGGAATGATCACGCAGAGTGTGGAACAACTCACCGGCGAGATTAAAAAGGAAATTTTGGACAACGTGCAAACCATTATTTCCTTGCGGCAGGGCTTGAATGGCGCCCCTGTCGTATCCGAACTTGCGCAACGTTCATTTTCTGCCGAGTACTTGCGAAAGCTTCCCACTAACGTAGCTGCGGTCTATAGCATCGTCGACGGAAAAGGTACGTCGGTGGAGACGTGGGCGAATCCACCAGAAACGTATGCCGGTTACGGCGAGAACGCCGTTGTGGTACCGTTTCACAATAAACCATTGCTGAATCAACGGCGGGAAGAATTGCAGCAGACGGGACGTGACATGCAAAAGGAACTGGGCCAAGACGCGCATTTCGTGGAAAAACGTCTGGAAAAATACCTAGAATCGGCGAATTGGGCTGGCGAGGATGAATTGAGCGATGATGCGCCCAAGAAACGCTCGAAGCTATATTAACTGAACCGAAAGCCTATTGTCGTCACCCAACCCGCCTATAGGTAGAAAGGCGGGATGTTTTATGCAGACTATCATAGTGGGCCGGGATTATGCCGCGCAGGATACCCTCGCCAACCTTATCCGTGAAGAGATGAAGAGGGGGCAAGGCGGCGTTGTCATCACTACAGGTGATCGCCTGATCGAGTCGGCAGTTCATTCTTGGAAAGAAACGCAGCATGCGCAGCGGTGGGAGAAATTTCATTGGATCGAATTAGAGTACGGTGCTCCCTTTTCGTTTCCCGTGAATCTGCTGCAAACGCCCAAGGCGCTTATGGAAGTTTGGCGCTCTCTTGGTCTGCCAGGCTATTTGGAATTTCAGGAAGCGGTGTTTTGGTTCACGCATCGAGAGGAAACGGCCACAATCTTTAAACTGAACGACTATTTCCTGTTGCAACGAGTCAAGGAGAATCGGCGGGCGAGTTTGCCAGAATGGGTCATTGGAGAAGCCATCTCGTTACTGGGCCCGCTCAAGGCACAGGTGGGGCAAAAGGAAAATCGGGTTACCATGAAACGCTGGCTGGAGGAAGGGCACTGGGTATTTTTCGACGTCAAACAGTTGGAACCCAAGTTGCAGGCGTTTATGGCGGAATACGTGGCCGTTCTGTACGAGAACGAACGAGACGGCCAGAGCGTATTCGTCGTGAACGGCATCCCCCCCTCTGTACGCATACAACAGTTCGAGAACCTTTTTGGCGCCTTCCCCGATGTGGACGAGTTGGAAAACTGGATCAGAGACAATCGAGAACGACGCTTCACTATTTTTTCCACCACCGCGGAGGAAGCAAAACGGTTGAATGATTTGAAAATGGTGGCCATGAATACGGACACCGCGTCTTTGAAACCGCGCGAGTGTATTCAGACGGGGCGGACAGGGGACAGGCGAACGTTTGTTTCGCCACGTTCCAATCCATCCGTTTCCGCATCGTTAAAGCATCAGATTCAGGAGAAAGATGGACTCCCGCGGGAACGAATCCTCTCTTGGCTCTATGAACAGCAGGAGGCGGGGTGGTAGTGTCCATGATCATGGACAACTTTAAACGTATCTATTTAAGAACGCTAGGGTCACCGAGACCGTTCTTGATAGATACGGTACCCTCAAAAACCAGTGGTGACGACCGCTCTTGTCAAGAACGGCGTTCCTCAAACAGCAACAGGAGACGGGAAAATAGTGTCCATGATCATGGACAACTTTAGGATCGTATCTATCAAGAACGCTCTGACCGCCAAGACCATTCTTGATAGATACGGCGTCCCTAAACAGCAGACGTGGCGGACGTTCTTAACAAGAACGTTCTGATCGCCGAGACCCTTCTTGTCAAGAACGGTGTTCGTGAGCAGCAACGGAGGTGGGATGATGCCTAATAGTAAGGAATATCGATTGCGAATTCGGATCCGAAACGACGAACTGCGTACGAGACTTTTGGCCATGGAACAACTGGCACGCTCTGAGTACATTGAAAACTGCGTGTCGTTTTATGAACGGTTCAGCAGAGGCATGGCGGCAGAGGATATCGCCCGTTTGGTATCGGAGGAACTAAAGCAACAGGGGATTTCCGTGAAGGCGGAAACGGTGGCGAACCCGGTGACCCATTTTATGAAGGCGTTCAGCTAGAGGGGGCGGCATAGGTGATCCTGCAATGGCGTGATTCCGATTTCCCGCCGCAAGAAAAGATATTGGGCGTGATTTACGACGCGGGGGCAATTTTGCAGACTGATTTAGCTGAGATATTGGGGATTTCCATCAGCAGATCTCGATATTATGTATGGCGAATCAACCAAGACCGAGAAAGTCCACTGATCATAAGACGATCGATGCGCTCCGGCCTGCGCAGGAAAGAGGCGGAGCGGTTTTATACGCTCAGTGAAGCAGGAGCGCAGTACGTTCACCAAATGATCGGGAACACGCGCAACGCAAGGGGAGTTGACGCGCTTGCGTACCACCAGTTAGGGCTGATCGCCATTTTGATGAGAATCATTCGAACGATCGGGCAAGAGGGTGTGAACTGGTACTCCACCAGTGAGGCGACTGATCTCCTGGCGGCCACCCTACTTCAAGAGAATCCGGCCATCAGCGAGGATGACCTGCGTTCGCGGTTGAGACCCGATGCAGCGCTTTTGTACGATGGACAGCTTACCTGGATCGAGTTTGATAACAGCACGGAAGGTGTGCGGCAACTGCAGATCAAGTACAACCAGTACATTTCCCAGCTGCAAAAAGTCGATATTGAGGAACGGCGAGTTGTGTGGGTGGCCAAAGATGCAAAACGAGTCAACGTTATGCAAGCGGCCTGGCAAGGATGGATCGAACGTGTGGGAGAAAGCAATGTTCTGCCCGATATGAGGTTTTTGGTGGAAACTCAAGGGACAGAAAACATCCTCATAAACCGTTAATGGATTATCTGAAACAGCTTCATTGATGCGTCATAACCCTTTCGTTTTCTACGTCATCGATGTGTCATCGATGCGTCGGTCTAGGAGCTGTTAAACCTACTGCGGCGCGGGTTTTGAAAGTGAAATGAAGCGTCTACAGACGCTAAGTTTTTGCACTCTACTTTGAAAGGAGGTGCCGCCTTGTCCAATCTGCGAACGCTGCTGTTGACTATTGTCGCCGTGGTGCTGACCGTGGTGTTTCTTGTGTGGGTCTACGGTGTCACTCACTCTGGCGTCAATTCCGCCCAGCTGGGCTTGATGCAAGGCGCACAGGCTCTGATTGGCGCTTCTCCTAACGCAGTGCAGGTGGGGGTCAATGACGGGAATCCCACCGTGACTGTCGCGCCGGCAACGATCACGGGAGTCACATGGAACACGACGACTTGGAGTCCATCGTTTACAGTTAATGGGTACAATTTCGGAACGTCCGGCGCATTGACCGTGGCCGACAACACGGCTGGATGGACAGCGTCAACCGGCGGGGTGAAACCCGTTGTCAGCGCGCGATCCAATCTGTCGATTCAGGTGTCTGGGTTGTCAGGATACGGTAGCGGCGATGTGACCTATTGGGTCGATGGCCAGGGGAGTTGGTCGTTTCGCCCTAACGATCAGTTGACGTTTCAAGTGGCCAATAACCAAACAGGGCAAACAGCAAGCTTTAATACCACCTATCCAGGGAATGCACCGATGCCGACCATCACGATGAACCCGAATCCCCTGCCACCCATGACGACGGACGGAACGGTGAACTTGTCGGGGCAAGTCGCATTTAATGGAACGCCACTCGCGAATCAGGCGGTTGATCTAACGGCGACAGGCGGATCCTTTTCTTCGTCGTCAGGGCAAACCGTGGCCGACAATTCGAACGTATTCATGACGTTCACAGATGCGAACGGAAACTGGTCAGCCACCTATACAGCGCCAACAACGGCGGGAAATGACACGATTACAGCGAGTACGGCGGGGCAATCGGTCAGCGAATCGACGACGGCGACAAATCCCACTGTTTTGCTGACCACGACCACGCCATTGTATGTGGGAGATACAGAAGTCATCACAGGCGCCGTAACTGTCGGTGGGTCACCCGATGGGGGCGTGTCGGTCGCTTTATCAGTACCCAGTGGCGAGGGCACATTTTCCTTGGCGACCATCACCACCAATGGGAACGGCGATTTCAGCGACACTTACACCGCACCAGCAACTGGCGGAACGTTCACGTTGTCTGCGATGAGCGGCGGTGTTACAGGCACTGCGCCGATTGTTGTTGAGCCGTTGCAGATTACAGGGGTAACGTGGAATACGAGCACATGGTCGCCTGACGTGACAATAACGGGAGGCGGGTTCGGGAACTCCGCCAGTGGGGAGTACGTGCAACTCGTGGACAATACCCATGGGTGGCAAGACGGTACAGCGAACAGCGGGAACGTCCTCACCGTATCCACGTGGAATAACAATCAGATCGATATCACCGGGATGAGCAACTATGGGGAAAATGGCCAATGGATCCTGGCGCCGGGCGATTCGGTGACGGCGAACGTGACCAACCCGCAAACGGGGCAAACGGTCTCGTACACGACGACCTACCCGACCAACGCCCCGATGCCGACGGTCACGCTGAGTCCAGTTGCGGCTATCAACACGGGTCAATCGACCACCATTACTGGCAACGTGAGTTTCGGAGGAAAGGGTCTCGCCAATCAACAAGTGAACCTCACCGCAAGCGGAGGGCCACTGAGCGCCAGTACCGTTCAGACAGACGCAAACGGAAATTTCAGCGTCACGTATACTGCGCCCAACGCAGGCGGCTCGTACACAGTGACCGCATCCTCGGACACAGGCAGCGTCAGCACAACCGTGACCGTGAACAATCCTCCGCAGATCACGGGGGTATCCTGGAACACCGGCACATGGCCGCCGCAATTGACGATTTCAGGCACAAATTTAGGAACGACAGCCGGAAACGTGGAACTCTACGATGCGAACGGGAGTCCCTCTTGGTGGGATAACACCGGCCACACTGGTCCCGCCATGAACCCGGCGAATTCCGGAGCGGCCACAATGAACGCGAACTGGAGTAACTCGTCAATTGGTCTGTCGAACTATGAACTCTATGGACAAAACACGGGCTGGCGCAGTTACTTCACGCCAGGCGATTCGCTCGAAGTGTTCGTCGAAACGTCCTCCGGGCAAACCGCCTCGTATCAGACGACCTATCCGTCGAACGCCCCAATGCCAGTCGTAACTTTGAACGGCATCGCGTCGGTGCAGACAGGGCAAAGCACCACGATCAGCGGTGCGGTCACATGGCAAGGTCAAGCACTGAACAACGCGCTGGTGACGCTCTCGACATCTGGAGGATCCTTGAACAGCACACAAGTGGCAACCAATAGCGCGGGTCAGTTTTCAGCGGCGTACACGGCGCCATCCACTGCAGGTACGTATACGATCCATGCGTCAAGCTTCACGTCCTCGACTAGCACTAATGTGACGGTGACATCGCCCATGAGCATCACGAGCGTGGGCGTCACACAATCGATTCAAGCCCCGCCGCAATTCACGATCGCTGGAACCGGCTTTGGAAATTCCACCAGCGGGGAGTACGTGCAACTCGTGGATAACAGTCGCGGATGGCAAGGAGGAACGACTAATAGTGGTGTGATTCTCACAGTGCCGACCTGGAACAATAACCAGATTGACATTTCCAACGAGAGCAACTACGGCGGCGGCAGTGGAACTTGGCTCTTTGCGCCGGGCGACTCTGTAACGGCGAACGTGACCAATCCACAGACCGGGCAGACAGCTTCGTACACCTTTGCTTATCCACAGTGGAATCAGACACTCGTCAACTATGGCGGAGTTGGCAGCGGAACGCAGTCCTCCTTTGCTGGAAACTATGGGCAGGACGGGATTGGCGGCAATACTGCAAGCGGTGGAACGCTGAACTCAAACGGCACCTACTGGTTTGCGCAGGAACGCGCCATCGATGTGGGTCAGACGGTGACTGCTCCATTGACAGTGGTCGTAGGCGGGTGGGCTACCGTTGGTTCCGGCATCACGATTCAAACGAGCACGGACGGTGTGAACTGGGCGTTCGTCGGATACGCCCCCATCCTAGGGGGAGGGAATTTCACTTACTCGTTTGGAACACAGACCTTCCGGTACGTGCGTGCCATGTCCTATGGAACCACCTCTGCACTCGACTACTTTGAAATCTATTAAAACGAAATTGGTCACCCAATCCCCTTCTCTGTGGAGAGGGGGATTTTTATGATCCAACTGACAAACGAAGACGATTTTGCAAACTGGGCCAAGCGTAATTCCACGGGGGTGACGTTTGGCTCCTCAAACGTCCTTCTCACTCGTGATCTGCAGGAAGCGAAGGAATGGGCGGATACAGGCGGCATGGTTTTGTTCTTTGCTCATGAGGTGAAAGACTACGGTCGGTTTCAACGAGCTTGTGGGAGTGGACATTCTATCTTCAAAGCGTATGAACGAAACACACGGGCGCAGTGGCACAGCTTTTTATGGGCCGGCGATCCGGACGGGCAGGAGTCCTATGAAGAACTGCCCAAAGAACTACGTTCGGGTGCTTTTCGGATTGTGATTCGTTCTGCTCGACAGGCGGGCGGAACGTGGTTTTCGTGGAATTTGCTCGAGACGCTAACGGTTCACGGTGTACAGGTAGAGTGGAACGGGGTGTCGTCAGAGAATCCACTCCCCATCTGGATGCATCGTGCTGATCCGCGTGTTCATTTGGGAGTCAAGGAGATCACCAACGCGCAGGTACAGATTATCGATGCGACCGGGAGTGCGGATTCACCGATTGAAGGACACACGGTGGTCGTGGTGACAGATGGGGATCCGGCCAAAGTCGTTCCGGACGGCGGAACCAATTTTATCTTGAATCGCAATCCGCAGGGAATCCCGATGTATCCGGAAACCGCTTTGGCGATGCAAACGGGTCAGGCGGTCAGCCGTACCGTCAAGGAACTGGATGCGATGATCTGGCATTGGTATCAGCGGGTGCGCGGGATGGAAACGCCATCCATAGAGGATCGCCGAACAGAAGTACAACCTGTGGATAACCCCGTTATTTCCGATTCGCAGAAGGATTTCTGTGAGCCACTCGAAGAGAAAAGTGGGTTTGATTTCTCCGATGAAGAACAAGGTTTCGATTTCAACGCATGAGAGGGGGTATGACAATGTTCGCCTTGGTCCACAACGACAGACATTACTACGAGCGGATCGCAAAGCAGGTAGAAGGAATCTTTACGGTGCAACAGGTCTACAGCCTATCCGAACTGCAACGCCTCGGTGGTCTGGAAGGGATTTTTGCGGATGCGCGCCTAGTAGCGGCGATACGAGAACGGATGCCCGGTGTACCCGTCATGGTCATCGAGGAGCCGTTTGCCGTGTCTGAAGCGATGCGCTGGTGGGATTCGGTCCAGAAACCACAAGCAGCACCCACTTCCCCGTTTCTGACTTCAGTGGGATTTACCCCCGTAACGATGCCGCAAATCGAGAGGACCGGAGGCCGACGCGGGAAGGTGATCCTATTCGTGTCACCGAAAGGGGGCAGCGGTCGGACGACGCTCTGCGCGCACATGGCGGCGTTTGGCGCGGCGCAGGGGAAGCGTGTCGTGTACATCGACGCGGACGATGACAAGGGGGATACGGCAGCGAAATTCGGGTTGGAGACGGAGTATACCGATTATCGCGGCTGGCGAGGCCACACGTTTGAAGCGGCCATCGCAGACGGGTTGGCGATCACGCCCCAGGAATTCACGGGACTGTCCGTCGTTCCAGGTCCGAAGGTGGTAAGCGGCAGCGCGGTGGGAAACCTCGGAGAAGATGCCGCGTTCCTAGCAAACTTGGCGGCGCAGTATGCGGACATGGTCCTCATCGATACGGTGCAGGGGTGGAATCCGATGCAAATTCAACTCCTGCCGCTGGTGGGTCACATCGTAATTGTCGTGGCGCCCAAAGCCGGACAGGAGGAAAACACGCAACTGATGATCAGTAAGCTGGTGTATACGCAGTTGCCTTCTACGCAGATTTCCGTTCTGATCAACCATCCCGACGGGCGGTTTGACTGGAAAACGTATGAGCACATCGTGTCGCCTTTTGCCGTCACTCTGTCCGTTCCGTTTGATCGCGCGTACAAGAAAAAGGGCGGTGTCAAAGCGAAACAGATCATCAGGGCATGTGGAAACTGGTGGAAAGAGCAATATGGATTCCCCGTGAAGCAAGCGACGAAATTGAAATGGCGGCGCTGAGCCGCCTTTTTTGTCGCCCATTTTTCTGTGGATGAGGAGGGGTTAATTTTGAATGTGGGCATCGATCTCGGGTACGGATTTGTCAAAGCCACAAACGGCGCGCAGACCGTCAAATTCCCGTCGCTAGTGGAAGTGGGGCAATCACGCGGAGATGTTTTTCGATCTGCGGATTATGAAGTTACCATTGATGGCGTGACCTATTTTGTTGGGAACATGGCGCGGCGTGAAGGAAAGAGCCTAATCAATCTGTCCAATGCGCTGGCAAAAGAAGAGGAACTGCGCGTACTATGGCTAACCGCGCTGGCGCTCCTCGGAGATGAACCGGCAAGCGTCGTGACGGGGCTCCCTTTAAGCCAGTACGAAACGCGAGAGCGGTTTTCCGAGCAACTGGCCAAGATGCGTGGGACGGTGACCATCGGCAACAAGACGCGCATTGTGGACACCGAAAGTGTCCAGGTGGTTCCACAGGCGATGGGCGCCATGATGGCGGGACTTCTAGAACCGGACACGATGGCGCTTCGCAATCCAGGGTGGATGCAGCAGGGGGGATATTTGCTCCTGGTGGATGTCGGAACGAGAACCACAGGCGTCGTGACGTTCGAGACGCAGCCGGAATTCACCTGGGTCGCTAAATTATCGGGTGCCACGGATATCGGCATGATCGATGTGTTCAGAGCCATGCAGGAAGCGTTTGGACAGTTGGCCGGGTCAGCGCCGCGTTTGGAGGAAACGCCGTTTTGGGAAGCGCTTTTGACCAGAGGTGAGACCTGGTATAGCGGGCGTACGGTTGATTTCCGGACACAGCGTAACGCCATCGCGGATCGGTTTGGAAAGCGGATCGCCCAATACGCCGTGCAGCTGCTCGGCGGCGAGGCGTGGAACCGGGTAGCGGTTGTCTTCCTGGCCGGCGGCGGAGCGGATGTTCCTCTTCATGCGCTTAGCACCCACTCGTCCTCCGTGTTTGTGATATCCGATGCGCAGATGGCGAACGCGACCGGGTTTTACCTTTTTGGGCGGTCGCGGGGATGAATAAATACCACGCCAAGCAAGCGGTATTTGGAGATGAGGTATTCGACAGCATGGTCGAGCGGGATTATTATCTGCTGCTCTTGGTGCGGGAACAGCAGGGCGACATCTGTTCATTTCGCCGCCAACCAAAATACGTGTTGGTTGATGGCTTTGTAAAAAACGGGCGGAAATATCAGGCAATCGCGTATACGGCCGATTTTGAAGTGACCTATCCCGACGGGCGAGTCGAGGCAGTGGACGTGGAAGGCGGAGTAGAAACCGAAGCCTTCTCCATTCGCGTCCGCATCTTTGAGTGGAAGTATCCACAACTGACGCTTGTGAGGATACGGTACGTGCAGAAATTCGGTGGCTGGGTCACAACTGAGGAGTACAACCGTAAAAAACGCCAGGAACGAAAAACAGAAAGGCGGCTGGCGGAGAGGGTGACACCATATGCTCGCCGTAGGCGTTGAAGGATTTGGCCGTCACTTTGTGGCCTGGAATCTGGCGGCGTTACTGAAAGCGCCCATCTATGCGGATAGGCAGGCGCCGTATCGAAGCTGGAACACAGCGGGCGCTGTGACGGTATTTGAGCGGTGGGAGGGGAAAAAGTATCCCGCAGTCATTGTGGACAATCGCGATCCGGTGATCCCGATCGACATGTGGTTTTGGGTCCTACCGCCCGATCCCAAGGAAGTGGAGCTGGTCCGAGAGCGGTTGGATAACACCGGAGCCAATGCCCATCTGGTTCTCAATGGGATTCGGCAAAAAGGACTATTTGGGGAGCGAATTTTAGCCAGTATCCCCTGGGAAGAGCAACAGGCGCAGGCGATCCTCATGGGGATGCCGCTCGTGGCGCTCGTGCCCCCGTTTTCGTCGTACTTTAAACCGCTCTTGGAGGTGGTTTCGCGTGTATCTGATCCTGGACGATAATCCGCCACGGGCGCTGCAAAGCATCGCCTATTTAAAAAAACAGGGCGTCGAAGCAAGCATTCCTGACGATGCACGAGACCGCTGGCAAGCGGTGGAGATCGTTCTTGTGCTTTCGGAATTGCCCCCGGCCGAAATCACTGCATGGAAAGAACGCACCGGAGCGCTGGCTGTCTACTGCACACGTAACTACACACAGGAGTCTATTCGTGCCGCTATGACAAACAGCATCCACAACGGACAGGTGGGGTACAACGGGGTCATCCCCTTTCCGCCAGAAGTTTCGGACTTAAAAACATGGGTTACGGAAAAACAGGAGGTTGCGACGAAACCAATCAGCACCTATACCGAATCGGTGTCTCAGCGTTCTTTCAAGTCGGAGTTGCCAAATCCACGCGCGCGAATCTGGACGGTGGTAGGCACAAAGGGGGGAGTGGGCAAATCAACGGTATCCACGCTGCTCGCCAATGCCTTGGTGAAAGCGGGTCATGATCCCGTTGTCGTGGTGGAATTAGATAACAACGCGGCGCTATGCAAAATGCACCAGGTGAGTCCGCTCGTGAAGATCGACGCGTTTGAACGCTTGCCGGATTACCTACCTTCGGAGCGGATTGAACAAAATATGGTCTGGCTCCCCAACCTGCATTGGTGGCTGATCCCAAGTGACGAGGGGCCGGAAGTAAGCAACGACGCGTTCCAGCGGTTACTCAACACCGTGGGCAACTACGCGGGGGAGCTGGTTTTCGACTGTCCGATCAATCCGTTCAGCCGAACACGGGCCTTTGCCTTGGCGGTCGCGGATCAATCGCTCATCGTCGCGGAACCGTCCAACGCCAATCTCGCCAATGTCCGCGAGTTATTGACCATGACCAAGGGGCATACGGTCATTTTGAACCGCGTGCTGGATTATCAGATGCGCCGCGCCAAGAGCATTGTCAAACAGATTCAGACGACCGACACTGTGACCGTGGAACTGATCGTACAGGATCGTATCCTGGACGAACGGGTCAATAACGGCCTGACGATCTTCGCAAGCCGCGATACAGAAGCCGCAATACGGCGAATCGCCGGGCTGGAGTCTACGAAGAAGAAAGGGTGGTTTAAAAAGTGAAAAATTATGCGTTGATCAGCATCGGGCTAGCCGTTCTCGCGGGCGGCGTGGCGGCGTTTGGGTATTACGACCTCAATCATACAGTGTCGGTTGTCTTAGCCACGCAGGCGATCCCCGCTAATCAAACAGTGACGCCGCAGGAGATCACAGTAGCGCAAGTGCCTGCCGCTTATGCGCAAACAGCAAATTTAGTTACTTCTCTTTCTTTGGTAACGGGCAAGATGTTGGCGGTTCCCGCCGTGCAAGGGGAGCCAATCAACCTGCAGATGCTAAACACCGCATCGGATCTGCAGGCCATTGTGAACCAGTACGCGCAAAAGGTCGGCCCTGGTTACTTGGCCACCGTACCGGGGACCGGCGCGTGGGCGCAGGTCGTGCAGCCGGGGGCGGACATTGCCATCGAACAGGGAACCGTACTGCTGCAGCCGATTCGCGTCATTGCCGCCTTTACGCCCACCGGTGGTGGTGGAGGCCCTGTCTGGTTCGTATTCGTGCCGCAAGCGGCGTATAGCCAGTTTTCGCAGATCAACTGGAACAGCACGGGAACGCAGATCATGCTCTACTCTCAAGATGGTGGACGCGTTCCAATCGGTACAACAGTCGGCACAGCCAGCGCTGTCTCGAATCGCAATGCCACAATCACCACGGCGAGCGGCGGTGTTCCGTCCGGAACTTCGGTTGGTGCATCTGGTGTATCCTCAAGTCGCAACGCAACAACCGCTGCGTCTAGCAGACAAGCGGTTGTTGTTGCCGGCAACAGTAAAAAAGGGGTGATCATTCGTGGCAAGACTCACCCCTGAAGCATTGGCGAAACTGAGCGCAATGGCCGGCAAGGAACGGGAAGTCAACGAGGGATATGATCGGGCACTTCCCGGTCTGATAAAAACAGAAAAGCCCATCTACTCCGAAGAGGAGATTCAACAAGCCAAACAAATTCTCTTGATGCTGTGGGGAGAAAACGAAGAGGCGTTTCATAAGGAAAAGACTCCGGAGCGCGAAGACGCGCTCTATTGGATGAACCGCAAGGTGGCGGAACGCAATCTCTTGCCAAACGACACCCGCGCCCAGCAGAGCGCCGTTCGGGAGGCGCTCAATACCTTGTATTCCTTTGATGTATTGCAGTCCATCATGGACAATCCGTTGGTCACGGATGTCCGCGTCATCGCGGATCTCTGTATCCTGTTTAAGATTGGCGGTGTGATCCACGAGTCCGGGAAAATCATGAGCACCGATGATGTCACGCGGTTTATTAGTCGGCAGTTGGTTGGATTGGGGAAGTCGTTTGACTGGTCGAATCCGCGACTCGACGCGCGACTCAAGGACGGTTCCCGGTTGCATGTGCGAGGCGGGTCGGCTGGCTATCAACAACGTGTGGAGACCCAATGGGGCGAAAAATACCACAATCCTGACAAGTTGATCGTCAACATCCGCAAGGGGCTGGGCAGCTCGGTACTGACGCTTGAAGATCTGCTCGGTTGGAAGATGTTTGACGAACCGGTCTACGAATTGCTGCGCTTTATCATTGAGGCGGGGTTCTCCGTCATCTTTTCAGGCGGAACCGGGAGCGGCAAGACGACACTGCTGCAGGCGTTGACCGCCTTTATCCTTAGTGAACAGGACCTATTCATTGTGGAGGAAGAACCAGAGATTCGCGCTCTGATGACCAACAAACGGGTCTTTCGATATTGGAACACCGCGCCTGGCCCCAATGGGAAAGGCGGGATCGGGGAATTCGAAAATCTGATGGATATACTCCGGAGCAATGCTGACAATGTCAGTTTCGGTGAAGTGCGCACGCCAATCTCCGCTTATTGGGGGTTGCAGGTGGCGATGACCGTGAGCTATCTCTACATGTCCACTTTGCATGGAATCAGCGTCACGAGCGCCGTCCGTCGTTTTGTGGACTTGGCGTCCGGTTACGAGGCGGCCAAAAGTTTGCACAGCATTGCAAGCAGTTTTTCGGAGGGCGTCCGCTTTGTCGTCACCGCACGAAAGGTGCGTATCCAGGGGCGGGAAACGCGGCGGATCACAGAGATCGGAATGGTATTACCAGAATATCAACGAAGCCGCGGGATTCAGTTTTGCCGCCTGGTTCAGTGGAACCCGGTTACGGACGACTGGACTTTTCACGGAATCCCGAAATGGTTGGAAGAGGAATCGCATGCCCGAGACATCACCCTGCCTGGTTCCATTGCACGGATCAATCCGGACCTTATGCCAATTAGTATCGAATTCTAAAATGGGTCACCCGTTGCGCCGATGGATGGAGAGCCGATCCCCTCTTGGCGCAACTTTTTTCACCCCTCCTGGCGGCTCTCCAAAAATAAATTAAGAGGTGTTTGCCTTGGCGACGGTTTGGCTGTTGGGCTTTCTTACGGCGGGCGCCGTGTATGCCCTGCTGTTCGGGCGACAGTGGGAATTTCAAAAGCAGGATGCGTTGATCCGCAAAAATCTGAGCGGGTTGTTCGAACGAACCGCGCCCATCCGAAACAAAATGGGGAAATGGGCGCTTGGAGCGCAGGCCGATCAAGCGGGCGTGTCGCGTCAAGTCCTGTGGGTCATCGGGTGGTTGGCGGGGCTGACCATGTTGTTTGTCGTTGATTTTTTCATGGGATCACTTGTTCTGGCCGTACCCATCGCCTTGGTTGCCGGATACGGTGCGGTGACCCTTTGGATTCGTTGGCAATTCAAGCAACGGCAAACGTTGATCCGAGATGCGTTTATTGACGAAGTTATTCCGCTCGGCGTTCAGATTCTAGGTGCCGTAAACAAATTGGAAGAGGTGTTTCCTCTGGCGGCCGAATCCGTATCGCACCCTGTGATTCAGACATTTTTTTCGGATTTGCACCAATCTTGGCGCCCACGTGGTCTCACGCCGGAAGAAGCGTTCTACGATGCGCTTAAAAAATGGAGCATCCCCGAACTGACGCAATTGGGGGCCATCACGATGCTCAGCCAGAATCGGAGCGTGGAACTGTCCGGCATCTGGCTGGAATACCATACGCTCATCACCAACGACCTGCAACGCCGCAAAGAGGCGGAGGCGAAGACCTACGGAACCCGGAACTCGGCGCTTATTTTCGTTGCCATCATCGGGGTGTTCTTTTTGGTCGGCGCGAAAATCGCCTCGAGATGGATTACGCCCACCATTTCGGAGAGCTTGTACGGCGTGTTTGCCATTCTTATCGGCATGGCGTGGTGGATTTGGAAGCAGAAAGATGCGATTGACGTGTAGCTCGACATCGCGGGAAAGGGGCTTATGGGATGAAAACGACAACGGTTGTGCAAATGAATAAACGCGTAGGAGTCGCGTACCTTCTGTGGCTGTTATTGGGTACGGTTGGCGGACATCGGTTTTATCTGGGCCGCATTGGCACGGCGATGATGATGTTGGGTTACTCGCTTATCGGTTGGGCCATGACTCGGGTGGGCGTAGGCTGGCTCTTGCTTGGTGCCGTGTGGCTGGTTTGGGTGATTGATGCATTCTTAATTCCTTCGATGGCTCGACGCGCGGTGACGGAGATTCGGACTGCGTCCACAATTAAATCGAAAGAGGGAGACTGCCAATGATTCTTATGTTGATTGTTCAAATTTTCGGTGGACTGATCGCCTTGATTCCACTGGTGGCTACGGTGGCGGCCGTCGTGTGGGCCGTGGATTTCTCGTATACCAGTTCGTTTCGCGGCGATCCGCAGTATACAGAACTGCCCGAGGCAATCTGGGTCATCCGAGGCGTCCTGGCGGTTTTCGGCGTTGTGTTCGGCGTCATCCTCGGTTATCTGATTCTGGCGGAGATTTTGGGCGCGTTCGTTTCCTGGGGGTTTATCGGGTCGGCTTCCGCCAGTCTCGCAGGGATTTTGCAGGCGTGGATCCTGATCGCCTTGATTCTGGCGGTGTTTGCTATCCTGCGTGGGGCTGGATGGCTCAGCTTCAAACTGTTTCTCAAGCGGAAGCCGAGTCACATCAAACGAGAAGACAGCGAACCGCAATCAACCGCCAAAGACGAGGAATTCACTCTAGGGCAGGTGGGGCGCGTTCTTGTCGGGCTGTTCATCGCGGGGGTGCTGGTAACGGCTTGGTTCGGAGTGCAGCCGCGCAACCAGACCGATGTTATCCAGCAATGGACCAGTTCTGCCGCCAATGCGACAACGAATGCGCTGGGTATCCGTAACTAAACGAACTCTAAAAAGGCAAATTGTAATAGTACAAAAAATGAACTATTGGTAGTTTCGATTCTGAAGGAGGCTTTTCCAATGCTCTATCGCACTGCGTCAGAGCCGGCTGAATGGGCGTACCTTGTCCACATCGCCGGCCATGGATCGGTCTATGAATCCCGCAGCCTGACCGGGCTGTTTCACCTGCTGTCAAACAATGAATTCCCCTACGCCGATGCTTCGGAAGAACAACAGGCAGCCGTGCGGGTCTGTGTTGCGTCAGATGTGTTGGCGCAGCTGCTCGAAGATTCTGCGCGTACTCGGATCATGGCGGGAGATCGAGTGCTGATAGACGCAGGAGAAGTCTACCCTTGGCATAGTGAAGAAGAAGCGCAGGCAATTCGTGAAATGGCCTGGTCTGCAACGGTTGATCTGGACATTCTGACCGAACGGCGTTTCCTGAAGTCTCTCATAGCCTGCGCCTGGCTCATCGTCTTTGAACGCGGTGATGTGTTCACCTTACGAAAAGCGCCGAAAGCCGCCCGGTGCGCTCGGTGTCGGTACTTCTACGGTGCGCAATGTGAGGCTAAAGAGACTCCGGCGCCATACGTAAGCGCCTGCATTGACTACGCCGAAGCGCCCAACGTTCCCGTGTCGGATCGGTATGTGCGGGTAGAGGCAGGGATGGTTGTGGCGGATGAATGGGAAGAGGCGGGGTGGGTTGAGGCCATGGTAGAGAAGATCAATATTTGATAACAGCATCACCGAGTGTCTGTCCGTACATCCATTGCGTGCACAAGCCGGTGCAAGACGCGGTACAGGCGCAAGCTAAGGCATAGAGGAAGTCGACCGCCACAGCGTAAAAGTCAGACAACAGAAAAGCCCTCATCTCCTTCGGGAGGTGGGGGCTTTGTTGTCACTCTTAGTTCACGATCTCATTTAGAATCCGTTTGTTTTCCTTCATGATTTGCTTCACGCGTCTCTCCGAAGAGACTCGAGTTTGATCCGCAAGAGATGCTGAAGTAATTGCTTGCAAATAATCATCAAGCGACACGTTCCCATCATAGTAACCTATAATTAAAGAAGAATGATTTTCTTTTTTATTTCTGAGTATCTTTGCAGAAGATGTAACGAGTTTACGGACGTGCGCCATCTTCGATCTTGTGTGTTTCTTCAATGGTTTCGCCCCCTACCGCTGTTTCTTTAGAATTTTCACGTGCAATAAGAAATGTTCGACCCATTTCGTAAAAGCCCATGAGTAAGGACAACTGATTAGAAAAAAATTGGAGATAATCCAGTTCATCCGGGGAGAATGCATCCTGCTCAGTACAGTCTATGTTTAGTATACCCAATGGCGCATCAAAAAGCACTAGGGGTACGCATACCAATGACAAATATTGCTTTTGGGAAGGTACATGTTCAAAATGACTTGTCCAAATTCTCGAATCATTGGAGTATTGCAGTTTTTTGAGTGTAAAAGCCTGTCCGGCAAATGAAGAAGGTATAGACAATTTAAATTCTCGGATTCCCTCAGGCGAATAACCATCTCCCTCAAGGATCTTCAGATTACCCATCTCTGCATCAGGAACCAAGATTGAAATGCGTGATCGACCTGGCTTACCAGTATGAACCGCCTCCTTTATGAGATGCAGGCTAAAGCGGAGTGCTATTCCGTAGTTGTGTTCATAATCGACTGAAGTAATTCTCTCATCTTCAGCCGTTTCCACCATCTTCATTGCGTGTCGATTGATCTCGTTAACATAATGCATGACATTTGATTTGTGTTTCGAGTCACGACTTACTGTATTGTATTCTTCATTGAGATTTTTAAGATTTTCTCCGAGTGCACGGATTTTTTCATTGGGCTTCATACTTATTTTAAAAAACTTCAGATCAAATTCGATATCATCGCCTGAAAGATGCCGGTGAATTAATATAAATGCCAAAATTGCGAAAAACGATATACCCCCGAGATAAACCCAGTGAATGCTCATTCTATCAATAAGCGTATTAAACCATTTCGTGAAAATCACCTGCCTTGGATCAGATAGGCTATATTATATCCCTTTTCAGGAAGAAACGACATAATGTTTTAGAGTTTCAGCAACAGAAAATTCTACTGCTATCATTTGACGGATCGGGGGATCTCACTTGGTTTCACGACCGCCAGGAATCCCGCAAGAATTTTGGGGGTGGCCAGTCACTCTGTCATTCGTGTCTGTTTTCTCCTATCTTTGATCGACGAAACCCTTGTCACGATTGTACAATTGCGTCGGAGGTGGTTGTCGTGGAGCGTTTGGGAGAACGGATCCAGACACAGCGCCAGTCCTTAGGTCTGTCGGTGGCGGAATTAGCGAAGCGGGCCTGTGTATCGGTGAGCTATGTGTATGCGATTGAGGCGGGTCATCGAGGATCACAAATTCGCAAACTGGCGCAGCTCGCACGGGCGCTCGATCTCGCACCAGCCGAACTGTGGCCAGACGTGTAATGTTCGGTGTCTGGGGTCTGGCCAGGTGGCCGCGGCTACTTGATCGTTCGTGGTCATTCTCTAGATACAGTGGATTCCTCCGTACAGGGTGCTGAAAGAGAAATAGTAGCCAATTCAGCGGAAATGCATTCTCTCTGTGGCCGGTGCTATGCCGTCGTTTCTCAGCGATATCCGCGAAAAGATCTCGATCTGAGGACAGTGCGTTCGATCTCAAAACAATCATGAGACTCTGCTGCGGCGGAGTCTTTTTTGTTATTCATCTCCGAATGACGCGGGCGCGATTTGGACACAATAATCAAAAATAAGGAAAACAAGAAAAAGGTGAATCTATTGAACTATACCTACTACGATCTTGCCACCGACGCTATACGCAGTTGCACCAAACCGCTGAAGATGAAAGGAAATCCGATGTACTACGTAGCCAAAGATGCGGTCACGAAAAGGCCGCTTGTGCTCTCTTGGGAAGAAATACGATACGAAGGAGGTTTCAACGACTGACGCCGAAAGGATCGGAATATGGTCAATCCCTCTTATCATATCCCTTTAGTGTTTAGGCAACTATCCCTAAAGGAGGAGAAGAGATGCGACACCTCGCGGTCGATTGCGGGCGCTATGCGGTTAAAGTTCTTGGGGCAAATCATTATCTCGACCGATTCCCATCTTATGTCGGAGAGACGAGAGAAAGGAGGCTTATAAACGCCCCACGAGACACGGATATCACTCTCACGACGTCGCTTGGAACCTTTTTTGTAGGTGACCTGGCGAAAGACGAGTCGCAGGGCGGTGCCAGGATCATGACCGCCAACAAAATCCACCAAGACACGCAACTCTTGATTATGGCAGCCGTCGCCAGAGCCGCACAAGACGGAGACGCCTTTGTTGTAACCACCGGGTTACCCGTTGAGCATCATACTCCCGATATGGCCGAGGGCATGAAGACGTTGCTGCGCGGCCATTTTTCGTGTGCGGTCAACGATGTCGCCAAGCGTTTTTCGATTGATCGCGTGAATATCGCCGTTGAAGGAGCGAGTGCCTACGCTACCCTCTGCGCTGGTCAGGGCGGCGTTCGGCGGATCCTCGACATCGGCAGTCGGACGGTCAACTACGGTACGATCATCGACGGGCGTTATCGCGATCGAGAAAGTGGCACGCTAGACTTCGGCGCGGATACGATCGGCGAACCCGCTGCTCTGAGTCGTCGGATCGTCGCTGAACTCAGCAGAGCATTGCCCGACCTAAACGCTGACACTTATCTGATTGGCGGCGGCGCGATACTCTGCGCTACGCATTTGCGACCCTATTTTGCGACTCTCCGCCACGTGCTGGAGCCGGAGTGGGTCAACACCAGGGCCTTTTTCGAGATCGGGGAAAGGGCGATGCGGCGTGCGTAAGAGGCGGCGAGACAGCGGATGGTGGAAAAAGCCGGTCGCCTTCAACCTCGACGACCCGGAGGATCGGGAATTAGCGGAGTTTGCGCGGGGTATGGATAACTTCACGGCGGCGGTGAAACGTTGGTTACGTACCCTCCGGCAAACAAATGCCGCTGAAGAAAGTCGTGGTGCAAATATAGGGAACGTTGCACCACGGGATGATTCAGTCGCCGGACCCGACGACGATCAATTTTTGCTGTGACACAGAAACACTCGCCCGAGGGGATGGGTGCAGGTGGGCTAGGTGCCTTCGCGCCTTCGCGCTATAGGCTATGCGGTTGGGTCGTGAATTATGCCTGTCTAGTGATGGGCCATATTCGCTAATAGACCAAAAAAACCGCCCACAAACAGGTAAGGCCATTCGCCGAGTATTTCAAGCAACAACGCAGGCATCGGCATCACTCCTTTACAAGGTAGTTTGCACAACAAGATGCAACTTATACGGGGAGGATCAAAAGAATGAAGAGTACCGACGATCTGCAAGTCCTGGCCACCGTCGCAAACGTCGATTCGATCAGCAACACCATCTGGCCGGAAATCATCAACATCTCGGACTGGGTGGCCATTGGCGTCATTGTGTTTGTCGGCGGCATGTGGATGTTTGGAAATCGTTCACAAGCCATTCAGCGGCTTCTGGACGGCTCGATTGGGTACTTGGTTATCCGCCATGCGCCGGACATCTTGCATTGGCTAAAACGGTTCTAGGAGGGACCTGCGTGTACCCCATTACCTCTATCTTCGGCGAAATCGACAAGGTTCATACAGTCGCTCACAACGGAATTGACCTCGCGATGACGAACGGAACATTGATTCTCTCCTTCACGTCGGGCGTCGTGGAGCGCATCAGCGACGAGGGGGACCGTGGGTTAGGCAAAGCGGTGTGGATTCGGCTGGCGGACGGCTACCATGTGGTGTTCGGCCATCTGTCGGATGTGTTGGTCCGGGTTGGCGATCATGTGGGCATCCGGTCGGTGATTGGACAAAGCGGCAATACCGGATATTCGACGAGGCCGCATTTGCACATCGGCATTCTCTCGCCTAACGGCCACTGGATTGATCCTAGTCGATACGTGGCAATCGATCAGATGCAAAATCCATCTGTCATTTACGGCATGGGAAATTGGTCGGACCATTTAGTTAGCGGGTGGTTTAATCAGTTAGGAGACTCCATCGGGCGAGGCTTGCAACATGTAGCGATCAGCCTGTTTCATTTCCTCGACGGAAACATGCCGGAGATTGCGGTGACGGCCTTGGTGATTGGCGGCTTTCTGAAGATGATCGGAAGCCGCACATGGGCGCCTCGCATGTTCGTCGTCGGAGGGGTGGGCATCGCATGGGTTATACTCCTGTAACGCGCCTGGCGAACGACTATCGCGTGTACAAAGTCATCCCGCATCGGAGTGTGCTGAACAGCCAGAATCGACGCCTGTGGGCGGTGGTACATGAGTTGCTATCGATGTATGCTTCGCTATCTACGCGGGCAACGAGAAACGGCTACGGCGTGCAGATTCGCGCGAAGGACGATGTATGGTGGTTTGTGCGGATGAAGCTGGGGAATATTGAATTTTACCTGGCGCTCACGGATAAGTTTGATGATGTGTTTAAGCTGCGGCTTGCGAATCACGAGCAATGGAGGCATTTGACGCTCGAAGAATCGGAGCGTTTTGCGATCGAGGAAAAACATACGAGTGTCGCGGAACTCAAACTCATGCGCGATAATATGTTCGCGCTTGAAACCAATCACGCCGAACAGACTTCTCCTTTGCGCAATATTCTCGACGTGTCGCATCAACTCAAAGAAGGCGACAAGCTGACGCTTGCCATTCGTCTTGAGTGTGTGCCGCGTATGAAGGGCAAGCGGATGATGGAATATTCGTGGAATGTCTGGGAGAACGGGAAGGTTCCGCATCGAAACGAAGTCAGGCTAGACCAAGGCATGAAGTCGCTGGCGAAGATCGGCGCAACGGCAGTGAATGAAGTGGTGGCGGTGACAGAGGATGCGATCAACGCGATAGAGCGGTCCATCTTTGCCGGGCGGTCAGAAGTAAAGATCGGCAAGATTGAGATCCCGGATGCGGAGCGTCAACGGTTGCTGGTCAACGGGCATCTGTCAACGGAGACGCGGAACAAGCAGAACCTACCGCTGTTCAAGTCGACGATGCGAGTCTATGCTCATTCGCAAGATGCGGTCAGGCGCGACATGCTGGCGCAGAGTTTGACAGGCGCGTTTGTGGAACTGTCAGGAGATAATCGGCTGATTGGGAGTAAAGGCAAGCCCGCGGCAATCGACGAAGTGAACGCGCTACGATACGCGACGATTGATCGGGACCCGATGATCCTTAGCACGGATGAAGTAGGAAAAATCATTCAGCTTCCCACGGCGGATTTACAGCAGGAGTATAAAGAGGAGATTGTCAGCAACCAACGGACGGAGATTGAAGTGCCGGTGCCGTTTCGCGATGAGTCAGGGATTTACATGGGTAGCATCACGAAAAAGGGGAGCGTCGAGAATGTGTATCTTCCAACGGGCTCCGACGATGCGTTATTCACACCTCGCGCATTTGTCGCCAGCCCGCGCATGGGCAAGGATACGACCGTCGTCAACTTTGTAGTGGATGCGAAGAAGAATCATGGCATCGGCTCGATCATCCTGGATGCGATTGATGAACGCGGCGAGCGGGGGATGTCAGACGCGATAAGGGACGTGCTCGGCGACGATGTGATCGACCTAAACCTCGCGGACTATGAGTGGCCGATTTACCTCGGGTTGCAGGGCATTGCGACGAACAACCGTATGGCTACCAATCGTATAGCGCAGGAGTTGACCGCGTTTCTCGGCGCGGAGGAAGGGAGTCGGATGCAGGAGTATCTATTCGCCTGTGCGAAAGTGACGTATGCCGACCCGGTGTTGATCGGGGCCATATTGCGCGACGGCGAAGTCAGGCGGCGGGTGCTTAAAGAGACAGACGACGAGGATGTGCGGTACTTGCTGGAGGATTTCGACCGCATGTCACAAGGGATGCAGGCGCAAATCGCGGCACCGGTATTGACACGGCTTTCAAAGATCATGGGCGACAGCTTTCTAAAGCCGATCTTTGGGCAAACGCCGAATCCGAAAGTGGACTTTGGCAAGTGGATACGCGAGGGGAAAGTGGTCATTGTCCGCATCCCGACGCGTGACCTCGGACCATCGGCAGTCAGGATTATCCTGCACTGGCTTACCCTGGTGGTATTCCTGACGAAAGTCGCGGGATGCGGCGGGAGGACGTTCGTCGTGTACAACGAACCGCACATTTACGAGTCGGAGGGTTGGTTGCAGTTCGTCGAGCGGATGTTGTTGGAGGGGCCAAAGTATCGAATTGCCCCGATATTCGCGTTTCATCTGTTCTCGAAGCTCAGTAAAGGGTTTGTGGATGTGCTGATGGCGGCGGGTGTGAATTGGCACATCGGGAATAATTCGAGTGTTGCGGTGTTCCGACAGTTAAAAGAGGTTCTGGAGCCGAGTTTCACGCCGGAGGAAGCGGCGGAGCAAGTGAAGGCGAGGCAATGGATTGCGGCGTGGCGCGACGGGAACGGGGAGTATCAACCAGCATTTCTTTATGATGCGCCGGAGCCTGCGGTAAAGCGATACGGCGCGACCGATCGGAGTGAGTTGACGCGGAGACATAGTCGTGAATATGGGAGGGCGCTTGCGGAGGTGGAAAGGGAGATCGGTCGCAAGCACAGGGCTGAGGAGAGTTGATTTGGTACAAAACAATACCGAGGTGCCATGAAACTGTCTGCCATTCACAGCAAATACGTTTCGGATCCCGGCAGTACAAAGTCCGGAGTGGGAGGCGAAGGATCGCCCGATCATCGCATTGTACCGAATCCTGTCTGACAGCAGGAAATCCATAGACCGCCACTAGTTGGCGGTCTTTCCATGTATATCTCCTTTCTCTCTTGTCCACATTTGCTAATATGGCAGAGAGGGGGGCGAGCATGAAAGCGATCATCTATACGCGGGTCAGCACGGAGGAACAGACACATGGCTACAGCCTTGGCAACCAGCGTGAGAAATGCCTCAAAAAAGCGGACGAACTAGGCGCAACCGATACCGTTATATTCGAGGATGCCGGAGTGTCGGGCGAGGTGTTGAATCGTCCTGCGCTGATGGACGCTATCTCTTTGTTATGTGTTGATAAGGGGCACAAGCTGTTCATTTGCACTGACCCTGACCGCTTATCCCGGCAATTGGGGAACCTGATCGCGTTCACGGAGCAAATTGAGAAGCACGCCGACCTTGTGTTCACGGATTTTGCGCGCGAGAACACAGCGGAGGGACAACTCTTCTATTCGATTCGCGGCGCGGTGGCGGAGTTCGAAAAAGAGATGATTAAGCGCAGGACGGTCGCTGGGAAGATTAAAAAGGCGCGTCAAGGAGGGTGGACGCATTGGCCGGGCGTCTATGGGTATGACTACGCAGACGGTGTTGTGACAATCGACGAGACGGAGGCGCAGATTGTCCGGCTCATTTTCGAACTGGGCGCTGAAATGGGCATTCGGCAGGTCGCCGACCGTCTAGGATTGCTGGGCCTGAAGTCGCCGAGAGCGGGAAAGGTAACCTGGAGTTCGACCACCATAAAACGCATTATCCGCAACGAGGCATACTATACAGGCGTCACTCATATCCGCGTCCAAGATGCGAGCGGCACGCATCTGAACAAATATCGCCCCGTCGACGAGCGAGTCCAACGCAAGATGCGCCCGAAAGAAGAGTGGGTGCCAATGGAGTTGCCGCAGATCATGGACGAGGAAGCATGGAAGGCAGCGAATCGGCGACTCGAGAATGCGAGGAGGAAAACGGAGACGTGGGAGACTTCTCACTATCTCCTGAGCGGTCTCCTTCGGTGCGGACACTGCGGCAAAACCTGGCACGGATACAGCAATGAGAAAGTGTTAAAAGACGGCCCGAAGCGGCGCAAATACTACGTCTGCACCAACAGGATCCCTGGCCCGCCAAAGGGAAGCGGGCTGGAGAAATGCGTGACGGGGTTTGTGCCGTGCGCGGAGTTTGACGAGTTTGTTTGGGCCACAGTGAAGGGCTGGATCGCGGACGATTCCTTGGTCGAGGACTTCAAGGCGCGACGAGCTCATAATATTGACGTTCCGGCGCAGCACGAAATAAGATTGCTGGAAGCTAGGCTTGAGGCGCTTAACCGCGAAGAGGACGCAATGCTCGAAAGACTGTCGAAGGAGCAGAATCCGCGACTGAGGACAAAGATCGGCGAACAATTGGATAAGATTGCAGCGGACTTCGATGCGGTGCAGACTATCCTAAACGAGGTGAAAAAGGCGAATAACGAGATCGCGGTTGCCGAAGTGAATAAGAGTTTGTTGTGGCAAGTGCGGCAGAGAGTGGGAGATGTCGAAAGAATAAATGTAGACAGGCAGTTTGAGGCTATCCATCTATTGATCAAAGAAGTGGTCGTTCACAAAGAAGGGCAGGTATATCGTCTCTCCATTATTCCCGTCTAATCCGCTTCGCAGCAAAAGTGATCATCGGTATTGCCGACGATTGGCATCGTCGGCGCCCTGATTCTCGGTCAGGCGGCGGTTGCGGCGGGTATTATCAGTCCCTTGCTGATCATCATTGTGGCAGTAACGGCGCTCGGTTCGTTTACCATGCCGAACTACAATCTGTCGTTTACTGTTCGGGTGCTCCGGTTTGGGTTTATCGTAGCATCTTCGCTGTTTGGTTTCTACGGTGTCACCCTGGGGCTGATGCTGTTGATTATGCATGCAGTTTCTGTGCGCAGTTTTGGGGTGCCCATCCTGTCGCCGATCGCGCCCCGAAGAAAAGCGTCCAAAGATGTGATTGGTCGTGGACAGGTGTTTACCATGGAAGACAGACCAGGTTCCTACATGCCCGTGGATTCGCGACGTCAGGCGCCCGTAACCAGACCCTGGAGCGGCGCCACTCACGAGTCCGGCTCGCCGCAGCGGGGCCGGCGACGCAGACGATCCCGGGGAAACGCGTAAATGGCTGCGTTTCGTTCGCCGCCACGCACTCGACGAACACGATGTCCTACAGGTGTGCAAGATGCGAAAGGAGATTGCCATTGAACGCGAAACGGTTGCCGCTGATCCATACAGGCCGCGTTGGTGTGGTGGAACTGACAGCACTGATGACAGTGTACTCGTCAACGGAGATCTTCCTGAGCATGCCCTCGCGAATTGCCGTGGAGGGCGCCGGCTTCGCGTGGGCGATTCCACTTGTGTCAGGAACGCTTGTCACGATAGCGTTTCTGATCGTGCATTTCTGTTTGAAGCGCTTCCCTGGCGAAAATCTTTTGCAGGTGATCAGTCGCCTGTTTGGGCGGTTTACAGCTTTGCCGATCGCATTGGTGTTTGCACTTTTGCTGCTTGCGCAGACAGCTCTGGTTACGCGGGAATTTACGGAGACTGTCGTGACCACCGTGCTTCCCGCCACTCCGTCGGCGGTCATTGCCTTCACGTTTCTGTTGGCCGCGTTTTACTACGCCTATAAAGGACTGGAGGGGCTTAGCAGAACCGCTCTGCTGTTTTCGTATTTTTCTCTGGTTGGCGTAGCGCTGCTGCTGATCCTGCCGCTGTCCTGGTTTGATGTTCGCCTTCTCTTGCCGATCTGGGGTCGTGGCGTAGGAAACACTCTATGGTTTGGCGCCATCAACTCCAGTCTGTTTTTTAATGTGCTATTTCTGTCCATTCTCTACCCGACGCTGCGTAATCGGAACCACTTTCTCTATGTAGGGGTCATCAGCACGATCGTCACCGCCGTGATATTCAGCATGGTGTTGGTAGTATTTCTAGGCACCTTTGCTTCAGCGGTTTCCGGCAAGGTGCCTTTTCCCATGTATCAACTCGCCAGAGTGATTTACGTGGGCCGGTTTGTGCAGCGTCTCGAAGCGATTTTTGTTTTCCTGTGGACGGCTGCGGCAGTGATCAAAATGGGATTTGGATTGTGGATGGTCGCGTATCTGTACGCACTGGGTTTTGGCATGCCGCTGTATCGACCTCTGCTGGCGCCCGTCACGTTGCAACTGTATGTGCTGTCGTTCTTGCCTCCCGATTTTCCGGCTGTACTTGCCCTGTCGGCGTCCGTGTTTGAACCCTACGGATGGCTTGTGGGCGTCGCATTGCCCGTGCTGTTAGCGGTGGCTGCGGTGCTTTGGGACTGGCGGCGAAAGCGCCGTGGAAACGGTGGGAGCGTGTCAGAGCACCCAGAGATGTCCACGAAAGGCCGTGGACGATGGAGCAAGCGCGGCAGAACGCTTTTGCGATCATAGTGAAGGGAGAAGGCGAACGTGGGCCTCGGATCATTTGTCGTAGCATTTCTGGTTTCGCTTGGGATTGGCGTCTATCTGTTCAACTTCTCCATGTGGCTGTGGCGCCGCCAAAACAGGCTCGGCGCCACGGGAGGATTCCTGTTGCTGGTCCTATCGGTCGGCGGCGCTTTGGTTTATTTCAGTGTGAAGTTGTGAAGGATTGCGATATGGCCGATAGTCTTTCCATTCTTTGATCATCTGTCCGACTGTCACGAATTTGTAGCCTTGCTGCGACAACGTCTCCAGGATCATGTCGACCGCCTTGACAGTTTGCGTTCGCGGTCCTCCGCCATCGTGGAAGATGACGATGTCTCCGGGGTCCGCGTTCTCAACTATTCTGGAGAAAATGCGCATGACACCCGGCTGTGACCAGTCGCGGGGGTCGACGTCCCATGTCCACATGACGATAATATGCTGAGTGCGTTCCGCCAGGTCGACAATGCGATCTGACAGCCGCCCCCCCGGCGGACGCAGCAGGACGGGAGTGACTCCGAGTATGCCGTGAATGACCGAGTCGCAGGAGGTGATCTCGTCCGCAGTCAGGCGCCCTTCCTGTGGATGGCGCTCGGTATGATTCCCGATCTCGTTTCCTTCGCCAACCAGTTCCCGGAGCAGTTTGGGATACGCTCGCGCCTGCTGACCCACGACAAAGAAGGTGGCGTGAGCGGCATGACGTTTCAGGACGCGAAGTATCTGCTGAGTATAGATCGGGTCTGGACCATCGTCAAAAGTGAAGGCAATCCACCGTTTTTTTGTCTGCACCGAGTATAAAATACGGCCCGGCGCGTGGTGTTCCCAGTAGAGTTGGCCGTCTCTCGCGATTTTTTGTGTCAGTGCGTCAGACGGCAACAGGAGGAATGCCGCCAGTGCCAGCGGCAGCAAGCGAAGCATCAGCGTCCGTGCCTGACAGCGTCCGCGGTGTCGCTGAGGCTCTCTATCCCGGAAAATCGCCGCAGGCGTATTTTCTTCCCGGTTGTTGGTGGCGCGTCAGCGCCATGACAGTCTATCCCGAAAAATACCTTCCCTGCTCGCCGGGATCGTATACTGTGCCGCTGCTCAAACACGGCTGCGCCGAACTCGCCTCGGCACAGTATCCGATCCCAGCCAAGCGGGTTTTTCATCAATTGATGGGGTTTTTCAACGATAATGACACACGCTTCCTTTCGGGTAAAATGTCTGTGGCGGGTTGGCAGAGAGGTGCAGTTCGCCTCCGCCGCGGCGCGATGCCTATGTAGTATGCCAATATCAGTCGGGCAAATATGTGTGTTGCGGCAAAGCTTGTCACCAGCATGAACCTCGCGGATAATACGGAGAAAGTGATATGTCTTACAGAAAGAATGTGTGCCAAAGTGGAGTGAGTGGAGAGGTGAAAGCGTTGACGAATGTAGACATTTATACCGACGGGGCGTGCAGCGGCAACCCCGGGCCCGGCGGCTGGGCAGCCATTCTGGTTGCCGGGGAACACGAACGCGAGGTGTCGGGCGGCGAGTCGCACACGACCAATCAGAGGATGGAGATCCAGGCTGTGGTCGAGGGACTGCGGGTGCTTTCGCGATCGTGCCAAGTAACCGTTTTTAGCGATTCAGCGTATGTCGTCAACTGCATGACGCAGAAATGGTATGTAAAATGGCAGCAATCGGGATGGGTGAACAGCAGTCGAGAACCCGTCAAAAATCGTGATCTATGGGAAGCCCTCATTGCCGAACTGGGCCGACATCAAGTCGCGTTTGGTAAAGTCAAAGGGCACAGCGGACATCGCTATAATGAACGATGTGATCAGTTGGCGAGGGCTGCGGTTCCAAAAACCTGATGGATCTTGGAGAACCGTCATGTCATGGGAAAGGAGACTCGATGATCGTGCCAACAGGCAGATACGAGGTGTCATTCGCTACGCTCGAGGCCATCGGCCAGAAGGCTGCAGTGGGAGCGATCGGTGTTGCCAGCGTCGAGCCGTTTCACGATCTGACGCCGATTCTGCGTCGATACTACGAAGAAGGTCGGTCATCCGGGTTTGAACATCCCCTTGGACGGCAGCGTATCGATCCAACCACATTGCTGCCCGGAGCGCACAGCATAGTGAGTATCGCCGTTCCTTACCGGACGCGAAAGGCGGTCGCCATGCGAAGACCCAAGGGTAGGCGCGGCGTGGTCTCAACGTATGCCTGGGGTCGCGATTACCACCCTGTTCTTAAAGAGAAATTACTCTTGATCGCAGACTTGCTGGAACGCGCATCCGGGCGTACGATCCGCAGTCTGTCCTGCGTCGACACGACTCCGCTGGTGGACCGGGCTGTTGCGCAGCGCGCCGGAATTGGGTTCATCGGAAAGAACTGCATGATGATTACCGAGACTCACGGATCGTGGGTATTTCTCGGCGCCTTATTGACAGATGTTCGCATAGAACCGCGGTCGTTGTTGATTCCCGCTGACTCCTGCGGCGATTGTGACCTCTGTCTGACGGCGTGTCCTACCGGCGCGCTTCGTGAACCGTTTGTTCTCGACTCGCAAAGCTGTCTCTCCTACCTCACACAATCAAAAGGAATCATAGCGGCCGAGTATCGGGCGGCCCTTGGCAGACGGGTCTGGGGTTGCGACACGTGCCAGACGGTGTGTCCAAAAAATCGCGTCAGTCTGCTTGGGGAAGAAATGGCGTTCACACCCGATCCGGAACTCAGTTTCCCTGACCTGAAACGTATTGTAACGCTGTCCAGGCGGGCCTTCATGCGGGAATTCGGGCACACCGCCGCAGCCTGGCGGGGGTTTCATGTCTGGCGCCGCAACGCGGTCATCGCGCTTGGCAATGTGCGCGACCCCGAGGCGTTGCCGCTGCTCTTGCCGCTATTGTACGATACACGACCAGAGATAAGGGCAAGCGCAGCGTGGGCGCTCTCCAGGATGACTGTCGCGAAGGCCCGGGATGCGGTATGCGCCGCGTACGACGGCGAACGCGACGAGACCGTGAGACGGGAAATGGAATGGGCATTGTCACCGTAATCATAACATGGCGACTGGGCGATTTTACTGGCCGCGTCTGGTGACCTGCCTGGAAAAGGTCTGAAGAAACGCGGCGCGTTCCTGTTCCAGGGCGAGCGTATCTTCCAGTTGCGTGATGCGCTGCTGTAGATCGTCAGGCTTGGTCGGCGGATTTGCGTAATGGTTTTGCGTGAGTCGCCAGAAGCGATGGGGAAATGTCAACAGCGCTTCAAGCAACAGATATTCGCCGTGTGTCAGCGGCTGTACGCGATTGTACGAAATGAGCGGCGCGATGGCGATCTCACTCGTCCATGTTCCATGCGCCTGCATACCCCTGCGGATCAGATGAGACAAATCCAGCACGCGCGGCGCAAATGTCATCAGGTCAAAATCGATTAACTGAGCGTGACCCGCTGGATGCATGATCAGGTTGCGCCGCGTTACGTCCAGATGGCACAGGCCAGGGTGGTTGAGGCTTTGTTTTAGGTGTGTTTCGACGTCGGGCAACTTCAGCAACGACAGGGATTCTGTCGAATGCATGGCCGTGCGGGGGAAAAACGATAGACAAAGCTCATCGAAGCGGTCCTTACTCGCTTTCGCTTCCACTTGCTTTTGCAATTGGTCCAATGCCTGTTTGCGGTTCAGCAGTTGTTCAAACACGTGAAACGCGTGTGGAGGTTGATAGCCCAAAGGCTCATAGTCGCATGATTTTTCATGGAATCGGGCCAGTGTTCGCGCCGCAGCGCCCAATTGTGCCGTTGAACCATACTGAACACTGTGCCCGGGCAACCATTCTGATGCGTAATAGATTCGACCATGATCCATGAGGTACGGTTCCTGATCCTGACGTGTGCGCACGATGCGGGCAAGGTGTGTGAATCCGCGGCGGTGCAGTTCATCCAGGGCGTCGGCCATGAAGCGGATGCGCTCTGGCGAAAGGGCAGTTTCTTTGAGCGCTATGGCCCGCCCGTCGCCCGTGACGATGCGCCAGACTCCGTGCACGAGTTCTACACTGCGAATGCGCTCGTCATAGGCTTTGGCCCGAGTCGTATCGGTGTCTGACGCGCGCGGCGATTTTTCAGTTTGTTGTTCCGCAGAGGCGACCCGCAGCGTTTGGACGCGAACGGGTGCAGGCGTTGACTGCGCCGTTTGGACTATAGAGCGGTCCATCCGCATCCGCACAGAATCAGCGTGATGGGCAGTCCGTTTGCCGGTCCTTCGGGGCCGTGGTCTGGTTTTTGTGGGATGACGGGTTGGACGCGGCACAAAATACTTGCGCGTCAGTCGTTCCGCCGTCTTTGTCGATCCATACGGTCGTCGCGTCGCGACCGGAGGATCAGTGGGGCTTTCTTCACCATCGTCGTCCTTGGCGAGAGCATCTTCGCGTTCGTCATCTCGTGACTCATCGGTTCTGGTTGGTCTTTGTCGCGCAGATTTCTGACTCTGGCGCAAAACAGCGGGCGGTTTGGTCAACTCATCCCAGATCTGCCTGAGCCACGGTGGAACTGATCGAGTATCCATGATGTATACCTCCACAGGAGCGCGGACGGATTATGCTCCGTATGAGGTATTGTATTCGGGTTGGTGTGGCTGGTGTGCGACAGGACAGGCTAACTCGTATGTCCTGGATAGGCCCCGAGTGTCTTGCTGATCTGTTTTGCCGCGGCCATGCACGCCGCCCCATAGTGTATGACCTGTTGTGCGGTGAAACGGTCCGCCGGACCGGATACGGAAAGGGCCGCCACGCATATCCCCTGGCGATTGAGGATCGGCGCCGCCACCGCCGCTGCGCCAGCTTCGCGTTCCTCAATGCTGACCGCATACCCCTGCGCGGCGATCTGACTACACTGCGCGCGAAGCTCATCGATGTCAAAATCCCGGGGAACGGATTGCGCCAGATGCAACTCATCAATCCCACATTCCGCATGAATAAAATGGCAGACATGATTTTTTGCCCTCCTTCGACTGCTGGACAAATTCTCGTGGTTTCGGTTCTTACTCAACGAGCGATATAGATGCATCCATTCTCCGATGAATGCTAATAATAGACAACCAAAAATTAAGGCATACACGTCGTTCATCTATTTCGTAATTTGCTGAACATGCAACCGTGGGTTCTGTATGCTAATAATAAGCCCCGCACCTTGCTCATAAGGATGTTGATGGCATCATGCAGAAGCCCGTCGTTGAATTCTTCCAGGTCGGCCCATCCAGCCTGATTAAGCATTTTTGCGACGACATTGATCTGGTCAACCGCATCAATCAAGCAGTCGCTTGGGATCCCGCGCAGTGGAAGGTCTCTCCCGGCAACCATGTGTTGGCTCTGGTGATCAATACCCTGTGCGGCCGGCTCCCTCTCTCCCGTGTGTGTGAGTTCTACAAATCGCAGGATACCGAAGTCCTCTTCGGCCAAGGGGTCAGCGCGCAAGATTTCAACGATGACGCACTCGGACGCACCCTGGACCGGGTGTTTGAAGCAGGGCCCCGCGACCTCCTGACCTCCATCACCCTGGAGAGTCTGATGACCGAAAACGAGCCTCTCGTGTTTGCCCATGGCGACACCACCTCCAAATCCTTCTACGGCGCGTATGACGATCCGCCACAAGAAGGAGTGATTCGGATTGAGAGGGGCTTCAACAAGGATTACCAACCCGATGTCAAGCAAATTGTGATGGGGATCGTGGCCGTGAATCAGGGCACCCCTTTGT
>JAEHJW020002778.1_pt1 | contig 102720 bp, 151 predicted proteins | sample 9271431 | NCBI WGS metagenome assembly JAEHJW02
ACTCCGGCCATTGATTGGATTTGTATTAATGTTGATCGGCACGCTGCCCGTTTTATACATCGTCGCTTATCCCTCCTTAGTGCTGCGGTGTAACCATCATTTGCGCCACACCGTATCCTTTTTCCGCATCGTACGGGGATTCAAATCTCATCACAGTTCCGTATCCGCCGCTTTCCGCCTTTGTCGCGATGCCGTCAACTGCTGAAACACTGTCACCGACGTTAACGGTATCATCAACGCGCACAAACACTTGACCAATCAATCCAATAATATGCCACTCGTCTCGTTCCTCTCGTGGCTTGTACTCAGCTTCCGGATCATAGTTCGGGTTCTCAGCTGGAATCGTAATGATGTCCTCACCGTCAAATACTTCCCGGTAGATAATGCCGCCAAATTCATCACGAAGAAAACGATCATTCCAATAGAAGGCAGCTCCGCCAAGCACAACGCCGGCAGTCTTAGAAACGACCCCGAGTATCTTGTCGCCTTCTTGCGCTTTTCGGATTTTGTCCCCCTCTAACGCTACAAGATAAGATGCCTCTATCTTTGCTCCGTCAGCTGATTCAAAATACTCCGCCAAGTCTTTTAAATTCGATACACTTTCTATTGCGCCAGTAGCCTTGACTGTTCCATTCTTTGCGTTTAATTCAATTTTTTTGTTGGCTTCCGAGGCTTTGCCGTTTCCATGGCCTAAAACCATTGTGTAAGATTTGCTGTTCTTAGTGGCCTTGGAGAACATGACACCCGAGGACGGCCCGTCTCCTGTTGTATGAGAGTCGTATGAAAACATGACACTGTTACGTGAGCCTTCTGAGGAAGAGCCGCCGGCGTTTCCTGCAAGCAGGTTGCGCTCACCTTTCGCGTACGTCGGCCCTGTACACGCAATAATCGCACTGTATTTCGTAAGTGCATGTCCTGAGCTGGAAGCTGCTCGAAAGCCTCCCTTGACGTTATTCGGAACGACTGAATGTTTTTCTCCGGCAAGGACAGCCGCATCTTTATAGCCGTAAGCTCTGACAAGAAAAATATTGGTCTGGGTGTTCGGGGATGTAATGCCGGCCGTTCCGCTTGCCACATGCATAAGGCCATTTAACAAGTTGACATTATATACGCCACCCCCTATCGCGATGCCGGTTCTTGCGGAATCATGGATAACAAAATCAGAAATAAACACGTCGTCAGTCATCTGATCGCCGCCGGTAATATAGATGTCACAATCAGCCTTTTTAAATCCGGTTATATGCAAGTTGTTTACTGTTATCTTCCTACTCTTATACTGGAAAGCAACGATCGAGCCGTCTTTGTAATCATATGTTGGATCACCTATGGCTTTGAATCCGATAATCTGAACACGCTGGTACGCCGAAACGACAAGGGCTTTCGGAGCTAATCCTTCATAAAGCGAATTATAGACGGGTTCCCGGGATGTGCAATCTACTAACGTCACATCACGAGCCGTCTCGCTCCAAGGGTCTTTTACAAGATGGTGATCAATATGCCGTAAATCAAATGAGCGAACGTCACGAAAAGATTCGTGGCCGCGGATATGAACGTCACAAGGTGCCGGCCATTTCTTGTGGGCTTTTACTTCTACGCCCCGCACATTCCCCTCTGTATAATTATCTATAACCCAGACATGCTTAGAGCCGTCGTCCACTTCAATTCCGTTTGAATTGGCTCCCCCTTTACGGTGGGCAGTGCCGCGCGGGTTTGTCATCACATTATTTGTGATGAAAATATACTCGCTGTAATGGGTCGTAATGCCGTCGTCACCATACCCCGAACCGACACACTTGTCGATCCAAATATATTTGCTCCCCGTTGCCGTGTAATCTTTTGCTGTGATGTCATAAGAAGGCGCTGATACATCGAAACAATGTAAGCCGGGATTAATGCCTTCAACGCCGCGCGCAATACCAAACTTTACTTGTGCGAAAAGAAGACAGCTTGAATGTACACCTCCCGTTGCGCCTACTCCGCCCTGACGATCAGGATTCCAGTCAAGCGACATACCTTCCACAACGATATTCCGGTTGCCTTTCGCATGATCAGCATTTGTGACAACCCACTCACTGGCCGGGGTGTCTTCGTGCAGTTTTAGCGTGGTGACGCCCATGCCCTGGCCGATCAAATATGTCCATGACGGCAGCTTTGCGCCCCTTATCACGTATTCTCCGGCTGATAGATTGAGCCGCACCTTTCCGTTTCCGATCGCTCTTTTGAATGCTTCTGTGCTGTCTGTCTCCCCGGTAGGGTCGGCCCCGTAGTCGTCTACGTTAACGTTTCTGGTGATCTTACGTAGAAGTTTGTTATATTCCTTATCAAGACGCTCTTTCAACAGTGGGGCAATTTCCCCATCAGCAGTAACACGGGCATCCACTACTTCTTTTACATTTGTCCCGTCGGCATTAAGAATGAGATTACGCACCCGGTTATAGAGTCCGTCAATATAAGTTCGTAAAGAAAAGCCCCCGTGATCAATTTGCTCAGAAGTATGTGCTGTAGCAGCTTTCTTATGACGGGTAATTTCACTTTCAAGTCCGTTTATGCTACTCTCGATCGCTTCCATATCACCAGATAGCTCATCCTCATAACGAGAGTTTCTAGTGGTATCATAATTTTTTTTCAACCTCAACACTGTATTCACTCTCCTTTTCGACAAAATAAAAAACGCCTATCAAAGCGCTGTCAGTATTTGATCAATATATCGTTTTTGTTCTCTCAGCTTCTTCGCTTGATTCACCGCAATATCTTGTATATCTTTTCTGAAATTGGCAAAAGTCAGCTTCGGGCTGCTGTATGGATTTAGCGGATTGTATTGGATCGTTAAGAGCCGCACATCATCCTCATAAGTCGTTCCGTCTGCTGTGTCGGCTAAAATGTGGACTGTATCGCCTTTCCAGAACGGCTTTTCAATTTTAAGCAATTTTGGTTCGTATACATATTGATAATCCACACTGACGACTGTTTCCGGATATGGATTCACATGTTTTTTCAGCGCAGAAACCATGCTGCCCGACTTTTTTATAGTTTCGTCTCTGATCGGGTCGGCCCACTTCGGTTTACCTTCCCGCAGGAATTTCTTTTCCTCTGGATGGATGTACAAGATCGGCTCAAATACGTATTTCGGTTTTTTGTCTGTGCTCTTACTGTCTTTAGACATCGCACCATATCCCCACGCACGGGTAGAGCAGTTTTGCGAGTTGGTTTTGATACTGATGCCCGGCATATTGTAACGAGAGTCAAATGTGAAAGGAATCTCTTTCCCCATTTTCTTATAGACATGAATTTTATAATTATCCACGTCAAGCTCTAACTCATAATCATTTATGAGCTGATCTATTAATTCGGTAGAGTTTTTATCACCAAAATTCTCTTCTTCGGCGGTGGCGAATTTGCTTTGTGGCTCTTCCAGCACATATGAAAAATCAGTACCTTTTAACGCAATGTCAAAGGCCTCTTTTACGGTCAATTTCTTCGTTACTGTATCATCCACTCGATTCTCAGCAAGCAAAACGGTAAATATATGATTGGCCGTGATTGTTTTTGTCAGGACGTTTTTAGCCTGCTTCAAGTCTACATCTGTAATATAGTATTTTTGTTGTTTGAATCTCCTTTCGTCAATGTAAAGAATATTGTCGTTGATCAGTAAATCGAATTCAGTCGCATTGCTCTCTGTTTTGGTAATCGTAAAGGTAAAGCTCTTTTTCCCGGTAGTATCGTCTGTAAGATCAACGATCACGCCTGTTACTTCCACAACGTCATTTCCGTCTTTCGTGGAAACATGCAGCTGAGGAAAGTCCACATCTGACGGCAGTTTTTTATTAAGAGGGATGTCGTTACCCGCATATTCTTTACTCGGAAAGCTCGGTTCCTCTTCTGGGGTCTCCGGGGATTCTGGATCATCAGGCTCGTTCGGCAATTCTGACGTATCGTCATATTGCATCAACTTATACTGTTCGATCATGATAATTAATTTATTAGCATAGTTGATGTCTGTTGCGTAGCCAGCTTTTTGAACGGCCCGGCATGCTTTTTTATAATCCGTTTCCCCTACCACTGCTTTATACCGATCAAGACGATTATATAAGCTTCCCAGATCGGCCAAACTCTCAGCGTATGAAGGGTACTTTCTGAATTTAGCTTGTACCCTCTCAACATTTCCGTATTTGTCCTGCTCGCTGGTCCACATCAAAACGTATTTTCCGTTATAGGTTCCCTTTATCCCAAACAAATTGTAAGCTTGTTTGGAAAGGCCGCTCGTGCCGAACCCACTTTCCAGACAGCCTTGAGCAATGACAAGACTGGCAAGGACGTTATATTTTTTCCGTACCTTCTGCGCTCCTGGTACCAGACTTTTAATAAAGTCAGCCGCAGCCATGTCACCCCTCCTTACTTATAATAAAAACGAGTATCAAATAAAATTTCAAAGTCATTTGAGTTTATAATTTCAAAATCGTTCCATCCTACATCCAGTGTCGGCAGACGGCCGGATGTTTTCAGACGCTTATCCCCGATTACAGTGTACTGCCTGATGAATGTGACTTTTTGCGAGCGTTTTAGCTCCTGCTCAATTTTTAATTTTTCCCCGTTCGTTCGGTTCGCAATGGTTACGTTTGTCCCTTTGGCCCAGAGAAAGACCTTATAATCATGCTGCAGAGTGTTGACCGCGCCGCCGCCGGGGTTGTAAACGCTGAATCGTTTTTGGTTCTTGAAATGATATTCAAGATCATCTCTCCGAAGGATTCCCATGCCGGGACTCCAATGCTCCCCATTGAAATTCTGGATGGTAGAAGAGGTATATTTCGACTCGGCAAGCCCCAGAATGTCCGTGAACCCTACTGTAAATGTGGCATGATTTTTCTGTTTGTCCTTAGTGATAGTAAAATTCCCGTCACACGTAACAAGGAACCGACGGTTAGGCAGAAGGTCCGTCGAAATATAATAAGGAAACGGCTGCACTAACAATGAATAAAGTTCATGCCTGTTCTGATAAAAGGTTTCGGGAATGATGGAATCTAATAAAAAATCAACCTTGATGTCTCTCTCTTTGTAGACAACGTCCCGGGGGTGCTGCGGCAGCACTAAACCGTTTATCCTTGGGAGGGTCGTTGTTTCTCGTTCAATATTCGGTGAGTCAGGCGTGAAGCTGCGCACCTTAAAACGGGGGAGAATGCCTGTTAAACTTTGTTCCCCCATACCGTTATTAAAATCAATATATAAATCTAGCATTATGATCTGACACCGCCTTTATAGGCATTCTGGTTGTATCGGTCTGCAGCTTTCTGATCAAGTATCCTGCCATCTCCTTTTTCAAAAGCGATCGTCGCAATTTGTTGGCCGTCCATATGCACCGCAGCCGGATGGATGATAATAGGCTGCTGAGGTAATGCGGCCTGGCCTGCCCCGCCAGACTGTTGCTGAGACAGGAGTGTGATTAGAGCATCGAGCTTTTGATTTAAGGCAGGCGTGTCAACTTCATTCCGAATGGTAAGCTCCGACTTCATTGAAATGAGCTGATCAGCAGCCCCCTTTATGTTGAAAGCCATCTGATTTAATTCCTGCTTAAACGAGGTCATCGCGTTCTGCGCCATAAAAGCAGCGCTTTGTTTTACGTTTTTGGCTTTGTCCTCTATCCCTAACGCAAACCCATCAGAAAAGTTGTTTCCTTCCGCTTTTGTTAGTTTGGAGGGAGAATGAGAGTCAATTGACTTCTTTAAAGTCCGCAAGGCGGATTTCCCCAAGTTCCATGCCGCGCTGAAGAGAGAGCCGTTTTGCGATCCCATTCCATTTATAAAGCCGGTTACAAAGTCAGAACCGACACTTTGTGTCTTAACGCTTTTCAGCCCTGTTTTTGCGCTGTTTGCAACACTTTTTCCGGCGCTGTTTGCTGTGCCTTTTTTACTGAGAACGCCGCTGGCCAATTCAGTTCCGGCCTTTTTACCGCCTCCGCCGTCTGAGGTTTTGGCTAAATTGTTCGTTACCGACGAGCTGAGAGAGCCGGCCGCAGATGTATTGGCACCTTTGGTAGACGTTAAACCAGCTTTATGCTTATTTCCTTTGTTTTGTCCTGCTGCATTTGCTTGCCCGCCGCCTTTCCTCATCTCATTTAAAGCAGATTGAAGTATAGACGATCCTGCCTGTGCATTACCGGGCTTTGTAGAATTGATACCGGTACGAAAGGCATTTCCTTTATTCTGTCCGGCCTGTGCGGGCGTGGCGTTATCTGCAGAAAGCGAATTGTTAAGGGCTTGCTGTAAGACCGTTCCCCCACCAATAACTGCTGGTGTGGACTGCTTCAAGCCAGCGGAAAAGTCCTCAGCAACCTTCTTTCCTGATTGCCCGGCATTTGTAGGTTTGTTTAATTCATTTTCAAGGTTAGCAACCATCTGAATGGCTTCTTCACGTGCATCTTCTGCTGACAACCCTATTCCTTGGTTAAACTCTTCCAAACCTTTTTGCACCTTCTCGATCGCTTGCTCTTTGCTGTTTCCTAATTCCTGCAGAAAGTCTATTTGCCGCGCTGCCCATCGTTCTTTCCAATTGGCATCATTTTCATCAAATTCTTGCACCATTCCCAGAGAGTTAGTAACAAATTCTTTCTGCTTCTCAAAAGCTTTCCCGGTTTCAAAATCAAGCAGTTTTCCATCTCTAGACATTTTAGAGAAAAGAGAGCTTAGGTTCTTTTCGTATTGAGCAGTATTTTGTGCAATTGCCTCGTTGTTTGCGGCTACTATCCCTGCTAATGCAGCTTTTCTTTGCTCGGGTTCCATATATCCCTGCGCAAATAACTTTTCAATCACAGTTTTGCTGTGCTCCATGTCTTTCTGCGCTGCCTTTGCACCATCTTTATAAACTTTATTAATATCATTGTAGTATTTTTGAGCTTGTTTAAAGGAGAGCTCCCCTTGTTGTTCTGTTACAGCCTTTTGCATAGCCAAAGCCTCTTTTTGATTGGCTGCAAATTTACTGCTGGCCTTTGCGAAGTAAGAGGTAATTTCATCAAATCGTTGTCGCTGAGAGGCATTCATATTAGCTAAAATAAGCCCAGTTTCTTTTTCTAACTCTCTTAATTGTTTAAGTTTATCCCTAGCCTCTTGCTTATCTTTATCAATTGAGCCAACTATCTTATCAGTCATCTTTTCGCCAGCTTTTTTGGTTTTTTCGCTGGTATTAGCATAGATCCCTTTTAAGACGACTAAAGCATCCTTCTTTAACCCCTCAAGTTCTTGGATGAGTTGGTCCCGCATGTTGGAATAAGTTTGAACTATATCAGATGACATTTTTTCAGCTTCTGAACCCGATACCCGGGTCAATTCAAATAGCTGTAGTTCCGCCTTTTCCCTTAAATCCACATAGGCGGAAGCAGATTTTTGTGTTGCTTTAGAAACGCCCTCGCCGTAAAGCAAGGCGGATTCTCGCGCCTCTTCTTGTTGCTTTTTCTGGTTCTTCAATTGTTCAGTGTAAGCGTAAGTAGCAACTGAAATGCCGCCAAGCAACGCTGTGCCTCCGACAATCGCAAGGCCAACAGGGCCGGTAAACGCTAAAAGCGCCCCTATTCCAGCTGTAAGCGTGGCGACGGCTGTCGTAACCCCTAATACACCTGTCGCCAGAACGGCTGTTTTCGCTATGGTTTGCACGGTGCCGGAATCCAGATTATTAAACATCATAATCAAGTCGCTGCCCTTGTTTGCTAAATCGCCCAGGGCAGGCAAAAGGCTTTCCGTCAGCTTGATTTTTGCCCCTTCAAGTGCTGACTGAAAAGCTACTATGCTTCCGTGTGCATTGTCCAGCATCGTATCCGCCATCTTTTTGGCGGCTCCATCTGATTTTTCAAGCGCCTTAGTATTATCCCCCAGAGCCTTTGAACCTTTTTGAAGAAGGACAGCCCAATGTTTATATGCTTCAGCGCCCACGATCGTTTTTAATGCGGCCGCCTGTTGCTCTTTGGTCATGCCTTTCAGACCTTTTTCCATTTCCTCAACGACTTCCGGCATACTTTTCATGTTTCCGGCCGCATCGAAGAAATCAAAACCTAATTTTTTGACAAGTTTCGAAGCCTTACCGGTTGGTGAAGCGAGACGGATCAAGGATGTACCAAAAGCCTGCCCAGCAATTGAACCTTGAAGACCTGCGTCACCAAAAGCCATAATGGCGGCTGCTGATTCTTCCATACCCCAACCAAGAGAATTGGCGTTCGGCGCCAAAAACTTCATGGCTTCGCCCATCTGTTCAACGTTGGTGTTTGCGTTGGCTGCGGCGTAAGCAATGACATCCGAGGCGTGCCCTGACTCTTTTGCTTTTAGAGCAAAGGCAGACATGATATTTGATGTAATATCCGCGGCTGCGCCTAATTCCAGTTGGCCAGCTGCCGCCAGACTGAGCATCCCGGGCATTGCGTCATAAATGTCATTAACCTTAAATCCAGCCATTGCCAAAAAACCCTGTGCATCCGCTGCCTGACTTGCTGTAAAGACAGTGGTTGCACCGAGTTCTTTTGCTTGCTCTCTCAATTTTGCGATCTCTGCCGCCGATCCGCCGGAAATGGCCTGGACTTTACTCATTTGCTTTTCAAAGTCCATACCGACCTGAACAGCATCACGTAGAGACAGAGCCAGCGCACCAAAGGCGATGCCCGATGTCATAGCTACTGACGAACCAACGGAACGCATTTTTCCACCAATTGAATCCATTCGTTCGCCCATGATCCGAACACGGGAGGAAGCTCTTTTCGCTGCCTCCTCTAACGTTTTTATCCTCTGAGTCGTACTATTTAGCGCGTTTTGCGTCTTATTCATTGCGGCAGTAGCATTATTTAAACGGCGGGCGAGGGTTTGCGTTTCTTTTATGTCTTTCCCTTTTTTTATAGCCGCGTCTGCGTAAGCTCTCTCAAGAGCCTTTACTCTGCGTTTATGTGTTTCCAATTGTTGTGTTAATGTTTTTTCGGTTACTTGAGCAGTTTTTAATTCGTTTCCCCACACACCCACTGCCGTACGGTTTTTTTCAAATTCCGACTTCAAATTTTTCATTTGAACAGCACAGGCGCTCATTTCTTTTTTAAACTCAGATGAATTCGAATACAGCCTGACCTTTATGTCTTTGCTCAACCGGGCACCTCCTTATCCGAGAAATTGATCAATATATACAGGTTCATCATTGTTTTTTGCCTTCGTTTGGGCCTTCTCTTGCGATTTTCTCCGAGCCAGTCTTTTCAGATGATAGACAATGTCCATTTCGTCAATTTGATTCTGCGTATATCCTATTTCCTCAAGGGCGTTATACATATCAAGGACTGACTCAGACAGACTTACTCCCCCGGCTCTTCACCACTGGGAATTTCTTCGCCATTTAAAAGAGCCGTTGCATCTGCAATGTTCCCCAACACATACTGTGCAGCAGCAAAAATTGTCCTTCCTGCTAACCGGGAGTCAATCCCTTCTTCAAACTCATCAGGCGTGAATTTCTGGCCAAATGTATTACAGACAAATTCAATTTGTTCATCAGTAAAAAGGCGTTCTGAATCTTGGGATTCAAAATCATCAGTGATTTTTGCAGCCTTCCGGAACAATAAACCTGTAATGTGGTCAGGTGTAACAAATTTTTTATCTTTACCATCAAGCCGAAGTGTAATAGACAAAGCTTCCATGTAGGTTCCTCCTTTTTCATATAAAAAGAGCGCTCTCAGGCGCTCAATTAATTATTTACCGACATCAACGACAGGCGTTCCCTCTTTCGTGATGTCCTTATAGACAACTTGTTTGAACCATGTTTCAGCGTTAATCCCATTGGCCTTATCTTCTTCTGCTTTTGCATCCCATCTGCGCTTACCCTCTTTTACATTAGTAAGAGGCATGAATTTAATTTTGACCTGCGCTGTTTGGGGCGTAGCTTTCCCCTCGTCCGTTTTGTGTTCAACCGGTACTAATTCTGGGGTTCCTTTAAGCACCCAATAGTATCTGTACCCGCCGGTAGAGAGCTTGGCCCGGAAACCAAGAGCAATCTCCAATGTCTTATCATCAGCACTAGAAAAATGGATGCCATTCTCCACTTGCTTACCGAAAATCCTTGACTGCATGTCAAGAGGGAGGTCGGCAACTTCCATTTCACCATCAATATCACCTAAACTATTAACAGTGGCATATGCCACGTTGTCAGCATAAAAAACCTCTTGTTCGGATTTAGGATCAATTTTCAAGTTAACGGCACCCGGTAATTCTTGCGGATCAGAGAATTTCAATTCATCTTTCGTGTCTTTCAATACTTCGGCGATATGAAACATATCCAAGCCGGATAATACTTTCCCCATCTACTTTCCCTCCTGATAATAGGTTTTTTTATAACGTCTGGCCTTATGAAAGACCTTTGTATCTGTTTCGTATAAATCTTGAGAATCATATCTGCTGTATCCGATTTCCCGCATAAGCCTGTCTATTTCGGCAGCAATCGCTGTTTCTTTGCCGCGGGTACTCGCTTGAGTGAAAATGCTGATCTGATAACGCACCTCAAACGAATAGACCTTGTTGTCTGCAAAATCCGCATCAGCATCTTGAATCTCCGAAAAAACTACTCTTGGAAATGCGCTGACATCATTCGCAACGAGGTTATGAATTCCGCCAGATGCAAGGCTTTTTATTAAGGCACTGGAATTAAGTGTACTCACCAATTCAATTTTAGGAGAGTAGGTCATTTGATCGGCGCTGTAAGTATTCGCTCCATTAATTCCACAGCAGGCCCCTCCCCTTCTTTCCCGCCTTTTTCTATGAACGGTTGCGGCGGCATTTTTGAAGTTCCCCACTCCAAGAAACTCCCGCGATACGCTACCTTTTTATTCGGACCAACGGCCACAAACCTCACTCCGTCCTTGGATTCTCTGACATTGGAGACTGTGATGTTGTCCTGCATATGAGGTTGTTTTTTATCACTCCGGTTAACGTGGGAGCGTTGCTGTTCAGCGATAATTTCACCGCCGACCTTTAGCGCTACGGGTTCCACCTTTTCGACGTCTCCGCCGATTTTTTCAAAATACTGCGTTAGATCATCTATGCCGTCAAAGCTCATATCAGCCATTGATTCCCACCTCCTGACAAAGAATCTCAAGCTCTTCCCCTTGATCATCCGGATCGTTAGTGTCCAAAATATCAAAAACGCGTTCCGTCTTTTCTTTAGGAACGCGCTTAACAATCCGCATATTCGGTTTTATATCCTTCCGGTAACGCACCGTGATTTTTTTGGGGGTCTTGACTCCCAATGCCCCGGCAATCATAGTTTCGCTATTTCCGAGAGAGCCAGCCCCCTCTACAGCTCCCCAGACCGTGAATAAGTCCACATAGGTTGCATTCCAATTACCTTCTTCATCCTGTGTCTCGGTTTTCTTTTGAAAGGTCAGACGGTGCCGGAGTTGACTGATCTTTTTTCTCATTTTCTTGTTCCTCCACAGATACATAACGCAGCTGCGTCAATATATTTTCAGCAGTAAAAGGGATAGATAAGCCGGTTCCCCCGGACTCATATATCCCTTTGTTTTCATACCAATGTTGGACAAGCATTTGAAGCACCAGCTCAAATTGCGGGTGCCCTTCAATATACCGGCCTATCCCGTTGATAATATAGCTTTTGGCCGCCGCCATTTGATTCAAAAGCTGACGATCATCTTCTTCATGCTCGACTTTTAAATAATTTTTAATAGCCTCTAAATCCATTCAGGACACACCGCCTATTCTGTCGGTTCTTCTTCGGTTCCTTTCAAAGCAGCCAGGTCACTTTCAAGGTTATTCATTTTTTGTTTCAATTCATCAAGCACTTTTGTAATTTCGCTGTTTAGATGCTCCGGCATCACGCTGCCAGTTCCAATGTTTTTACTCCGAACGGATTTTTCCCCAAGCATTTCATGCACAATGCTTCCCTCTTCAATAACAGCCGGATCGCCCTTTTGACCTGGCTCACCTGGAGGGCCTGGTTCACCTTGAGGACCCGGCTCACCTTTTTCACCCTGCAACCCTTTTACAAAAAGAGGATTTTCTTCGCTATTTTCTTTGAGATAGACTGGCGTTATCGCTTTGCCGTCTTTTCCTTTTTCAGATGAAGTTTTGACTCCATTACTTTCATATAAATAATCTTCAGCCATCTGTAATCATCCTTTTCCTTTTATTTTTTATTCCGTTTTTCCGTCAGACTGAGAACCGGCAAGCTCTTTCAATTTATCTTCTATAGCCTTGAGACGATCTAAAACAGATGAATTTAAGTGTTCTTCCATTACACTGCCGGTGCCGATATTCCTGCTGCGGACCGACTTATCCGCCAACATTTCATTGGTTACGCTTCCGGGTCCTGGTTCAGATTGGTTACCGCCTAAACTGACCTCTTGTCCATCTTTAATGACCTTGCCCCCGGCAATTTCTAAAACACCGCCGATGACGGTACGATTTCCCCCGTCGGCGGTGTAGTTTTTTGTTGAATAGCTCATATTATCTCTCCTTATTCAACCGTGATTTGTCCGAATACTACAGCATCCTCATCCCATTTACGGACATCTTCTCGTTCAATCCCTCTGACTTTTGTTGAATTTGTTTCAAATGCTCCTGCCCCTGTGTCTGTGGATGCAATTGACTGTTGTTCACGATCAAACAGAACAATCGCTTCTTTTAAATTCCCGATGATGAGAGGAGCTTTACCTTTTAGAGTTTTTAATACTCTGTTAGTAAAAGGCACGACAGGTCGTCCATCAAGCAACTTCTTTGTAGGATTGGTTGGGTCCGGCTGTAATAGGTATCTTCCTGTTCCATCTTTAAGCGTGTCTAACCAGTCATATCCGTCTTGGTTTGTCAGCACGATAGAACCCGGCGCCACCATCGGATCAAGCGTGACATTTAATGCTTTTTTAATACCATCCAAACCATCAATATCTACTTTTTTCAATGATGCAATTGCAGCCAAAATCAAATTGTTACGGGTAACAACTGATTTCTTTGCGAACCATTTTGCTACATATGTCATGATCGCTTGGTCAGAGTCATTCAACATTGAATTAGATAGAGTCATGATGCCACCATAATCTATGATTGAGTAGGATACTTTTGTGAATCTAGGCTGATCAATCTCAGGTAAATTCCCCAATTCCTCTACAGGTGAAAACGGCACCATATCAGCATTTTTCTCAAGTAAACGAGTTCCAGATCGAGTTGTGACAGGTTCAACGGTTACATATTGTTCCAACGGCTCAAACTGACGTTTAAATTCATGGATTTGCCTTCCAATATCCTCTGGGATCAAAATTCCGCCATCTTCATCATTTATACCGGACATCGCTCTAAATTCTGGACTATCCAGAAGGTCACGCTCTTCGTCGGTAAGTCTTTTGCCTCTCAATCCTTTAAGGAAAGCTTTGCTGTATTGCTGTTGCCTTTCCTCATTTCCTTGACCTTGTGAACGCTGCCCCTCTGGGTTGCGCTCTTGCTCGGGCACAAAGTTTACACCGCCCGGTAAATCCGGGACATCAAGTGAACGTCCTTCGGTCATCAATTCGATTTGATTTTTAAGCTGTTTCACTTCATCAAGCAATGCACGCGCTTCATCGGTATTGCCCTCCTGCAGTGCCTTGTCTGCTTGCTGCTTCTTTTCAGTAAACTGTTGTCTTAATGCGATTTCTTTTTTGCTCATTTGCATTGGCATAAAATCATTTCCTCCTTGTTTTCTGAACTAAAAAAGACCTTACTCCGGGAGTACAAGGCCTAATAGTTCCAATTCCATTTTTAACGCTTCATCTGATGAATTACGTCTTTCTTTCAGCTGCTCTACCTTTTCTAAACTGCGGGCACCTACAACCGCCTCAGTATCGCTGTAAGCAGGCGTAGTGACGAGCGAAATATCAAAAATACGATTGATTTTATTAATTCGTCGCTCGTAAATGTCCTCATCTTCATTGATACGCCATTCATCTGCCTCAGCATCCCCATAATCAAGTGAAAAAGCAAAGGAGCACTGATTGATCACACCGCTCCTGACATTCTCCATTAAATCACGCGCATATGACGTGTCTGAGGGCTTGAATCGGAATTTGAGGCCTATCCCATCTGTTTCTAATTCAAGGCGGCCAGTATCCCCGGAAACAGTATTTCTCGCTAAGGGGAAATCTTGCTGATGGTTGAAAAGGGCGATGACGTTAGACATGTCAGCTGAGTCAAGAGCTGTTCTGCTGATTATCTCTTTAAACCAGCCCAAACGTTCTGACCATTTTTCGAATTTGAGAGCGTACCCTTCGATATATTCACTCTGCCCTTCACCTTCGGAACGCAGTTCAATCGGCGTCGTCAGATGCCGCACCTCTTTATCCTTCATTCTTGTTGTCACCCCCCTTCATGGCGCCGCCAGCTTTAAGCCGCTGATATTCTTCCACAAAATCGAGGAACACATAGTTTAAGCTGGAGATATATTTATCGCCGTTTTCAATAGGGTTGCGCTCAAGTAATTCTCTGATTTCGTCTTTATTCAGCACTCCTGTTTCATGAAGTGTTTTCAAATACTCCGCTTGCGTCTTACTGTCGCCGCGCAGCTCGCTATCTATATTGAATTTCACGTAATGGCCGCTTTTCTGATCGTGATCCAAGAACAATTTAACGTTTAGTTCTTGTTCAAAATTCACAATCCACGGCTGCAGCGTGTTTCTGACATATTCAATGGACTGATGCTCAATATTTGAAAATGTCGCTTTATCTAATTCGTTCAGCTTATGCAACGGCACTTTATAAATCATGGAAATCTGTGCTTTGTTAAACTTCATAGACTCAACAAATTGAGCTTCTTGCAGAGGCATGGAAATAGATTGATATTCCAGTCCGTTATCTATAATGGCGATATTTTCACCTTGATTCACCCGTTTCCACTCTTTGCGCACGTTCTCTTTTGGTTTTTCATCCAGGAACGCCGGAACTTTCAATATCCCCCGAGGAGTTGCCTCGTTCTTGTACAGTTTGGCGTTATATTTTGTGGCAGCCGCTTGCGCCCCGATATGCTCCCGCACAACGCCAATAGGTGATTTACCATGTATTCCGTCAGTCGAAAGCCCTTTAAAATGCAGTATTTCGTAGTCGTATAATTCAACGGCTGTCCCGTTTATCACAGTTTGATACCACAGCATGCCTGTTGTCGGATGAACGTAAGCATTCGTGTAATCAGGGCGCAAGGGAAAGAGCGCTTCCGGGTAACCATGTGGTCCGAATTGAATATAGGAATATGCATTCCCCCAAGTCAGAACATGAGTCATCATGAGCTTTTTCCACGTGAAGGCTGTCATGTAAGGATTCGGCCGAGCATAAACAGCATGCGCGGACATGTGCTCGGGTTTCCGCTCTATGCCGCTGTCCGTTCTTTTATATGTGTGAATCGGCAGTTTGGCAATGTCATCCGATAATACATTGACACATGCAAATATGTCCGGCTGCACAAGTGAGTTGCTTTCACTCACTCTCTCACCGCTTGCTGTTTTCCGGCCGCCGAACATATTTAATAAAATGTTGTTAAAACCATCTTCATGATCTGACGAGCCAGAACGTTTCTCAAACATTCGTTCAAGCAGCATTTATATCACCTCGCTTTCTTTGATATGAGGTACGCATAAAACATTAAAAAGACACCCGTCAGAATAAGACCGATGTTTGTGCTCCATCTATAGACAGCTGTCAGAATAAAGGCGGCTCCCGCCATAAACAGCAGATCATTTATTATCAAGCAGAAAAAAGAAAGCAGGGCTTTCATATACTTGGGGTGAAAAAACCACTTAAAAAAAGCTTTGATCTTTTTCCTGACTTTTTTCATTTTCTCACATCCTAAAAACTGAAATTCCCAGAGCCGAAGTGATTATTTAAATCTACTCTATGGTTTGTGTCATGATACATCGCTCTGGCGTAAGCATTTATAACAGCCGCAATAGGGTCAATTCTCTGCGGTGATTTTGCTTTGTCCAGCATGATATTTTCTTGCGGGTCCATTTTTATAATTGCGTTATTAACCGCCCATGTTAAAACCGGATCATTACCATGTACGATTTTTCCTTCATATACCTTCTCACGAAAGCTTTTTGTAGGTAATGAAAGATGATTGATTCTCTGTGGCAGTTCCACCATTGTATGCCCTTTTGATTCGAGCCGTTGTGCTAAATGAAGAGCATTCCACTTGTCATACGCGGTCTCTTGTGACCGAAAACGGTTTTTATGGATAAATTCAATGATCCACTGTTCGACTAATTGATAGTCAACTGCTTCGCCAGACGTATAAGTGATAAATCCCATCTCTCTCCACAAATCATATGGCACTTTATCCGTCGCCATTTTTTCTTTGGCTCGGGCTTCAGGCATAAAGGAATGTTGACCGACATAGAAAAAGCCGTCTTGCACGGCCACATATCCAACGGAGGTTAAGTCTGTTGTCATTGATAAATCTAGGCCCAAATAAACGGGCAGTCCTTGCAGATCAGGAATTCCCCCGCTGCAAGCGCGCCATTTTGTCATATTCATATAACCATTGTCCTTCTTGTCAACCCATCGGTTCATATTTTTGGTAAGGAAACTGCGCATCTTTTCCGGCACCTCCAGAGCCACTTTTAAAGCAGAACGTAATGATTCCATCCCCTCGGGGTACGTTGCTACAATCGGATTCGCCTTGATCCAGTTTGATTCATCTTTTATGTCATCTTCCGGGTCCAGTTCACAGATCATAACAAAATAATCATCATTCTCCGTGTCAATGTCTGGATCAAGAATTTTGCTTGTATATTGATATTCCTTAAAGCATGGCCGCTCCATGTTGAAACCCGCTGTCGTAATAACAGCCATTAACGGGCTGCGCCGGGCGACCATCCCGCTGTCCAGGACGTCATAAATCTCACTTGTTTCATGTGCGTGGTATTCATCCACAATTCCCAATGATGGGTTTTTACCATCCCCGAGCTTCCGGGCCTCACGGGAAAGAGGCTGGATAATAGAGTTTGTTTTATATTTTTTCACGCGGCCGTTAGCAGAGGTATATTTCCCTTTGAGTATCGGCGCGTGATGCAGCTGCTCAAGAATTGCTTGATATACTTCATCTGATTGTTCGCGGGACCAGCCTGCGATAAATACCCGGTGTTTTTCTTGTGTCGGGAAAATCTCATATGACGCTATTAAAGCTAAAAATTGCGATTTCGCATTTTTACGTGCCAGCTGGATATAAGCTTTCCGGAACCGGCGGGCGCCATTTTCTTTTTTATAGAATCCGTATATATTGGCCGCAATAAAAAGCTGAAAGTCTGTTAGTTCAATCGGCTGCCCCGCAAGTATACCTTCGACATGATTAAATTGCCGCGACCATTCATAAAAATCTACAACAGCTTCAGCATCAAAGTAATAAGGGCAGTCATCTTCTGCGAGCCGGTCAACATCTTTAAAAAATCGCTCTACAGCCCATTTTTGCTTTTTGCCTGCCTTAATTTCCCCGGAGCGAATTTTCTCAGCATATGACCAAACCCGCTCAATGAGAATTTCGGCTGTAATCTCTTCCATTACATGCGGCCCCCAAACCGTTCTTCCTCTTTAGTTTTCTGTTTTCCGTCATCTTTTTTCGGGATGACAAGTTTACAACGAGAGGAAATGGTTAACCCCAAATCACTAGAAGCTTGCCTGCATTGTTTAAAAAGCTTGTCCTGATTGATTAAAAGATCGGAATAGTCATCATTCGGAACAATTTTTTCTTCTTCTCCTATTACATTTCCGTCATCATCCATTTTTCTAATGATCACTGTTTTCATTGGTCCTCGTTCAAGCAACTGCTCCGTTACTTGCAGATATAATTTTCGAGCAAACAAAAAACGGGCGAGCGCATCAACATCTAAATTAGTCATAATTCCGATGTTTTTAAGCTCATCCGCTATCTTTTTAAACTCTCTTTTTAAGTCTTTTGGCAAATATGATGGAGCTTTCACTTTGTCGCTCGGCGCCTTTATTTCTTGTTCCCTGCGTTCCTCAATCTCTTGCTTTGTCAAGTTTTTCTTGCCTTTATAAAGTAAAAAATCCACAGGTTGCCGCGGTCTGGCCATTCCCTCACCTCCTTCCGATTTTTCATTTAGGGAATTTATCAAAATGGGGAGGGGAGCGCGGTCTCCAGCAAATGTCCTCTAGGGATTTAAGGGTGGGGGGGCTCCATCTCCTTCTTCAGCTGGCTCATGGCTGCTTGTATTTCCTTTTGTGCTGCTTCTATTTTCTTTGAATATAGATCGACAGCTGATTCCTTTTTCATGTTACGACGCAAAGCAAACATCTTTCTTATTCTGTGCTGCATTCGTCTGATGTCCTCGTTTGTATAGAAGGATGTATACTCAGCCTTGCAGCGTGGACACTTGATATAATGCTCTTTGATTCCGTTGTCGTGCTTCCTGATCTTTGAACAACCTTTGATAAGTAGTCTGGTCATACATTGATCACACACGCACGTTTGATGTTCTGTTCCCAAATCCTCCATCCTCCTTCGCTGTCTTCCGGCCGTGGCACGGGGCACATAGGGGCTGCCATTTACTTGAATCCCAGAATAGTTTCATGTCTCCTTTATGCGGAACGATATGATCAACAACTGTCGCCGGGGTTCTTCTGCCTTGCATCAAGCAGGCAGCACATAACGGATGCTTGGACAGGTAGCCAGCGCGCGCCTGCCTCCACTTGCTGTTATACCCCCTTTTGGCAGCAGACTCCCGGTATTGATCATAAGCCGGCTTGGTTCGCTTATGCTGTTCACAGTAGCCCTCTCGTGTGAGGTTTGGACAGCCGGGTTCATTGCAAGGCTTCAAAGCTTTTTTCATTCCAATCCCTCCAATCATATTCTTTCTAAACTGCCCCCGCACTCAAGCCGCTAACCGCCGATTGTCTATCCTGAGATTTACCGGACGCAGTTTACAGAGAACATAAAAAAGCGACCCCGCTCATCAGCAGTGCCGCTCCATTGATTTATTACCTATTACCATAATACCTTATCTAAAACAAAATGGTGTGCCGTTATCGTGCCATCTTTCTGCCAAAATCTTTTTAGTACATTCCTTTTTGCTCTGCCGCAGTCATCCCGCTCACCCCTTCATTACTTGGTATCGTTCTATCAAACCATGCCTTTTTCTTCTAACGCTGAACCTGTTGCGCCTCTACTCATGCTGCTCACCTCCTGTAACACGATGATACCACGAAAAACTTCCAATTTTTCTATTTATCCCACAATCTACAAATGATCATGTTCGATTCTAATTAGGTCCTCTTCAACGTCAGTCGTTTTGCATGCTGGACATACATAGCGATAAAGACTATATGTCATTTCTTCATGTGCAACGAGCAGCTTCATTTCAGTAATTGGGTTGCACTTCGGACAACGTTTCACTTCGCAACAACCTCCCTCGTATCTTTTTAATGATACCACGAGAAACGGACAAGATTTTCCACATAACCCAATTAATCATAACTTATATTGTGTCCAATTCCCCGAATCGCTGAATCCTTTGCCACCACTATGTTTAATTCATTTCTCTGAAATGAGTTTGACATTTTCTCAATATGGTTTATTCATAGGAAAAAGCATAAAAAAAGCCCGTCTGTTTTTTAAACAGATGAGCTTATAAGCTGAATGCATCCATTGTTTGATCCATGGTGTCTTGAGTAATTCCGATGTATCTGAGCGTAATGTCAGGGCTTGAATGATTAAATATCTCCTGCAGCAAGGCAACGTCTTTGAATTTCTTATAGTGCCAGTATCCGAAGGTTTTTCTCATTGTATGAGTCCCGATACCATCAAGACCAACATAATCAGCCGCTTCCCTTAAAATATTATATGCCATACTGCGGCTTATCGGTTTATTTAGTCCTTCGCGGCTTTTGAATAAGAATTCTTGATCATCCTTGTCCTTGATATAATCGGCAAAAGCCTTCCTTAATGCTTTATTGATTTTGATTCGCTTTTGTTTACTGGTCTTTTGCTCTCGCAGGTCGATATACATGCGCTTCACGTCCCTAACCCTTAAAAGCCGCAAGTCTGATATACGCAGACCTGAATTAATTCCGGCCACAAAAAGAAGGTGATTCCGTTCGCTCCGTTCTTTCAGGTACTTTTTAATATAATATATCTGATCTAAGTCCCTTATAGGCTGAACAAAATTCATTCCGGCGCGCCCCCGTCCTTATAAACTTCCACGCGAAGAGCAAAGGCCAGCCGGTAAAATGCTTTTGCTTTCGTCCGGTAGTAGCTCCGCTGACTGAGTCTCATCTCTGCATAGACTTCATAATCATACATTTCTTCATTCTGCATATAGAGCATGACAAGTATTTGCCGCTCCTTTTGGGAAAGCCGGTTAACCGCTCTTTGCATTCTCTTTAAAAACCGTTCCCTCTCAATTTCCCAATCCATGCGTTTTAATGCTGCGTCTTCTGTGGAGGAATGAAATTCATTCGAAAAGCTGGGTGGAACAAGGCTGTATGTTGCGGTCACTTTCGGCAAAAAATCTTCCGGCACTTGTAGTAAGTACATGCGATATTGTTCGAGCAGCTTTTCAGCTTTCATTCTCGTAGCTTCTTCGTCAATTTGAGGTATGTTCAGTGTCATTTGATTCATCAAAAATCCCTCCCGTTATTATTTCTGTCTAAAAGCTCCACCACGGCCTCTTTTATATGTAGGCCTGTTTACACCCATGAGGTTCTCCAACTCTCTCTCAGTAAGCTTCTGCGGCTTTTTTTCGATACTTTTGTGTGACGATGGCTGTTTTTCTTTAAAATCAATGCTCAGCGTGGCGTTTTTCTTCGTTTTCATGCCGTCCCTCCGTTCAAATAAAAAACGGACACCAATCAGAGCACAGTGATTCTGTGCAATGATCAGTGTCCGCAGGCTCTCCGTCTTGGACATATTGATTTTTGATTACTTCACGTAAAATTTTGCTGATTCAAATGTTCCAATATAGTTCCGCTTGCCGGAATCAGAGTAGCAGTCCAGCTGGATGACATATGTTCCTTTCCCGGTCTTATTCCGGATCGTTTTCACGTTGAATGATTTCAGAGGCGTTGCCGTTTTGAAGCTGCCCCGCTGTACTAAGTTCGTATCAGTCAGCCCGCCGCCGCTTCGCTTCTTGTATACGCCGGCCGTGTAATAAAGTGTGCTTGATCCTTTTTTCTCGGCTTTCCAGTCCACCGTTGAGGCGCCGGCCGTGTAAGTCGCGGCATCCGTAAACACCCGGCCGCTGTACCTAGATTCATTTTGCCAGCCTGACCATGCTGCGGAAGCAGACGGCGCAACCGCCACCGCTCCCGTAAGTAATGCAGCTGATAGAATGATTGATTTGAATAGTTTTTTCATGATTACTCTCCCCTCATTGCTGTTAATACATCATGGACATAAAAATTCTGCTCCAACGCTTCCCACAGTTCGTCTGTCATGCCTTCTTCTGCTGTCATGTCTTCAAAGTCGGCGCCTGTATACTGGATGCTTGATCCGCTTTCTGTTGGTGAAGTTTCCTGCCTGTTAATTTCTTCCCCATTCTCGTTAAACAATTTCACAATGCCTTTTTCTGCTGTGATTTCGATTACGACTTTGTTGATCATCATTCTTCCCCCTTAACGATATATCCCTTCAAAATCGCCTTATTTAGATCATAAGCAGACATGCTGTTCAGCAATGTCCATGCTTTCTCATAATGTCCGTTACCTCGTCAATATAAGGTTCATCCCGGTTGATAACGACATAATCATTAACCGCTTTCCCTTCGGTTTCTCTACACAAGTTGATCCTGTCAACGAATGCCCCTAGAAAAAGTTGTTCCTCAAAAGTTAAATGATCTTTGATGTCATCTATTTTCAAAACTATGAATTTACTCATTCCGTCACCCCCAAAAATAATTCACGGCACTCACAGCGCCATATACGATCCAAGAGAGGGCGAAAAACAGGATTCGCCAGTTCTGCCCCCCGGATCATTTTGTTTTGATACTGAATCGTCCGCGCTAAATCTTCGTTACGCGTTTCCAGTTCGATGCACCTTGCTTGCAGTTCTTCGTTTTCTGTCATTGTTCCGCGCCCTCCTCAATAATTCCCTGTCAAAAGACAACCATCCCATGGTCCGGATTCGTGTATCTCCTCAAACTTTTCTATGATGCATTGAAGCGCTTTTTTCGGAAGTAAGTCAATTAGTTCGTTCTCAAAGAAGTCCTGAAGCGTGTTATTGTACTCATCATATTCGGCAATTCCTCCGTCTTCATATCCGGCACTTATCATATGTCTGACCTTGTCTCTCATCTGATCGTTTGTCATTTTTCCCCCTCCGGCTCTTCAAACGCTATTTCCTCTTGATCATCCATAAGCGGACTTGACGTAATTGTTACTTCAAGGTAGCTTTCACAAGATTCTTCATCAAAGAAATACTCAACATCGGCTGATAAAATGTGTGTGAAAGTAACGTTCGTTGTCCCTTCTATTTTCAAAGACAATTCATCCCATAGAGGTAATGCGGCCATTACCTCCAAAAATTCAGGAACCTCTTTTAATATTTTTTCTGCATTTTTGAAGTCGACCCGCAATCCGTCTTTTGTTCTAATCGTGTGTTTTTTCATTTCATTTGCCCTCCTGCTGCCGCTGATGATTGACGGCGTTTTTGTCCATGTAAGCCGCTTCAATTTGTTCATGCGTTAACCCAAACATTTTACCTAGACCGATAAAACCCGCAAAAAACTCATCGTAAGTATCAAATAACTTTTCTTCAAACCAATCTTCATGTATTGCTTTATATAAGTCCGATGCATATCCAAACAAGTGGTTAAACTGGTTTACAATAGTGAAGTCAGTCCACTTCCCTAAATTTTCGTGTGCATATCCAATTCGATTCCCAATACTCAAGACAAAATGTAGGCAGTCCACGTATTCCTCAAGTAGTGGGTTTTTATCACGAAAAGCCGTTACATCACCCACGTTACAAACAGGACATATTTCATAATCCGGATCTAATAAGTGTTTAAAATCATCTTTGTTTAAATTTTCTCCGCAATAGTGATTTTCACATCGGAAAAAGGCTGCGTTTTCAGGATTCGCACCAACATTTGTTGATACTTTTGTTCTTGGCTTTTGGTTATTACTCCAATGCTTAAAGCCGCGCCATTCATTCGCACACTCGGCCAGCTCCACCTGTAGAGCAAGAATGAGGTTTGGGAGCAAGTCCTGCCCCTCAAGCCCCTTTTCTTTGATGATCCGATCATCAAGCACCTTTTGCATTTCGAACATTTTTTGTAGATTCATGATTCAACTTTCTCCCTTCTCCGTTTACGCGGAATGCCTATTTTTCTTGCATGATAGAAATAAGTATCAATACATTCAAAACCGAAATGCCGTGCAATTTGGAAGTGTGTCCAATTCTGGTTATGAAGCTCCGTCCATTCTTCCAGAGTGAACAGGCGATATGGTTTCTGGATTACTATGCCGTTAGCCTTTTTCCAGACAGAAAGAGTGGATGGAGAGCAATGCAGTTCCTCTCTCGCTATTTCCGTGTCAGACATACCGCGTTCATGAAGTTCCCGATATTGCTCCTCTGTGAAGCCGATGTCATCAAGTAAAGTCACACTATTCCCTCCTAATTAGCCTTTAGTCTTGTAAACTTGGTCATATGTTCACTTACGCAGAATTCAGGAAGGTTTGCCCTGACAAGCTGCTCGGCGAAGGGCGGCGGAACTGCGTTACCACATCGCTCAATCTGTTTCTTTTTCGAATACGCTACACCGTTTATATCTCTATCAATCACGTAATTAGTCGGGAATCCCTGAGCCGCAAATAATTCATGAGGCTGAAGCATCCTCATCCCAATGTCGGCGATCTGATAGTTTTCACCTTTAATCGTGACCAGGCCGAATCTGTCTTTTGTGGTGACTGTATGCAGAGGGTCACTGAGAGCCTGCCCCGTATCTGACCCGTAATATTTCGTCAGGAAAGCCCTGACTTCGCCAACGTGCAGGCCACCCGCCGTTATTGTTGGCATTGGGTTCGTCACCGTTTGGCCGTCTCTGCATGTGCCGCGGAGCTTGATCAAGTGACTTGTGGCAATGGCGAATTTATTGCCGCCGGCCGTTATGGTGCCGAGTGGTTTTTTCAGATCGAGCACCCGCCGGCCTTCCGGATCGCCGTATCCCATTTGAATGAGTGAATTACCGCGCTCCCCTATAACAAAAGGTTTTTTACTGTCAATGACAAAACGTTGTATACCTCGAGCGATGCGCCGCATTGTATTTTCTGAAAGAGGCTTTTTCCTGTTGAAAATTGACGGCGTTTCCAGTGACCAGTCCATAATCTCGGAGGCAGTCCGCCACGGTTTAAGCTTTCCGGACTTCACTGTCGCACTTTTTGGATCGCCATGTGTCGGCTCGGGCCATATGATCGGCCGCCCGTCACGCCGAGCGATTAAGAACAGCCTTTTCCGTATTGTCGGGGCGCCGTAGTCGCACGCCTTCAGCTCTTTCCATTCGACTTTATATCCGTGTCTGTTTAACGCTCTGACAAAGGAACGGAACGTATATCCTTTTTTGTCCGGGTCCGGCCTTCCATCTTTCCCAAGAGGCCCCCACGTTTTAAATTCTTCGACGTTTTCAAGAATGATTACCCGCGGACTTACCGTTGCCGCCCACCTGACCGCTACCCATGCAAGCCCCCGGATGCTCTTCTCAACGGGTTTTCCGCCTTTGGCTTTTGAAAAATGCTTGCAGTCCGGGGAGAACCAGGCTAAACCAATCGGCCGCCCCTTGGCTGCTTCCCTCGGGTCTACTTCCCAAACAGACTCACAATAATGTTCTGTATCAGGGTGGTTTACTTGGTGCATGGCGATGGCCGCCGGATCATGGTTAATCGCAATGTCCACCGAAAGCCCGGTAGCCAATTCAATTCCGGTACTGGCTCCGCCTCCGCCCGCGAAGTTATCAACAATGATTTCTCTGAAAAGTCCCAGTTGTTGTTTGATCATCCCGTCACCCCATCAAGCCCGGCAGGACACAAACAGCGAAGAAGAAAAGCCCCACGCATGCCCCGACCAGCCAGATATTAGTTTTATCCCGTTTAGCGATAATGGTATGGTCGCCGATCATTTTTAGATCGTCAGACCGAGCGACAAGCGTCGGGATGTAATCCGGGTGAACCTTTAAAAGCTCGGCCGCCTGCTCGACGGTCATTGCTTCGTCCTTCGTGGCCTTCACATTCCGTTGTAGTTCGACTTGTAATGGCATCACTCCGCAGCCCCCTCCAATGCTTTTCTGGCCGTTTGCCCTCCGTCGAGTTCGACAGCTGGTGGACAGTCCTCGAATTCTTTTGTGTAATTCGTCTCCTTCGCATAAAAAGTCAACGCTTCTTTCATCTGCTCGTTTTTAGTCTTCTGTTGCCGAACCTTCCCCTGTTCCATTCGCAGTAAGACTTTCATATTCATTAGTTCATCCGATATTTTCGCGGTCTGGGTTTCGGCTCTCCGCCATTCATCGAGATGGTTGCTGGATTTCTCATGAGCTTGTTTTAATTCCCCTCGTAGCCGGCTGATCTCTTCCTGAGCCTGCCGAAACTGAATGACCGTGACATCCTGCTGGCGCTGGTGCTCCCGATTCATAGCCTGCTGCATGATTAACTCTTCCGCGAGCTTTTCGGCTGCTGCTTCCAAAGAGATTTGCTCCGGTGTACTGGCTGTCGTTTTCGAAAGGGTGCAAATGTAAGAGCCGGTATATAAAACCTCACCTTTTGACAAATTGATTTTGAATTCTTTCATGCCCGGGCCTCCCGGTCTAAAAGACATGTTTTGCATACAACCCATTGAGCTGAATAATATATTTTTCCGCAACGTTCACACTTGCGGGCAATTTCATTTTGATACATGTTCCGTTCCTCCCCCGCAGGGGAAAACCCCTGCTAATTGAATTTATGGCCGATCTCGTAATCACAACGAGCCAGGCCGCCTTTTACTGTTTGAATGATTGTTTTACCGTGTTCGGGTGCCTCAACGACATACGCGGCGTTTTGATTGCCGTCTAACACGATGACAGACACCTTCCCCGGCTCAATAAATTGAGAAACACTTGTATTTTGATTGAGTGATATATGTTTTGGCTGCATGTTCAAAGCCTCCGTATGGTATAATAAAAGTGTCGAGTTTTTATTTACCATACGGTGGCGGTTGCTTTAGCGGCCGTCCTTACATCCAATAGTTTGACGGGAATAGCTGTATGCCAACCTTTGGTTTTTCCGTCGGAATGATTGGGTGTTTTTTTATATACTCAAGGCGTTCTTCTTCGCTCATCACCCGTGTTGTAACTTCGCCGTGCCGACGCAAGTTTTTATTTTCTGTCATGGTGCTGTCCTCCTATTCTTTGTTCATGCCTTTGATTTGAAGATTATATAAGCGCTCAAGCTCTTCATCTGTCTGGCGGTTTAGAAAAGCTCTGCCAAAAGAGCCGATAAGCAAAAGCCATTCAATTAAATGCTCTCGTTCTGCCTGTCCCAAACGTCTGCCACTCCCTTCATAATCAGCATTTGTAAAGCTGCGTTCCGTACCTCCGGGGCGCAGTCTTCATAACGCACGATGACCATAAGTTGCTGGACCGTTGCTTTTTCAAAACGGAAGCTTTTGCTTGTTGCGTTCATCTTCTGACGCTTCCTTTCCGAGCAAGCCGGATTCCCGAGGCTCTATGAGGTCTTTTTTTGCTTGGTCGATGATAAGAAATAACGTTTCGTCTTCATTCCGTTTCAGCTCTTTTGCTATGTTGAGGTAAGACTCATCTGCCGCCCACAGCTCCCGGAAACGCCTGATTTCACTGTCATAAAACATGAAGTTTAGCTCCTGAAAAGGGATATACACCGGGCTTTCTTCAAACAAATAGCGTAGTCGGTACATTTTATCTTTCATCGTTTTCTCGGATATTCTAATTCTTTTGTTAGCGCGTAAACCGTTCTTACGGGCGGGCAGGATGTTTTTTCTTGCAAAGTCCATGACCAGCAAAATGATTTCATCCGAATCCCTGTTTAATAATTCCGACATATCAAGAATTGATTTCCCATCATGCCAGTATTGAACTACCTTTTTCAGCTGGACCATTGACCATTCATAATTCATATCCTCCAAAGCCAGTTCGAACTGTTCGGCATTGACCGCCTGACTCATGCTAAACACTCCCTTTTGTAATTCATATAGCGGTGAACCAGTATGAGACGGTGCTCGTGCTGTAAGTGCTCTAAGACAAGCCAGTTCTCAATGGTCAGGCCGTTTGCCTTAATGATTGCCTTTTGTGCACGCGTCGGAGATTTACCACGTCTCACACTGCATCCCCCCTAAAGTTCTGATAGTCTGCTATTTTTTGATCAAGAACCTTGATAAGCTCGTCTATTTCTTTTTTGCGCTGGTCATCCGTTAATTTGCGTTCAGGGACGATCTGAAGCACGCCGGGCATGATTGCCTGTATCAACTGTTTTCACCTCCTTAAACCAGCGAAGCCGGTGTCTTGCGCCCTTTGCCTTTTTGCGCCTCTTCAAACTCAATTTGTTCAAGATGGGCTGTAAGGCGGTTGACGGTCTTTTTGTCATAAAGCTTTGCTAAAGCCAATCCGGTGAGGTTTGTTGTTACAATCGTCACCTTGCCTTGCCTGCCAGTAGAGATCCCATACCAGACCCTCTGAATGAAATCAGGCGCTGTCCTTTTCTCGTTATCTGTGTCGCCCACTTCACTCCCCAAGTCGTCGATGACGAGGTAATCGACTCGTGTAAGCAGTTCGATCGCCTTGGACTCCGTAAGCTTTTCAGAATCATCGTTGAAAGAATTTTTTATGCGCCGCATGAGCGCGTCACTATTAACAAAAAGGGCTGATTTTGCATATGCTTCTTGACTCTTTTTGTTCAGTTCTTTAAGCGCTGATATTGCCAGATGACTTTTGCCGGCATTGGACGCACCGGTTATAAATATGTTCATGATTACGCCCGCTTTGATCTGATCAACCAGTTCAAGCATCCGGCGTTTGTTCTGTTCATCCTCTTGGTTGTAACAGTGATATGTTTCAAACGTTGCCTTTTCCAGAGTTGGATCGGCAATGAGTGAGTGTGTAGAAAGAACCCTTCTCTCTACCTGACGGCGCCAAACCTCAGCTTCTTGCTCAATCTCCTTGTTGCGCTGTTCCCTTTCGCACATAGGACACTTTACAGAGCCGTCCCGAAGTTCCATGAGCTGAACTGGATACGGTTTTTCCTCTCCGCCGATTATCCGGGTGTGTTTGTCGCAGTAAACAGGGTTACCGTGCTCATCAGTATGGAATGTCATCCTGCGAGATATTTCGCCCTGGACTGCGGCTGCTCGCTCCTTTGTAAAATCCTCCATGCGCCGATCCTCCTTTTTGGTTTAGGTAAGATTCAAATTTTGTACCGAACAATGTTTGAGGACGTAGAAACTTATTCATAGCAGGATCATTGAGCCATTCCTCTGTTTTTACAAGAATGACATGTTTAAAATCTTCAAAACGAAAACCTTCGTTCCAGCGTGCTTTGATGTCTTTTTTTGTTTTCTCTGTGTTAGATCGGTATCGTGTACCTGCTACTTTGTTCAGCAAATCAATGATCAGTTTGTAAGGAATCTCGTCCTTTTCGTTTTTGGAAGAAGATGCGTAGTCGGGTTTACCCGACAATATATCTTTTAATTCTTCTTCTTCTTTCTTCTTTCTTCTTTCTTCTTCTGTTGCGTGATTCTGCGTGACACCTTCCGTGACGTCACGTGACATGTTTTCAGACGTAGATAAAAGCTTTTGCTTTTCTCGTTGCCTTTGTTTCCTGATTCTGTTTTGTTCTCTTATTTTATCCATTGCATCAACATTTTGGTGCTTCTCCCAGTTGCTAATGCTTATATAATTCTGTTCGTTAATCTCGATCATTCCGAACTGTCTAAAAGTATTCAATGCCATTCTTACAACCCCCAACGGGCGCGAGAAGATAGCTGCCAACATTTCTTCGGTATACGGAACATTTTCACTAAGAAAAATGTATCCCGAAGCATTGGTTTTACCAGCTTGAGCAAGTAATTTAACCCAAATAATTAACAAAGTGTCAGCTTCAGGCATCTGTTCAATAAGCTTGATTTTTTCGTCATCAAACATATGAGTGCTGAGCTTCACGAATTTAATTTCGCCCATTTAACCCAATCCCTTCCGACTTCGTCAAAGGCCAGACAGACCGCTTACCGGTTACAATTACAGAGCCGAGGGTATTTTGCTGACATTGATCAGACAGGCAGGCGCCGCCTTGCACTTTTAACTCGGAAATAGCTCTTTCATGATCCGCGACAGACTCACTTATAACTACAATGACTTGGTTGCGCAACCAAACATTACTTTCTAAAAACATTTTGCAACCTCCTTATGCGTTCGAAATGCAGTTCTTTGAGATCCAAGCCTCTACAGCACGTCGCGAGAATCTCCGCTGAGTTTTTGCTCCGCCTGGACGCTGAGGAGGTTCGAACGAAGGAAAATCCGGTCTGCTGAAATATAATTCTTCGGCAGTAGCAGCTGTACATTTAAGTATCCCTTCGTAAACCTCCTTCTTTGTGAGCAACTGATCCTGTGCAGATAAAACCATGATCATTTCTTGAATTTTAGGAACCAGAGCAGCACTCACGTTTGTGATTACTTCGTTTGTGATTGTGTCGATGTCTGATTGTTCAAGTTCGATTTTCATTAAGGAAAACTCCTTTCAACCTTTAAGTGCCTGTGAGGCACATTAGTTATCAAAAAAAAATTTCACTTTCATTTTTAAGATTTTCACGATCTTCTCGATTGCATCTATACTGGGTTTTACCCGAGCATTCTCAATTCTAGAAATATATGATGCCGAAAAGCCGGTCATAGAGCCAAGTGATGTTTGAGACAGCCCCTGTTTCTTTCGATTCTCTTTTATTAAAGAGCCTAGCTCATGAAAGTCAATCATTTTTTCACCTTCTCTTTTTGTGTCTCACATGTACAAAAAAAGTGTACCACACGATCATTTTTAAAACAAGGTTTTCTCAAACATTTTTTCATTATAGGCACATTTCATGTTATAATTATGATTATATAAGGCAGGTGTTTTAACGTGGAAAATAAAATTGGTGACGCTATTCGTTCGTTGAGGAAGCAGAAGAAAAAAACACTGCAAGAAGTAGCTGAAGAAATTAACAGTACACATAGTTATTTATCTAGGTTAGAAAGAGGCCTGAAAAAACCTTCAATGGACATGTTAGAAAGATTAGCTGATTACTTTGGAGTTCACAAATCATACTTCTTCTTAGAAGATGAGAAGATTAAAAATATGTCCGCGGGTGAAAAAATACTTACATTTGAAAAAGATTTATCCATTGAGAATTTAAAGGAGAAGTATAACATCACTCATAAAGGGAAACCTGTATCAGATGACGAATTGAAGGTTATGATTACGGTTTTAGAAAGCTACAGAAATTCCCAAAACATAGGCGACAAAGATTAAGAAGCAACTTCTTCATCTTTATCGCCTTTTAATTTATTTAGATACTCATCAATGTCAATTTCGAAGTTCAAATTAAACCTCTCCCATCCGGAACATTTGTTCTAATTTTACTCTATATATTCCTTTTTTTAAAGTGTTTCCTGTTTTCTAAAAAATGAAAAACAGGAAACATCCCTGAAAAATACGAAAGACGATACCAATATTGGTAACGTCTACTTTACATTCCTACTCTTACTTCTGTTGTTTGGTACATATTACTGTTGGCACATACTGAGGCAGTAAGTCCACCGATTACAAAAAGAATAATTAATGTAAATAGCAAAAAACTTGCAAGATATTTCAAAACATCACCCCCTGACCATTAGATTTTAAGGTCTAGATCCATTTTTTGCAACTGGATTTTTGGGATGTTCGCTCTAAAGTAATCGCGGCTCTCAGAAAAAAAGTGAAGAGAGAGTAAAATTTTATCCGCCCTCATTTGCCTAATTCCATCAAATAAATAGGCATACGGTTTTAATGATTCGTCTTCATAGTAATTTTCCAGAGATTTATGGCTTCTTAAGTCACTGGTGAATTGAGTGACATTATATTCGCTATCTATCCTGTTGAGCCAGTAAAATTGAAGAATTGCTATTTCTTCTTTATTTTGAATAACCTCGTCTTCTCTATCATGTTCTTTTTCATATAACATTAGCAGTCTTTTATAAAAAGCAAACGACTTTTCATATGACTCTAAAAAAAATGAAAGTGCAAATAAATAAGTAGCAGTCATAATGTGATTTTGACTAATTCCTGTTTGCATTAACGATTTAGCTGCTAACCTTGCTTTATTAATATTGTTCTCTTGCTTAAGATATATATTAGCTAAAACTTCGTCAATTCTAGCTTGGAAACTTTTGAGTAGAAAAGGATCATTAACATTTTGTAAGTATTTTTTTGCTTTGTCAATCGCAAAAAGACCGAGGTCATATTTTCCAATATTGTAATTAACGTATGATTCAAAAATTTTCAGCAATACTTTTCCTTCCGTGCTTTCAAGAGACAGGTTTTGCAGCTGTCTTTGATGTTCGAAAGGTTCTAATGATTTTCTGAATTCCAACAACCATCTATACGCACGACATGGCTCTGGCGTTAAATGTGAATAGTTCAATATTAAGTAATTCATTACATCATACATCTGATTAACATAACAATATTCTAAAGCGCAATAGACATACTTCTTATCAATTCCACTTTCGCAATACGCTTTCATCAACTGTTTTTCATCGTTCGGAGAAATTTGTTTAACGGTTTCTATAACCATCCAGAAAGCAATTTCTTTACCTGAAAAAAACTTACTCATATAACCTTTTGTTATTCCGATTGTTTTAGCAATTCCATTCTGTGTTTTATTTGATGATGCAAGTTGCTCCTTTAGAATAAACCTTATATCTTGTTTTTCTTTAACTGCATTGCTCATAAGATCACCTTTTCAAAACAAATTTAACACAAGATGAACAAAAATGTTGTCGATAATTGACGAAAGCGTCAAAAAAAGAACAATAATTCCGAATAAGAATAATATTCATATTTTTCTCTATTATACCATAATTCGTATTATAAAGATATTTTTATTATGAATTTGTTTAATTCTGATCTCATGTGCAAGGCGCTTTAAATGAACTAATTTCAATCGAAAACAACTTTCCTCTACAAAAATTTTAGATTGAGTTGCATAATAATATTAATAAAGTGATTTTAAGTAAAAATGGAGGATAGGATCAATGGCGAGTTATAGAAAACGCGGAGACAATTGGGAATACAGAATTACATACTATGATCCCATCACGAACAAAAGACGCGAAAAAACAAAGAAAGGCTTCAGGACTAAAAAAGAAGCTATGGTTGCAGCCGCTCAAGCTGAAATCAACATTGATCAAGATTTTTTTGAAAAGGATGATAATATTAGACTGGCCTCTTACCTTGATAAATGGTTTGAAGATTATAAGCCCACCGTCAAAGAAAGTTCTTGGAAAACAAGACATGATAGTTTAATTATTTTAAAGAAGCACTTAGGGGCTTATAAATTAAAGAGCGTTAATGAAAAAATATACCGTAATTTTCTGAATGATATAGCACCACAATATGCAAAGAACACACTTATTGGGGTTCATCACGTAATTAAGATGGTTATGGATCAAGCTGTTAAAGACTCTTACTTCAGATATAATCCAATTAAAGAAGTGAAAATTCCTAGAACCACAAAAGACACCTCTTCAAAACAAGTTGATGAAGACCTTGCAGATATAAAATTTTGGGAAAAGGAAGAGATTACAGCATATCTGAACGCTGTAAAACGGAAAGGGAGGCCTCAAGATTTAGCGATGTTTTTGCTGCTGGTTTATTCCGGTTTGCGTATCGGCGAAGCTGTGGCCCTCAAATGGGACAAAATTGACTTTGAAGAGTCTATTATCCGGGTCAGATTCACTTTGTTCCAAAAGAATGGGTTAAGAGGGAAATATAAAATGATGCCGCCTAAAACTCAATCATCTATCCGTAACGTACCGGTTCCGCCTCAAGTTATTAATCAATTACGTGTTTTGAAGCATGTACAAGAACGAATAAAAGAGGAGAAACAAGGCAATTACGTTGATGAAGACTTTGTTTTTGCTGATCATACAGGTCAGCCCGAACCGGCAAGAAACTTCAATTATCGAATGACCACTTATATAAAAAAAGCAGGAGTGAAAAAAATCACTCCGCATAATTTAAGACACACATATACAGCTTTGATGATTGATGCTGGAATTGATATTAAAGAAGCTCAAAAACGTCTGGGCCATTCTTCTGCAAAAACAACACTTGATATTTATTCTCATATCATGAAAGATAAAAAAACTGCATCTATCGTCCAATTTAATGCTATGGCGAATGAAATCTTTTAAAAAACGTGGGCAAATTGTGGGCAAGCACATTTTACAATACTGAAGCGCATGCCCATAACCCTTTTAAATCAAGTTTTTATCAAGGATCGTTTGAATCTTCGTGACCATCAGATCGATGGTTCGTTAATGGTTTTCACTATAATTGATTTGCAAACAAAAAGCATTATATCAGGGACTTCATGTGTAACAGACATCTTCTTTTTTACTCTGATTTGCTTTGTTTCATAAAAAAGAGTGGGCATCCTGTGGGCAAATGGGCATTTTCCTGGTTTAACAGCATGTTCGGAAAAAGGATAGACCGCCACGCTGCAGGAAAAGCAATCGGGAAACTAAACGAGTAGTTTTTTTTTACGGAGAGGCTATATCCTCTTTTAAACAAAACCCTTATTTGGTAAAATAATGGGTATTGTAAGGGAGGAGTGATTGAAGAGTGTTATTCTTCATAGGAAAGTTCATATTGCTCTTTTTGTTCTGTACGTTAGTGTATTATTTATTTAAAGTGGTTTATTATAATGTTGGTAAGAAGGTAGCCCTCAATGCGTCAGAAGGAACAAAAGCCAATTGGGTAGCGAATGTCTTAATTAAAAATGGTACTAAGCTTACTGACGGAGATTACTTTATGGTTGCTGTCGTTACGACATTATGGCTTGTGCTGAGGTAATATAAAAGCCTCCCTTACAGGAGGCTTTTTCTTATTTAGTTGGATAACCGTTTGCCTTACAGAAACTCTTTATATATTTGTTTTTCTTCGCAAATTTTCTGCACGCTTTATTCATTCCAGCATTATAGACTTCTTTCAAAAACTGTTGAGCTAATCCAGCAAGCCCGATTGCTGTCAAAAGGGCAAGCAACTCTTGCAAAGCAATATAAACTACCCAAGGGATAGCTGGTACAAATGTCGCTGAGGCATCCCCGTTGATTTCAACTTTTTCACCTTTGTTTTCCTCTAACCATTTTACTTGTTTGCTCGGAATACTTTCATAAAACATCGACATATTAAATAATTCTTCGCTTGAATAGCCAATTTGTTTAGCTTTTTCAACATCTATGGTGTATGTAAAATCATCGTTGAGTTTTAATGCGCTTTGAACAAATTTCTCTGCTTTTTCGTAATCAGCCTCAGTAACTTGTTTTAACGCTTCGCTGATCTTCTCTTCCGAAGTTAAATTCTTCATGATTGATTTTGCTTCTACGGTGTTGGCAGGAGTGCTTAACAGGACAGTGACCAAAAGAGCGACCGACGACAAAATGATAATCGCACTACTCTTCAACTTCCTCATTCCTTTAATCATTCCTTTCTACCAATTTTATTACATGTTAAATGTTATCATATTTACCAATTAAATTGAAACCCCGTTTTGCATTTTAAAGTTCTATTAATATATTAGTTAGAAGAAGGAGCTTTCTTTTCCTTACTTCAGCGACGCTTTCACTTTCAAAGAGTGATAACAATCATCATCAAAGACTTTACAAAGAATAGAAATGAATCCTCATTTGCTTTAAAATGTAAACGTTCGTTTTAAAATAAGAGGGGGATCATATGATTATTCTTGGCATTATTGCAATATTAGCAACCTTTGTCTTTATTACAGCATTGATTTTTATCTTCTTTGAAAAAACTAAGAAAGTAGGTAAACAAATAGCTCCAATAAGCCTTGTTTTGGCTTTATGTCTTTTTTTTATTATGGTTACGTTAAATCGAGATTCTCACAAATCCAAAACCGAGGATGTCACTGCTGCCACAGAAAGCACTACAGAGGAGCCAATGAATTCTGAAGACGAGGGAGACTCTTACGTTCAGAGCGTTGAGGATAGCCAAAAAGAATTTAACTTTAGTCTTGATGAATTTGTACAAACTTTCAATGAAACTGCCCAAGATATTGAAAACAATGACCTTAGCCTAATTAATAAAGATGATATCGGGGATTTTAAACTTACCGAAGTCAAAGATGGTACAGTTTACACAAGAGAGCTAAAAACAGATACTGATGGCTCCGGTGGAACTTTCACTTTGGCAGCATGGTATGACAACAATCATAAATTCTACCGTTTACAGTTAATCACTTCTGGTTCAGATAATATGGCTTCTCCAATAGGTCTGGCTAATATATTTGCGGTTTTTCAAGCTTTAGGAATTGATAAAGATCATTTATATGACCTTTTAAAAAGTGACGAAGAAATTCTTGATGCAATTGATGGGGACTACTCTGTTACTATGGCTAAAATTCCATCAATATCGCTAATAATAAATATTGAACCAAAATAAAACCCCCTCAAAAGGGGGCTTTTTCGTTATTTTAAAACCGCTTTACTTAAACCATTTTTCCATATTGTCCAGACACATACCGCCGTTTGCCGCCGTGGATGACTTCCCAATAGCCTTTAGAGTTGTTTGAACCTTTAACAGAACCTGAGATGTTAATTGTCTTGCCGAGACCAATTGTATCCACATTCTTGGCGTTTTTACGGTCTGGTTTGTCCATAATAATGGCTGCACTTTTAACACCAACAATTTTAATTTTGCCTACAGACTTAATACCCCCGCTAGTCTTGTTTGAAGAGTTAACAGGAGCAGATTTTGAAGGGGTTTTCCCTAACTCTGCATCGCTCTTGATATAGCTTACGTTAACGTAACCGCTGTATGTGGCTCCTTTAGAATTGGTATATTTGATGTAACCCCAACCATTTTGAGTCGATCCTTTTTTATATTGAACAGCCGAACCTTTAGGAAGAGCAAGCACAATAGACGAGTTGGCATTGCGTTGAGTTCTCACATTAAGACTGTCAGCAACAACTGTATTTTTAATATAAGATTCTTTTGTTTTATCAACAGGAGAATTTACCGTTTTAGACGGGGCGCCGCTGATACCTGCTTTAAAGGAGTCCCATCGATCAAGCAGCTTGCGCGGACAATACTTGCCGGACCAGTGCTGGTGAGGGACCACGTTTCCAAGGGAAATGCCCTGCTCCTTCATGAGCTTTTTGATCAGCCATTGAGCATTCGCCACGGCTTTCTCAAAATCCCCATCGCTATTCTCGCAAATTTCAATGCCGATAGATTTCCGGTTGCCGGTGCCATTTCCGTCGCCCGCGTGCCAGCCGCTTTCATTCAAGGGTAGGTGTTGATAAATCTCTTTGTCGTCTACTGTAAAGTGCCAGCTGGTGGGTGTTTCCGGATTTTTCTCATAACGGGCGTGCATGGCAGCGCTTGCCCCTTTTGCCGTGTTCGCCGTGTTGTGAACGGTGATATATGCCGGGTCCATTGCGTATCCCGGTCTGTTATTGTGTCCTACTGGAATAAAGTCCTTTGTGATTTTCACCATGTTTCATCGTCTCCTATTCTATTTTTGGAATTTAAAAAGCCGCTGGATTTACTCAGCAGCTTTGTCCTCTTTTTCTGTTTTCTGATCGTTGTCACTTTCAATTACATGAAGCCGGTCAGTAATGGCGGCCGGAATTTTAACGCCGATCTGCGCTAAATTCTCTGTGATGGAAAGGCCCTCATTTGCAATATAAAAAAGAACGGTTCCAAAGGTAAGGACACCGTTCAGATCCATAATCGTATCAATAGCATTCGCCACAATAACCACAAGGAAACTGAGCATCTTACGCACATAGCCGAACCATGCGCTACGGCTCCGAAGCTCCTTGAATTTCCATGCCTTTATCACACCGGTAATGATGTCAATGATGTTCAGCACCAGCATTAAATCAAGATATTTCACCTCCCCAAAAAGATATGCTCTTGCGATCTGTAAGCTCTCAAAATTCATCCACACGTATATTCCCTCCAATTGTTATCACCTCCTTCGAGGCAAAATAAAAAACACCTCTCCGGGTGTTGATCAGTTTGCGGCGCCGCCTAAATCCACACTGACAGGCTGTTTTGTCATCGGATAGGTTAAGCCGGTTATTTGTTTGTATTCATCTTCTGTAATTCTTCCCCACTCAACAAAACGGGCCACGTCTGCATTACTGTAATACTGCGGCCCCCATCCGTAGATAGTTTTAACGCTTGTAAACCAATCCATCATACCCCTTTCCCTCCCTCCGCCAGCACTAGATAAAGATTGGCTATCATTTGCACTTGTGATTCGGCCAAGCTCTGCGCTTCCGCAAGCTGCGTTGTAATGGCCGCATTTTGAGCTTTCAATTCATCGACGGGAGAAGGTACCCGTCCACTTTCAATTTGCTTTTCCAGGGCTTCTTTTTCTTCTTGGGTGGCCGCCTCCGTCCATGTCTTCTCAGCGGGATGATACATCGCCTTTATGAAAGATGGAGGCTGGACGGTTGTACAATTCTCAGGGAATGTATAGTTACCTTCTTCGTCAGGCTCAATCAGAACGGGTTTGGTCAAAATGAAATTTTCATCGTATTCATAAACCTGAATCATGCTGTCCCTCCTTCCTGAAAGCCGACGACCACATCCAGATAGTAGCCTCCGCCCATCTTACTTGAGTCCGCCGGGTCCGGGTATTTTATTTTTAAATCCCCATTATCATAAATGATCAAATCGGCTGTGCCGCCTGTACCACTTAACGGCACTGTTATAACGGAACCGCCAGCAGGTGCGTATTCCGCGGGGATGGAGCCGAATATAATTTCGGCGTCTGTTTTCACATGCCCCCGTAAGATTAAAAACGCCCCCCACTTTGCGTACATCGGTGTCCGCGTCCCTGCGGCGGCTCCATTCTTCAGCATGATGTTGGCATAGGTGGCAGCTCCGTTCCATGTCTTCCGTTCAGCTTTAGAAATATGCCGTTCTTGGTTGTAATTATGGGCCGTGAACTGACGTAATAATTCTTCCAGTTCATCTTTAAAACCCGCTGTGAATAGCTTTGATAATTCTTCTAATGTATCTTTGAAAGGTTTGGTAACATGAATGTCCGTATTATTGGCGTGAGTATTTACCTTCTCTTGCGCCCCGCTTTCTGTTTCTTTACTGTCCCAAGCCTTCCGATCTGCTGAAGAAACATGCTTTTCTTGATCGTTCGCATGGGCGTCTACTTTCTTTTGCGCGCCGGAGGGAGTTTCCTTGGCATTCCACGCCTTTCTTTCGGCAGCTGTAATGTGCTTTTCTTCGTCATTCGCATGTTCATCCGTATAAGCTCTGGCCTTTTCCTCTGCATCATCCGCCTTCTGCTGCGCGCCCTCTTTCGTTTCAATAGCTTCCAGATCGGCAAATTTCTTCTGTAATTCCTCGACAGTCTGACTGATTTCTTCGACAATGTGGTTTATCCCATCTCTCAGCGTTTCAAAATCATCAATGTAATAGTCAGCTGTCGGAACGATGTTCTGATCCTCTAACGTTTTGGCGATAGAGAAAGTAAAAAATGAAGTCGCCAGCGCTTGGCCGTTCGTGTAATATAGTTTGATTTCCGCCTTAACCGTTCCGTAATGCTTGAGTTCTGCATTGGACAACACATATTCCGCTGTGCCGTTTACCTTGTCAGTGATGGTGAGGCTCTTTTTATAAAACGATCCATCATCATACAGTAGGACAATTTTTGCATCTACGGCTGACAGAGGCAACGGTACACCATCCTTTGTAAAAGAAAAAAACAGCTTTGCGCTGCCCGTGTCTTGCGTCATAAATTGTATATTTGTACTCCGGCCATTGATTGGATTTGTATTAATGTTGATCGGCACGCTGCCCGTTTTATACATCGTCGCTTATCCCTCCTTAGTGCTGCGGTGTAACCATCATTTGCGCCACACCGTATCCTTTTTCCGCGTCATACGGAGATTTGATTTTCATAACGGTCCCATAGCCGCCGTTTTCTGCCTTTGTTGCGATGCCTTCGATTGCTGAAACGCTATCCCCTACAGCCACTGTTTCGTCAATCCTGACAAAGACTTGACCGATCAAGCCGATAACATGCCATTCGTCACGAGAGTCACGCGGCACATATTCGAGAGTCGGATCATAGTCGGGGTTTAATTTTGGAACGCTTAACTCTTCGCCGCCATCGATAACCGTTTCGTAAACCAAGCCGCCGAATTCGTTTCTTTCGAACTGATCGTTCCAATAGAACGCCGCGCCTCCGAGCACCAAGCCGGCCGTTTCCGAAACAACTCCGAGTATCTTATCTCCTTCGCCTGCTTTTCGTATCTTTTCGCCTTCTAGCGCAACGAGATAGCTTGAATCGATTTTCTGACCGTCAGCAGATTCGAAATACTCCGCGAAGTCTTTAAAATCTGAGACGCTTTCTACCCGCCCGGTACCACGAATATGTCCGCCAGTTGAATCGAGTTCCCATTTCGTATTTCCGGTCGAGGCGCTTCCGCTTCCGTAGCCCCCTCTGACGCTGTATCCGTTATCGTTGATAACCCCGTTGGCAGCGAGTACGACCCTCGACGGCCCGTCACCTTTTGTATGTGAATTGTTTGACGCTATAACCGCTTGACGAGAAGCTGTTGTGGATGAGCCACCGCTGGCGCCTAAAACGACGTTTCTAGGTCCTTTCGTTGTACATCCGCCTGTGGTCGCAATGACTGCGCTTGTTTTGTCTACCGGATGTCCTGATGTCGAAGCTGCCCGAAACCCGCCTTTAATGTTATTGGGAACGAATGAATACTTTTGCCCTCCGAGAATTGCCGCATCCTTATAACCATACGACCGGACCATTGAAATATTTGTTTGTGTATTCGGAGACGTAACACCAGCCGTACCTCCCGACGTGTGCAGAATTCCGTTATCCAGATTGACGTTGTACACACCGCCTCCGATCTCGATGCCATTATGAGCCGAATCGTGAATAACGAAGTCCGAGATGAAGACGTCATCCGTCCGTTGATCGCCGCCAGTCACCTTAACATCGCACCCTGCATTTTTAAAGCCCGACACTTGGAGGTTCGTGACGCTTATTTTCCGACTTTTATACTGAAACGCGATTACTGAGTTACCTCTGTAGTCGTATGTTGGGTCGCCTATAGCCGTAAACCCGATTATCTTAACGCGTTGGTAAGCCGATACGACTAGCGCCCTCGGGCCTATTCCTTCGTATAGAGAATTAAATACGGGTTCTCTGGCTGTACAATCGACCAACGTCACGTCCCTTGCCGTCTCGCTCCACGGATCTGATACGAGGTGGTGCCCGATGTGACGCAAATCAAATGATCGAACATCACGAAAAGATTCGTGACCACGGATATGGACGTTACATGGAGCCGGCCACTTAGCGTGTGCTTTGACTTCTACGCCCCGAACATTTCCCTCTGTATAATTATCTACAACCCATACATGCTTGGAGCCGTCATCCACTTCAATTCCGTTTGAATTTGAGGCCCCTTTATCGTGGGCTTTTCCGCTTGGGTATGTCATTACGTTGTGAGTAATGAAAATATATTCGCTATAATGCGTGGTGATTCCGTCATCCCCATATCCAGACCCGATGCAGCGATCAACCCATACGTATTTACTACCTTTTGCGGTGTAATCTTTCGTTGAAATATTGTAGGTAGGTGCCGTTATGTCAAAACAATGAAGACCCGGATTAATCCCCTCTACTTCCCGGACGATACCGAATTTCACTTGCGCAAAAGTTAAGCAGCTCGAATGGATACCTCCTGTCGCGCCTACCCCGCCTTGCCGCTCCGGATTCCAGTCGAGGGACATTCCTTGGACTACGATGTTCCGGTTGCCGGACTCCGGGTCCGCGTTAATAATGACCCACTCACTGGCCGGCGTATCTTCGTGTAGCTTCAACGTAGTAACGCCCATACCTTGACCGATCAAATACGTCCATGACGGCAACTTGATGCCTTTAACGATATACGTGCCTGCCGATAGATTTAGCCGCACCTTACCGTTCCCGATCGCCTTTTTAAACGCTTCTGTACTATCGTTAACGCCTGTTGGATCGGCTCCGTAGTCGTCAACGTTTACATCGCGCTCAATTTTGCGTAAAAGCTTGTTATACTCTTTGTCAAGCCGCTCCTTCAATAAAGGCGCGATGTTCCCTTCCGCATCCACACGAGCATCCACGACCTCTTTTACGTTTGTGCCGTCCGCGTTAAGGATCAGATTTCTGATACGGTTGTATAAGCCATCGATATAATTACGCAAAGAAAAACCGCCGTGGTCGATTTGATCCGACGTGTGGGCGGTTTTAGCGTTCTTATGTGCGGCCAGTTCCGCATATGACCCTTTAATATCGTCCGCAATGTCATCGAGGTTCTGGTTGTGGTCGTTACGAAAAACACGGTCCCACGCTGCCCCGGCCTTTCTGTACGGAAATTTCGGCATTGTATTCCTCCTCGTTATTTATTCTCCAGCGCGGTCAGGCGCTTGTTTATAGATTCGAGCTGTTGCGAAAGTGTCGATATATCCACCGTAGCCGTACCGACCTTGATGCGCTTCAGCTTTGCGAAGTCAGATGCGCTCATTAATCCGTCCGTTGTTTCGGTAGCCAGCGAGACAGAAACTTGACCGTCAGGCCCTAATACGATACTCGCCAGCTTCACGTAGTCCGACGAGCTCATAAGCCCGTCCGTTGTTGCGTTTGCCCGGCCGTACGTAGGAATCGTCAGCTTTGTCGGATCGTAGCCGTCTTCGTAAATCGCGTCTTTTCCGATAGTTATGTTTCCGCTTATGGCGCTGCCTTTCACCTTTCCGGTCGACGTATCGATAAGCTTAGAGACGGAGCTTTGTCCCCGCCCTAATTTAGCAGTTGTTTTTTTGATATTCGCCCGAACCTTTCCGAAAGTAAAAACCGGAGACTTTTTAGGATCTGAATAAGACTCCACACTGACTACACGCAGCTTCGTCTTCAAATCAAAGGGCTCTAATACGCACCATACATAATCGCCTTTGCGAATATCCTGCATGTTTAATTGTTTAACCTCTATATACGTAAGGCTGATAGATATTTCAATTTTATCGGTCAGTTCTTTTTCTAACCGTTTTTCGAGCTTTCCCTCATCCTTTGCTGTGTACGAGTCATCAAAAATGGGATTTGCATGCTTGATCCCATAGACTGAGGCTAATGGACTTGTGTACTCGGCTTCCACCGCATGTTTTCCTGTCTTTTCATCCTTCTTTCCGAATCCTTTAATGTACGTTTTTATGGAAGAGGTGTCTATTTCCTGAGAGGGGTCTTTTACATTTACACGGTCACGGATGATGTAGTCTGTATCTCGTGCTATCTCCTTCGCGAAATAGACTTTCTTTCCAATGCACTCAAATTCAGCCGAGTATTTCTCCTTTATATCGTTTAATAATCCGAGAGAGTAGCCGTTTCCAAAATCCTCTACATCAAACGAATCACCTAGCCCTTCCGGTAAAATCTCGTAAGAATACCCAGAACCTTTCAATGCGATGTCCAGCATGTCTTCGATGTAAAGTTTTTTCTTTTTCCCGGATGTTTCATATACGTAATTCTCACCGAGATCAGAAAACGAACGTTGCAAGGCCGTAATGTCGACCTTCAGTCTCTTGCCACTAATAGGAACATACCGCATCTTTCTGATGACAAATTCCTCGTCTTCATAAAAAAGAGAGCCTTCATTTTGAATCAGTGGAAAGGAGTGCGCGTTCCGATCCGTCTGTATAACTGATACGTCTAAAGATCTACCGTTATCGATTTCATCTTTCTTCGTCACGCTGAAGTCCGTTAGAGCTTCGACCTGATTAGCGAGATTCTTTACAATTAGACTAGACATGGTGCACCTCCCTACGCGTAATAGTGGAATCTGAAATCAAACGCGACCTCAAAATCCCCGCTCGTTCCGCTTAACTCAAAGTCATTCCACCCGGGCTCTAACGTAATGAGTCCGAAATTTGTCTGCCCGAAGATGCTAACGTTCCCCTTTTTCGCAGTAACCCCGGAAATTTGAATCGCTTCCTTCGCGGCAGATGTGCCGGAAAACGTCCACAGATCGCCTGTTGTTCTATTTTTGATCGACAATTTGCTAGACGCGCCTTTATACGTAATTTTTAAAGGCATGTATCTCGGATCTAGCCGGACGGCTCCCGCATTGAAAATACGGAAAGTCTTCGTCTTGTGTTTATACGATGGGATATCATCCGTCAGCCCTTCGCCTATCTGCCATTTGTTCGCATCAAAAGTAAATGCATCCAACGTTGTGCCAACTGATTCGCAATAAGTCGAGGCACTTTGGAAAGTCAGCGTAAAGTCGCCGAAGCTGCCGATTCGGTCAGGCGTGAAAGATGCGCTTAACTCGACTCGCCATCGCTTTTTCGGCGTCGCTTCCGAAACTAAAAAGAACTCCTCCTCGCGATGAAGCGCGTGAAAGAGTTCCGCTTGTAATAAATGAAAATCAACATCATCCGCTCCGAGCAAGAGACATTCGGCAGTCAGCGTTCGGGCTCCGAAGTTTTTCCCTACTCGAACTAAGCCGTCCCTTCCCGGAATCGTTTCGTAATCGATATCGGGAGTGGGCGATGCAATTTTGAAGCTCCTTACAAGGACCGATAAATCGCGAGCCATGTCAATTATGCGGCCGTCCTTGTAAAGTATCCGGAAGTTGCTATCCGTAATAGGGACACCGGATGGAGGTGTTGTATAAACGCTTGAAAAAACGTCGATAGATACCTCCGGCTCTTCAACGACAACCGGAGCCGGGTTGTTTGTGTCCGGCGTAGAAGGAGTGGACGGATTCGACGGAGACGGGGCGGTGTCATACTTCGTCAGGTTGTACGTTTCAATAATTCTGTTAAGCTTTGACGCGTAAGACGGGTCCGTTGCATAACCGGCGTCTACCAGCGCAGCAGTCGCTTTTTTGTAATTCTTCTCACCTACGACCGCCTTATAATGGTTTGGGTCCCAACTGACGCCGTTTACGTAAAGCTTCGCAAGGTCTTGCATCGACTCATACCACGTCGGGTACTTTCGGAACTTGGCGTCAACCTGAACGTTCCTTCCGTTGATTACTTCCCACGTTTTCATGATGACGTATTTTCCGTTATATTCGCCCTTGACTCCGAAAAGGTTCTTTCCATTAACGGCAAGACCGCTGGTTCCGTACGCACTTTCGAGACATCCCTGCGCGATTACAAGGCTTGCAAGGATTTTATAATTTACAAATATCTTCTGCGCATCCGGGGCGATTTTCTTTATAAAATCTGTATTACTCAAACGCTACCACCTCCCGTCTCTCATCCGTTCTAAATCATATCCGTCCTGCTGAATGCGACTGATGTGCGGCTCTACAATACGGCCAACAACTTCACTATCCATCACGATAGAAGCGCCGCCCTTCGTCTTAATCACCTGCTCAATCGAACTGAGCGCACGCAGCATATCCGAAGATAAGCCGGAATCTCCTCCGAGGCCCGTCGTGTGGCCTGCGTCAATCATTCGCATAAGATTCGCCTGTTGCGCTTCAGTAAGCACCATTTCGTTACGCAGGGCCCGGATATCGACTTCGTGGCTCATCGGGTTAGCGAATTGAGACGCGAGGCCGCCGATGTGAAGTTTATTGATCTGTCCGAGGCCGATGATGCCGCCGGTGTGGTAAGTACCTTCGTTCCCTTTTCCACGACTTACGGCACGCTCCGTCTTCATAGAAACATCCGAAGTAATTGTCGTGATTCGTTTCGTGATGTCCTTACTTAGAGTAGCGTTCATCCTTTGGGCTTCCGACGTAATATCCGCGACCCGCCCTCTTGCTGTACGAAGGTTTGCTATCTCGTCATCAATTGCTTTAACAGACTTCCGGTACTCATCCGTTTTACGATCAGCAACATTCGTAACATTTTTAAGGTTCGCCTTCGCATCTTGTAAGCGTCCAATCTCCTTATCGATCACTCTAACGCCTTCGCCCTTTTTGGCGTTTAATCCAACTTGACGGAGCTCAAGGTCGATCATTTTCTGATTAACGACATCTAGCTGATTGATGTTCTCACGGGTCTTTTGGAGCTCTTGATTCTTAGAGCTCAGGTTTTCCATATTTGTAGAAAACTGCTCGCGCAATCTCTGTAACTTTGTCTGCTCTAAGTTGAGCTCATTTTCAGCTATTGCCACCCGTGCTGTGTCTTTAGCCTCTTTAGCTGCCGCCAATTCGCTCTCTTTAGCTGCCACAACTTGTAATTGATCAGATACCTGCTGCTCTAAATCGGATCGCTCTCTCGTCAACGCATTAACTTTTTCTTTTAATCGCGCTTCTTCGGCTATATATTTAGACATATTGGCCTCAGCTTTAGCCCTTTGGGTTTCCAGCTCCAGCCGGAGTTCCTCGGCTTTTTCTTTGTTAAGACGCTTTAATGCGTCCGTGTTCTTTGCTGCGGCATTGCCTTGCTCGCTGATTGCGGCCGCAGTGTCCGGAGCTTTTGCGATAACCTTATCGTTTAAATCTAAGTAGCGATTAAATTCCTCATTTGTAAGACCTGATTTTTTTCGCAGTTCTTCCTGTTCTTCCTTCATCCGTTTAATGGAATTGGCATCCGTCTCCGTTTTAATTCGATCATTCAAATCGAGATAGTAAACGAATTCATCGGCAGTCAGCTTCGTTTTATTTTGAAGTTTATCGAACTCTTTCGTTAAGCTGTTGATAGAATCTATTTCCTTCTGCTTCGACTCGGCCGCCTCTAAACTAACGGTGTTCATCTGATCGTATCCCGCTTTCACCCCGACAAGCGCTCCCGCTAATAAAGAGAGCCCGGTGATCACCCATCCGGCCGGACCCATCGCAACGAACAAACCGCGCACTGCGATTCCGAGTTTCATCATGGAAGACGCAACTAGCGCCACCGCTGCCGCCGCACCCGCCATTTCGAGGCCTGTCGTAATGATTCCCGGATTCAGCTCGCTAAGGAACTCGACCACCTTCGTACCGGTATCGACAATTTTTCGGAAAGTAGGTAAAAACTCGTTACCGATCGCAATTCCGAGGCCGTCGAGCGCAGACGTAAACTGTTCGAATGACCCTTTGAGGTTATCCATCTGCGTTTTCGCTACTTTGTCCGCTGTCCCGCCGGCTTCCTTCAGCGTCTTCGAATAGTTGCGCAGTCCCTTTTCTCCGACGCCCAAGAGCGTAACGAATCCGGAAGCCGCTTCAACTCCGACGAGCTGTGCCGCTGCGGCCGTTTTCTGCGCCGACGTCATCCCTTCGAACTGCTTCGAAATATGGCCGACGAGTTCGGGTATCGGCTTTAGATTTCCGTGGGCATCCTTTACCTCGATTCCGTACTTTTTCATCGCTTTGGCCGACTGGCCGACCGGATTCGTAAGGTGTAAGAGTGACGCACGAAGCGCCGTACCCGCCATCGATCCCTGAATACCGGCGTCTGACATTTTCGCAACGGCTGTCGCAGTATCTTCGATGGAGTATCCGAGAGAGTGCGCAACAGGGGCGACGAATTTCATTGCATCGCCTAATTGCGGCAGATCCGTATTGGCCGTCGTCATCGCTTTTACAAGTACGTCTACGGCATGCCCGGAGTCTTCCGCTTTAATGCCGAAGCCGGTCATGATGTTCGAAACGATATCCGCTGAACGTCCGAGTCCTTCGCCTGAAGCTGCCGCCAAGTTAAGCACGGCCGGCAACGATCCGACTTGCGCTTTTACGCTGAAGCCCGCCATTGCGAGGTATTGAAGACCCTCGGCCGCCTCGACTGCGGTATATTTTGTTTCGGCTCCCATCTTAGCCGCGATGTTCTTCAGATCTTCGAAGTCCTGACCGGTCGCGCCGCTGATCGCTTTAACTCGCGACATGGCCTCCTCGAAGTCAGCCGCTTTCTTGACGGAAACGCCGATACCGGCTACGACTGCGCCACCGACCGCAAGCGAAGCCTTTTGGATGAGGCCCATTTGCTTCGAGAGATTCGCAGATGAACGGCCCATTTGATCCATATCGCTTCGAGCTTGCTGAGATCGACGGGACCAGTCCGCCATGTCTAATACGAGACGCGCCCGGATTTCTCCGACTGTTGTTCCGGCCATCTATTTACCTCCTTTCCGAAAATTCCCCTGTAAAGCCCGTAGTTGTTCGAATTTCTCACGGTCGAATTTCACTTCCGGACGAAGCCCAGCCGCCCGAATCAACGTATTCATGAGCTGTTTATACTCGTCGTCCTCACTTGCCCGGCTATTCGTCGCGAGAAGTACGCGAATGTCTTCTATTCGCCTTACCGCGCCTTGCTTCGTCTTGGCACGCACAAATTTCGGTATGTCCACCATATAAAACTCGTTTTCTATTTGATACTGCGTGACACCTAAACTGATCGCCGCTTCGATCAGATAATCGTCAATCGTATACGGATCGCCCTCTTCGTCTACTTTTCGAGTTTCGGAAGAAGGCTCTTCACGTTTTTTGCTTGCGAATCGAGACGGTTATTTTTAACAGTGAGCGTGATGTACTCGATAATTTCGTCCGTTCCGACTTCTTCACGGATGTACTCGGCATCTACGCCGCTCAATAATGCCGTAATTTCGACGAGCTCATCCATACCGACTTCAATCGCGCTTACTAAATACGAGTAGAAATCAGTTTTAGGCGCGCTAAAGACTTCCAGAACTAGAAACGGAATTTTATCGAGTGCTGCGAAAAGTTGTTTCCACTTGGCCGGAGTGAGCTTCGCAACCTCGACCGGATACTTACCGAGCTGGATCGAATCAGTCTCCTGTTTCTTTTTGAAAATGTTCATGCGACTCTCCTTTCGTTAATTAAAAAGACACCGCCTCTCGACGATGCCTTTCGTTCGTTATTCGCTACCAGAGCCAGAAGAGGTACCGGCCGTTTCATCGCCCATAATAAAAAGATCGCCTTCTCCCATCGTGTCCGGATAACCGGTAAACGTTAGGTTAGCGATCCTCTCATTATCGGAATCATAGGTATATTCGATGTCAGTCGACGCACCAGCTAACGGAATCGTGAGCCAGTCGTTGGCCGTAGCTTCTGGATCTGTCGGCTTAATTCGTAAAGGCTTCGCGTCCTTCAGCAAGTCATATCCGGCTTTACCGCTGACTACAAGCTTCTTTTTGTCTCCGTCAGACACGTACTTACTGTTCGGAACCGCCTTATGAATCTTTTCTAAATCATAGATCGCAAACGGTACGGTACATTCGCAAGTTCCGCCCTTTGTCCGTGAGCCTACAATCGAGTCACCGTATTGGTCGACCGTTGTATCCTGCTTAGACATCTGCGCCTTAAAAACGATGCCGCCCTTCGTGATGTCAAACGTCACCATATCCTTACCCTCGCCGTACTCGACGATTGCGGGGCCGATAGGAACTTGAATCGTTTTAATTCCAGCCATCCGTTTTCCTCCTTTATTTTTGCATTAAAAAAGCGCCCGGTTAGGGCGCACTACACAATCGAAATTTAACGAGTATTGGGGACGATCATTGTCGTCATATCCGATAAATAATGGCACCGAATTGGCCGCGCGGATAACAACGATTGAGCTATTACCGATAAACACTTCACGGAGATTCGTTAACGCTTCCTGAAGCCGGTACGCTTTCTCTTCGCAATCAGCGTCGCCTTGAGCCTTTCCTCGTACGATTATTTGAAACGACGGCTGACTCTTTCCGGTCCATTGAGACGGAGGAAATCCGCCTGTAAAGCGCACATAAGTACATTCGTCTGCCGCATTCCGCGGGAATCCGTTCGCGTAATAAACGCCGTCAACCCGCGACTGTATAAACGAGATTAATTCGGTTATCTTCAACGATTATCACAACTCCCTTCTCACCGCGTCTGCTACGTGATTAATGTATTTCTGCGATTCACCTTTCAGCGGACGTTCTAGGTACTTATTTCCGACCGGATAACCGTTGATGCCGCCTGCACCTGCCGAAACTGGTCCGAGGTTGTAATCCGCCTCGTGCGTCCATAGCGCATAGTTAAAGCCTTTATCGACGGCCCGGAACGATACTTCACCGATCAGACTATCCCGCTTTAACGTAACCTTCTTCTTCATGCCTCGACGGAGCGTAGCTTTGTCAATCGGAGCGATATTTTGCGCAAGTCTAGCGAGGTCATCCGTGTTATCATGCATCGCTGTCTTTGCTGCCTGCTCAACGGCTACCTCTCGGTTATCCAACATCGACAGAAAATCTCCAGCATCCAACGTAAAACTCATACGATTACCTCGGTCAGAATCGGCTTACCACTGACTTGCCGCTTTACGTTTATTTCCTTCGGCTTACGCTCAATGGTTTCGCCCAACTCGTTCGTGAATGCGAGTGTATCCGTATACCTGATGTCGGCTAATTTATCGACCAATATACGCGCCGTAGCTACGACTTCCTCGCTCTTTACAACGCCGGAAGAACGTGAATTCGCAATAGTAGATCCTTCGTCGATTCGGCACTTAATTTCGAACGGCTTGACGCTCACAGGGTTTCCCCACACGTCTATATCATCTGAAGCACGAGTAACGGTCACGGTCTGACGCATCGGTATGATCGCCAATTACATCACCGTCGCTTTTACGGTCCGGCCGCTAAGTTTCACATCGTTCGCTTCTTCGATCAGATCGATCGTCTTTTTCGGTATGAGAGACTCATCGTCAGCTCGAAGCGTTTCCTTATACGTAAACGACCCGACGCCGGTGATTGAGTAAGACGCGATGCCATGCTTATTCAGGCGGTTCGTATCGTTATAAGCAGTCGCAAGCACATTCGTAAACTCGTAAACTGCGTCGTCAGGAATGACGTACTTACGAAACTTTCGAGCCAAGACGTCCTCGGCTACGTTTAGTACACGCTGCTGCTTTGCGTCGTCATAGTCGTTCCAATCCTCGTTATCGATTGTCATTCGGTTAATATATTCGTTTGCAGCTTCTACGCTTAAAGCCATACGCACAGCCCCCTTATTTTCCGGAGGACTTACGTGCAGGCTTTTTCGGCGCCTTAGCCTCCGCCTTTTCCGTCTCATCGTCTGACGCAATACAGCTAATCCATCGCGGACATAATGCATTCAACTGCTTGATTTCGGCAGGCACATCGGTTTCATAAACGCCTTTGTGGTCGAAAACAATCGTCTGGTCGGTGCCTACGGAATAAAACGGAGAAGCCTTATAGACGGCCATTATTACGAGCCAGCTCCCTCTAACGCTTTAAGCCGCGCGATGATGTCGTCATACTGCGCCTTGGTACCGAACCCGTCCGCTCCTTTTGGTCCTGGGTCGCCTTTCGGACCGGGATCGCCTTTTGGTCCGGCAGTCCCACCGCTTTCTTGTAACTCCTGAATGATGTCACCGAGCTTTAGATCGTTGGCGACTGGCATAGATTCATTTAATCTCCGTTTCTGTTCATCTGTAATTGCCATTGTTGGCCTCCTTTCAAATTAAAAGACGGGCCGAAGCCCGTCGATTGTCTTTAAGATACAGTTGTCGAGATATTTTCGAGGATGGCGATTTTTTCGTTCGCGTTTTTGATCTTGATTCCGTATTCGCCACGGATCTGGCGCGCAACAAAGTCAGCTCCCGGAACTGTGGCATCCTCGTCGTAGACAGAGCGCTCGCTCAATGGATGCAGAGAGAGAATGTTACGGTCAAACAAAGCGATTTTGTTCTTAGGGAAGTTTGGATCGACGATTACAGTCGCCTCGCCCCCGCCTACCATGTCAGAAACAAAGGTGCTCACTCTGTGGCCTGTAACTGTGTCCGTTCTCTCTGTGCGGATAGTATCTTTCGCCAATTTTGAAATTTGACGAGCTCCCGCAGTATTGGTGAGAATCGTGTTAGCAGATCCGCCTCTTAAATAAACTTGTTCCATAACATCGTTAATTGCCTTAGCTCCAACCTCTTCGCCTTTTAAGTTAGCTCTAGTAGCATTTTTCAAGCTAGCGAAGTGTAGAAGACCACCCGTTGTACGAGGCTTACCGTCAATTCTGCGGCCATAGATCAACCAGTCGTTAAATTCCCGCGCCATCTCTTTAAGACGTAGCTTTACTTGGTAGTCAAGCTCACTCGTCACATTGTGTGTGCGGACCGCTTGTTGGGTTTTTGATACAGCAGCATACCTTTCGATAATTTGCGTGAAGTTGTAATCTACATAACGGTCATGACCTTCATCGATACCGACACCAGCGCCTTCATTTTGCGGACGGGAAACGATGCGCAGCTCAGAGCCCGCCTTGATTTCCTCTTGAACTGTTCCGTCAAATCCGCGAACAACCGTCAGCACATCGCCGGACACGTTTGTGACTTTCAGATACTCTTCGCCAATAACAACGATGGCATCTTTACGGAACTTCTCCCCGTCATCTTCCGCCACAGTAATTTTTCCGTCTTCCGCTACCGATTTAACAGTCGCGAGGTTTGAGTTCAGTCGGTCAGACATCCACTCGAATTTAGTCTGATAAAGTGCCTCTCCGTTTAAGCCGATCAGACCAAGCAACGTTGGTTCATCCTGAATAATAAGTTCAATCCCCGCATCAAGCTGCCGTACCTGATCTTTAAAATCGTAACTAGTTAACATTTATTTTCCCCCTACTTCTTCAAAAGTGACTTCAATTTGTTTGAAAGCTCGATTACCTTCGAAAAATTCTTTTCTTTCCTTGCCTCACTTAGCTGCGCTTCTAACGTCTTGATTTCGCCGCCGTCTCCGTCTCCTCCACTATTAGAGGGCTGGCCGATCGGCTTCAGCGTTTGCTGTTTCGCAACCAAGTATGGTTTATTGTCAACGAGCCCCTTTACAACGTCCTCCATGCCGATTACTTTTCCGTCCTCAACCTTTACCGCGGATAGGTCAGCCAGACGTAAAGCGTCGTCAATGTAGGCGATGCCGTTGCTCGTAGCAACCTTGATAAATTCGTTCGCCACTTTTTCCTGTTCAGCAGCCGCTTTTAAATCTTCAATCTGCTTAACGTAGGTGGCTTCAGCTTCGGCCTTTTCATCGAGCTGTTTCGTAAGCTTTTCCAGCTCGGTCAGTTCTGCTTCTTCGCGTTCTTTCTGGGCTTTTTCGTAGTCGCTGAGTTTCGCTTTCACTTCGTCATAGTCAGCATACTTGTTCTTAACGCGCCCCTTTTCGCGAGCAATTACAGCGTTAAATTCCTCTTGCGTCATAGTCACCGTCTGCACTTCAGGTTTATTTTCCGGCACCTCAGCCGTAGTTTGATCGGTAACCTCACTTGTTTGCGTTTCTTTAAGTTCTTCGCTCATACAGTCCCTCCACCGCTTAAAGCCCGTCGGCTATTGAGTGATGCAGCCGTTTCTTTTAACGTCATAACGTTCGGACAAAATAAAAAAGCGCTACACGGCGCTTGATGGGTTTCTTATTGTAGAAATTACGTGCTTACAACGCGGGTGAAATATCTCCCCGGTCGCTTTGAGTTCGTCATATGTCGGATAATTGCCGGGAGCATCGTCAGTCAGCTTAATGATTTGTCCCTCGTGGAGACGGCATAGATCCTTCGCTCCGTGCGACGAAATTTGCGCATAATATGCGCCACGACTTACCGCCTCATTCGTATGGGCCTCCCGATAGGTTTCCATCATCTTTGTACGGACAACCATATCCGCATACACTTCCGGCTTCCATCGATTCCCCCTCGCATCAATAATGCCGGTACTCACTGAAGCTCGAAGAGACTTGCGCACCAGATCCGTTATGCTGCGCCGTCCGTTCGTCCCTTTGGTCATATTAAGCCGCATCGAATCCGAAACGGCTTTCCTGACGGCAGCCCGCGTCTTCCTATCGACGTTTTGCGTAATCGCTAATAAATCCGACTGCGTATCCGCTACAGCCGCCGCAACCATGTACTTGTTTACCTCGTTAAAAGCAACGATTTTTTCTGCGTCAGCTACCGTCTTTGCTACGTCAAGAGCGACCAGTGCTCGCGCAATACCATCGGTGGCCGCCTTCGGAACATTCTTTTTGACCCATGCGGAAGATTTTTCGTCTAAATCGCTGAGGATCTCGCTAATAGATTTCAAGGTCGCCAACGCGTTAGCCCTTCGAAAATTATCGAGGTCAATTCGTTCAAGCTCGGTCAGGATGTCTTGTATCGCTTCCTGATAATATCCGGCAAGCCGATTCGTCTGATAATCGTATTGAGGCTCAGGAGAACGAGGCATTAACTACCGTCCTCCTCTGCGATTTCCTCTTTATCCTCGTCTGAGTGGCTATTTTCCGGTCCTTCCTTATTGAAAATCGATCCGTCAACAAAGCCGCTCGTCGTTTTTTCGTCTTCTTCAATGCGGCGAATGACTTCGTCAGCTTTCTCGTCGTCCACGTCGTCCTGCTGCTTAATGGCTCCACGAACGTCAATCGTAGGCTTGCCGCCTGTACGGATTTGCATAATTTCAGCGAGCTCTTTTTCATTCTTCGGAAGTCCATCGCTCCAAATAGCCCGTGGATAAACCGCATTTTCAACGTCGATGACACCGACTGCTTTTTCGAGCAGCATACACGTCCAAAGGGCGTCTCTTACCGCTCGGTCATAGTGCGCCCGTATCCGCTTTACCTTCGAAAGAATCGGCATGAAGCGAGCTTTGATCGCCGCACCGTCTGTATGCGACGTGCCTGTTCCGCCTGAATTGTCTCCGGACATTGTTGTTCCGAAAAGCCATTGCGGAGTCTCAGACATCTGAAAGACAATACTCAATAGCATGTCGAGCTGTTTGAACGCGGCATCAAGCTGAGCCTGCCACACCATATATCCGGGCGTTGGGTCGTCTTTATTTACCGGAATGTATTTGCCACCAAACTGAACGGCTCCGTTAGTTGATTCTAAATCCGGACCGTACGCTGTGGGGTCACTGTGTTTCCAAAGAATATAATCGATCTGAACAAGCCGGTCGTTGATCGCTGCGAATACCGTTTCAATCTTCTCCAATCCACCAATACCGAAATAACTGTCATCAATAGACTTGTACGGGATGTGAAATACCGGAATGTGCGGGAGGAATGTTTCTTCGTGGTCTTCTTCGCGGCCCGTCGGCACCTCTTCGCCTATATTGAAAACGCTGATTGGGGCGCCACCTGAAACATCGACGCCATTCTGATATAGTCTGTAGCGCGTATAGAAGATGTGTCCCGGTATATGGCGCTCTACGTTTAGGAAAGGAATTTCCGTCTGCTCCGTCTCTACCCATTCGACTTGGGCTATATTGACCGCTTTGATCTGCTTAACGTTCCCGGCTGAAAACTCAGGGAAAACGCTATTCGCATTAACATGCTCAACAACGGACTCCATTTTCGCATCTTCTGGAATCTCTAAGCCCCTCGCGATAAGTTCGGAATAGTCTTGGCGGTAGCCAAATCGAACCTTAATCCACGCGTCACCGCGATATCCGTTCGACATGGCGCTCTCGTGCAGCAGTTGATTGAGATCGTTTTCTTCTACATATCGGTTGAGCGCCTTTTGCTCTTCGCTAGTGTCGTCCAGTCCGCTCTCAAAGTGAACCGGTTCTCCTACCAACAGATCCGCAGGCTTCGTTACCAAAATATCCGCGAGATTGATAGCGATGTAGAGCTTTTCGAGCTGTTTCGCTTGTGGCGAATCTTTTAAAATGTCCGTAGCCCTTTCGTATACGTCTCGGTGATTTCCTTCGAAGAGCTTACGCATACGTTTATATTTCGCCAACCTCTTGATTGAATCGTCCGGAGGAAATTGCGCGCCTTCCCGAATGATGCTGTACGTCTTTCTAACCGTGTACTCATCCGAAGGCTGGTCGTGTTTCTTTAGTAAATTGAAAAACCCCAACGCTATTCCTCCTCTCCGATAATGTCAGCCAGTTCTTCGAGTTCCTTCTCGATATCTTCGTTACTGCGGGCGCCTCCGTCTGCTTCATTGGTCGTTATCTGACGATCGGTCAGTAAGCCATGACGACGCATGAACAAGTCGATAGCTTTAACTGAAGGCTGCGGTCCTTTTATCAGCTTTAGGAGTTGCCCGTATACTTCGGACCGGTGCCCGGAAAGCATGTCGTCCGCTAATAGATTCATGTATTCGATGAATATCGGATTTTGAAACCGCCATCGATAGAGCGTCATACGACTTACCCCGATTTCTTCGGCCAACGCGTCCTGACTTCGTTTGTTCCCGTCTTCGGGCGTGACTTCATTACTCGCAACGACTTGCGCTGCCTTGCGTTGCTGAAGCGTTAGTTTTGCTTCCAGCTCTTTCATCCGCGACATTTTATCGCCTCCTTTCTTATAGCCATCCCGGCTTCTTCACTAGCCTTGTTTTCGGCCTGAATACGGATTCGAGCGCCTGCTGAAGCGCGTCGAGTGAATCAACGTAATCGCCGAAAGGATACTGCGCCATCTGATCGAGCAGCATCGTGTGCCTATCGTTCAGAATCAGCGTTTTGTTATGCAGCATCGGTTCCATCGACTGAATACGCTCGTCTTTCGAAGACTTATGCGATTTCACATCGTTCACGCGGCACGTATAAAGACCTTCCTGCCGGACCCGCTCCTGAAGCTGACGATAGTATTCGTGCTGCGCGTTTATTGTTTCGACGTTGAAGGAACGATGCCGGTATTGTTTGATCTTCCGAATAATGACGTCAATGTATACGTGCGCCGGTTCCTTCGACGCGTATTCATCAAGCACGAAAATATAGCCGGTCGGCTCGTGTTTACCAAGCGTAATAACCGAGTTATAGCAGGACCGCGCATTTTTTCCTTGCGCGATATCCCACGCACCGACGATCAAAAGATCGCTGATCGGTATTTTCAATTCGTTATATACGACATGGGCAGTTCCGTTCTCGTGGTAGTAGTGGTAATAAGCGTAATTCTCCGGGAAAAAGAACTGCTCGTCTTCACTGAAAGCCAAGTTTCGGAATTCCGAATTGTATGCACGCGTTCCCATGTTTACTTTTTCGTGCATAAGCTCGCGATAGGTCCAGCGCCAAGGCCACGCCAGTTCGACGCCGTCCTCCAACGCCTCTTTATGCGCTTCGTAAAATTCGTCAGCCTCTTCGATCGTTTCTGCTCTCGCATAGACCTCGCAGTATTTGTCCCATAATTCCGGGTGTGTTGGCTCGCTTATGATCGCTCCGTGAAAGCTCGCCTTGAAATCCTTACGCTTCAGAACGTGGTTAAGAAGCCCGGTCGCCGAAACCATTGTCCCGACTAACACGATTGCCGTCGCCTTAGACCCGATCGGAACAACGACCGAGTTAAACCAATGAACGAGCTTTTCACGTGCTTCCTTGGTTCCTTCGTTGTTTGTCGATGACGGGTCGTCAATTATTACGAGATCCGGCCGGACAGCTCCGTGACGCTTACCGCGAAGCTGCTTACCGGAAGATGACGACTCGATAAGGATATTCGTCGTGGTAATGAACGCCTCTTCGTTATCCTTTTCGTTGTGGCTCGCCGACTCGTGCATCATAGGGCCGAAGTCTTCCCGCAGTTTAGCGTTAAACTTCATCTGCTTGTTAACCCATCCGATAAGCTTTTTCGAGAGCGAATCCGTCTCTGATATGACAAGAATATATTTGCGTTTTCTGTAAGCCGCCTGATGTAACGGCAAGGCGTTCGAAAACATACCGGATTTCGAGTGGCCCCGAGCAGCCGCGATTGCAAGCCGCGCGTTCCTTTTCTCTTCGTTGACGTAATCGCAAAGCTCGAAAAACTCTTCGTGTATCTTTGCGATATCTTCAATGCCATCGTGAGGCGTCCCGTCATCCGAGTTCCTTACGACATTATCCTCGTTTTCCGGATTTAGGCCGTCGCTCAAATACTCGTAGGTGAAATATGCGATATCCACCTCGGCACGATGAACACGCTTCAGCTTAATTAATTCGGCCTTGTTCTTCCGGAACATATCGATATGGTAATCGGTGGCTTTTTTCGCTTTAATGAGGGCCGCTAATCGACGCACACTCTCGATCAATAAGTCGATACGTTCTTGCCGCTCTTCACGATCCAACCATTTCCCGTTAATATACGCCAAATTATCGCCCTCCTTTCGCTTGACTTTCGTTTTTAATTTCGTTAATATGAATTTAACATATTGAGAACGGAGTGAAGTTCGCATGAACGAAGTCCAACCGATTAGAGAAAAACGCCAAATAAACGCAATAAAAAAAGCCCTTCGCGGGCGTGATCTGCTTTTATTTACGCTCGGCATTAATTCCGGCCTACGTATTTCCGATATACTCGCACTCAAAGTCGGTGATGTGCGCGGAAAGGACTTCGTTGCGATTACGGAAGGGAAAACGAAGAAGTCAAAACGTTTCTTCTTCAATGCCGCAATCAAGAAAGCCGTTGCTGACCTGATTCCGGCCGAAGCAAACGACGACGACTGGCTTTTCCCTTCTCGGAAAGGTTCGAAAGCTATTACCCGCGTCCGTGCTTACGGGATTCTTAACGAAGCTATTGAGCGCGCAGGCCTTTCAGAGAAGCTCGGCACAATCGGCTGCCATTCGTTGCGTAAGACTTTCGGCTACCACGCGTACAAGAACGGCACAGATCTTACGCTACTTCAATCGATTTTCAACCACTCGAAGCAGTCGGTCACGTTGAGATATATCGGAATCAATCAGGACCGGATCGACGAAGTATACGCGAATGTTAATCTATAAGACGACGGGCGCCCCAACGTTTGAGCCGCAGCCAACGTAGGTGTGCTCGTCTTTTTTCGTATATGCCGACTGCAGCTCCGACTTCTTCCTGCCGCTTCCGTATTTCGGCTCCATACCGCAGCAGACACATCGACTTGCATTCGCAAACTTCGAAATGGCGTGAACAATTGGATGGGGCACAGTGGGATTCCATTTGCTTATTTGTCATAGGCGACCGCCTCCGTTTAATTTTATCCACTGTGTCTTCTTCGTCGGATGCGTGTCTTTATACCCGATATTTCTGACGACCTCTCGCTCCCACCGCTTCTCTCGATCGGTTGTAAGTTCCCTGTACGCTACTATAACCTTAGTTGGACGCGTTCCTTTATGTTGCCAACCGACGGCTGCCTGACCAACAGCTAAAGCTCGGAAATAAATACGCTTGTTGTCGACTTCTCTAAAAATATTTTCGAGAAATCTGGCTTGCTCCGGTGTCTCGACTATCATAACTACGAACTCCATTAACACGGAACTCCATTTCCATCTACACAAGAGATTTTTAATAACCGCTTGATTCTCTGTCCTCTCGGAACACTGACACCCGGATCTACAAAAACTACTTTTCCGTTTAAATTCGGCGCGTTTCTTTGGGTTTCTACAGATAGATAAACAACATCTTTAAACGTATTTTCTAATGCCCGGATTGACGTGCTTGTTCCCATCCCTCGACCAATGTAGACTTCACCTTCTGCGCCTGAAGAGTAAGCGCCGTAAATAATGTCGTTCGCTAATCGAAATTCCTCCGAGTACCAATCGCCAGCTAATCGTTTTACATTTTCGATATACTCCTCGTAAACAGTTGAGGGAGTATCTTCGTGCTTCGCCTGCTCCTCGCGCAATTCAGCTAGCGCCTGTGTCGCCGCCTTTGCTTCGCGCTGTAGCGCTTTGAGGCCGGTTATAGCTTCGGATACCTCTACGGCTACTTTTACGTTAATGTCGCCCGTTGCGTAGATATTTCCGGTTTGAGATTCCAGGCTGAATTTTGGAGCTTGATATCCGTCTGATAAGGAGTAGCCTGTTTTGTTTGTAGCTACCCCCGCCATTACTGAATTTCTTGTTGATTCGCGTTTGTCCGCCATTCACATCGTCTCCTTTTCGTTTCTAATTCGCTCGCTTTACGCAAGCACAAAAAGACCTCCGCCGTAGGGTGCGGAAGCCTCGTTCTGATTGCGTCTATACACCGAGATCAGGACGCATCCCTTACTCGCTCGTTTTTCTGCCGGACAATGCCGGATGTATAGTTGGCGCTGTTGGCTTTTAGCAAGCTGCGATAGCTTGGCACGCCGCCTTGGCTATTCGTTTATTATGCGGGCGAGGATTTGCACCTCGCATAAGTTTACGGCCCTCCGGCTTGTCTGCGTCTACCTATTCCGCCACCGCATTCGTATAAATTAGCGCCTCTAACCGTCGCCCTACCGAATACCCTCCGACTGGATTAAACCGGCTGTGGCGTGTTTATTTCGTGGCAGAATCGTTATGTTAAGCCGCCATAATAACAAGCCTCGTAATATTCGTCCCAACATCGCTCGCACATATGACGATCGTTAATATCATCGTATTCTACTTCGCAATCTTTTTCGCAAACGTCGCATCTATGGGGCATCGGCTGCACCTCCGTTTATCATTTCGTAATCGATTCGATGATTTCGAAGCTCGTCGTTCTACTTACCATGTCGTATATGGAGGGCCTTCCGCAATTTACAGTGATCTTTATCACGCCGTCTCCTTCGAGCATCTCCGCAAACCTTTCCGTTAATAGCGCCTTCTGGTCGTCTGTCAGCCGTTGAACCTGAATGAACAACGCGATCACCTCCGTTTAGTTGACGCCCCGAGTTCGAAAAATTGTGCGCAAGTTCCGGACAGCAGTTGCGCCGGTATTTTTGGGGGCGGTTGGGGGGCCCGGCGTTTCCGCGATTCTTCGTTTGGGTCATCGTATATTAAATACATATTTATGAATAACGAATTTAACAGAAGTAAATTGAGTTACATTCGAATCAATAGACAAACGTTGATATGATAACGTTCGTCATCGTTTACTCATCGCAATTAAACGTACATTGTTTATGCATTCGAGAATCCGCGCCACGCCTGCACCCTGCCGTATGCCATGTGCCGTATGCTATGTATAGGATCGTGCATATTGCGTTGGTCATTCGGTTTGACCCCGTGAGTTTCGGAAGGGCTCATCCTCCGACAGTGGCTCGTTGCTGTCCGCCTCATCGCGCATCGCAACCGGACGCCTCTCCGCCGCCTTCCTTCCTATATAACTATACGTATGCCTATACGGTGTTACATATAGCGTATGTGTGCCGGCTATATCCCGCCTGCCTATCGCTAGGTTATACGGTATGTTACGTCCTTCTATTACGTAAGACAGCATATCGAGGTAAATTATACGGTATTATCGTTGCCCTTCCGTTATTTATTTCGTTAGATTAACGCTATATTAACGAGTGTCTTCCGCTTGTATTTAAACATAGCGCTAACTCCGGTCACTTCGTTCCCTACATACGCGCAGATATTAATAGATATATTGATTGCGTTAACCCCGGACGAAGGCGGAGCCGTAGTTCCGGAGGCTTGTGACTCACAAGACTAAGAAGTGATCGGCGGACTAAAACGGCTGTATCCCTTGCGGCTCTAAGCGTGAACCCACTTTTCGGGTGTACGAATAAAGTCGTGTTTTTGCCCGATTTGTACGAATAAAGTCGTGTTCATTATCATTTAGATTATCGTAATTGAGAATCGCAGACTAAACGAACCCACGAAAAAAGACGCCAACTATTCGTCAGCGCCTCCGTTTTCTTCGTCTACAAGATCGATCAGTTCACGTATGTCTTTTATATTCAACGCCGCCGCAATCCGGCTGAGATGGTCGAGCTGGATACGTTCTCTATGTCCGCGGACTAATTCACTTATTGTATTCGGACGGATTCCGGTTAGTTCAGCGAGTTCTCCCTGCGTCTTGCCCGAGCGCTTTAACGCCTCGCCTACCTTTATCTTTGCGATCATTTCCGCCACCTCCTACGCTTATTATAACGTAAAAACGATATTTTTATCAATAACGTATTGACGTTATAACGTTTATGCGATATAATTAAAGTAACGAAAGGAGGTGAACGGTAAATTGATTGACATCATCGTAAAGCTTTCAGCGCTCCTAGGCACTTGGTTAGCGATTTTCAAACTATCGCTAGAACTTCGCAAGATGCGCAAAGAGGCGAAAGCAAAAGAGCGACGGATTCCGACCAAGAAACACCGTCGCCGCACATAATCCAACGGGGGCGAAAGCCCCTGTCAATCAATTATACCACGTATGAAACGGATTAATACCACGGAAATTTTGCTAATTGTCGTCCTTGTCTCATGGATCGCGAGCATGAATTTCGCCAAGCTTTCCGCGCTCGATTATATCGGAATCGGATCGGCGATCGTGTTTTTTGTCCTTCTGCTCTTACGGCGGAAAGGCGGTGTGGAAAATGACGCTTGATATAAGACGCCTGTGGTCGGATACGCCGCCATTAACGGCGCAACAAAAAGCGCAGATCCTCGACCTATACCAACGACCGATGACGCTATTTCAGGACAGCGGGCGCGCGTATCAGATCGGTTTTAATACGGCGCTTACCTACTTCGGGTACTTAATCGAAAAGGAAACGGAGATCCATAACGATGATTGAATACACTTGCCACGATTGCAATTACGCTAAGTTAGATATCGAAATCAAGCCGGACGCGTGCTGCCCTACGTGTGGTACGCGGCTGGAAGTTGAGGAGGAAATCGTATGACTTCTACGCGCAACGAGTCGATCATAAAGAAAATTCGCGGCCTATTGGCAATTGCAAACGACAATAAAAGCGATGAGGAATCGCAAAGCGCGTTCCTATTGGCGCAGAAACTCATGATTAAGCACGATATTTCTTCCGGTGAGATAACGGAAAGATGTGCTGAACAAGAGATCGTAAAAGGTCAGGCAACGGCTTATAAGCGGCTTTTCTGGTGGGAACGTTCGTTAGCACGAATTATCGCGGATAACTTCAAAGTTGAATTTTATTACAATAATAAACGTTTTGACGGTGAGCAAAGAAGGAAGAAAACTGTAATCTTCTTCGGTTATGACAACGATGTGCAGCTTGCGAAAGAAATGTTTGTACTCGCCTATGATGCGATTCAGTTCTACTCAAAGCGTTTCATAAATTCCTACTATGACGAAGAATACGCCACCAGAACCGTAAAAAAGACCAATGACCTAAAAAACTCTTACATGAAGGGATTCCTTGACGGGCTTAAAGAAAAATTCGCCGAGCAGTTGCGTCAGATGAAAGAAGAATACGGTTTGATGGTTATTAAACCGAAGGAAGTAAGCGACGCCTACAAAGAGCTTTCGAAGTCGTTCGGAACTGCACGCGCAATACAAGTCCCGGATATTGAGGAAATGTTTGCGTATAGTAGCGGTCATCGCGACGGAAATACCATCGATTATACAAAATCGACTATTGACGATGAAGTTGTCGGCTTCTAAAGGAGGAAATCGTATGAAACGTTTAGTCAAATCGCTCGTAATCACCGCCACCCTATTTACCGGCACTATTGCGCTGGCTCCGCAAGCTGACGCGGCATGGTCGGGCTGGCAGACGGAGAAGTTCGGACACAAGGCGCGGGTATATACGGACGCAACCACGTACAGCAGTAGCGCAAGCACGGTCGACTGGAAAGCCGAGAAGAAAGGCGGCTCAACGCTGTACTACACGGCCGGCGTTTATAAAAAGCGCAGCGGCGGCGGGATGACTGAAACCGGCTTGTTACAACGCGGAAGCTTCAAGACATCAACGCCGCTGAAGTCGTTTAGTGCGAAATCGATCCGCAGCAAGACCGGCAAAGGCACCTACGTTATTCAGATCGACTGCTATTCGGATTCAGGAAAGCGCAAATACGTCGGTACGTTTGAGTCAGCGAAATTCAACGTTAAATAATGAACGAACTGAGCCGTTTCAAGCTTTCGGATACCTATCGTACCTGAACGCGTCTGAAGCGGCTCTCTCGTTGTAATTTCGTGGTATAATCGTTCTATACAACGATGTAGGACACGGAGGTACAGCGAAAATGGAGGAAAAATACGAGACTAACGGCATTGATACGTCGATCACTTACGAATACAAGGAATTTCCGGACAAGCGCGCAGGACGATGCGACAACTGTGACTATACGCTGTTCAAAAGCTCGGTGAAGAGCGGAAAGTTTTTGCGCGAATGTAGAAGATGCGGAATGAAAAAGAATATATAAAAGAGGTGTATCGTTTGGACTTATTGCAAGAAATCATTCAATTACGAGAAAGAGAGCAATCGGTTAACAAAACGGCGTATGAGCAAGACGGCGGAAGAAATCCAGGAGCAATTATCACATATAAACCTATTGGAGATTCGAGACACCGTTTTCTAGGAATCAATCTTCACGGATGGAACATTTCCGTGGAAGAAGAAGAAAAAAGTGTAACTGCGACTGGTGAGGTTATCGAAAGACGTAAGGTTATTGAGAGAAGAGAATTGACTGACGAGGATGTTGTCAATCTTATTAACAGCCACGATTTCACCCTACAAGAAATGAATAGATTATTAAATAGATTTAAAGCTTCCGGAATATTTAAAGAGAATTAATTAACCATAAATTACCAGTACCTAATCACTTCGTTCTAGCCGACTCTTACTATATCATTATAGTATTACGAAGCTGAAACGAGGTGATTTTTTGTTTATTTCGCCAATGCTATTAGAGTCCGCAAAAGACCCGTTCGACTCTGACGATTACATTACGGAAATCAAATTCGACGGTATCCGCCTGCTCGCGTCCAAAGATGGCGGCCGCATGCGCCTCTACACGCGCCACAACAACGAAGTCACCGCTAAATTCCCCGAACTCCACACGATACAAATTCCGGACGGTACCATTTTGGATGGCGAGCTTATCGTGCCCGGACCGACAGGCGCCGGAGACTTCGAAGCTATGATGGAGCGGTTTCAATCGCAAAAAAGCTATCATCCGATAGTATTCTGCGTGTTTGATATATTGCGTCTCGACGGCGTATCGGTTACGTCGAAACCGTTATATGAGCGGAAGGAATTATTAAGCGGCCTTGCCCTCGATCATCCAAACGTTAAGATTGTCGATAGCGTTACAGGTAATGGCCGCGCTGTTTTCGAATTAGCGAAAAGCTCCGGCATTGAAGGAGTCGTTATGAAGCGCGCTAACTCGTCCTACGCGGAAAATAAGCGGTCAGATCGTTGGCTGAAGATCGTTAATTACGAATATACTGACGTTTGGATTACGGGCTATCGGAAAGAGGATAATGCGCTTGTTTTAGCGTATGAGGACGGTGCTTATGCGGGCCTGATGGAGTTTATGCCGCACGCTGAACGGCGGAGATTTCATTCGGAGCGGAAAGACGTAGGAGAAACGGATAAATACGTGAATATAGAGCCGATAAAATGCCGTGTGAAGCATCGATTTAAGACGCGCAAAGGACTGCTGCGGATACCTTCGTTTGATTCGTGGAAGAGCTGATGATATATTTAAGACATAAACACCGAAGGAGCTATACGAATGGACGAAAAACAATACGCTCGCATTGCGCTTACAAACGGGCAGATTGCGCGCTTTGAATTACCTACGAACCTAAACAGCCGAGACATAGCTATCTTAAAATCGCAGATCGAAGTTCTTGAATTACAAACGGAAGATGACGAAGAAAAGACGCCCGCATAAGGCGTCCTTTTTCGTTTTATGCTCCGCGTGATGCGCTTTCCGCTGGACCTGCGCCTCTAATCGCACTCTCTAACGGATTAGCTCCTCGTGGCATTCCCATTCGCCTCACCTCCGGTATAGTAAAATTATACCTTCTTAACGTTAAACAGCGCAATCAGCGTTTTGTCCGGCGTCTTGGATTGTCGATAGAATACGTTAGGATTAAACGTATAGCGCTCCGGCTCGCTTCCGACTTTAATTCGCGCAACAACGTATTCGCCGTCGAATTTCATCTGCTTCAGGCGCCGGCCGAGCGTATCCGAGGTAACACCGATCGCCGCCGCAAGCTCTTTTTTGTTAAACCAACGTATGCGCTTCGGATTCTTTTCGAAAGGATTTGCGCACAGAGCGTTTGTTTCGTAATGAATGAACGGCAGCATACGATAGATCAGACCGATGTCAGTCGCCTTCACTTCGCTGTACACACGTTTGATCTTCGCGCTGTATAGCTTAACGACTTGCTGACTACCGAAATTACCTTTGAAGTGGTAGCGGTCATTTACACTGTAGCGGCCGTTCTCTTCCCGGATGATGTCGTGCTCGGTACAGGCGGAAAGGAAGTCGTAAAAGGTCATCCGTTTTTTACTGAGCTGCAAAACGTCCATCATGTCCGCGGTGGTCATCGGCGTTTTATTACGGCTGGATTTTATTAGAACACCGTTGTAGTCGACGTAGCACTGAAGCAGCATCAGATAGCCACACTGTGCCGTCGTAAGAGCGTCATAGACTTCGTGAATATTAGACATATTGGCGTTTGAGAAATCGCGCCGATCGGCTGTTTTTTCTTGCTGCTGACGAAAGGCTGCGTCTTGGTTGCGGTGCCGCAGCGTGTACATTTCCGACCAGTCTTCGCCTGTCTCCGTATTAATAACTCGTAATCTCTTCATTAAACCGTCTCCTTTTCGCAAAAATAAAAGAGCGCTGAACGGGCGCCCTCATAACGTATAGACAACTAACGCGGTAAAATGCGGGTATTAGTGATAAACTTTTTCGCCAGTTGCGATATTTACGGTGAATTGTCCGTCGGATCTTCCGTTAACGAATGCCGAATAACGTTTTCTGCGATCTTTATTTTGAGATTTAGCGCGTTTATCGACTTGAATACCTTCGTAAGTAGAAAGGTGCCTACGAACAGGTTTGCTCTGATTTTTTCCAAAGCGGTCATATTCTTCTGCCATCTTTTCGGACGTTTCCCCGGATCTTCGAGTCTTTTCCATTCGCTCACTCATAAATGGGTATTCTGCCTTCATCTTGTTTTTGTTAGTATCGGAAAGCTCTTCATAGAGTACGAGATTAGCCATTCGCTCAAGCGCTGCGGGCTCCGGGTGATCTCCGGTAGAGTCGAAGTAAGCGTCTGACAGGGCCGTTATTGCCTCAATTCGCTCCTGCCGAGACATCTTACCGGCCTTAGTTCGTGCGTACATTTCCGTAATCGTTTCGTCCAAAATCGTTTTATCCATCAATCCGTCCCCCTTGTCGTATATCCTTCGCCGTGACCGGCCCAATAGTAATAAATGTCCGCAAGCTTTTCGGAGGCTCTGTCGAGGGCTTCATTTACGTTCTTTTGCGCAATACCCATCCGTTCGCCCGCCTCGGTTTGCGTTAATTCTCCGAAGTAAACGAGCTCGATCGCCTGCCGTTGCCGATCCGTTAAGCAGGCGAGCTCGATCGCCTTATGAATGTCGATCAACACTTCCATGGCCGCATAGTCGCCGCAGCGTTTTCGGCTGACGAACTTCTGGTAATCGGCGAGTAGCAACTTGACGCCCTCTGCGTCGTCGAGCGCATATGCGGCGTTAAACTCGCGATCCTTTCGGTGGAGATCGACTTTTACCGTTCCCATACGTAAAACCTCCTTCTCGCTCTAGTAATCGCGCTATCTATCGAAATAATTGCGAACGATTTCGTCCTGCCAATCGAAATCAAACGAGCTCACCATACGTCCATTCCATTCGATCTCATCCCCGGCGCCTAACGTTAGTTCATTCCAGCGATAAGGACCTTCCGGAAAAGTGGCTGCTGCGTCTCTTAAGCCGTCACACTGACCGTTGCCATGTGAGAAGAAGAATGCCTCGTTTCCTTTGTCGATCCCATGCCAGCTAGGTAAGTGTGGATATAGATTTTCGCGCATAAGGTTATCGTCAGTGAAATCGTCAAGGAGTTCGTCAAGTTGCGTCAGACCATCGCCCGACGCATCGGTTGACTTTCCTTTCGCATCCCACCCAATGTCTGTTACTTGTGCGAAATAAGCAGGCGGCTGACCTTCGAGAAATTTTGCGTTATATTCCGATATGTCAGTGTCACCGCCTCTTCTGAAATTTGAGCGCCATTTCGTAGTTGCTGGCTGTATCAACTCCGTTCTAGGCGGTGCTTTCCGCAGTATTAATATCTGCGTAGCAATCGTAGTACCTACGTGTTGGAACGTTTCTCCCGGAAGTAAAATAGTCGCGACCTGCCAGCACGTTTCGTGCATAAACTTTCGAAGTTTAGATGCATAGTTAGCGAAGGATATGCCTAACGGAAGTACAAACGCAATATAACCGCCGGGCTTAACCGCTTTGATAGCGAGTTCGATAAAAGCAACCTCCGACTTGCCTCCGTATTCTCCCTTCTTTTTAGTAATTGACCGCCACTCCTCGTCTTCTTGCGGCTCGAATTTAACGTTTACTCCGTATGGCGGGTTGCCGATTACTAAATCGTAATAATCTCGGCGGCCATGTACTAGCGCATTCCCTTCGATAATCTCAGCGTCTGGATATAACAGCGAGGTTACTTTCGCGCTTGTACTATCGAGTTCTAACGCTGTGACGTTGGCGGCCTTCGGCGCATGTTCGAGAAATACACCGGCACCAACGGAAGGCTCCAGAACCTTCGGAGTCTCAGGCAGCCGCGGCTTTAATACATCCCATACGAACTTTGCAATGTGAGTAGGCGTGAAAAAGGCCCCACCGCTAAAAGCATTCGGCAGTAACCCGCCTGCCGACGTATAATTTTTCCGCAAGAATTCGATATCTTCTTCGGTTATTTGGTCGCGGGCTTTCGCGATGATTTCCATCGACTTAACGTTTCCTTCCCATCGTTTGCGATCAGCTTTCCCTATAGAAATCGTCCCCTTTTCGTTTGACTTTCGCCCCAAAAGCGAATATAATTTCCGTATAATGTATAACCGAGGTGAATTACGTGGTTATTAATTGGATTTCAGCGCAAAGTAATGACGCCTACATAACGCTTGATAAACAACGAAGAATATACGTTTCGTCCGGCGCACGTAAGATCATCGGCCTGCCCGACAAAGCACCGTTTTACCTGACGATCGGTTACGATGACGAAGCGAATCGCCTTGTTTGCGCAAAGCCTGAAAGCGTAAAGGCCGATGCGACTCCGTTCAAATTCGATAAACGTTCGTATAATAAAGCCGCAAGCAAAGTAATTAAGGCGGCCGGCTTCAAAGACGAGGACCTTCCGCTACGCTTTCAGATGATTGGCGAAGAGGAAGCCGCGAAGCAGGCGTATATGGCGTACCCTTCCGGCGTTTATGCTTTCGATCTAAGCTCGGCCAAGTAACTCGGCAGCCAGCGCGTCCAACTTCGCATAGAGCTGCTCGTACGTCCCATCGTTAACAATTTCGTAATCGACTTCGAAAGTTTGCAGCGCTTTTTCAGTCGGATGATCGAGCGCTGCTAAATCGAAATCGTCGCCGGCCTTCCGTGCGCGTTCAATCCGTAATTCTTCCGGCGCTGTGATGCGGACAATCGTAAACCCTTCGGCGCGAAGTCGGCCATATTCGTTCTGCTGCCGAACATCTTCGATCAGTACGCGATTCTTCAGGGACGGTGATAGGCCGCAATCACATTTACGAGAAAAGAGCGCCGTGTATGCGTCGACTTTCGCCATACATGCGTCTATCCAGACGTTCTCGCCGAGTATCTTCCGCGCTGCCTGACCGAATTCTTGATAATACGCGCGTGGCTTCGGCTTTTCAGGTACGGAAGGGAATGCGCGATGGAAAGCCGCTTTTAATTCGTCACTGAAGGCGAACGTTTGGAAATCGTAATACGTCGATAGATAGCCGGCGGCCTGCGACTTGCCTGCACGTAAAGATGCGGTTAGGGCGAGCTTCATGGGCGCTCCTCCTCCTCCGACTCTTCGAAATATTCGCAATAAATGTAAGTTCTAAGGCAAATATCCTCTCCGTAATAAATCACGTAATCTACATCGTTCATTGTCGCGCCCCCTTCATCGCTTTTGAATACGCAATATATCCTTCACAGAAATCCGCGAATGAAGTTCCGGTCGGTTGCTGTGTATTCCCGTCCTGCTTCAACCGCGCTAACTCTTCGCCGAGCGTCCGTTTGTCTTTGTGGAGCGTGTCAATTTCGTCTCTATGGCGATCGACCGTTCGTTTTAAAGACGCTACCTCCTGCGCTAAACTGGCGATAACGTCGATCGGGTCGGCGGGCTTCGGTTCGTCTTCGGCAGATTCAACCGGGACGAGGACGCGATATTCTGTGCCAAGCACAAAGCCAAAATCTTTTACGCCTACGTCTCCGGCAGAATAGAGCGAACTAACTATACCTACGATACCGGCCTCCTTATCGTTCCCTAGACCTTCGTCAGGTCTAACAACGATAATCTTCTCGCCCACTTTCGCCTCACGTTCGACCATTTTGTAGCGCTCGCCGTCAATATGAACGATGTCGGTCGGTTCGAGTACGTGATATTCCCTACGGAAGATAAGTCCGTCACCATTCGCGTCAGATTTAGCTTCGTCGCTTTCTACGTCGCCCTCTAACGGTTTCCATACACGCTCGACAGTAAAGATTTCGCCGTTCTCATACGATTCGCTCCGTGAATTTCTATCAACAATTACGATCTTATCGCCAACCTCCGCCTTCCTATCGACCTCAACGTATTCGCGCTTGATGCCGCCAAGTGTTTCGTCAGCCAGTACGTGGATTTTAGCGTTCGCATTTACGATTTCCTTCGCCATATTATCGATATTCCTCCTTAATATTCGATCATATTCTGATTTAGCTCTTTTCGCCTCATCACTGAACCAATCCACCCGATCGCCCTCCCGTTAATTTATTACGCGAACCTGCACCGACTGCCGTCCGAACTGTACCGCGTCAGCTTCATTCGCAACTAATACGTCAATCTTGGCGTCCTTAATCGCGCCGCCTGTATCCTGTGCCACGGCTTCAAACGTCGTGCCGTCTGCCTGCCGCACCTCAACCGTCGAGCCTAACGCAATCACTGACGGATCGACCGCTATAATACGCTTGCCTGCGTGATAGATCGTATGGCTGACGTCGAGGCCGGTCGCCGTGGTTCCGGTACATCCTTCCGCGCAATAAGCCGTATACGCAGTCGCCTCGAACGTTTGCCAGCCGGATGGTTGTGCGTGCTTATGCGGCGGCTTCTCGCGCTTTTCGTTAGCCCGCGCCTTGACTTCGTCTTTTACGGAAGCAAGTTCGGATTCGATCGCTTTTATCTTCGTATCCTTGGTCGCCAACTCAGCGTCCTTGCCTTCGATAACGGCTTCCGCCTCTTGGAGCGCGGCTTCCCCTTCGGTAATGCGTGGAGGATCAGGCGGTGGCGGCTCCGGTGGCTTGGCGGTTGGATTCGTAAGTAATTGCGTTGACATCGCTAGATTCGTTAGTATGCCGATGCTTACACCTCCTCGAAAAATTGCGCAGTCCACGGCTCCACGTCGACCACTTCGCGTCTTAGCGCTTCGGCTAATTCGGTAATTTCCGCCTGTGCACCGCGTCCCTTTTTGCGTTTAGAGTAGAATGATAATAACGCAGTCAGATTCGCAGTCATTACGAGATTAGTTGCGGCTGCGTTCGGTAGGACGGCTCTCGCGTCTTCTGCTGGAACGCCCATTTCGCGTAAGTGATCGTAAGCATCCTGTATATCACGTAGAGCATTTTCGAATATCTCTCTCGCGTTAAACAGGGCGTCGCCTCCTCCGAATAAATCTAATTCTTTCGTGCAGGTCTTAACCTTATCCGGCAATACATAATCGAACCCGCCGATCTTATCATCGCTTCCCATCCGCACATAACGCTGTGATTGGACGCTGAAGCTGAAACCGACGCGATGACGTGTAAGCTGCGCGAGTAACGCCCGGCTGACGCCTTCAATCGCAAAGGTGAACGAGATATGCTCAAGCGTTGACGAATGGCCCGAACGGACGATATGTCGGAACAACCGATCGGCGTCTGTGCCTTCGCCACCATCTGACGCTTTGGAGCCGAAATACTTGGCGCCTTCCTTTGCGACGATTTCGGTCGGTTTATTGGCGCTATAGCACGATCTGATTGCGGTTAGGGCGACCGCTTGGCCGTCGGTTGCGTTTCCGGCCCATTCGTAAAATAAATCCTCCGATTCATGAAAGAATCCGCTTAGTTGCGTATGTGCGATTAGCTGTACGTTCATTCTGGTTTCCGCCATCTATTCGTCCTCCAATCGGTTTAATGCTTCGCCGTTTTCTCGAATAGTTTCGTTAATCAATAAACGGCGAGCTTTCTCTTGCGTAGTTATCCGGAATGTACAGTCGTCTCTTCCATACATCTCGCAATAAACAACGTAATCGCGAAATAGCTCGTTCATATATTCGAGGTCACCCCATCCGTACAGCTTGCCGTTCAGAAAGCACGCATATATTTGCGCCATCACGACGACACCCCGCTACTCCCGAAACCACACGCACCTCGATCGCTATCGCCGAGCATATCAACTTCTGTAAACACCGCCTGCTCGACCGGCTTGATTACGGCTTGCGCCAGGCGATCGCCTTTGCGGATGATGTACGTATCGTTCGGATAATATCCGAAATAATCCCACTCGTTCTCTAACGAACCATTAATGACTTCCGGCGACTCGATCTCAGAGTATTCGATAGCTTGCTGGTTAAGATCGAGACCTAGTACTTTTTTCTGCGCAATATTATCGACAATCACTCCTACTTCCCCTCGATAACCTGCGTCAACTGTTCCGAGCTGAACGCGTAAAGGCGTCTTCAGCGTAATGCCCGAGCGCGGCCGGATCTGCATTTCGTATCCCTCCGGAATCTCGAACGCCAAGCCCGTCGGCACACACGCAGTTTCGCCCGGCTCTATAATAACGTCCTTTGCCGCCACTAGATCGAAGCCGGCGTCCGTTGCGTGTGCATAAGCTGGAATCTGTGCGTCCGGTGATAACCGTTTTATATTTACGTTCATTTCGTTTCCTCCTTCGTTAATAGCGCAATCAAGGCGAACACGGCCACTATCGAAAACCACCGGAATCCTATCGTATGGATGTACGGTAGAACGAAAAGCAGTCCGGCGATGATCGTTGCCGTGGCACTGATAAATCGTTTCATAGGCGATGACCTCCTCACTTATATAACGGGTAGGTAATCGCCACTTTTGCGACATCCTACGTGAAATAATATGCACCTAGTAGAAAAACCGCGCAATTATCCCTCGAAATAAAAATCCGAATCCTTTAGCGCCTCGACCGTCGCCTTCTTATAGCCGTTGCCTTTTTGCGAGAAAAAGTCGTGCGATTTCGTCTTCGTATTCAGGCCGTTCATGACGATAGGGTTCGGCCTTTCCTCTTCGAAATACGGATCGAAGCCGAGGTTTTGCAGCGCCTTATTCGCGTTGTACCGAAGGAATCGCTTTACATCGTGCGTTAAGCCGACCGCATCGTATAGATCCTCGGTATATGCGACCTCATTATCGTACAATTCCGTCAGCAGTTCGACGGCAAAGTCGCGCATCTCAAACTGGACGCCCGGCTCTTGCTTTCCGTAAATCTCTTGCGCCAATAAGCCGACGTACACGCCGTGGATCGCCTCATCGCGAATGATAAGGTTAATGATCTCGCCGCTGCTCGTTAGCTTGCCTTGGCCGGCGAAATACAACGGATAATAAAAGCCGGAATAAAACAGGAAGCTTTCGAGGTATACCGAAGCGACTAGCGCCTTATACAGCGAAAGTACATCGCCTTCTTTTATGCTGCGGTATAGGCCGGTTATCAACGCCGCCTTCCGCTGCAAATACGGATTGACCTTAACCCACTCGAATACTTCGTTGATCGTCTCCGTCGGTGCCAGCGTCATGAATATATTCGAATAGGACTTCGCATGGACAGCGTTCTCCATCATCGCCATGAAATTAAGGACGGCTTTACGTTGGTGGCCGGCGATGTGCTGCGCTACGATAGGCATGCCTTCGTTGCCTTGTTCGGTGTCCAGGAGTGTTAAGCCGGCAAGATTGCGCATATATACGAGTTGCTCGGCCGGGCCCAACGCCTTCCACGAAAGGAGATCGCCATTAAGCGAAATCTCTTCCGGAAGCCAGAACTGCTTAACGTTCTGCGCGTAGAACATTTGCGTGAAGTCGTCTTCGTGGCGCGACCAGTCGGCCGCCGTATGGATTGCGTTTGCGTTCGTCAATTATTCGTCCTCCTTTTTATATCCGTCCAACAATGCGATCAGAACTCCCGGCGGGATATTCGCGTAATTCATAAGATCACAACACCGACTTGCGTACCGTCTCAATTTCGCCAGATCTTCGTCTGATAGGAGCTGATTCATGCTCGTTCCCTCCTCTTCGTTTAAACTACGCAACTCAAGCACGAATCCTGCCCGGTATCCTTCGTCCGCGCATAATATAGCGTTTTGATACCACGATGATGTGCGTATAAGTCAATCCGGTTCAGATCGCGCGTCGTCATCGTATCTTTCAAGAACAGCGTAAACGAGATACCTTGGTCGACGTGCTGCTGAATCGTTGCGATCATATCGACGACTTTGAACATATCCATGTCGTACGCTTCCTTGTAGAAGAACCAATTCTGCAGCGATAATCCCGGCATTGGATAATACGTCTTCGAATTGCCGTAGGTACGCTCCTCGATGCGCTCCATAATCGGCATGACTGACGCCGTAGCCGACTGCACATACGAAATAGATCCGGTCGGTGCAATCGCAAGTCTGTACGAATGGTAGAGTCCGTGGAGCATAACGTTAGCCTCCAAGCGAACCCAATCGATGCGCTTCGGAATTTCAACGCCTTCAAACAGCTTCGCGACCTTCTCCGTTTTAGGACGGAAATCTTCTGCGACGTACTTATCGAAATAGCTACCGTCCGCATACGTCGACCCCTCGAATCCTTCGTACGTGCTGCCGGTTTCTTTCGCTAATTCATTCGAACGCACAAGCGACCAATAATTCACGAGCGCGAAGAATACGTTAGCGAAATCGCGAGCTTCAGCCGATTCATATGCGATACCATTCTGCGCTAAATAGCCGTGCAAGTTCATCGCGCCGAGTCCGATCGAACGCATCTCCCGGTTAGCTCGCGCAACAGCCGGCGCGTTCTTGATATTCGATGTTTCCGAGACTCGCGTGAGGGCATCGACGGACAGCTTAACGATCGTTTCGAAGTCGCCGTTTGCCATAACGTTCGCAACGTTGAGCGATCCGAGGTTACACGAAATGTCGAGGCCGATTTCGTCCGGCTCGCCATAGTCGGTGTATTCCGATACTTGCGACGCTTGAAGAACCTCCGAGCACAGATTCGAAAATTTAACCTTCGATACGTGACCGTTCGCGTGCTCTGCGTTTACGTTACCTTCGAACATGATGTACGGATAGCCCGATTCGGAACGCAGCACGGCGAGCTTTTCGAGCAACTTCCGTGCGTCGATCTTATCTTTACGGACGGCCGGATTATCGACGAGCTGATCGTACATCTCTCCGATATCCATTTCGTCTAAGTGTTGGCCATACGCTTTGTAAACGGTGTGCGGATAGAATACGTAAGCCGGCCGATTCTCTCGCGCCAGTTCGATGAATTTATCCGGAATGACCACGCCGATCGATAACGTTTTAACGCGTACGTCTTCATCCGCCGAGATTTTCTTCGTATCGAGGAAGTCGTGGATGTCCGCATGGAATACGTTGAGATAAGCCGCACCCGACCCTTGTCTTTGACCTTGCTGATCTGCATATCGGAATGCGTTATCGAGAAGCTTCATAACACCGACGACACCTTTCGTTACATTCTCGATGCCCTTAATCGATTCACCTTTCGCGCGAATCTTCGATAGATTCAACGATACGCCTCCGCCTACTTTCGATAGCTGCATCGAGATCCCGACGGCTCTTTCGATGTCATTCAGCGAGTCGCCCACTTCGAGCAGGAAACACGAAACTAATTCGCCCCGACGCTTCCGGCCCGCATTTAAGAACGTCGGCGTTGACGGTTGGTATTCTTGCCGCATAATCAGATTTACGTACTCGATCGCCTTGGCTGCGTCTCCTCCCGCAAAGAACAACGCGACAATAGAAGCGCGATCTTCGTAGCGTTCGAGAATCTTCTTACCGTCGTTCGTCTTAAGGGCATAGTCGTTATAGAATTTGAACGCGCTCATGAACGAAGGGAATCGGAATTTGTGCGCATAAGCCGCCTGATAAACCGCCTTGATTTCATCGAAAGTATAGGCGTCCAGGAATTCGGTTTCGTAGTATTCGTTATCACGTAGGTAGTCGAGCTTTTCGCGAAGGTCGTGGAAAAATACGGTGTTTTGGTTTACGTAGTCAATAAAATAAGCGCGGACGGCTTCGATATCCTTTTCGAATTGGAACCGGCCGTCCTTCTGTAGCATAATTTCGTTATTAAGCTCGATATAACTTGCGTGTTTATTCGTCAAGCGCATTCACCCTCTCGATAAATTGTCGTACATCTGCGTCCGTGCCCGCCAGTTCAAAGCGCCCGACTATCGGCACGCCGTACTGCGCTGCAATCACGTCCGCCGCCTTTGCGTAATTATCGCCCCAATTGCGATTACCCGACGCAGCTATACCCGCAAGATAGTCGCTGTTATCCGCGAGGAAATCCGAAACCGTGCCGGCAACCTGACCGAAGCCGTACGTACCGGTCACGCATACGAACGGCTCGGCGAGCATCAGGCCCGGCTTAATTTCGACGGTTGCTAGGCCGGTCTTAGCGACAAATCTGCGGACGTTTCCGGTCAGCGAGTAATAGGCGATTAGCATCCGATCTACCCCTTCCGTCTCTCAATTTCCGCCTCAACTTCGTCCAGACGCGCCTGTGTCCGTTCTCGCTCGATACGCTCCTCGATTAGTTTCCGGTCGTGGAAGCTGATGGCGGTATCACTTTCGATCAGTTTTTCGTTAAGCCAGCGTCTCATATTTCGCAAACCTTCGTCAGTTGCTCCGTGAATCATTCGGCCGTTCCCTCCGTTTCGCGCTCGCGTTTATATGCGCGGTATGGTTCGACGATCAGCCATAGGACAAAACGGACGATTCCGTAAAGCCCGACGAGAAGCAGGCCGAATACGGCCGCAATCGTAAAGATCGCTTTTGCTACGGGAGATTCTATCGCCCATATCAGAAATCTGACTAATAGAAAAAACGTTGCGATTGTAAGTATCCACGAAAGCGTTTCGATTAATCTCCGCTTAAACATTCGCATCACTTCTCCTTTACCGTCATTATATTTTCGTAGCTCGACATGAACGGAATACGGAAGCCGACCGTCTTGAATTCGTACGTCTTACCGATTTCGATCTCCGCGTACAGATCGCTGGAATTAAACTTCCGCGCAAATATCGCGTCGGTATTTTCGAACACTTTTGCGTTACCTTTCTCGTCATCTCCGAAAATCAGATACTTCGAGGAATCGTCAGACGTTTTCGTTTCTTTATCCGTCACTTTTATTACGTAAGTGTTTTCGTTATGATAAGACGCAATCGTATACGCCGGCGCTGCTACCACGAAAACAAATACGAACAATGCGATTACCGCGATAGTTACCCATTTAATTAAGCGCTCCATCATTCCGCCTCCCCCGGTTTTATAATCTTCTCGCGGACAAGATACGAAAGCCCAATCGCCACCGCATCTGATTCGTCATCTGTCCGAAATGTAAAGTCGGCCGGGAGCGAAAGTATCCGCCGTACTCCCGCCTCTACTTCGTCTTTTGATGCGCTGCCTTTTCCGGTTACGTCCTTCTTAACTGTTGTCGGCGTGATCTCGACATCCGCCTTATAGCCGTATTTACCGAGCGCCAAGTCGATGACAGCCCACGCACCAAACACCGTTTGTGTCGATCGCTTATTACGCCCTTTCGTGTAATGTTCGCGGACGACAACGTCGAAGGGTCCGTGTTCATGCAGGACCATCGTTGCCGCTGCCTCGATATAGGAATACCGGTGGCTGTCCGGCGACTGGCTTGTCGTGCTTACAGACGTTACGTGTACGAGATTCACGCGCGGTCCTGACTTCAGCCGTTTGACTTCGAGGACTGCAAATCCGGGATTAGTCGATATATCTAACGCGAGGATGCGGATAGGCTTGGCGCTAGTCATCGAAGCTCCTTCTCGTCATAGTCATCGAAAGTTATTTTCGCGTGACATTCCTGCATCTTCCCGCCTTTAAAGTACTTACGCCACATATCGCCACTATCTTCACCTTCCCCTGTAAGCGTGATGAGCACGTCAGGGAATTGACGGGATACTTCTCGCACGTCTTCTTCGTGTCCGTACCATTTAAACTCGTTGGCCCATCCATTGAAAACAGCGGTCAAGCACCCGTTTTCGTCATGATTTTCGTTGACATATTCGCGAACTAATTCCGCATCCTTATCCATCTCGACTTTATATTGTGTAATGTAACCCATCAAACCGCCTCCCCTTTGCGTACTTTTTCGATAAACTCTAGCGCCCCGGCGTACTGCCTTTTCGTAGAATCAAAGACGTTCGACCGTTTGACTCGCGAAACCTTTTCACGGATGTCTTCCAGCTCGGCCGCCGTAAGTGACTGCGCAATAGCCGTTTTGTATCCGTTGAAGGTCCAGCCGTTAAGGTCGACCGCCATCGGCTTGCCGTCGTCAATCGAATTCTGAATTTCTACGAATCTATCGAGCAACACGTCGATGTCTTCGCGTCCGATTTCGAGGCCGAACGCCCGGATGTCCGGCGACTTTTCGAATTCCCCCTCATCGTACTCCCACGCTTTCTTCGATGCGTTTACGTAGAGGATTACGTATAAGTCGACGCCATACATCTCCGCATAAGCGACGCACTGCTTAATGTGCTTTTCATCCGGCTTCTTCAGCGAATAGAAAGACGTACGGGCTGCGCTCGTTTGCTTCGATTTGATTTCGAGGCCTACGCGCAATACTTCGCCATCCTCGGTGACATAGCGCATGATGCCGTCGCATGTTCCATACAGATGAAACGTCTTGCCGGCGTGCTCGATCTTATGGTTCCGCTTGGCGAAGTCCTCGAACACCGGCGTACCGTCTTCGTTGCGTTCGAAGCTGAACGGGCAGGGCCGGCCGGTTTTCTTTTCGAAGTGTTTTTCCATAAAGAGCAAATCACGCTGGATCATATCGCCAATCGCCGTTCCGATGCGGGTCCAGCGCCCTTGATACGGAGGCTTTCGCGTTATGTCTCGCGGATCGCCAAGCGCCTTATGATAAAGTTCACGCGGGCAGGCATTCGCAGATGACGGCGAGAAATACGGCTTCTTCGGAAATACTTTCGGAGCGTCTGCGTACCATCGGTGTATCTGAGCGTCCAGTGCGTTATCCCACGTTTCCGGAAGCGAGTGCCATTCGTTTAGATATTCGATGAGTTCATCCGCAATCTGCTGTGCATAGCCGGTCGGTTCGGGCGGCGACGGCGCTAATTGGGCGCGCAGTGAGTTTGCGGCTGATCGTGCATTTGCGTTCGTCAAACTGCCACCCACTTCGTTACTACGACTTCGCGTTTTTCTACTTCGGTAATTTCGGCCAGATCGTCGGCTCCGTAAATTTCGCTGTCATACGTCCAATCGGTCCATTCAGATCCGGATCTGCCAAGTTCTCCGCGATAATGCTTATTTCCGTCAGTGAAAATAACGGTTTTGCTTTGGTGCTTGTGTCCGTGCTCCCATTCGCTTTCCTCTACGACTGTATAGGTCACATCTCCGATATCAATTCCGCCTTCAAACGTCATATCTTCCAGTTGTTCAATCGTCAATTTAACCAATTAAACCGCCTCCTCTTTTTTGAACCATTCTTCTACGGGCACACCTTCGCCCCATTTGCGCATCACTTCGATATCCGTTCCGTTCGGCACAACGTCTCCCCAACGGTAAGAATTAAGCATGATATCGCGAATTTCTTGCGCTTCTTCCCACGTAAACTCCTCCGGAACTTCAAAAATGAGTTCGTCATGCACCGTTGACCACAACGCCCAGCCCGGTTTGTTAGCGCAATATTCGTGCGCTTTAATCATCGTGACTTTCGTTTGAATAGACGACGACCCTTGTACGCGAGCATTTGTCGCTTGACGCAAAGCGCGATTAATTCGCGAGTTGTGTTTTCTTACGTCATCGTATTTTGGATCATTCCATTTTCCGTACGGAATGTTTTTGCGGGGTAGTTTAGCGTCTGGCAGCCGGCGTTTTCGCGCATTCAGATCAGCCCAAACGTATCCGTTTTTTCGCACAAATTCTTCGTTCTCTTTTAACCACGCCGACAGCTTCGGCATACTTCCGAACAACTCTTCTTTAAACTCGGTCGCCTCTTTCTTACCTACGCCTAGCATATCCGCTAGAGAATAATCACTCATTCCGTATAATGTAGCTAACCATGCGACCTTCATTTTCTTTCGCTCTTTTGTGTCGGAACCATCAGCATTCTTATAAACTTCCTCGTACGGTCGTTTGTAGAAGTTCGATGCCATCGTTGCGTATGGATCACGTTCTTCTAAAAACGCATTAATCAGTACTGGTTCGCCCGACAGGTGCGCCACACACCTGATTTCCTGCGCTTTAAAGTCGGCGCCTACTAGCAGCTTTCCGGGAGGAGGACCGAACATCGGACGTGCTTCCGGTGGCTGATTCTGCACGTTAAACCCTTGCTGCGTTTTATCCTCTTCGTCCTTTCCGGAGCTGAATCGGCCCGTCACGGTTCCCATCGGATTGAATCGCGAATGCCAACGCTCAGTTGTTGGGTTTTGCTTTGTCGGCAGCGTGTCGATATACGTACCACTCAACTTAACGATATTCTTGTACTCTAGGAGTTTCGCAATGACATCGTAGTCGTCTTTCAACGGCTTGAGCGTTTTCTTAGCGTCCATATTCGGGAGCTCCTTGCCGATTGCCTTTGAAAGTGCGGGCCGCATCTGATGAGTCGAGTTTAGATTTATCGGTTCGTCTCCTTCATGGAATGGCGTCAACTCCACAACTAATTCCTTTCGCAACTCCTCCGCACGCTTATGCAGCTTTTCTCCGTATTCTTTCGCGAAATCCAAGTCAAGAATATATCCGTTGGCTTCTAAATCGACGATTACATACAATAACGGAACTTCAACGGTTTGATAATATTCCAAAACCGTCGGTATTTTCGCCATGTGATAACGCTGAAATTCGTACAGCTTCCACGTTAATTCCGTATCCTTCGCTGCGTAAACTAGCGCTAGGTCTAACGGAACTTCTTTAAATTGCGCATTCCTGCCGAACAGAGCATCGAAAGTGTCTGCCGGTGTTTTTAAGTATTTAGGCGCTAAGTCTTTGAGCTTAAACGAACCGGCTCCGCCTAATGTTCGATCACTCTCGTTTTCGTTCAGAAGGTGCATCGCGGTCATCGTATCCCAAGCGACGCCTTTCAAATCGAACCCATGCCGCCGAAGCATCGCAATATCGAATATCGCGTTGTGTAAAACCTTGCCGATTGATTCATCGTTAAATACAGGCGCCAGACCTTCGAGTACATATTCGCGACTTAACTGCTCGCAATCAACGTGATCCACCGGTATATAAACGTGCCAGTCAGCGTTTGGCAACGTCAGCGAAAGCCCCACGATTACGTCCGTATAGACATCTACGCCCGTCGTCTCGGTATCAACTGCGATTATTGTTTCGTTATTTAACGCCTTGATTAGCGCCTGAAATCGTTCTTCAGTCGTAATTAATTCGTAATTATCCGGCGTATTCTCGACCATCTGCCGCAAGGTTTCTTCGCGCTGGGATTCCTGAAGCGTCTTCCATAGCCGGAGTGCCTCCGCCTTGCTGAACGCTTTAGGGTTGCCGGCCTTGTTCACGCAGTCAGCCGGATCGCGCGCTAGTTTGCCCGCATCCATGGCCGCCTTGACTTCCGTTACCCTTTTGCGATCGGCATCCGATAGCTTCATCGCGAATATCTTGCGCCAGCTTTCCTCGATCGGCTCGGCGGTCTTGGCTTTCGCCTTCCGCTTGGCCGTCTCCTCTACTGCGTCCGATTTCGGTGCCGCCGGCTTAAGCGCGTTCAAGTTTAACCGTAAGCCTTCCATCCGTCGTCCTCCTTCCTCGCGTAATAAAGTCCGCTTAATCGCTCGTTACGTTCAGGTATCCGAAAATTATTACGCCTACCAATAAAATTAACGGAGCTACAGCCGAATAAAGCGCGAATACGCCCGCAACAAATGCGGCTATAATTCCGAATAGAAATGCGATTGCTCTCGGTAATCTCCTCATAAATCGACCGCCTCCGTCCATCTTCGTTTATATCCCGCTTCGTTTTCTGCATACCATTCCGACCAGCAAGACGGCCCGCACGCGTAAACCTCGAAGAGCGAATCGTAAATTGCGGATCGCCCTTCGTAAAGGTTAGCGTTACATGCGGCGCAGACGGCGGCCGGCTTAGCGGTCAAAGCGCGCCTCGACTGGCGTGATAAGGCGCAGGTTTGCCGGTTTTTCTCTGCAAATTCCGTACTCCTTCGTTTGAACTCCTACGCGACCCTCTTCGGTATCGTCCACGACTTCGCAAATCTCGTTATCTCCGTAGTCATAGCGAACAACATCGCCGTTCTTATACTCGCCGACCTTACGTCCGATCTTCGCCCACTTCGCTTCTTCGGCTTGCTGGCGCTCGATCTCGGCGGCTTTCTCTTCGGTTAAAATTTCGAGCTGATCCGGCGCTGCGAATCCAGACCCTCTAAAACAGTCGCCGCCTTCGATTCGAATGAGAGTGCCTCTCCGGTGGTTGTAGGCGTTATCGGAAACCTCGTAAATATTACCGTCCGTGAATCCGCCTAAAGGGTAGTCTCCGCCGCCCGACTTCAACCGCACTTTAGCGCCTTCTTTAAATTTAGCGCGTGCTGCTGCGTCTTTAGCTTCGGCAACTTCTTCGTCAGTGGCGCGTACGAGTGATTCTTCTGTACGCCATTCCGTGTCTTTACCGTCCATAGTTTCGACCATAAAAGGAACCTGACAGCCCGTATCTTGAATCACTTTAACGATGTCTCCTTTTTCGGTGACAATAGCCTGACCGACCACCTTCGCATAATCACCGACCCTCAGACGCTCAGCTTCTACGTTTACGGCGCTTACTTTGCGGTAGAATACGAAGTCACGGTTACTAGCGTCATACTCGTCTCCATCATCGTCAGTGATCCAAGGATCTCTATAACTATCGAATCGAACAATTTCGTAATATTCCTCATCGGTTAAGTAGTCCGGAGGATCATCGAACTTAACGTAATCGCCCACATTCGCCTCATCTGCGTCAATCCGTACGTACCCCGCTTCACCCTTCAACTTAGCCACGTCGGATTTTAACGATTCGATTTCGCCTTCCGCGGAGCTGACGCGTTCTTCTAAGGACGGATCGGTGCTAGCGGATACTTTGCAGAAGAGTACGTAATCGTCGTCATCTCTAACCCGCTCATCATCCACGTCGTCCAAGAATCTAACGTCGTCCGCATGGTCGGCATCCTCCGTAATTTTGTAGAAAGCGCCATAGGTAATGTCGTAACCGCCTTTGTCGGCCAGTACCAAATCGCCCATCTTCGGTAAACCTTCCGCCTTCACATATTCCGCGCCGCCATACGCAACCTTCGTAATTTCACCGTTCACCATATCGAGTGTCTTAACGCCGTTTAATTTCGCCATTTATACCGCCTCCGATTCGTTAATTTCCGTAATCTCTACGTCTTCGCGCCGAAAATTCAAATCCATCCGAACCCACCGCTTGCCGTCCTTCGACTGCGGCCCCCAATACTCGGTAAGCTCGCGATTCTCGAACATCCACACGGTAGGTACCGGACCACGGCCGATAAGCACGCCGATAAAGTAATCGACTTCATCGAGCTTATACGGTGTCCGGTCGCTTTTCCGCGCCTGAACGATAAGGCTGCCGCGCTTCTTCCGATCATAAATCGTCTTCACCTGAAACGTTTTCCACTCGCCACTCAACGGATCTTTTGCGCTAATATCGAACGCCTCTTCCGTTTCGGACGTACTGACCGCCTGCCAGCCGCTAGCCAGCAGCGCAGCACGAGCGATCAGTTCCGAGTACTTGCCGGTATCTTCTGCTTTATGCGCCATATAAGCGCCTCCTTTTCGTTTGGTTGCTCGGTTGATGCGTGATTAGAACGGTAATTCTTCGGAAGTAGGTTCATTAGAGTCTGTCGCACTGCCGCCCTCTAACGGAGGCAATACAGATTTCTTAACACCGTCTTTCGCTTCGTGTAGCAGCTTAACAATGTCGCTTTCTTCACGAAAGTTTGCGAGCTCTTCGTACTTGTAATCGATGCCGATAAATGCTTTTGCTTCTTCAATGACTTCGTCAGGGAGATCACCCGTTTCCAACGAGTACGTTTTATCTGCCTGTTTAAAGTGAACCGCCTGACCTACGAGTGTGTAATCCGGAAGGATCTTCTTCGCAGGTTTCTCGGCCTTGTCATAGTCGTCGATTAAATTGTTCGCGTGGAACTCAGCGATATCAATTACGCGATAGGTTTTATATTTCGGATCGTAGACCGGAATCATAAAAAACATCTTACGTTGCGCACCGGCTTTGCACGAAATGCATTCAGCCTTACCTGGACGGAAATACTGCTGTAATTCTTCCGTACCTACTTTATCGTGTGGAGAGTGCAGGCATGTGTGTTTGCGGAATTTGTGATCATAACCTTTCCCCGTGTATTCTTTATTTTCGTGAACAAAGTAGATGTACCAATCGTCAGGCTGCGCGAGAATGACTAAGTTGCGTCCGTCTTTGTTGATTTCTCCATAGCTTCCAACGCGAACATATCGCGTAACACCTTCCGGGAATTCACTTTCGCCACTTGACGCTTTATCCCGTTCCTCTTCACGTTTCTTTAAGATATCTCGAATGCTCATTCGTTTTCCCCCTACGTTTTTATTAAGGCTTTTCGCCCTCGCAAAATGCCGGTATCTGCGCCCGAAACGCCGCCAGCGCTTGGCAGTAGCGACGCGACACGGATTACCTAACGGCCGCCCCGGCATTCTCCGAGGACGCGACGCGCCTATCATGCGTCGTCTTCGCCAATTTGCGTCCACATGCCGAAAAATATTAATCCGATGATGACGGCGGCAATCGGTCCCACCCACGAAAGATCAGACATACGCCGCAACTCCTTTCGCCGCTTTTGTAAGCCTGCGTTTTAATTCGAAGGATTCGGCGGGTAATTCGTCAATCCGCATCTGAACCGCATTGATTCGCGCTTGGTACGCCATCTTCTTCGCTTTTGAACGCGTTCGTTTAAGCTCGGCCGTCAGGTGCGCTATTTCTTCGTGAAGTTCCGCGGCATAATTTTCGTTATTCTGAACCGCAGCCTCTACGCTTTGTTTCATTGTGTCGTACGCTTCGTTGATAAATCGGATCGCCGTATTCTTTTCGGGAGGATGAACGGTCAGTACATAATCGCTAGTCAGCGCGAAGAGTATAATGACTCCTTTTCCGCCGTACATTCGCGCTTCCTTACCGTTAGAATCTACGGTGATCCCGAGATACTTTACGTGCTGAAGCTTTTGCGCAATCCATTTACGCGCTACGTATAAATTCGTAATATTGTAACGTTCCTTCAGGCGCTTGCGTGCGTGGTGCGAAAACTTGACCTGACCGGCGGTAATCATCCGACGCGCACCGCCTTAATGGCCGGATAGTAATCGGCCGGATCTTCGTCGTGCGGCCATGCGCCTTGGTAAATGAAATCGGTTAGTTTGCGCTCATCTAGCGCTAAAAGCGTTTGAGATTCGTTAAATGTGGGTAAATTCGATGTATGCATAGTACGTTAGCCTCCGTTATTTTAAGGATAATCGCACTAGGCCGAGGACATGTTCGCATAATTGTTCTCTTGAATTCGTTGACAATATGCAATACAATGAGGACGTAGCGAAAGTCCTTCGGGCCTAGCTGCGACAGAAATATTAAGCTGTTAATTCGCGTTGACAGTTTGATCGGAATCGTTGGATAAACTTTCGATGGGACGGAGCATTTCCTCCAAAACGTTGCGCCAACAACGTGGAAACTTCCGTATCGTTTGTACATCCGCGAGTCCAAGTATCGAGAATAAGTTTTTTTCTTTCGTCGTCCTGCGCCAACAGGGCGACTTTTTCTTTAAGCAAAACCGCGTCCTCAACACTCGCCAAAGTGTCTTCCGGCTCCCAAACGGTTCCTTCTTCGTTAATTGCTTCGATTGCGATTTCGTCCCTAGATCGTCTATTCTTCACAAATCTATGCCGGGTTTCGCGAATAATGCGCTGTATCAACGCCTTTTTTTCGCGTCCATTTTCCGCAAGATTTTCTAACGTCCTTCCGATCGCTTGATAGCACTCCTGCTCAAAGGAGGTAAAATCCGGAATTAGATGGGCGATTCGTTCCGCTTCCTTAGTTACGTAGGGAATCGCACCACTGTCGGCTGCTAACTGAAGTCTATTAAATTGTTTTTGTTCCAATTTGATATCTCCTTTCGCCTTACACTTATATAACGGGTAGGCAGTAAATGATTTTGCGACATTTCTTTTTAAAAACTTTTTATTAATTTCTTCTATGACCATATCGTACCAAAAATTCGTTTGTTTTTTCGGAAAGTTGCGATATTTATATTATGGAAATTTAGTCAACTTCTTGTATAGACAAAAAGAAAAGAGCCCGAAGGCTCTGCTTGTATTATCAACCTCCGGGGCGAAGTTCAGCTGTTCCGAAGGTCTTATCACTGCTTGCGTATTCAAACCCTTTAAGCTGTCCGGCTGCTGAAAAAATCGCTGCGATCACTAAAACACTCAATAAAATCTTCTTCAAAATAAAACATCTCCTTTTTGTTGTGTTTGTAACTACTCAATGTTTCTAATAAATAAGGGTGTATGCCTGTGGAGAGTAGATCTGAAGCTATAAGCGCTGAAATAAAGAAGTTTGACTTATATAAGAATTTACGATGGCCTTCAAGAAGATTATCAACACCCCCTTTTTCATAGATCTTTAAGCACTCATAAAAACTGTCTCCTTCTTCTAAATAAACCACCTCCTCTAAAGTTTCAAGGTATTTACTTAACTTTTGTGTATCACTTCTATACTGATACGCTTTTGCCATTACTAATTTATTATAAGAGTCATTTATGAGATAATCTACACCAGTTAGTCGCATTAGAGAATAACTTTTTTCAAAATATTTAATTGACTCGTCTGGATTATGAAGTAATTTGGTCATTCCTAGAAGATAGGTGGCATCTGCTTTTAATTTTGGAGATATATTAGCTTGTAGTATGATATTCGCGTAATGTGCCGCCCCTTTAAGATTATTTAATTTGAGATATGTGGGAGCTATCATTTCCGCAAACCTATGAATATAACACTCCTTTATAAATAGCTCTCTTTTATCATTCATTTTATTTATGCTTCTTCCAATTTCCATCGCCTCAGAAATCACGAGGAAGTACTCCCCCAAACTGTAATTTCCATAACACTTGTAAATTCCAGCTAGTATGTGAAGCTCTTTATCTTTTGAAGCCTTGAATTCGTTCATTTCTTGAATCATCTCTTTAATCGATATTTTCATATCCATATAATTTAATATAGTACGATACATAGAAACATACGATTTTAGATGAGATTTCCCCTTATGTTCATTAATTAAGTGTTCAAGTAGCTTAGTGTTTCTGGTTATCGCAGCATACTCAAATGCTTGTTTAACCATCTCTTTAGAGGTATCGTCTAACTGTATGCACCAGCTCGAAATCTTACTGTCTGGATCTTTTGGAAATAATAAGTGCGCCATAACTACTAATGCCCTAAAGCCGATCGTGCCATCTTTTTTAAATTTTGTCATCGATGATTTATCAACACGTAGTTCTTTTGCTATCTGAGAATACTTTATATCATGGTCCTCGATGAAGTCACAAAGTTCTCGTCTTATCGCCTCCAATTTTGGAGAGCCCCCTTTCTGCCGTTTCTTGAATTATTTTCAATTTAGAGTATAATTGAATCATACGATAAATGTTCAGCAGTGTCTACATTTTTTTGTTCAGTAGTGCCGACATTTTTTAAAAGGAGTATTTAAAATGGTTGATTTTTCGCCCTTATACCAGACTTTAAAAGAAAGAGGACTAAAGCCTAGTCACCTAAGAAAATGCATTTCTCCTGACACACAGGCAAGTATTAAGAAGCAGCACATGACTAAAAACGCTACTATGTACATAGGTACGATCGATGTTATATGCCAATTTCTCGAGGTTCCTATCGAGAAGGTTGTTCGAATTGTACCTGACGATGTGGAAAATTAAACGGAAATAGTCTATAATTTCCTCCGTGACACCTTATCTGATGTAGTACGGAGGTGTTTATTACGTTTAAGGTCGGCAAATGTCGGATACCCGAACTATGCAAAAAACGCGGAATTAGTCTCAGTCAACTCGCAGCAATGGTCGGAGTATCAAAAACGCAAATGTCCGATTACGTCAGGCTTCGGAACCTGCCGAGCATCGAACGAACCTACAATATCGCAATGATGCTCGGTTGCGCGCCCGAAGATCTGTACGAATGGATTGAGGTATCCGACAGCAACACGGAGGGTTAATACAACCTCCGCCGACCTAAAGTACGGGAATTCCCGAACCCAAACGTAAAGTATTTCTCACGACCTCCGCACGATCATACACGTCTCGCAACGCTTCTGTACCGCGCTTTATAAGTAGTTCATCAGCGTCTTTCACCTCCGTAATATAACCGTGCGCAAGCCGCACCTTTCCGCTCAAATAACGCTCAATCTCCCGCCGTAACTTTTCGCCAGCTTTGTCGTTATCTGTAACCACCGTTAAATATTCGATAGGTGACTGCGCAATTATGTCCGCCTTCTGTAAATTAAATGTGCTGCCGCCTGTTCCGATCGCCGGTATGTCCGCAGACCGCCACGCCATGGCATCGATTTCCGCCTCGCATATCACCGCGCTTTTAATCCGCTGCGCATATACGAGATCCATTCCGTAAACTAAATACCGGATAGGCAAGCCGCCTTTTACGTACCAGAACGCCTTCCCCTTCGTTGCCCTATACTTAACGTTTGCCAGCCGGCCGTTAGGAAGCCGCCAAGGGATCGCGACTGCGTTACCGGCAAGTGATACGCCGGCCTCTTCTTGTACCGCGGCCGTAATGCCCCGGCCCGCCAGATAAGCGTTAGGTCCCGGCGTTGTGTCAGCGAGTACCGATTCCGGCAAAGGCTCCTGCTTCGTGACGGCCTTTAATTTCGGAAGTCGAAGCGTCAGACGCCCGCCTTCAGCCGCCGGTGCATACGTTTCCAATAAGTAATCGATTGCGTCGTCTTCGGTTTCGCCGCGCAGGAAAGCGAGCAGTTTAACGAACCCGCCCCGCGCAAACTCTTCGTCATAGGCGCCTGAGTCGCCCCAATAGCCGGCTTTTGCCGACACTGTGTCTTCGAGGTATACGTAAAAGCTCGGAGTCCGATCGTATCTGAATGGACTGGCGGCCAGCAGGCGTTCGCCGCCCCACGTCGGCCGGGTCCAGTCGAATTGTTCGAGTTCATACCGAATGTCGACGTCTACAGAACGTCCACCCAAATTTAATATCGGCAATTCGAGACACTTCCTTTCGAGACTTGTAAATTATATTACGACATTGTTACGAAAATTACAGTCGCAATTTGTCGAAACTATTCAAAAATTTAGATGTAATTGTTGACAATATCATCCGGTAAATTCCAAACGATCTAAAACTCGAACACGTCCGCAGCCCCGGCGCCCATTTCCGGCTGTTTTACTACGCCGATTTGCGGCAAATAGATGATCTCTGCGACTTCCCCTTCGCCGCCGTCGCGCCCTTTGTTCAATCCGATCAAGCCGCGGCCTTCTTTCGCGTTCGTATCAACTGCGATCAATAACGCAGCATCTTCGAGCAGGGCTTTCGTTTTCTTGACGTCCTTACGCTGCGGCAGCTTAAGCTCGCGCGCTCCGTCTTCCGTTTCTTTCTCGTCATCCTCATCTGCCTGTGTGAGCGCAAAGATCGTCGTTTTCGTATGCCCGGCCAGACGGCGCAGTTTTTGCGAAGTATTAGCCGCGTCTCCGCCTGCCGTCTTTGACGTATTGGCTTCGTAGTCGAGGTAATAAAACGGATCTACAAGCACGACGTCGGCTTTCGTTTCGATAATGTCCGATTTTAGATCGCGCAGGGTTCTTGAGCCGAAGTCTTCGTCGTCGACGGCTCGCACCGTAATATTACCCGGAATGATTTCGTTGAGCCGATCGAGGAATTCCATAAAACCCGCCTCGAACTCGTCGGTTAGTTTGCCCTGACGCACATCGCGCGAATTGAATCCGGCTTCCATATCGACGCCGTCCAGAGTCGCAGTCGTAACACCCATGGTTCCGGAAATCGATACGTACAGACGCACCAACACTTCGTACCAGCCCATTTCCATCGACCAAATCAGAACGTTCGCCCCCTGCATCGCACAGTTAGTGACCTCTTCTAACGATACGGCCGATTTACCCCGGCCCGACTTTCCGTAGATCACGTACACGTTCGACGAAACGTAGCCGCCCATTGCCTTATTAACAAAATCGAATTTGCTGCGCCAGATCCGAAAGGACTCGCCGGCCTTACGGTTTTCATATTCCGCTTTAAACTTGTCGATGTCCCGTTTGATATCCGTCCCGACCGAATTTCGAACGTTTGTTCTCATTTTAAGACTTTCGGCCTGCCCCGTCAACCACTCGAAGAATTTTCCCATATCTCCGCTTTTTTGAGCTTCAATAAATCGTTTTTCGAGCTGCGGCTCCTGAACTTGGCGATTGGTTTCCGGATCAATACGGCCGTTCATCAGCTCGATAAATTCGCGCTCGGCCGCCCGCTCTTTGAGGTTTTTCGCAAGGTAATCGTAGCTGGCTTCGATATTAAAATCCGGCTGGAAGTCCGGCACCTCATTCGCAACCATCTCGGCCGTCGGCGCTTGGCCTCGGTATTTCTCCGCGTAATCCATAACGTACCGGAAGGCCTTGCGTTCGCCCTGCGTTTGGAAGTCGGCTTCGGAAACATTGAAACGCAGAAGGGCGTTCGGATCGTTTGCTTCGATGGCCTTCGATATTAATAAAGTTCCGTAGTTCATGGGCGTTCAGCTCCTTACGTAAAATGTGTGATAACGATAAGCTTCGGTTCCGCTTCAATCCCGAATTCATTGCGGATATGCGCTCGCACTCTTTCGCAAGCATTTTCGTAAATATCTCCGACTTCTATTTCTGAAAGCCTGAATCCCGCATATTCAGATGCTTTGGTCACGACCTCACCGACGACAAAATACCCGCCACTCATTCCGTCTATTAAATACGTAATCTCACCCGATCTATCCACGCCCTCAAATTTTTCGTATTCTTCGTACTTGTATTCATCGAATTGATCGTATCCTATATCCGCGCCAATCAAAACCCAATCCGATCTCCATACGCCCATTACTTCTGTTCTCCTTTCGTGACAATTACGAACCCAGCTATACTTGCGCTAACAAAAAATATAAGCCCTATAATTAATTCCTGCATCTATTCGCCCGCCTCCCGTCTCAATTTCGTCATCACAGCGTCAGCCTTCGTTTTATACTCCGCATCCCCAAACGTCTCGTACAGGCGCATGTTATCGTTATATTCGTCCAGTAGCTCGTCAGTCTTCCGTTTCGCCCCGGCCGCGTGTTCCTTCTTCGGCGCTTCCTTCGGCCCTTTCTCCATCCCAACCGCCTCCTTTTTTGCGTATCCTATTCCGAAAGTATAATCATCCGTAAAATGAAACGCCACGCCCGTCGGCTCCGGATAATCCGTCACGTCGTACGCTAAGAGGTAATCTTCCGCGAAATGTTTCCGGCAGACCAGCCGCAGATCCATTTCGTACGCGTCGAGGAATTCACCGTTAATGGCGTCAGTCAACTCGAACTCGACGTATTCACTTACGCCCCACTCATCGGTTTCCTTTACTTCGCGCCAAGCATCGACGTAGAATATCCGATTTTCATACCCGGCAACCGAAACGATATCTCCGAAGGTGAATTCCGTTTTCATCTACGCATCCCCCTTTTCGATTCGCCGACGAATTCAATATCCCGGCACAAGTCGCCCACCCGATCGGCCAGACGTCGTTCACCGAATACTTGCCAGAGCTGATCGAGCGCAATGTTGCTCGTATAGATAGTCGGTAATTGATTCGTTACCCTTGCGTTAATAACGGTGTGCAGGTCGCCGCGGAAGCCGTCCGTTGCATCGCGTACCCCTATATCGTCCAGCACCGCAAATGGCGCCAACTTAGCCGCTTCTAATGCGCGATAATAACGGGCGGCCGCCGGCTCTGCGACTGAGTCCGGTACACGCGGGCGATTGAATTCGTTATAGTCGTTCTGCCACGCATTCACATCGAGGAAATACGCCGGGCGCTGTAGGGGTTCGAAGCCGCGCCGCAGCGAGCCGCTATAATGGACACGTAGCCATTCGTTCAGAAGTGCGGCGGCCGTCGTCGTCTTGCCGGTGCCGGGCGATTCGCTGAACAGATATAGGTCTTTAATGCGGTCGGCCGGCGCAACCGGTCCGCCTTGTTCGAACTGCCGCGCAAAGGATGCCGCATAAGCCTCGGCCGCCTTATAAGCTTCGGATTGGTCAGCGCGAGCCGGCGAATTCTTCAGCGTGACGAGCCGGTATTCACGCGGAAGCCCTGCCGCCCCTGAGCGCCCCCCTTCGCCCGATGCGCCGTGTATCGCGATGAAATGCGTACAGTGCCGCGTACATGCGTCGGTCCCGGCCGCTTTGCATCCGTCAGCGAGTACGCAATTATTTTCGTTATTCATATTCGCGGACCTCCTTCCGATCAATTCGTTTTCTTATCGTTCTTTCATGCTTCGAGCGCATTCGTTTATCTGCGTCCTTCACGCGGGGTTCCTGATACATTGCGTCGCAAGTCCAATCATATCCGCTATACTTTTTAAACACCGTTTTTTTCAAGCGTCTATGGTACGTCACTCACGCGCCTCCTTTCGTTAAATCAACTCCGATAATCGCTGCGCTAACTGGTCAATTCTCTCGCGTTGTTTATACATCCCTATGGGACAACCGCCTCGGGAGAGTTCTTCCACTAAAAACTCGATCTTACCGATTAACTCATCAGTCTTTCCCAGTCTTTCGCCTAACTTCGTAGCCTCAACGTATTTCGGCGTTCCAAACGTTACATGCCTTTTTTTCATTCGCCCACATCTTCGCGTGAGTCGTCGATTATTCTATAGCAGTATTTACGCGCATCTTTCAAGTATATTACTGCACCGCCGGAAAAAGGCGGCCAACTGTCGTCTTCAATAACTAGTGCTTTGTTGACCCCGCTATCATCCGATACAAAATCACCCACACGAACCTCAGTCGGCTGTGGCGCGTTCAAGTATTCGTCTGGCACCGCTAAGCCTAGCGCACGTCTTAACGCAATCGCCTTTCCGATATGAATGTTGAAACAATCGTCAGGGGTAGCTTTTGCGATGCCTCTATCGCGTACGTATCCTTCCACGAACGACTTCCTCAAAGCGACAACGGTTCTTTTTTCGGAGTTTACGATAAAATCGTGTCTATATCCGAGGTCTCTTTTGAATAACCCCTTAACGTCCGCTTTCGCCTGCTCAACGATTTCATCACGGCGTGCTTGGGTATTAATAGACGTCTTCATTTTCGCCAACTTTCGCTGAACTTGTTTAGCCGCTTGAAATCCTTCTTGAAATGTGCGCTTTTTAATCGCCTCCATTACCGCATCACCATGCGCTAGTAACTCATCGTATCCCATTGCGTTCAAATCGATTTTCATTTCGTCAGCCTCCTCGTTTTTAATTTCGTTATTGACGATGACTTCGTATTCTTTGGGCCCGATAAATCCGGTAACGTCCGAGGTTCTTACGCCCCCGAATGCAGGGGTATTCTCGTGATTTACTATGAAAATATCTCCGGTTTTATACGATTGCTTTCCCATAGGTGAGGGCTTCGTAATCAACACGCGCTCACCAACTTTGGCCGGGCGCTTTTCTGTAATGATGAGTTCACCGTCTTCTCTGAGCACGGAATAGTAGCCGTAACATACTGCACCTAGTGCAACGGAGTTTTCGTAATAAACTTCGAATATCTGTCCAAGCTTATCCGCATACCACGCTCCCTCTATAGATGCCTTCTTAATCCGTACATACTTTTTCGTTTCAGCCATTTCGCAATCCCTCCTCGTTTTTGTTTTCGTTAGAACCACGCATCATCCACGCCTTCATTGCGATCAGCCCGTTTCTGTTCGGCTTGGACTTCCGTAAGCACACGCGATAAGACACTTTCGCGCATATATGAAAACATGAACGCAAAGTTACAGCCCGGATACTTCAGCGTCGGCTTTTTCTCCGCGAAACATTTATCGATGAATCTCCGCGTAACCTCGGCGCCTTGCTCGTCGATCATCAGCTTTAGGTTCTTCGCCTCCATGCCGCGATTGTTCGTTACGTAAGGAATTCCGTAAGTTTCTTTGTGCTTGGCGTGTAGGTAACCGATAAAATCGCGCGTATTCCACTTGGCGACCGGCTTCGTTTCATACGTTGTCATCGCGCGTTCACTCCTTCGATTTTGATTCCGAGAAGATTGAGCGTATTGATAACGCCTTCCCTTTCGCATTCAAGGCTGAACGTAACGCCCCGGGATTGCGCAGTCCGTTGCTTTTCCTGAAGTTCGTCGTAATACTCGCGTACCCGGTCTTCCGGTGTACCTTCGATCTCGTATCCGTTAATTAACGCAGCCGCTAATGTGGTGACGTCCATATCGTCGAAAGTGTGTCCGTCATACCAGCGAGGAGCGTGCCCCGATAGGAAGTCCGCATGTGAACGTAATATCCAATCGTCTTCGTGTCCGAACCCTCTTGCCGATTCGATAACCTCCGCCTGTTCCTTCGTGATTGTCGGCTTCATTTTAGCGCCTCCTTTGCGATTCTATTGATTTCCCTAAGAACGATATCTCCCGTAGAAATACTCGATATGGTCGCGATTGTACTAAGCGCAGGAACACAGCGCCGGAGTTCCTTATTCCGTAGTTCAAGCCGTTCATTCTTCGCCTTTAACCGCTCATTCTCGCCAATCAAATCCGCCACAGCACAACGCAATCGTTTAACTTCTTCGGTCATGTTTTCGCCGCCTCTCCGCTGTTTTATCGCTGACCCTACCGATTGCCCTCGACCGCCAGCAAAGCCGCTATTTCCTCTCGAAACTCCCGTATTAATCGTGCTAATTCCGCCAGCGATGTCGCATCCGAGTCGCGCAACCGTCGATTCATTACGTCGAGTACCGCGCGTTCGACCGTTGAGTGATACGCTACTTCGCGCCACTTTTCCTTTGGCGTTGGATCAGCGTTCGGGTTCTCCGCAAGCTTCTTCGGCCAGTTCGGCGCTTTTGTCGGGTCGGTGAAATAGCGTTCATTTACGATGATGTTAAGCGTATCGGACGTTAGTTTGTAATCGGGTGAGATCGGGATTTCAATCGCCATTGTTGGCGTCGCCTCCTTCGTTAATTAGTCGCCAAACTTTAGCGCGTAGTTCCGGAACGGAAACCGACAATTCTTCTTTTACCAAAGCGCGAGTTTCCGGCTTGATATCGATTAAGGCTTCGAAAATTGTAGCGAGTTCATATTTCGTAACATATCGCACATCCTTCCGTTTATTAATAAGACCTAGCAATCGTTCGCTTTCGCTCACTCTTGCGGATGTTCCTTACCGCGATAGAATTATTATTTAATAAGTATCTGCGCGAAAAGGTTTTAATTGAGCGCTATTATTTATCTAGTTATTAATGGCTCTAGTTAAAAGATGGTTCTAGTTAGTGTAAAGTCGAGCCGTGTATGGGTACGCCGTGTATGGCTCGGCGTTACATGGCTACGTTAATTCCTCCGTATCTCCATCGAATATCGCGAGCTGACTGATCGGCATGATCGTATATCTTGCGTTATCCCATCGCTGCGTCTTCGGGTCCCGCGCCTTCTGCTTTACGACTAACGGCCGCTCTTGCCACCGATATTCGCACAGCGCTTTGATCCGCCTGTTCGCCGCAGCCCGACTGAGATTTAGCGCGCTGGCTATCTGATCTTGCGTCGGGTAACATTCGCCATTAGCGTTCATGAACGAAGACAGTACGCAAAGAGTCTGCCAACGCTCCGCTCCGATATCCGCGATAAGACCTTTCTTAACGGCGTCGACGTACATCTTAACGAAGATCCGCGTTTCGGCCTTGCCCGACGTGATGTTGTATTCGGATTGAGATTCGACGGATACGAGCCGCTGATGTTCGTCGGTCATTCGTTATCACCTCTCACTTCTATAACGGGTAGGCTACCGTCAATTTTGCGACATCCGAAGTAAAACTTTTTACAACCGATAATATGCACGACAAATTAATACCGCGCAAAAGTGACAAAAAAAAAATAACCCGGCCGTATGGCCGAGTCATCTCCGTTTTATTTTTCGCTGCTTATTTAGTTTTCCTCGAACCTTATTTATGGCTGAATGTTTTTCGTGTTGAGCCGTCAGTGAGCTTCCGGAAAGATGCGTGTATCTTTGAACCATACGTAAATCACTATGCCCCAATAACATTTGCAAATGGCGCATATCTCCACCGCTCTCCAAGTACATAGTTGCCGCCGTATGTCGGAATAAATGCGGATGCACCCGCTTCTTTATGCCGACCTCTCTCGCGTATTCAACGAGACGTTTTCGGAAATGATCACGAGTTAAGCGTTCGCCATAATTTGCGAGAAAAATATATTCGCTCTCGAAATCCGCACGGTTTTCTACTATTAATTCGTTTAGCATTTTCGCGGTGCCGAATTCAATAGGAACCGTACGTGCCCGTCTATTTTTCGCAACAGTAGCCGGAATATATAAAGTACGCGCAGAAAAATCGAAGTTTTCCTGCTTGAGCCCTAGCGCTTCAGAAATACGCATCATTCCGTCGAGTAAAACGTTCATTAAAACGTAATCCCTGAAGTCGGCATATTCGCGTTGATTCGGCGCCGCAAATAACAAATGAAGCTCATCCTCGTCTAAAATAACGACTTCCTCTTCGGGTTCGTTAACGTTCTTTATACCGACCATCGGGTTATGTTCGATAAGGTCCTCGTCATATAACGTTTTAAAGAACACGCGTAAGGTCTTCAGTCGAGTATTAATCGTACCCGGCGCAAGTCCTTTCGTCATGTGCTCGTCCTTTTTAAAATAATGGTCCTCGAATTTAACCCATTCGTCTTGCATGTAAACGATATACCTACGAATCACCTCTCGGCTCATTTCGTGAATGGACCGCGCGATCCCCTTACGGTCAAGAAATTCTAGAAAGAAACCGTAATTATCTTCGTATTGGTTGAGCGTTGATTGCGCTCGCCCCTCCGATTTCTTAATTGCGCGAAACTGTACGAAAAGCACATCAAGGTTGCTCGTAGTCTTCCGTAAAGTACGTTCCTTTTTGACGCGTTTTCCTGTTCTATTTGCGGACATATTACCGCCTCCATTTCGGTTAAGTCACCGAAATAAAAACCGCTACCTTGTCGTTGGTAGGACCGCTACCCTGCGCCTTAATACGCCTAAGTCATCGACTAAGTCAACGCAATAAAAAACGGCTAGAAACGTTGATATAACGCCTCTAACCGCCCTTGATGATTCCGACTGGGCTCGAACCAGCGACCTCTACCCTGTCAAGGTATCCGCAAGTGATCCGATAAGTCAGTCGATAAGTCAAACGTTGGTATATCAGCGTTAAGTCATCGTTAAGTCAAACGGTTTTTATTTCGATATTCCGAATTATAGCGTATAGCACCGCCACCGCGCAAGTCCTCGAACCGTAACCCGTGATTTTATTCAAACGCCTGCCTGAAACGGTCCATAAGCGATCCGCCACGATTTAACCGCGCCTTAACCGTCCAAGCCGCCTTCCTGAACCCTGCGTATAGGTAATCGTCGAAACGTCTAATTTCGTGCGATTTCGCTTTCATAATCGTTGCGTGCCACGCTTCAATGAAAGGCGCCGCATGTTCTTCGAGCCTGATCGTTCTGTCTACGCTTGCTTTAGCGCGAAGTAAAATCCCGTAGTATTTATAAATATCCTCTGCGCCAAAGTAGCGAGACATCGCGGTAAATATTTCGTCAGGCAATGCGCCTTTTAACGCTTCAGCCGGCACAGTCGCCGTATCTAATACGTTATTTTGGTTTTTAGAACGCTTAATAGAATCCGATGGTTCGTTTTCCGTTTTCGGGGCCTCGGTCGTTGTCTCCGTTGGCTTTTCGGCTTGTACGCGATTGGACATTGTCGACTGGTCATCCACCGGCAGGATCACGATTATGTTCGCGCCCTTCCCTCCGTTTATCTTCCGCGTTGTTGCGATTTTCTTAACGATGCCGAGCGTTGCTAATTTATTCAGGGCCCGACGCGCAGTCTTGACGGACTTGCCAATGAGTTCCGCCAGCGTTTCCGCCTTCAGGTGCGCCGCCCCGCTGAACTTAACCGCGTACCGGGCGATCTTCTTCAGCGCTTGGCGGTCGGTGTCGTTCAGGTCGTATGTATTGCGCTTAATGTGTTCGTAGACTGCCGAGTTTAGGTCAGCCGTCGAATCAAACGTTTGATGCTCCACTAAGTAATGCATAACGTTTCCGCCTTTACGTATATTTGTTAATACGTATTTTAGCATACACGTATATAGACGTCAATATTAAATTACGTTTTTGCGTAAATTTCTTTTTTACGTATTTACGAAAAGCGTTTTGCGCATTATAATAAAATAAAAATGGACGGAGGTTACGTATGAGACGAGTGGTTTTACGTATCGATAAATTAATGGAGAAGCACGGACTAAACCAAGGCGAATTTTCGGAAAAGGTCGGAATACGCCCCGCAGCCATCTCTCAATTATCACGTAATCATGTGGTCCGGATTTCAATCGAACACTTGGATCGAATCGTGAATACGTTTGAAATCGACGACATCAGCGAGATCATAGAAATTATTTCCGATTGATATCCGAACACATATTCGCATATAATAAAGCCGGAGGTGTTCGGCATGACTAGCGATAACAAACTGTGGGCTTCGAGTTTTATCTTGCCGGAATTACGCGAAGGGTTTCAGCGATTGGCTGAGGCCAAGCTTAAAGTAGAGAAGCCGCAACTGGACGCGCAGCAGATCGAGGATATGGAAGTGACGGTCGCGCAATCGATGGAAGTAGGCGCAGATTTGTCGTTCGAGCTTTATGACGACGGATACATACGCGAAGTAATCGGTGCAGTTCATTACGTGGATCACATACGGAAGGAATTTCGTGTGAAGGACGCCAAGGGCGATACTAATTTCGTGAGGTTTGCGGATATCATAAACGTAAAAAACGCCCCATCCGGTTAAGGACGGGGCTTATCGTTATTGTTTTAGTGTGTAATTTCGCGTGAAGGTAGCTGAGTTTACGGCGTCATCTCCAAGCGTTTTGTAGATATTCCAAGATAGGTTTATGCTTGTCACTTCGTTCGGAGTTGTATTGGACATAGGCCAAGCGTAGAAGAAATCGAGACGATCGCCCTTCTTCTTTAATTTATTCGTGCCGTCATCAACTACTTTTATCACTTCTTCCGGACCTAATTCCTCTCCGGTGTTAAGCTTGATTGTTTCCGCTGCCGGATACGCTTCAAAGGAAGAATGCCCGATGTTTTCTATCGATCCTTTTATCGCAATGTGGGCGCTTGATGGCGATATCAAAATCCGATCGATTTTAATATCTAGCCCATCGTAATTTGCCTTATCATTCATTTCTGCTGAATAAGCCCAAATAGCACTATCTTCACCTAGATTTTCATTTGTGCTCACTTCCTCAGCTTTTGCCGTACTGTCTTTGTTATGAGGCTGCGAATCAGATGAACACCCGCCGATTAAAAACGCAGCTATTAACGCAGAAAAAAGTAGCCCAACCCGCTTCAATACGATCACGACCTTTTTCTTCTAATGATAACTTATTTTTCAGTTATGTAAACGGACACCTACGTATTCATACGCAAGCGCCCGCAAAAAGTTCCGTTATTCTATTTCGTAGTTCCCTCTCGTTTTGTTCCGATTTCAAAAAGACCCGTCGCTGCTAGACCCGCAAAGCCGCCGGCCCACAAACGCAGCACCAAGTCGAGGTCAGTAAACGGATAGGCAATCGCGCCCAACCCGATACCGATGACGAAACTGAGAGCCGGTACGATATTCGTCGGTAGCTTAACCGTTTTCTTAACGAGCTGAACGAGCGCCGTTAAGATAGGCGCGAGGATAGTCGCGAAAATTAATACTTCTTCCATAATTATCGTCTCCCTTTTCGTTTATTTTACTGTTGCGCCTGTTGTTTTTCCGGCATAGATGTTTACCTTTCCGAACTGGTCCGTCTTGATCGTGTACACGTCCGTTTGGGGATTCGCAAGAATTTCGTATTTAAGGCCGCCGAATTTTTTCGGACGCAAATAGTTTAACTCGTTCCCTTTGACGGGTGCTTTGTTGGTCGGATAGATGCGCCATGAGGCGGCAGACGCCGGAAGGTAGACGTATTTCTTGCCGCTGGATGACGGCTTAGAAGAGCCGGCCGCCCCCGTCAGTTTTAACACTTGGCCAACCGTAATCTTATTCGCATTCTTAATGCCATTGTATGCTTGTAACTTCGCCATACTGACGCCAGTTTTCACCGCAATTTCGGACAAAGTGTCGCCTTTCTTAACGGTGTATGTCGATCCGGATGTTTTGGCCGGCTTGCTTGCGGAGGACTTGCCGCCGAGTGCTTTGAGTTCCGCAGCGATTGCCGCTTTTACGGATTCCCAACGGCCTTCCGCTAATACGCGATGCGGGCAGTATTTGCCGGACCAATCTTGGTGTTTGCGCAGACGATCGATGCCCCATCCGCGTTCCTTCAGCAATTGCGCGATAAATTTGATCGCCAGTTTTTCGGCCGCTTCATACTTAGAACCGCCGGATTTCGAGTAGCACACCTCGACGCCAATAGACGTCCGGTTTCCGGAATTTACGCTGCTACCATCTCCGCAGTGAAATGCGTTACGGTCCGTTGGAATACCTTGAACGACTTCCTTATCGTCTACTGCGAAATGGTAAGACACTTCGTTGCTGTTTCCGATCATATATCGGATCTCTGCGTCTGCTGAAGCATCGTTGGCCGTATTGTGGAACGTGATGTACTTCGCATCCATTGAATACGGACACTTAATCGAATACTTACTCGCAGACACTAGGTTCTTACGTACTGAAATCGCCATTGAATCGTCTCCCTTTTCGTTTTTTTTGCATTAAAAAAGCCCGCCGGGACTCTCACCTGACGGGCGTGTTGCGTTTATTCGGTTATTCTCTTCCGCGGAATTTCTCTTCGAGTCTATCGATCTTGTCGATGATGACGTCGTACTTATCGCTAAATTTATCGAGTAAGTCCTGTAGCCGCGACTCGCGCTCCCTATTCGATTTCATTACGTAAATCAGCAGCCACGTAAAAAGGACCGCGAACGGTCCCTGCGTTAAAAAATATTTGAGTACGTCTAATTCGCCGCCGTTCAATAACTACGCCTCCTTTTCGTTATTTACTGAGTTACGATAGAACCGTCAGTCTTCTCAGAAGGCTCTTCGCCGGGAGTCGGGTAGTCCTCTCCGGTAATTTCCTTGTATTGCTCCAACGTAATCTTTCCGTACCGAACAGCATCCGCAACCATTTCTTTCGTCCAAAAGCCATCGCCGTTGTTGTACCATCCTTTAATACTCTTGAACCAATCCATATTAAGCTCCTCCTGTCATTACTTCGTAAGCTAATTGAGCATTTTCCTTTTTAAGCTGTTCGCATTTTGCTTGAACAAGCATTAATTCATAAGCTAATCCGGAATCCTGAGATACTAAATCTGACAATTCAATTGTTGTTTCTTCCACATGTCACACTCCTTTATAATACTGGAATTGTTGTATTAACAGATATCTTGCTAATATTAGCCTCACTGTTTACTGTCCCACCAGCTAAATATAGTTCACCATTTGCTCTATAATCCAATCGTAAATAACCGTAAGTCCCAACAGTGGCCACCAGAAACTCAATCGGATTTTTTATCTTCGGCAATCCTGATGCGATGATCGTATTAAACGTAGACTTAAATCCTCCATTAAGCTGAATTTCATCTCCTCCATTTTTAGTTCGGAACCGCAACGGGGATGCAGCGTCAGTGATTGCACCGTTTATTAAAGGAATGACCGTCCACACACCCGTGAGCTGCCCCACTTTTGTGTCTGCATAGGCTTTAGCGTCTGTCAGTGCTTTATCTGCCTTTGATTGCGCTCCTTCTACCGATTCGAGTTCGCGCCAAGACGTCCATGAATCTGAACTCGCGACCTTATTACGCATAAATTTCCGCCGGCCGGACGACGTCGAATCATTGCTACTATAGGACGTGTATTCCTGATACGCGTATGTGCTGTAGTTATGAACGAGAAGATATCCGTTGTTATTTACCGGTGCATTCAATGTCGTCGTTGCGCCGCTCATATAATAGAAGCCGGTATCTGTCACCGTATTAAAATCGGTGTCCGTCATGTACTTTGCCGCGCCGGTATCCTGCGTCAATTTAAACAACTGCGATCCGTTCCACTTGTCCTTCTCAACTTTTGATGTGTGGCGTTCTCCGTTGTTGTCGTGTTGGCGAAACGCATAATAGTCGGCCTGTCTAACATTTTCAACGTTACTAAGCCCGATCTGATCTTTCGTTACTGAGTGTGGGTTGTCAGCCCGGGTAGTATGTTCGTCCGTGTACGCTTTGCTGTCCGTTAAGGCCTTGTCGGCTTTTGCCTGAGCACCGTCTGGCGTCTCCTGCTTCACATTCTCAACGTTCCCCAAACCGATTTGCGATTTCGTTACGCCATGCGGATTGTCCGTCCTTTTCGTATGAGTGTCCGTATACGATTTCGCATTCTTTTCCGCAGCGTCTGCTTTTGCTTGCGCCCCTTCTTTCGTTTCAATATTTTCAAGGTCTTCGAATTTCTTGCGCAGCTCTTCGACTGTTTCGACCACTTCGTCGTATAAATCGTTGATTTGTTGGCGCAACGCTTCGAAGTCATCCACGTAGTATTCCGCCAACGGTACGATATCCGTATCAATCAGCGCCTTGTCGATGGTAAACGAAAACTTATGGATGGAAAGTGCCTGCTTATTCGCGTAATACAGATAAAGTTCCGCCTGCACATCGCCACTGTGTCGGATCTCTTCGGCTGACAGAACGTACTGCGCAACCCCTTCGACTTTATCCGTAATCTCTACGCTTCTTATGAACCGGCTGCCGTCCGCCGTGAACATGACGAGCTTCCCGGTAACAGCAGACAACGGCAATGGGACGCCATCCTTTGTTAACGAGAAGATTAAACGCGCCGTTTCGATGTCTTGCGTGCTGAACTGTATTGCGGTCTTTATGTTCGTTTTCGTCCTGCTCGTCACCTCAAACGCAAGTGATGCGTTATTGTATATCACTACAAAACCTCCTTAGTGCTGCGGCGTAACGATCATTTGCGCTACACCGTAGCCTTTTTCCGCGTCATACGGAGATTTGATTTTCATAACGGTCCCATAGCCGCCGTTTTCTGCCTTTGTTGCGATGCCTTCGATTGCTGAAACGCTATCCCCTACAGCCACTGTTTCGTCAATCCTGA
>JAEHJW020007541.1_pt1 | contig 102519 bp, 120 predicted proteins | sample 9271431 | NCBI WGS metagenome assembly JAEHJW02
GGTTGAAGTAGTGCTCGGGGCCACCCCGGCACTCCATCACGCCGTTGACCATGACGGCCCGGACGGTGCTCTGGTTGAAGTAGTGGACCCTCCCCCGGCACTCCATCACGCCGTTGACCATGACGGCCCGGACGGTGCTCTGGTTGAAGTAGTGGACCCTCCAGAACTTCTGGTCCGTGCACTCCATCACGCCGTTGACCATGACGGCCCGGACGGTGCTCTGGTTGAAGTAGTGGACCCTCCCCCGGCACTCCATCACGCCGTTGACCATGACGGCCCGGACGGTGCTCTGGTTGAAGTAGTGCTCGGGGCCACCCCGGCACTCCATCACGCCGTTGACCATGACGGCCCGGACGGTGCTCTGGTTGAAGTAGTGGACCCTCCAGAACTTCTGGTCCGTGCCCTTCATCGGCGGCACTTCGGCCTTGCCCTCGATGATTGTGCCCCACTCCTCCTGCTTCAGAGACGTGGAGTCGTACCAGTAGGGGATGCCGTTCCAGAGGTATATGGTGTTGTGGAACAGCACGGGCCCGGTGAATTGGGTGTTGTATTGGTTTTTTAGTGAATTGATGGCCAGGCGCTCCGGCCGCTTGTTATAGAAAGAGATCTTCAGGCGATAGACCAGTTTGTGGGCGACGGTGATGGTCCGCCCGTCCTCGCGGGTGAGGGTGCGAGGCTTCTTCAGCTTCCGGATGCCGTAGAGGTAGGTGCCCATGGTCGGGATTTATACATGGATTAATTCCGGATGTCAAATGCCCCCAGCAATCTTCTACCTATGAGCATCAACCTGTACGCAAGCATCTCGTGCGACTGGATGGACCAGGCGATCGATCGGCTGGTGTACCAGGAGGACGAGGCCGGTCTGAAGCGCCTCAACCAAGCCCTTGAAAACGCTCAGGCAATCTGGGATGGATGGGCCCTGGAGTTCGACGCCACCGTGCTCTGCCGTGGCATCACCGTCCGCATCAAGTTCCCCGCTGAGCACCTGAGCGACATCCCCGGTCTCCGGAAGCAGTTCGCCCAGGCGATCGACAACCCGGTGTCGGTGGGTGTGGGTACGTCCCTGGACGACGCCGAACGGGCCCAGGAAGTCGCCCTCCACCGGGGCGGCGATCAGATGGTCCTTTGGACCCCGGAGCTTGCTGATGAGCTTGAGGAGTCTGAGGAATTGAGCAAGGCTTTCAGGTCGGCTGCCTTCCGTCACCGTCAGACGGGCGAAGTGGTTGACTCGGGTGTTTGCCACGACTTCACCGTCCTGCCCAATGGCGAGGACGACATCGGAAACTACGAGTCTGGGTTTCTGGATGACACGGGCCATTTCTTCAATCGTGCCCAGGCCAGAGCCAAGACCCACCAGTCTCCTCAGAGCGAGACGCTTCTGGGTGGGTTGGGTCAGGTCAAGAAGAACCTCAAAAAGGCCAACGAGGGGCCAGGCAGCCCCGGTCCCGGTGAGAGTCCCGAGACGACCGCTCAGCCCAATAAGCCCAGCGCTGGTGGCGGCATTTCTTACCGTCAGCAACCTAACCAGGGCGGGGTGCCGCAACCTCCCATGGCTGAGGCTAGTGAGCACAGTCAGGGCGAGGCGATGCGGTCTCTGGCCGACGAGACCAGTTCCCCTGAGGGCTCAGGCGTAGCCGAGGACTTCGAAGGCGCGCTGCACGATCACGCCCAGGAGCAAGACAAGAAGGACAAGGACGCCGAGGAAGCGGCCAACGGCAAGGCCGAGGCCCGCAAGAAGGTCGTTGAGATCCTCACCCAGGTCAAGCAGTTCGCTCCCCAGCTGGAGACGCTCAAGGAGCAGGCTCCGGACCTCTACGGTGCGGTCATCGGCCTCGTCCAGGCCCTGATGATCACCGGCCAGGGGCTCCTGGAGGGCCAGGAGAGCGACAGCGAGAAGGTCGTGGATCAGAAGGGTGAGGAATCCTCAGACAAGGGCGATACCTCAGGGGGCGGTGAGGTATCCAAGAGCGAGCTTCAGAAGGCCTGGCCCCGGAGCGAACAAGAGAACCAGGAAGCCCAGGTAGCTCAGGATCAGCTGGAGTCGCGTGAGGGTAGCCAGGAGCTTGGGGTCAAGAGCACCCTGCCCCTCCGAAGCCAGAAGTGGGAAGGGTCAAGGCTTTCTCTGGACATGGGGCCTGGTGGGAAGCCTGCCAGGCTCGATGCCATGCGAGCGGAGGCGGCCGGGATCCCGCCCAACGCCCCGCCTGTGACAAATCGAGCAGCAGTAAGCGCTCGTACGGCAAGTGTTCCACAGGTTCTGGATCCTTCCCCCTTGATCTCGAACGTAGTCCCCGGCAAGGAGACCGCAGTCGGCTACAAGCGGTCCTGGCAGACCCGGGCGAACGAGAACAATCCAGAGCGGTACGGCCCATCGCTGGACGTGGCTCACTACGGCGGCAAGCACCCCGACTGGTCCAAGCACTGGGCCGACAAGCCAATGGACAACCCTGGCGAGACAGGGACCGAGAACACTGTGTGGAGTGGCGTGGCCGATCGGGCACTCGATGCGGCTGTGCCTTTCCCCGCCTGGCCTGCCAATGACGGCCGTCAGCTGCACTTCAAGTGGCAGACCCTGGGTCCAGACGCAACCCATCACGCTCTGAGCGTGTACGCCCGCTGGCCAGAGGCGTGGACAGGTTCGAAATGGCTCGCCTGGCTCCCCGTCAACAAGCAGACCGGTCAGGTGGACATGAACTACCGAGACACGGACGGAAGCGCCCCACGGCTTGACGACGAGTACCAGCATCTTCCCGAACTGATCAACGAGCACCTGAAGGACAAGACGGGGCTCATCAAGTCGGAGTCGCTGGAAAAGGCTGAGACGCCTGAGCAGGTCTACGATCCGATGAAGTTCGATCCCCAGGTCTTGGCGGCTGCCACGGATGTGGAACTTGAACATACGAGTGATAGATACCAAGCGCAGAAAATCGCTCTCGAACACTTGACAGAAGACCCTAATTATTACCAAAAACTGAAAGGCTTTGAAAAGGAAGAGCTTTCTAAAGGAAAACTTCCTTTGCCTGAAAACCAGCCCAGACATACACACATTGAGCTTCCAATAGGCGCTACAAAAGATTCTAAAATAAAAGTCAAAGATCCGGAAGAAGGTGGAGAAAGCGGAAGAACTCATTGGGTAAGCGTGAGGGCGGGGCAGGTTTTGAGCAATTCGGGGCACCCAATAAGCTCACGCAATCCGTCTGGTAAATAATGGACTCCTTCGTAATTTATGCTCTTACTTGTCCTAAATGCGGGTGTCCACGCTATATCGGAAAAACTACACAGGGCTATAAAAGATACTTGAGCCACATCTCAGAGTCGGAGTTCTCTGCCAACCTTAGAACACCGCACTAACTTGGCTAAAGCCCATCAAGGAAAGAAGATGTCTCGCGAGGCTACCACCAATCGCTTGGCAACAATCGGGTTTCTTCCGTTTTTTGATGAATGCGGAAACAAATACCAAACGGCTACGGAGGCGGCTCGACTGCTTGGGGTTCCTCGTTCAAGCGTCTGTGATGTATTAAGTGGAAGGCGGAAGGCTACTGGCGGTCACGTTTTTCGGAGGTAGTAATGCTTATCCTACCCATCAAGCTGACCAGCCTTGATCCACAGCACATCAAATTCGGAAAACTGTCGGGTTACGGCCTGGACTTCAAGTGTCCGCATTGTGATGGGGCGCGTATTGCCGTTCTCTTCATGAACACGATGGATGGTCGGCCCAGTGTTCCCAACGAAGCAAGACACTACGGGAACAACGAGGGCTACCGTTGGGCCCGTTCAGGCCTCACCTGGGATGACCTGTCACTCCACCCAGGCGTCAACGTCGTCGGGCACGGGGAGTGGTGGGTTCTGAATGGTCAAATATATGGCTAATATAGTGTATGCTTTGATAGATCCTCTGACCCATCTCCCTCGTTATGTAGATATCAAATCTCGCGATATCTCCTGCACATTCCGGAATTTAAAGCTTACTTAGAGACCCTCTTCAAGCCTGGAATGGATTGGAAAAATCACGCCAAGGGTGGGTGGCACATCGACCATATTAAGCCGTTGGCAGGTTTTGATTTGACCGATCCGGCTCAACAGAAGGCTGCCTGTCATTACACCAACTTGCAGCCGCTCTGGGCAAGTGAGAATTTAAGTAAGGCGGACCATTACCCCTCTTTGCGAAGAAGGTAATCGGAACCCGCGAACTTGAGGGCAACCCGGCCGCACCGAGGATCCATGCGCTCGATAGCGGGCTTGACCACGACGCCTTCGCACATGTGGCTTGCGAGAGTGGACTTGCCGGTGTTGGCATAGGTCAGGGCAGCAGCCTTGGTCCCCTCGGTCCAGGCGGCGATCGTGGGACCGCAGGTCTCGTTGTTGAACGTGACGATCGGTACGATGTCGGTGGGCTGAAGGCCGATCTCCTCCACGAAGACCCGGAAGTCAGCGTAGTCCAGGAAGCGCTGGTTCTTCAGGTCGTACACGTCGAAGGCACGGAACTTGCGGCCCTTGGGGGAGTCGTAGGTGAACCCGGCCTGGACCCCCTCACCGTAGATCTCGCCGTAGAGGACGAAACCGGGCTTCTTGCTCAGCTTCTCCTTCAGCTTGTACTGCTCCGCGATCTCCCACCACACATCACCCACGTTGCCAACCAGGTGGGCACGGTGCTCGATGCCGAGGAAGTTGAAGAGCTTGATCTTCATCTGGCTGAAGAACTCCACGATTCGGTGGCGAGTGCTCCCGCGCATCGTCTTGTGGCTGCCCACCCACAGGCGGCTGCCATCGTGGTAGTAGCGGGCGTTGCAGCCATGGATCTTCTCGGTGATGACGACCTCCTCACCCTCCTGGAGGACATCGCCGTACTTCCGGAGCGGGTCAAGGCCGTAGACCGGGAGCTTCGGACCCTTCTTCTTCGGCCGGTTGCCGCCAGTCAGGCCCTGGCTCAGGAGGGCACGCTCCTCAGGCGGGATGTACTTCTCGATGCCCAGGTATTCGTGGAGGGGGAGGCTGTAGGGAGGGTCGGTGCTGGTGATCACGTTGTTCGCGATCTCCTCCTCGGTGAAGGTCTCACCCTGGGGCTTGACCAGCAGGCCCATAGAGAAGATGCCGCGCAGCTTGGCGGCACGGATGCGGTGGGTGTCCTTGCCTTCGTGCTTGAGGAAGGCGAACTCGGGCCGGGTCGTGGGGACGATCGCGTCCACCGGAACGTAGACGGCCAGGTCACCTGTCTTGTAGTCCTCGGTGCGGACGACGACAGGGTAGCCATCCACGCTGACCAGACTGAGCTTGTCGGCGTTGGGATGGCGGGTCATCTCACCGATGCGTACGAACTTCACCTGAAACTCGGTCTTCTCGGCTGTGGTGTCCATGGATCCTCTTATATCAGAACTCGATGTCCGGCATGGTGGTGGTGACGACACACTTCACTGCGGGGATGTCCTTCTCCTGGGCCTGGGAGAGAGCCCGACTGAGCGTCTTGCGGTCCAGGCGAATGGTCGTCCGGAAGTGGCCGTGGGCCAGGGTGAGGATGACGGCCTCGTTTCCCATCTTAATCTCGTCGCTGGACTTCTGGGTCCAGATCTGAAGCTCACCCGGTTCCTTGATGCAGCAGACCGACTTGCGAAGCTCGTCCAGCTTGACCTCGCACTCCTTGATCTTCTCTAGAAGCTCTTCGTATCCTTCGGTCATGGGATGTACGGACGACGGTGCCACCCGGTGGGACACTCAGATCCGCCTCCATCTGTAAACTGGATGGTTGGCAGTCCACGACGTTTCAAGTCTTCGTCGATGCACTGAATGAGCCAGGCTTCGGTGATTGCGGCGTCACGCCCCATCTGTGCGAGGTGGCGCTCGTGTTCCTTGCGGAGCCGATCGTACTCCTGTCGAAGCTCGATCACAATGGGCTTCACCGTGTCTTCGTCGATGCAGGTGCCTCCGTTCTGACAGATACGCTTGAATTCTTTCACGGTATCGATGAAGGGAAGATGCAGCAGCTTGGCGATGGTGGTGATCATGGCTTCTTCATCTCGCGTGCGATGATGTCGTCGATCTGGCTGTCGGTGATCCAGGCGTCTTCTTCCAGATCCATGGCGTCACGAACCTCGGTGGCCACTTTCTTGGCCAGCGCCGCCCTGAGGGCCTCGATCAACCCTGGCGCGTGGCCCAACTCCACCCCGATGGGTGAAAGGGTCTTGCGAACTTCGATCATCTCCTTGACGTGTTCAATCTGTCGATCGAGTTCCGCCCGGAGAATCCGAATCTCGCCCCGGAGACTCTTGATGGTGCAGCATAGTTTCTCAAACCGCTTGGCCATCTGAGCGTCCACGTCCAGGGAGACGATGTGCCGGAGTCGCCGGATCTCCTTGTGGGCCGTCTCCAGATCGGCAGGCATCGGGGCTTCACGGTGCGGGTTGATGTCGCTCATTTGTGCCTCCAGCATTCTTTTTGTCGTGCTTGCGTTCACCTGACACACTCATATCACAGAGCCAGTGGGTGAGTCCATTGGGGTGCTCTTCGCCCGCCTTGTTTCTCTCGTACCCACATGTTCCAAGTTCCTTGATCACCGACATGCTGGGCTTGAGGCCGGTGGGGCAGCAAACGATAGTGAGTGGCCAGCGATGAGCCGGGTGGAAGGTCTCGGTCGTTTTGATCGGGATCCCGTTCTTGTCCCGAGGCGGGTTGTGGTTGGGATCAAGGCCCATGTTACACGTCCGGCATCAAGGCGCAGAGGGGGGCGATAGAGCAAGTGAAGGGGTAATTCCCTGTCGTAATGCCCTCGCTCTCCACGATGACTTGGGGGCCCATGACGGGAAGGTCCATGGTAGCAATTCCACGCACGACACCGCGCATGTGACGGCCAGGGAAGCCCAGGAATTCGCCGGGCCACGAAACCTTCAGTCCATCGTAGAGGTCATCGCGCGTAAAGGAATTCATGAGAGAATGATCCATGACCTGTATATATCAAATCTCGGACCGCCGCTCTGGCACGGCAACGTGTTTATTCTTGATGTAATGGAGCGTTAATCTTCCTAACATGAGACTCTGCTCTAAATGTGGCCAAGAGAAACCCCCAGAGTGGAAGGGCGGCTGGTGTCCTGCTTGTAGGAAAAATTACATGAGGGTGTATTATGCTAAAAACAAAGAACGTCTTGCGGCTCAAATGCGAGCTTACCGTCAGGCTAATCCCGAACAAATAGCCTTTTTGAATCAACAATATAGTCGTGAGTATCGTTCACAACTTAATGCTGAGGCGGCAGTATACCGAGAAACCTTCAAAGAGGAAATTAAGAAAAGAGGCAGCGCTCGTAAACTTGAAAAAAGAGAGTTGGTTCGGCAAGCAAAGGACGTGCCGTGTGTTGATTGCGGACGCAGATTCCCCGCTTGTGCCATGGATTTTGACCATGTTGCGGGAATCAAGAAGTACAATATCGCGGCAATGGCAGGCGGCCCCCACTCGTTGGCCGCGATGTTAGAGGAAATGGCAAAATGCGAAGTGGTTTGCGCTTGTTGTCATCGGGTAAGAACCGCAAATAGAATAAAAGGAAAGGCGGTTGAATCAAATGTTTCTGCTTCACCTTGATGTTTCAGATCTGCTGAAGCTTGATGATAGCTTTCGTCCCGCCGTGGATAAGGCAATGAAAAGGGCGGCAGAAACTCTTGCTGCCCAGGTCCACGCGCATATTGTCGAAAATGTACAGCAAAAACTGCGTTCGACCCGCGAGACGTACTTGGATCATCTTGGTTTTCATCAGGTGAACGACAACACCTGGGTCGTTGATCTGATGCCCGGAGCACTCTTCATCGAGGAGGGCATGGAGAGCCACTCCATGGTGGATGACCTCCTGGATGACAGTCCTCGTCCCGGCACCAAGAAGAAGGACAAGGGCACGCCGAAGGGCAAGACCAAGACGGCGAAGGACGGAAGCCGGTACCGTGTCATCCCATTCGAGCACAACATCGCGAAAACCCGGCAGACCCAGGCCGCGACCGACCTGACCAACACCATCAAGAGCGAACTGAAGAAGATGGGCGCTCCCAGCATCGGCAAGCTGGAGACGGACTCGGCGGGCAAGCCCAAGCTGGGACTTGTAAGGTCCTTTGACATCATGACACGCCCCGTCAAGACTGTTGAGGGGCCGGGCCAGGGCAAGGGGCCCGTTGGCGTAGTGCGTCAAGGCCCGACCGGCATCCCGCTGCTCCAGGGCGTGCGGATCTACCAGCGCCAGGTGGCCGACAAGGAAGGGAAGTCGAGCGTAAAAAAAATGATCACGACGTTTCGCGTAGTTAGCTCAAAACATAAGGCTGAGAATCGCTGGATTCATCCGGGCCTAGAAGCCCGGAAATTTATGGACGAAGCGGCAACCTGGGCCCTAGAACTCTGGGAACAGAAAATCAAGCCTGAAGTTCTTGAGGGGCTGTTGACTGATTTGTAGTTTGATGCGGGCACTGCCCCTTCATTTTCTTGCCCATGTTACAGTTAGCACAAAGCACCTGGAATCCCTCGGGATACCCATGGGTTTTGAGCCAACGATAGATGGGACCCCGGAAAGTCTTGCGGTGTATGTTCCCGTCGTTGTTGATGTGATCGATGCAAAGGAAGGCCTCTTCAGTTTCCCCGCAACATTTGCATACAAACCCGCCATAGGCTAAGAAAGCCTCTGTTTTTACTTTGCGTTGGGCTTGAGCGCGTCGTGTTTTGCATTTGATACAGAGGACTTCACCTGGAACCGGAGTGTCTCCACATGTGGCACACAGGCCTTTGTTCTTGTTTTCCCTGTATTTACAGGCGTCTATGTCTAAGCACTGTCTGCACACCGATTTATCTTCCGAAGGCTGTCCGCATCTAACACACAAGCCCTTAGACCGCCTGTTTCCACGGGTTTGTTTTGAAATCTTGGTGGCAATGGCTCTGTGTTTTTCACAGTTAACCATGCCAGGAACTGGAGGTTGGGGACAATGAAGGCAAGTGGACATGCTTTAAGAGTTGTGACTCATTTACTCAGAGTCACCTCTTCGTCCGTGAGTGTCAGCTGGACTCGCTTTACGTCCTGACCGGCTTCCCAGGCTTTCTGGGTCTCTACGCTCTCGTACACGGTCAGGGTCTCGTTGGTGTCCGACTTGAAGACCTGAAAGACACACTGCGGCCAGCAAGTGTTAATCAGCCGCGCGAGGTTTTCTCGTGAAATCTTCACTCACGGACCATGACCAGCGCCGCCACGCGAACAGCACGGAGGTAGGTGCGACTGCTGAGGCCCTCGCGGATGAGACAAATGATCTCCAAAGGGTCGAAGGCGGGGCCCAGTGGAATGGCCTCATCGCCCAAGACGCCGCCCTCGTTGACTCGACATAGCTTGCCGATCATGCTCGCTCCAGTCACCAGGTGTACCAGGTGTACTTCTCTACGACAGTCTCCGCAGGTTCCGTTGAACTGCCAGTGTTCACACGCCATCTTGCACCTTCGCCGTCGTCCGCATCACTTCGTGCTCATGGATCTCGCGGCCATTCCATTCGTTTTCAACATAGGATTGCCAGTGGCTGGCGTAAACATTCCAACTCCAATTCTGGAAGTCTAAGTCATATTCATCCCAGGGGTAATCCCCCCATTGGTATTTGCTCTGGGGTTCGTCGGTCATGCCCTGCTTATATCAAATCCCGACCCAATCTTAGCAACATGCCATTCCCGCTTCCTTTTCCCTACCTGTTCCCGAACGGCACGGTCAGCGGCAACGCAGCGACCCTGGAGTCCCAGGCTGAACGTCTGTCCTCCTTCGCGGACTCGGAAGAGCACACGGGTATCTACCAGGGCGACATCATCGTACAATCCGCGATCCGGGCGGCCATCAAGGATGTGCGGGCCAACCCCTGGTTGTGGAAATACATCTTCCCCAGCCTCCTGACAGATCCGGTCACCATGACGGAGTACGGGCCCAAGCTGGTCGCCCGGATGATCGAGTGGCTCATCAAGACTGACTTCCCGGTGTTCGTGAACACCCGCCTGGATCCGGCGAAAATCCCCGCGATCACCATCAACCTCATTGACAGCCAGGAAGTGGACAACACCCTGGCCGACATCAACTATCAGCCCAGCGCCAGGCCGATCGAGCCGACTGCCCCCGCAGCCCTCTGCTCCCCCTTCGCGCCAACCAGCTGGGACTCGACGACCGGCGTCATGAACATCCCGGACAGCGTGTGGTCGGAGACCTACATCTTCCCCGACATGCTGATCCGCGACAAGACCGGCACGTCATACCGCATCCAGAACGTCCAGGAAGTCGGTGGTGCCATGGCCTTGAAGCTGGAGCCCGGCACTGTGGCTGACTTCAGCGAAGCGGTCATCACATGTAAAGACCCTGAACAGATCGTCGCCCTGGAGTCCGCCCAGCACCGCGAGTCCTACCTGATCGGCTGCCATGTGGCAGGCGAGTCCTGGCAGCTGAGCGCTCTGCACTCCTTCATGCAATTCTGTCTGTTCCGGTACCGCCAATCCTACCTGGAGGCCCGTGGTTTTCAGGTGAGTGCCGTCACGAGCACCGACTTCAGCAAAAACCAGTCCTTCGAAATGGACAACGTATGGTCGCGGTACATCAGCCTCAACGGAAAGGTGCGGAACTGCTGGCCGAAGGCGAAGGAGACTGTGATCGCTGGTATCGATCCGGCGCTCCGGGTCATCGGCGGCGAGCATCTCCCGCCCGACATGGATCCAAATGAAGCTTTGTGGCTAGGCGAACTCGACGCTCTTGATCGGAGACGGAGGTAACCCCCCAATTCACTCCTGGGATTGGGGACGGCAATCTTTGAGGTCATGAAAACATGTTACGACTGCAAGATTGATAAGGATGAATCTTCCGAACCCTTAAGCAGTATGAGAGCAAGCGGTAGCAATCTTTATGCCGAGGAACAACAATGGCTAAGACCTTTGACGAAATGAAGCAGCGCCTGGCAAAGCACATCCGGGGCATGGTCGTCCGGGTTGCCGATGACATCAAGGACCTTGAGAAGCGAGAGCTTTTCAAGAACTCAGTGCTCGGCGCTGCCCATGAGGAGCCAGGGACTCACGAGCCCCAGGCTGTTGGCACGCCCGCCCACATGGAGCCCGGCGATCACGAGTCCTTCACAATGGACGCGCCTCCTTCACCTGACACGGGTGCGTCCACCTCTCAGCCTATCGTTGGCGGCATGGGCGTTCCTGAGGCTCAGCTTCAGAACGAACCCAACGGCGGCGACATGTGTCCGCTTTGCGGCAAGCCCGACATGCCCGGCAGCTGCGTGTGCCTGGACAATGCGGTTCTGAAGAGCGAGGACCTCCGCAAGTTCCTCAGCCCCGCTCTCGGCACCATGAATGGTCCTGGCCAGATCGCTGGTCCGACTCCGGCAGCCCCGATGGGCCCGATGACTCCGATGGGCGGCGCAGGCCCGTCGTCTCCTGCTTCTCCGGCCGGTACTCCTGGCAGTCTCCAGCTGAGTGAAGAGCCTGCGGTGAAGGGCGAGATGTGCAAGGGCTGCGGTGAGATGCACAAGGCGGGCGCGGCGTGCATGAGCAAGGACGAGGTGGATGGCCGCAACAAGGTCTCGACCAAGAAGCAGCCGATGCCCAATGCTCCTGGCGCGAAGATGCCCCCGGAGGCACCCAAGAAGGTCAAGAGTCAGGACGACAACAAGGTCAAGGCCAACCCGCTCGGCAAGGGTGCGGTTCCCGAAGCCAAGCCGCCCTCAGGCAAGACCCCAGGCGGCCCAGCAGGCGCGACGCCTCCGATGGCCAGCAACACCTCCAAGCCCGGCCTGAACAAGGACGACATCGCCTCCCAGCAGCTGATGGCCCCGAAGCCGGGTGTCGTCAAGGAGGAACTGGACAAGGCGGCGCTCAACCCTCAGATGCAGCAGCACGCTTTGATCGACGCGAGCCGTCAAGCGGCTGCCAAGCCCGCCGTGCCTCCGGTCGCGGCCCCACGTCCTCCTACACTCACCCACCCCAGCGACATGTCGCGGGCCAACGCCTACTCGGCGGCCCAGGCCGGTGCGTTCCAGCCTGCTGGTCCAGTGAAGTCGGGCCTCCAGCTTCAGGGCCCACCCAAGGGCATTCGTGAACCAAATCCGACTGGCGCTCAGCCAGTGAAGTCGGCCGGTTCCCCATTCGGCAAGGGCGAGAAGTGCGCCTTTTGTCAAAAAGATGAACACTCGGGAGAGTGCGAGCGGTAATCTTGAAGCCTGATAGGAGTTTCCAATGGCACAGAGCTACACAGGCCCAGAAGTAACCCAGATCATCCCCGGCGCGACGGCCTCGATCCGCGTGCAGCCCAGCGCCCAGGGTCCAGCCGCAGCTGGTATCGTGGTCCTGGTCGGTGAGTCGGAGCAGGGTGCTCCATTCACCGAGGAGACGGATCTGAACAACAACTTCTTCGGTCCCGACTCCTTCCAGAGCGTCCTGTCGAAGTACGGCAGCGGCCCGCTGGTGGACGCCTACCAGGCGGCGGTAAACCCGCTGAATGACGAGAACGTCCTGGGTTCGCCCAGCCGCGTGATTCTTGTCAAGACCAACGCTTCGACCCAGGCCTCGCTGGCGCTTCTGAACTACGCCTCGGCCACCTGGGGCACCCTGCTCGACAAGGGCTGGGGTGAGAACGGCAACCTGATCTACGGTCAGGTGACTGCGAACACCGCAGAGTCGGCTCCTTCGAAGACCTTCACCTGGATCCCCACGGTCGGCACCTGCAACGTCGGTTTCCGCTGCAACGGCGCGGCCCTTGAGACCGCTTCGCTGCTCGCGAACGACACCCCGACCGCTGCCGCAGCTGCGTTCGATGGCTTGGTTCGTGTCTCGGCCACTGGCGGCGCTCTTCGGACCGTCATCCCTGTCGTGATCGCGGGCACCCTGGCTCTGAGCCAGGTCGGCGGCGTGGCGACCATCACCTACAGCGCCACCTGGACCACCACCCCCACGGCCGGTGACGCCCTCGTCATTCCGCTGGGCTCGGTCCTCGCGGGCGTAGGCGACGCGAACGTCGGCGCGTACGTGGTCACCTCGGCAACGACCGGGACCATCGTCGCGACCAAGCTGTCGCAGGCTGGCAAGGGCGGTGCATCGCCTGGCGATCCGGTCACTGGCGCAAACGTCGGCGCGACCCCGGTCGTGGCGACCACCGACATCGGCGTCTACTCGCCCATCACGATCAACAACCTGACGAACGCGGGCGTCGTGATCGACGGCATCGGCAAGACCATGGAGGTCTGCGAACTGACCTCAGGCACCGACCTGCTCAACCGGGCGGCGTACAACCTCAGCACCACCAAGGTGACCTGGGTGTCGAAGACCGGCGCGGCCCAGATGTGTACGGCGGTCGCGGAGTACGCGGCCAAGCTCGCCCTCAACCGGCAACTGGACAACCAGTCGGAGGAGTTCATCGCGGGTGGCGACATCGCCCTGAAGATCGGCTACCTCGGCACGACCGCGACCGTGACGATCAGCAACACCGCCCTGACCACTACGGTCGTCGGTGGGACGGGCGGGAACCTCTCGCTCACCCTGAGCAAGTACCCCACCATCGCAGACCTGGCGACGTACATCAACGCACAGACCGGCTACAGCTGCGCGGTCGGCACCACGGCCATGGGCCAGATGTCGCCTGCCAAGCTGGACAATGTGACGGCTCAAGGTATCTGCACTCAGTTCGGTGGGTACGCGGGTCGCATCAAGGCTGACGCCCAGAAGATGTTCGAGAAGATCTCGACCTCTGTCCTGGTTCAGCTGAACGATCCGGCTGCGGCTCCTGCCTCGGGTCTTCCCGCTCCCATGGCGAACGTCTCGTACATGGCGGGTGGCGCGAAGGGCGCGACCACGGCGGCGGGCTTCCAGGCTGCCATCACGGCCCTGGAGCGGGTACGCTGCAACTTCGTGGTGCCTCTGTTCAGCCGCGACGCGACCAGCGACATCGCTGACGCACTGACTGACTCGAACAGCACCTACGTGCTCTCCTCGGTCCACAGCCTGACTCTCAGCCACTGCCTGGCGATGTCGAAGATCAAGCGGCGCAAGAACCGTCAGTGCGTCCTGTCCATCAAGGACACCTACGCCAACGCCAAGCTGGCGGCCCAGACCATGGCTTCGGCTCGTTCGATGATGGTGTTCGAGGACGGCAAGGTCGTGGGTTCGGATGGTACAGTCCAGCAGCTTCAGCCCTGGATCAACGCGGCCATGGCTGCGGGTGGCCAGGCGGCTGCGGGCTACAAGGCTCTCGTTCGCAAGAAGCTGAACAGCCTCGGCGCGCTTCAGGCGGCTGCTGACTGGTCGGATCAGGACGACACCCAGGTCGAAGACGCCCTGCTCGCGGGCCTCAATCCCATCAAGCGCCATGAGTCGAACGGCTCCTGGTACTGGGTGAGCGATCAGACCACCTACAGCAAGGACAGTAACTTCGTCTACAACAGCCTCCAGGCCATGTACGTGGCGGACACCATTGCTCTGAGCACCGCTCAGCGCATGGAAGACGCCTTCTGCGGTCAGTCCGTGGCGGATGTCTCGGCTACCCAGGCGCTCACGTTCCTGGAGAGCATCATGGCCGACTTCCTGCGGCTCAAGCTCATCGCCCCCTCGGACGACGCGCCTCTGGGCTTCCGGAACGCCAGCGTCCAGATTTCTGGCCCCGCGATGATCGTCAACTGCGAAGTCAAGCTGGCCGGGGCAATTTATTTTATCCCCATAAGTTTTTTGGTGTCTCAGGTTTCTCAGACTGCCAACCAGTAAGATGTTCATCTACGGCCTGTACGACACGTCTGGCGAACTCCGATACATCGGCCAGACGTGTCTTCAGCCACAGAAACGTCTTAGGCAACATCTTCAGCCCGCTCAGCTTCGTAAGCACACCCACAAGAACCACTGGATCCTGTCGATATTGGAAAACCACCAAAAGCCTTCGGTTGCAATTCTCCAGCAGCTTCACACCCTGGACGATCTTAACGCTGCCGAGGACTACTGGATCAATTTCTTCAAGGCACAGGGCTGTCGTTTAACCAACGATCGCGACGGTGGAATCGGGATGCGCAATCCCTCCCCTGAAGTGCGTGCGAAGATGTCAGCGGCCAAGAAGGGTAAAATCCCCTACGCGGCCACTCTTCCTAAGAGTGCAGAAACACGAGAAAAGCTTCGTCAAGCGAATTTAGGAAAAACACATAGTATTGAGGCCAGAGCTAAAATGTCTCGTTCTCACAAGGGGCGTCCATGTCCTAATCCTGAAGCTCTACGGGCGTCGAGGCTCGGCTGGAAGGCCTCTCCTGAACAGCGCGAAAACATGAAGAAAGCTGCTCAGTTGAGAGAAGCGAAGAAGCGTCTTAATCTTCTACCCGTAGAAGTTCAGTAAGGAGAATAATCCATGTCCCCTCCCAAGGTTGTAACAGGCGCACGAGCAAAGGTCTTCGTGGGCCCCCCCAATCGGACTACTCTCATCGGCATTCTGAACAACATCAGCTACAACGTGGTGTATGACACCCAGGATGCCTACGTCCTGGGCCGCCTCAGTCCTGCCGAGATCGGCTACACCGCAGTCGAGCCTGTCTCCGGCAGCATGGGCTTCTGGCGCGTGGTTAACCACTCGGCATACGCTGAACTCGGTTTGCCCAACGTCAAGGACCTTTTGACCGCAGATTACACGTCCATCGCTATTGAAGATCGTGTGACCGGTGCAGCGCTGGCCAAGATCCAGGGCGTACGCCTCCTGGGCTTCTCGGGCGGCAACACGGCACGTCAGATGGCTGAAGGCTCCGTGCCATTCAAGGGTATGATGCTCAACGATGAGGTCAGCATCGACAAGAACGCTGAACCTACCGTTGGTGGTGGTTCGAGCGACCTCCCGTAACCTGTCGGAATCAGCGGCCCTCAGTTGTCAATCGACACTGGGGGCCGTCGTGTTTTCAGGAGATCTGATATACTCCTGATATGCCGTCAAGAGTTTTTAGCGCTTTCCCGTTTCCGGGCCTCTCTAAGAAGAGCAGATGCTCTCATCTTAGCTTTGGTCTCTTCGGAATGAACTCTTCCCAGGCCCGCTGTGGCGATCTTGGCCCGGTGAGTTTCAGAAAGCTTCATCCCCTGACGAGAAATGGATATTTTTGCGCGCCATTCAGCGCTGAAGGGCGGGCGTTTCTTCCCTTTGTTGACCAGTGCCGCCGCCGTCGTTGCTTGAGGGGTACAGATGCCTTTTCTAAGACCTCTCAATCGGATTTGCTCATGAGGGGGTTTAGGTGTTCCAGACGACCAACCGTCTCCTCCGTCCGTGATGTTGGTCAGAGGACAGCCCCGTTCTCGCAGGGTTTGAATCCAGAACCTTTCGGCCTCTCCCAATCCATTTCTAATGGAACAGTGGTACAGGATGGCCACTTCGTAAATAAGACCGAGGGCAAGAAGTTCCCGGATCCAATTGTCTTTATGGGTTCGCCCCTTAAGAGAACTCGGGGTTTTGTGTTGTTTGGGGCGATTCAGCCCACAAGAGGATTTTCCTACATACCGGACTTCGCCGGTTCTAGGATCGATCAGTGCATAAATGAGGTGCTTGTCCATGGATAAAAGATTGACGCTCCTGTGTGACCAAGACGGTATTCTTGCTGATTGCATTGGGCATTGGTTGAAAAAGATCGAAGAGCGGTATGGTGTGAAGGCCTCCTACACGGACATCACCCAGTGGTCCCCGCACAAGGCGGCTCCGTACGTGGGCAAGGTGACGGCCGATCAGGTGTACGGCCTCCTGCGTGAGCCCGGCTTCTTCCTGGACATGCCGCCGCTCCCCGGCGCGATCGAGGCCCTGAAGCTGCTCAACGACCGCTTCAACGTCTTCGTAGTGACCGGTCCTTCGGGCCCCCAGTCGATCATGGACAAGTTCGCCTGGCTGGCCAAGCACGCCCCCTTCATCAAGGAAGAGCAGATCATCACCTGCAACGTGAAGCATAAGACGCTCATCAAGGCGGACGTGATCATCGACGACAATCCCGACATCTTGGTGCAATACCCCCAGGTGTGGCCGGGCGCGATGAGTGTCGGTATCGAGTACCCCTACAACAACACCGTAGGCAAGGGTGTGTTCAAGTCGGATTTCTCGGTGGTCTACGACGGCTACCCCAACACTCAGAAGGCCTGGTCTGACATCCTCGGGCACATCTACACCTTCGCGGCAGGGCTCTGATGATGAAGGTCTTCGTCGTCATCGAGTACGACTGCAAGGAGAAGGTTCCAGGCGATCGTCGTATTGCTGGCATCAAGAACCTGGAGGCCTTCAATACCGCCGCTGGCGCTGCCGCAGCCGTAAGGCGTCTGGGCTGGGCTGAGCGTGTGGCTTGTGACCTGGAGAGTGGCGTCCTAGGCAACGGCTCGGGCGTCCAGTTTCGTAGTATCCACGGGATCGTCGAGGTCGGAGTCACCACGTTGGAAGGCGTACAGGGGTTGCTCTCATGACCTATACAGAGGCCGTCGAATTGCTGGAGAAGCACGGTGTTCACGTCGCCTTGGGCGGCAACGGGTTGCTGCTGGTGAAGCAGTGTGCCCAGCTGATCAAGGACCTGGAGGGTAGCCCTGAGCTTCCTCTGGTCGGCAGGGTGAATGTCAACGACATTTACAACGGCGACATCCTCATCTTCCGGGACAGTACTCACACGCTTGCGGATCCCGACCTGCTCTACCAGCTGCGGAAGAAGCTCCTGGAACTGTGCCCTCAGCTGGACGCCCGCTCTATCATGTTCCTCGCCCTTCCTGGGACCGAGGAGGAGACCAACGTCGAACTCGCCAGGTTCCCGCAGCGCCTCGAACTCACCAAGCGGATCCTGAATAGCTTCCCTGAGAACGAGCGCAAGGCTTTCATCAGGCAGCTGGTCGGGGAGTACCCGGTGGGGACGTTCGACCCGAAGGGGCCGTAATCTTCCAGGAGTGGACGGCACTCCTCTCCAGGCTGACGAGACGGGAATTTGTTACATGTGTGCGAAGGGAACCCATTGGTTTCTCTCGTACTCAGGTGGGTGGTTCCTCTGGATGTGCCCGGAATGCACCAAGTATCTCGAATTCTTGTCGAAGCAGCAAACTTAGCTGGTGTGAGGTAAAGCTATGTGGCCATGGGCTAAGAACGACGCAAAGATCGACCTGCTTCAGAAGGCCTTCGACGACCACACCCAGACAGAGAACGTGTTCTACGAACGCCTGGAGAAGAAGCTCGACCGCATGGACAGCCGCCTGGACAGCATCGACGTAACCCTGGGGAAGCAGCAGACAGTCCTCGACGACCACATCAAGCGCACAGAGATCCTGGAAAGCAAGGTAGAGCAGGACGCTTCCCACGCCAAACAACTGTCCTTCACCCTCAAGCTCCTCAAGTGGGCCACCATTGCTGCCGTGTTGACTGCCTCAGGTCTGGGTGTTCGCGAACTCGTTCTGAAGCTCCTGGGAGGGTAACATGGCCACGGTGCCGCCTCTAGTCGCGCGCAGATCGCGATCGGGTCCTCGCCCCGCGCGGCGTCTTAAATTAACCGGTCTTAAATTCGGCCGATTGACCGTACTTGAAGAGGCGCCCGCTCAGGGAAAATTCATGATGTGGCTATGCCGATGTGATTGTGGTAAAACAGTCGTTGTTCGGGCCAACAACCTTCGAACCAATAACACGCGGGGGTGTGGGTGTGAGCGGCCGGCCCCCAACAAACTCCCTCCGGGCCAATCTGCGGCCAACTCACTTTTTTCGAGTAGGTACAAATGTGGTGCCCGTAACAGAAAAATTGGGTGGGGCCTGACCAAAGAGCAGTTCATGGGGATGGTGACCCAGAACTGCCACTACTGTGGACTCCCGCCATCAGCGCGAATCGTGAACGGCTCCAGTGTTTTTGTTTTTACCGGGATCGATCGGGTTGATTCTTCAAAGGGATACATTGACGGGAATTGCGTGCCCTGCTGCAAGGCCTGCAATTTTGCAAAGAATGAGATGAGTGTGGAGGCGTTTCGGTCCTTTATTCACCGCGTATTCTCTCACATGTTTGGAGCGCCCCAGTGCTAGATATTTCCGATGGAGGATTCGCAAGTCGCAAGCTGTGGTTCGGAATCGGTACAAGCATCGCCATTTGCACGATGGCAATTTTAGGGGCCTGGGTCTTGCCAGCCCTTATCCCCCAAATGCCTACAGTGATTGGCGGTCTTCTTGCCGTGCTGGGACTGTTTATTGGGGGGAATCTAGGACAAAGTGCTATAACAGGTAAGTTCTTGGTGAACCGCCACGAGCTAGCCAATGGTGAAGTTGAGTCCACCGAAGAGGCTGACGTAGAGAAGAAGTAATCAGACGTAGCGGCGGAAGATGACCTTGTACACCTCGGTCTTGTTGTCGTAGTTGTAGCCGTTGAAATGATCCACCGCGTCGGCCTTCCACCCATCCACCTCAAAAAGCCCGGCCTCGATGTTCTTTCGAAGACCCGTGGCAAAATCCTTGTCGTTCAGAGACCTGAGGTCCTTCGGACACCGGACCCAGCACGTCTTGACCTCATGCGTCTTGCCAATATCCGGGTCGATATTGAGCTTGGCGTCCATCTTGACAAACGACCTGTTCGTCAGGAGATCCGCAAAGGCCTGAAGGCCCATCTCCATTTCCAGGACGGTCAGGTTGCTCGCCTCGTCTTCCAAGGTAAAACAAATGGTGTCGTCGTTGTAGTACCGTGAAAGAGTGGCGGAAACCTTCAGGGTCTTAAGGGGGGGGGTTGAGGTTCTTGAGCATACCCACCGTATATATCAAATCCCGGCAGGTGTCAAGCGCTATCTCTGGAACAGCTGCTGGAACAGGTTGTTCTGAGGGGCAGCGGGGGTCTCTTCAAGCTTGGGCAGCTCGCGGGGCTCGATCAAGCCGTCCACCGCCTCGACCTCCACAGCTTCCTTCCAGTTCAGAACCCATTCGCCTTCGGCCAGCTTCTTCTCCAGGTCGTCTGGCAGGATATTCATCCGGTCGCACAGCGCGATCAGCTGACGAGTGAAGGCCTTGAGGTACTTCGCCTGGTTGGCCAGTTCGTGCTGATTGCCCTGAGCGCCCGCAGCAGGCTCATGGAGCATCAGGACGGTACGCTTGGTCATCACGCGGGTGGGGCAGCCCTGGAGGAGGAAGAAGCCCATCGACATCGCCTTGTTGTCCGCCACGCAGACCACGGGGGAGCGGATCGACTCGATGGCCTGGATCAAGTCCATACCCGAGTTCAGCGCGCCGCCGTAGCTGTCGATACGAATCCAGATCTGACGCTTGCCGTCGTCCAGGCGCTTGAGGTGAGCGATCGTCTGGGCCACGTCCGCCTCTTCGAAGCTCTCGACCTCGATCATCACAGCGCCCGCCTCGGGAATGTAGGTCTTATACCCACTGTCGGCGCTGGCAACGAACGACGGCTCCATGATGGCCACAGGTTGCGTGGGCGCACACGAAGAAAGAGCGATCAGCAGAGCTACTAGGACGTATTTGAACATTGTCAACCTCACCGAACAACCACCTTGATGAGATTGCGACTCAACCTTACGAGTATGGGTCTCTCACCTTGGATCATTGAACAGGAGAAGAAGCGGCAGGAGAAGCGGCAGGAGAAGCGGCAGGAGCCGCCTCAGCCTCAGTTGCCGCTTCCGGACCCCTTGCCTCCTCCGCAGCCGGAGAAACCGCAGGAATCTCCTGGGGTTGTGGAGGTACTTCGACTGCCATCTCACTGGGACCAGCGTTCAGGTACTTGACCGCCTTGCAGGCTTCTGAGCAGCAGGGGACGCCCGGCATGTCGGTGTAGCAGAACCTCCAACCAGTAGGTGTTCCACACACATCGCAGGGATAGACGCGGCCGGACCAGATGATGTCGGGTTCCGGGTTGTACTCAGGAGCCTCAGTGGGCTCGAATGAGAAGGCCTGGCGGCCATACTTTTGATTGAAGTTCATTTTGACCCATGCGCCAAGAGGTAAGCTGCTGCGGCCTTCAGTCGGTCGGGATCTTCTCCGGCCATACCAATCATAATATTGCAGTCAGCACAGAGCAGGCCACGGAACTTGTTAGTTTTGTGGTCATGATCTATTGCGAGTCTTCGAAGAGTCTGACCCCGCTTTTTAGTCTCGGGTCGTCCGCAGATTTGGCAGAGCCCATTGCTTTTTGCCATGACGGCAAGATATTTCTCCTCAGTAAAGACCCCTGCCCGGATCCATCTCCGAAGATGTTCAGTTTCTCGGTGCTTCTTCTTTCGTTCTGGAGTTTGGATGTAAGCAGTCCGATTGGCGGCGAGAGTTTCAGGAGAAAGTTTAACTCGTGGGTGTGGTGGAGGGGTTTCGCAAACCTTACACGATCCCCGCCTACCGTCTTTGACGGTGCGAGTTCGATAGAACGCTGAGAGCGGTTTTGTGGCTCCGCAAGAGTTACACCTTTTGACCGGTTCGACCTCCGGCTCCATTTCAGAATGGGGGCCGGGACATTTACAATCGGCATAATGATCGTTACAGTCTGGGCACCACGGTTCTCCGCAGCCATCGGGGCAGGGCTGGCATTCTGCCGCAAACTTGATTTGTCGTACCGTGGACATCCTTACCTCAGTCCTTCTTGTTCGTCAAGCACCGCCACTTCTCGACCTTGGCGTTCTCCTCGGGCGTTTCAAAGAGCACGCTCTTGGCCTGGAACTCTTCAAAGTCCCGCTGAGAAGCCGTCTCGTGGTCGAGATCTGATCCCATCAGGGCCTGGATGATGTATCGCCAATCCGGCCTAAGATCCAGATCCAGGATTTCGGGAAGCGCGATGTAGATGTGCCAGTGCTTGCTCTTGGAGCGAGTGGTGAAGTACTCCACATCCACGAATCGCCTCAGCAGGCTGATGCGACGAAGTGCTGTCGTGTGGGCTTTCTTGGAATCCAGGTCAAGCATGAGAAGACCGGGGTGCTCCCACTGGATGCAGAGACCCAGTTCCTTCGCCTTTCGCTCGGGAGGAGACTCGTTGTAGGGAACCGGCCTCATTCCTCCTCCAAACGGATTTCGATGGACGTGATGACACCACGCTCGTTGTAGTTGGCGAAGACCTCGGCGGTCTGCACCTGAGCGTCGAAGGCGGCGGCCCGATCGTCGCAGATGACGGCTCCGGATTCGTCGGTCAGCGTGGCGGCCTTCGCCTGGCTGGCGAGATCGGTAGGCTTGAGGGCTGTGCGGCCGTTCAGCCCGTTCAGCTGCTCGGGGTCCAGCACGACCAGCTTGCCACTGTGAACATCGATGGTACCCAGGTGCTCTCTGCGGAACGACATTTCTTCTCCTTGGTTAGAACGACAGCCTTTGAAGGCGATTGGACATCTCGCCCAGTTCTTTCTTTCCTGCTTCCGTGATCTCCACCGACCGAAGGCCGTAGTCGTAGCGGACAAGCCGAAGAAGGACGAGTCGGTCAATCTCGGCCATGTAGTGCTCAACCGGGCGGGAGCGACGAAGGGTTCCTTCCTGAATGTACTCCCAGGCACCATGGGCCGCTTGTCGCCGTGTCGTGGGGCCAGTGGCGCTGAGGACCTTCAGGATGGCGTAGTCGGTGAGTTCCATCAGATCCCCAGTGCCCGTGCGACCTCTTCCCACTCCCGCCGACCCAGGCCAACCGCCTCGACCATGGCTTCGCAGCCTTCGCGGAAATGGTCGATGCGGTTCAGAAGGTCCTTGTACTCGTCCGAGGTGTAGTCGCCGTAGTGGTGCTCCGTGATCTTGTCCTTGTACTTCGCGGTCAGGAACTCGACGATCTCGCCCTGCTTGGTGTCGATCAGGTTCATCACAGCCCCCGAGAGACGGTGGTGTCGCTGCGCAGCGTCAGCTGGTACTCGTAGAGCCCAGGGATGCGCGGGTCCGCCTTCCGGCGAGTGACGGTGTGACCACCGAACTCCTGCTTCCGCAGATCGCGGAGGCGGGCGCTGACGCTGGCCTCGGGGTCGCTGGTGGCCTGGGAAATGTCGGCCAGCGTGCGCCACCGACCGTCGCTCATCAGCTGCTGGACACGGGCCAGTTGCTGCCTCAGGCGAGAGGTGGTGCGAGGGGTCTCGATCAACGCTGCGATGGGTACGATTTCCATGGGTCTCCTAGAGGCGGATGTGTGACTGGTCCTTGTAGACCGACGACGGGTTTTCGACGCGACCGAACTGCCGGAAGTGCTCCTTGAAGATCTCGGGGTGCTGACCCCAGTACACCAGGCTGATGGGCTTGGGGATGCCCGTCTTCATCCCTCCAAACTTCACACGGCGGGCAAGCTGACACCTGCCCTGGGCCGTGAGGAGGACGCCGTTCTTCCACGGCTTGGTCTCGGGCGTGTCCGGTAGGCAGCCGATGATCTCGGGGATGTTCTTGTACTCCAGCTGCGGCCAGGCAGCCTCCTCGATCGCCTTGTTGATCCAGTCGTTGATGCCCAGCTTGGTGATCTTGTTGTAGCCGAAGGGCGGGTTGAAGTACACCCGGAGGCCCGTCCAGCTGCGTTCGAGGCCGTCACCGAACTGCCAGCAAGGCACCACGCCCTGGTGGTTGCTCGCCCGATCGTGAAGCCAGTTCCCCTGAGCGAGAAGGATGCTGTTCCGGTGGATCTCGACCTGCTTGGTCTCGGAGTTCCAGACCTTCTCCTCTTCCAGCATCAGGTTGAGGGCAGCGTCCACCGTGGACTGAGGGTTGGAGCAGGGGTCGAGGTCGATGCCCAGATCGGTCGCGTCGGCGCGCTGGATGTCACGGAAGAAGTCCCGGACGGCCCCGAGAATCCAGTCGGGGGTGGTGTAGTCCTTCTTCCCTGTGCTGTGGATCGCGCCAGCCATGGTCACCTCTTCTCAGAGTATATCAATTCTCGGGCTCTCATCTTGCCCATGTGCGCCAGCTGATCGCACCGGAAGTTCATGAGGCGGTCCCAGGAGGCCGTGTCGCCTGCTCGTGCCGCCGCCACCACTTCCTCCTGGTTGGACTTCTTGATGGAGTGCCCCTTGACCCACCGGGTGGTGCCCCGAACCTGGGCCAGGGCGTGTTCGAGTTGGGTGGAGATCTCCTTGTTCTTGGTGGGAGAGAACTTGCCGGACGCCAGGCCCAGACACACCTGGCTGTCGGACACCAGGACCACCCGCTCAAGAGGCTCCCGGAACCGCTCGGCGGCCACCAGGCCCTTGTACGCGGCCGTGACCTCCATGATGTTGTTCGTCGTCTCCTCTTCCCAGCCCCAGTCGCACAACAGGATGTTCCTGGTCAGCTTGAAGGGGTTGTGTCGGACGATGATGAAAGCCCATCCGCCTGGGCCAACCCAGGTCAGGCCTCCGTCCACTTCTTTGGGCGTGCAGTACTTCTTGCCAGAGCTACTGCCGTCCGCGTGGATTTCTAGCACAGGAGCCCGGCGCTGAACGCGACGACCGCGAGGTAGAGACACACAAGCCCCAGGCTGAGCCGGGGGAAGCGAGTGAACGCGCCTCGATGGTAGCAGAGGTAGATGACGGCGTTCACCACGACCAGCTTGAAGAACAGGAAGGGACCGGGCCCCAGAGCCAGGATGGGCTCCAGGAAGGGGTTGATCTCCCCGCTGCCCAGCAGCAGGGTCAGGAAGGCGTCGAGGGTGTTGAGGACGGCGAGGGTCACGGCGAAGAAGAACGAGTCGAAGTAGCGCATCAGTTTGCTCCGTTGGCGGGTGGTTGGGTCGGCTTGGGGGTGCGGTTCACGTTCTCCTCGGCCAGTTCGAACGCGGCCAGGATCGCAGGCTGGTTGACTTGGATGACACCGTGCAGATTCCGCTCGTTCTCTGTTGGCTCGGCCCGGAGCGTGTAGGTCTCCCTGGCCACCGTCTGGAGCGCTCGGAACGGGCCCTCGGAGAGGTTGACGACCGTTGTGCCGTTGGGGTTCTTAACCAGGGCCGAGAAGAGGGGGAAGTCCAGGGCCATGTTCGTGTCCAGGATGTCGATCAGGCTGCGGCGAGCAGTCGTGGTCGCCTCCTTGGCGAAGACATCCTTCTCCTCCTTGGACTGAGGAGAGGTCATGTAGAAGTCGGCCGCCTTGAAGAGGGCCTCGATCTTGTTCTGGAGGCCAATGTTGGTCGTGATGCGCAACATCAGGCGCAGCGCGATGACTTCTTGCCCTGTCAGCAATACTGGGTAGTCCATCAGTTCCACACCTCTGCTGAGATCATATCAGATCTTCCGGGGAGGACGCAGGGTTTTCCGTTGACGTAGATCGTGTCCCAGGAATCGCGCTCAGATTCCACCCGCTTCAGGACCTCGTTGAGGTGGGTGCCCAGGGGGCACGTACCGCAGTCCCACTTCTGGCCCGTGATCTCGTTGGTGTAGGTGACCGAAGTCCTTACACTGTAGGCAATGTCCTACCTAGCCATGGAGGTTCTCGTAGAGGAGGTACAGGAGCGGGAAGCCGGTGTCGCGAACTTTCTGGAACTGGGCCTGGATGAGGGGCGCGATCTTCTTCTGCGCCCGCTCAGCTGCCTTGTCGAACTCCTTGTGGATGATGTCCTGCATCTTCTGGAGCTTGGGGTTCTTGAGCATGGTGAAGGTTTCTCATGGTTCAGCCGCGAAGTCAAGCGGGGTCACGCGAACGATTCGCTTGTCTCGCAATTCCGCATACTTGACGCAGTTGGCTGTACCCCCAGGCGACCCGTCCCAGACAGCTAGGAGCAGATCGCACCGGTCAACCATCCAGGCGTTCCGGATCTGCATCATGCTGGGATGGTAGCGGGTTCCTTTGCAGACGATTTCGACCTCGTGGACACTTTCCAGGAGCAGTCGCCAGTACTTCCGCTCGTCTTGGGGCCAGAGATTCGCCTGGCCCAAGGAGGGGACGGCGGCCAGGACAGGGATGCCCATTGTGAGGGCCTCTTCTACCGCCCACTGATCCACGCCCATGGCCATGCCTGAAATCACCTTCGTTGGCTTGAACTCCTCGAACTGTCGATGTAGCCAACGTCTCACCTTCAGTCGGGTCGGGTTGTCGGGATCGAATCCGCCCAACTTGTTCGGTCGGTGGCCGGTGATGGCAACGATCATATCCACACCCCAGGCATCAAGAGGATTGGATCGTGGTTGAGAGCGAATTCCGTCATCATTGAACAGACGGGGCACGTCGGAAGGGAGATGGGAGTGGCAGGGGTCATGTCCCACTTGAGGGATTTGGCCTCAGCTGGTCCGATCGCGCACCAGAGATGGGGGTCAGGCCTGGGCGGACGCGGCCACCACTCCAAAAGGAAACTTCCGGGATGACCGATCAGCATCATTTCCGGTTCACAAGCCGGAAGTCCGTTGGGCATCTTCTCGGCAATGGCCGGGTCATACGAGACCACTCCGATCGGATCGTTGGCCTTTAACGCCTCGGCTATATGGTACTGGCCTGGCGCGAAACGTACTTCACCATTCTGAATCGGGAGGAACAGCTTCTTGCACGGGGTCCAGAGGATGGCCAGTGCGCGGTAGCTGATGTGTGTCAGCATGGTTGAATGGGGGACGATGGATTCGAACCATCACAGGCCCTTGGGCCTACCCGGTTTACACGACGGCGTTGGGGCCCACTACCGTCGCTTAGCCAGGCGCGTCTTCCAATTCCGCCAATCCCCCGGACTGCTTACGCCTGCGCTTGGGTCGTCGGCTGGGTCTGGGTCGTCGGCTGGGTCTGGGTCGGCGTCTGAGCGAAGAAGGCGCTGGTGCTGTTCGCGGCCGTCTTGGTCATAGCGGTGGTCACGGGCTTCGCCGTGCGAGTGTACGGCTTCCGCAGGTTGGCGTTATCGAGGGCCTCACCGAGGGCGAGCAGCGGCTTGATGACGGCGCGGCGGACGTTCTTGGTGTTGTAGTAACCAGCCAAGTTGATCTTGTTCTCGGCCATTCGCAGAGCATCGGTGGGGATCTTGTTCTTCAGCACCTTGAACAGGGCGATTCCGGTAGTGGTGGTGTGCTTGAACCTGAAGCCTGCGCGTGCGAGGACGAGGCCGACCGCGTTGACCGGATTCCCCTTGTCATCGAAGGCGATATTGTAGTTGAGAGTGCCGCCCTTGGGAGCAGCCAGCTTGCCCTCCTTGAGGAGGCGGGCGGTCTTGCGGCACTGACGGGCGATCTTCTTCTGGATGGTACGAAGGAACATTGTGTTTTCTCCTTGAAAGGTGAGGTGGATTTGCATCCACCTCTACCTTATATCAGATCTTTGTGCAACAGACCTCGAACAATGAGGCTGATAACTGATTGGCTCATCTTGAATTTCTTGGCCACCTCCATCTGTGTCAGGCCCGACTCGTAGGCTTCGCGGATCTGAAGAACCCGTTGCTTGTCCGACCACTTCCACTTACGATGTGAAGAGATGATAGGGCCTCCGGCGTGAGGGAGACGCAGCCCCCGAACAGTGGAACTAACGGTGCTGCGACTTATTCTAAATTTCTGGGCGATTTCAACCTGGGTAAGACCTAAACTGTACGCTTGACGGATTTCGACGGCTCGTTGTAGGTCGTTCATTCGAACCTCGTTGGGAGGCCCGTTGATTGTCGCAGGGCGATCGGGTGTATTGAGTCTTTGTTTGAGAGCACTGAGTCTCTGTTCGAGGGCACTGAGTCTCTGCCTGAGCGCGGCATTCTCGCATCGCAGCCGCTCAAGTTCCGGTCGAGCGGATAGTGTCAAGCGTCGCGCGTGGTGACGTAGCGTCCTTGCCGGAACCGGGGACTGTACGCGGAATACGTACTCAGCGGAGGTGAGCCCAGACGCCTGCCATGCTTTGACAAGGGCGTCGATCTGTTCGGCCGACCAGCGAATGCCTCGGGACATTTCAGACCTTGCTGAGGAGGAAACCAGCGGTCGCCTCAGCGTCGAAGGCCTGGTCGGCGTCCTTCGCGTAGCGGGTGAAGAGGCTGAGGGCCACGACCACGAAGGCCAGGGTGTTCGCCGGAACCGCCTCGGGAACCATCGCCGCAGTGAGCGCCACGGCCGCCGCCGCGTCGTCCTTGAGGCCCATCGAATCCACCGCTGCCTGGAGCATCTCACCCACGTTGACCTCCTTGCCGCAGGCGCGGTCGAAGAGGTTGGCGACGTTGTGCATATCGGTCAGGGCGCGCTCGACCGCACCGGTCATCGCGATCTCGCACTTGCTGTCGAGGTGCCGCGCCTTGTTCCGCTCGCCCGAGAAGGGCAGGGTGACCGGGGTGCCGGTGAAGGTTAGGTACGCGCCCGCCGCCGCGCCGAAGGAGCACGCCTTGGTCTCCGAATTCTGGAAGTAGGCGCGGAGCTTGATGCCCAGGCCGGGGCGGATCTGGATAGTCTCGCCGCAGACCAGTTCGGCGCGGGTGTGGTCCCAGCCACGGACGTAGCGGGCGCGGGCGTCCTGGGCGAGGCCCTGGAACTGGCGGATGGCCGCGATCAGCGCGGTGTCGTCGCCGCTGGAGAGGCTGTGGCGGTCACTGACGAAGGCGCGGACGACCGGGCGGCCGGTGGCGAGGTCGCGGGCGATCCGGAGGGTGACTTCGCGGTTCGGGTTGCCCTGAACGATGTCCTGGAAGAGGGGCGGACGGCTGTTCTTGGGCTTGGCGGTGCGGCAGAGGACGCCCGCCGTGTTCCGCTCGCCCTCACCGACGAGGGCGCACAGGTGGCGCATCGCGGTCAGGGTGTAGGCGACTGCCTGCTTGCCACCCTGGCGCTGGAGGGCCGCATCGCCCGAGTCACGGAGGAAGAGGGTCTGGGTCTCCACGTCCTCCACGTCGCGCAGCTGCTGGAGCTTGATCTGCTCCGACCAGGTGTCGAGGGTCTCGTCCAGGCTGACCCACTCCTTGATGTCACGGGCGTCGAGGTAGACGACCGGGTTGGCGACGACCGAATCCTCGAACACGGTCTCGGAAGTCACGGTGGGGATGACGGCGGGAGCGGCGACGGTGGCGGTGTTGTTCATGGGAAGCGTTATCTCACGGGTCGGGTTTTGTGTCAAGTGGGAGGTCTACGAATTTTCGTCGATGGCCACAATCATGTGAGAATCATGGGTTGCGATGCTGCCGGACGCCCAGCGAACCTGGACCTTGCCGCGTGGCTTGCTTCCCTGCTTCCGCGCGCCGGAGTTGGCGTTGGGGAATACCTTGATGATGGTCCCGGTCATCGACCCCAGTTCACGGGGTGCGTCGGTAGGGCTGGGGCTTGACTTCGCGTGTCGCACCGCGTCGCCCACCCTCAGCTGTCGGCCGGTCCTTTGCATCACCCCACCTTCAGGTCGATGTCGGAGCCACCGCACTTCGGGCAGCCCTTGTCGTTCGACATCGCCTTCTCAGCCTGCTTGGCGGTCAGGGTCTTGCCGCACTCCTGGCACTCCCACTCCTTCCGGGGCTTGGCCAGGCTCTTCCGCGTCAGGGGCTGTGGCTGGAGCATGTCGGCGCAGTTCTTGCAGTACCGCTTCTTGTCCGCGCCGATCAGGTAGCGGTCGGTCACCTGAATGGTGGTGGAACAGGCATCGCACTTCCGGGTGGCCCTGGCGATTGCGTTGAGCATGACCCCTTATTTCATGCTCTGGCCCCAGTGTCAAGCCCGCTCGCCGTCTTCTTGTAAATACGGTGCTTTAGCTTGCAGTCCTGGCAACGGAGGGTGAGGCCCAGGCGGGGGCGGGGGCGGCAGTACGCACACATGCCGGTCAGATACGCCTGGTTCTTGGCCTTTTCCCACTGCCCGTGCCCATGGATCTTCATCCAAGCACGACACCTGGCTCGATTCTCCTCGGTGTGGAGGCGGCAACGCAGGTAGCCCTTGAAGGACTTGCGACGGCACCGGATGCAGAGCCCTTCCTTTCGACGTTTGTTCGCCCATGTCTGGAAATAAACACGAGCTTTGGCGAGGTGGAATTGGCAGAGGCTCTTTTCGGGGACCTTGTGGGCCTTGCAGTGAGGGCATTTGAACTGCCGCATGAACTGCTTGATGAAGATCGGTGGCATGTAGTGCTTATATCAAATCCAGCAGTAATCTTCAGCTTGCCTGAGGAGCCCGTGGTAGGTCCCGGGCACCCTCTGCAATTCCAAAAGGAGCTACCATGCCTATTAATCTGCCCGAAAAGTCCTTTACTATCAAAGTGAAGGGTGAAGTGTCCGAAGAAGAGTACGCTGGTGTGTTCAAGTGTCGTCCAGCCCTGAGTCATTCTCTTCAGCTAGACAAGGATCGCATCCGGCGTGAGTACCTTGGCGAGCGGCCAGCTGAGGCCAGTCCCAGGGCCCAGAACGCAGCGGAGATTTTCAGTACCCTGGCGGTTCACATCATCAGCGCTCCGGCCTGGTGGATGGAGTCGCGTGGCGGCATCGACCTCCTGGACGATCAGGTGGTGGCCAACGTCTATGGTGAGGTCACCAAGAAGATCGCGGAATTCCACAAGGAATTGAAGGACCGCGCCGAAGCCGCTAAGAAAGATCTCGCTAAGCCAGAGGCTTCCAAGGAGTAGTAGTGGTCGCCATCAACTACTTTCTGGCGCTACGTACCATAGCGCTGCGCGAGGTGTTGAATGGGGGTCCTGATTATTGGCTACGCCAGGTTTTTCGGTGGTATAGCAGGGAGTTTTCTGTCCCCCTGCCTTCAGTGAGCGATCTGCCTATGGATCATGTGCTCCAGGCCTACTACGAGTGCCATTACGAAAAAATGGAGGAAGACGACCGCGAGGCCGAACGTCATTTCTTGATAGAGACAGACGAAGATCGACGCAAGAGACTGGCCGACGAGGAGCGTCGGGTGGTTGAGGATCTGGAATACGAACGCGCCGCTGCCGCCGAGGCCGTCAAGGCGAAGATGGAAAAGACTAGCGAGGAAGCCAAAACAATCGCTAAGTTGGCGGAAGGAGATAAGAAACCGTTCGGTGAGGTGTTCAGGCCTGGGACAAAGCTGCCTCCTAATATCTCACTTTCATTTGCGCCTGAGGCCGATTTTGAGGCCGCACTGGAAGTTAGTAGTACCGGGGGCTTAGACACCAACAATCTTCCTCTTAAGTCCAAGCCTCTCCAGCCACCCGTCTTGAAGTAGGGAAAACATGGACACCACGACAACTAGCCTCGTCAGAGCTTGCAAGATCCGAGGGCCGCTTTGTGTCAAGTGTAATGTCATGATCGGGATGGCGAAAGACGGTCCCGAACTCCTTAAGCGCGGGATTCAATATCTGAAGGAGAACGGGTAAAAACATGAGTGAAAACAAGGAGATACGGTTCAAATTTGTTGTGGATGAACAGGCGGCACAGCGCGCGAAGGCTGTGATCACCGACCTGATTCAGTCCGCCACCCAACTCGCTCGCGTCTTCCAGGGAAGTGGCATGGGCGGCGGCTTCGGTCTGCCCGGCGCTCGGGGCGCTGGAGGGCTGCAACCCAGTCCATGGCTGTCGGGCAGTGTAGGTGGAGCGGCGTCAGGGCAGCAGCTGATCAGCCAGGCGGCCAGTCGTCCAGGCGGCCAGCAGGCCGGTGGCATTACGTCTATCTTCTTGCAGGGCGCAGACAGCCTTAAGAATTTCGCCAACATGTCCACGGGCGCGATGCGGATGCTGTCCGACAACGTTCGTCGGGCCGTGGATGAACAGAAGCGGTCCCTCGCTTCTCTGGACGATGAACTGGAGAAGGTGGCCAAGCGGTACAACCAGCTGAAGGACCTCCAGGGTGCCGGTGGTCCTCCTATGCTTCCTGCGGAGAGCCAGCATCTCGCGTCTGAAGGTGTTCGACTGGCCGGTGAACGGGACAAGGCTCGGGCAGGGCTCCAGACGCTCCAGGGGCAACAGGAAGCTTTGAACAAGGCGATGAACCCTGGTGCGGAAGGCGGGGGCGGGGCGAAGATCCCGTGGAAGGCGATTGGTGGTGCAGCACTGTTCGGTATTGATGCCCTCACCTCCGACTACCTCAAGCGCCCGTTCGACTACACCAACCTGGAGGCTCGTCAGGCGCAGACATTCAAGGTGGCGGGGGTGAGTACCCGACGCGGCGATCTGCGCTACATGATGGCGCTACAAGATATTCTCCATGACACCAACAAAGCCGCTGAGTTTGGACAGATTGGGAACACCACATCTACTGTCGCGGCGGCTACTCAGGTTACCCTGGCCCCACTCAAGAGTCTGCTTAGTCTTCAGCTTGGCGAAGGGCTAGAAAAGGTGAATCCACTTGCGTTGGAACGGGCCTACAAAGCAATTCCAACCGAGCAAAAGGGAAATCTGCTCGAACTCATTAAGACTCAGATGCAGACCGATCCTGAGCGCTACGAATGGATGTGGAACAAATTCCAGAGTGAGTCGCCCACTCGTATGCGTCAGATGGCTCGCGTCGGGTATGACAAGGGATACGGTTCTCTAAGAGAAGAGGCGGCGGGGGCATACGGTTTCGGTGAGGGGGAGATTGGTGGGGCTTTTGAAGCTATCCGTGGGGGCGGGCGATCGGGTAGCGGCAAGGCACACTGGATGGCTATGCGTGTTATGGCTCAGGGCGGCAACGTCAATGTGGCGGGCGATCTGATCATCGCGGCTGGCGGCGCTGCGGGACTTGTTCCTCAAGCCCAGGCCGGGTTGGATATCGTGGCGGGCGAGAACATCATGAAGGGGGTAACGACCGCCCTTGAAGGCAGTACGTTTGGTCTGAATGCGGCCGGTGGATTCCAGCTTGCTTCTGCGATGAAGTTCGGTCTCTCTTCAGATCCGCAACAGCAAGCCTATGAAACCCGGCAGCGTGCGGCTGCAATGCCGGGGTTCGGAGGTTTCTTGGGTGGTGTAGACCCAATGGGCAAGGCACTGGGAATCCTGACCGCTGCCCAGATCGTCGGTCCGGGCGGTGACCTGTATCAGATGCAAGCTATCACAGAACTCATGAACGATCCAGCTGCCATGGCGGGGCTGTTGGCCGGGAAAACCACACCGCAAACCGAGGTGGCGGGCTTTACCCCTGAAATGGCACGAAAGGCGTTCACCAGATTGGGCAGTGATTTTGTGGCAAGGAATATCCATCAGCCAGGCGCAAGGTTGATGCCGTCTAGCGTCGCAATGGAGCGCTTGACCAGCGTTTATGGTGGAAATCTTCAATCGATGTTTGAGACCGAAGGGGTCACCCAGGCCCATCAGCGAAAGCTGGTTACTGAACTTGGTCTGGCGACACACCTGATGGGCCTGGCCCCAACCGCTCAGGCTGGGGAGGCTTACATCGCCAACGCTGTTGGGATGGCGACAGGACCCTATGGCCCAGATAAGCGCCCAGGACCAGGGATTGTGGGATACGGTTCAACCGAATCAGAGGCTACTCGCGCCCGGATGAAGGAGGAAGAGAAAACCTACAATGAAACGAGGGGTGACTGGCATGATGCCATCAAGGCCATGTCAACGGACCTGCGTGGGCTCGGCAAGGTGATGGCGAGTGTAGGAGAGTTGAGCGTGGGAGCAAAGGAAGCTACAATCAGCCTTCTTTCTCTGGCTGAAGCCGCCGATGAGCTTCGGAAGAGTCAGGGGCTGAAGCCTATCCATCCTGAGGGTGAGCTTCGAAAGCTGATGGCAAAGAACCACAATGAAATCGAGAAGCGGGTGGCAAAGGGCGATGAGGTAGCGAAGGTAGCAGAGGGTTCCAAAAAGGACATTGAACCAAAGGCTAAGTGGTAACATATGTTCATCTACGACCTGATGCAAGACCTGCACGATCCGGCTTCTCCAGAGAACCACCTGGACATGGTGGCTGCCTGGGCGCTGTGTGTCGTCCGGTTCAAGAAGCGCAACACCTTCGATCGTACAAAACTTGCGTCAGGTGATCAGGACGGTAGCGTCGTGGCGGCTGAGTTGCAGCCGCTCGTCATTGTGGAAGACTGCATCAGCATGATGACGAGCAAGACCAAGGAGTCGATGAGCGGCTCGCTGGTCGCGACTTTGAAGGCGGATGTCAACTATGCAGCGGAGATTGCGCCCGGTGACTGGATCCTGGGCTGGATGACCCGCACCCCTGAGAAGATTGACCAAATTGTTGGGCGCGTTGGTCGCGGCGAACCAGTCAATGGTTTCCACGATTGTTTGAAATTCTTGGGCCGGGTGAGTAGCATCCGCAAGCAGATGAATACTAGTGCGGATGGGCATAAGACGGTTACCTACGCTCTTCAGGCGATCAGTTTCCAGGAATTTTCCAGTCAAGTATACTGGGATCCGGCATTGCAAGTATCAGAGTCTGCCATTTTCACTTATCAGGGGCGGCTTGGTATCCTGGTAGAGAACATAGTGGCAGAAGGAGGGATTGATATCAACAAAATCATCCCGGAACTGATCGAGACCCTGTATGGCCGTGGCATCCCGCCGCAGGGAAGCAATCCGGCTGGGTTCAGAGAGACCCAGATCGTTACAGGACACACCTCTGGTACCGGAGAAGCGCCTTTTTCCTTTGTTGTACCCGAAACAGTAGGAAAGCTTTTGGGAATTAAATCCCGAAGTAAAACGAGTGGCGTACTCGCTTACGCCGATCTACTTCAGCGCCTGATTGGTCGTCAAAAGTACGACAGTGAAGGCACTGCCGATCAGGCTCCGCAGACACTTCTAGCCAGTAAACTTCAGCCGCGACTCCAACCCATGGAAGGTTTATTTGTGGTAGCTGTTCCGCAGTTTTCAGGCAGAACCATCTGGTCCGTCCTAAACGACTACCTTAACCCCCCATTGAATGAGATATACACCACTCTTCGTGTGGATGGGGCAGGATCTATTCTTCCGACCGTTGTCGTACGACAGCTGCCCTTCAGCACCACTCTCTACAAGACATTCAAGACTATTCAGGGGACGTTTGTGTTGAGCGAAGAGGAACAAACCTTTTTTACAGAGCTTCCCCGCTGGCGCTTGCCGCCACCAGCCCTTTTGAGCTACGACATCGGTCGAAGTGACTCTTTGAGATTCAACTTTATCCATCTGACTGCCCAAACGACTGCTCAGACACTTCCCAATTCGATTGGCTGGCAATTGGCCAATACCCCTCCAATTCGAGATGTCCAAGATATTCAGCGGAATGGGATGCGGGCCGATATGCTGACCGCAATGACTAATCTTAAGGACAGTCGATTGGGTGTGCAAAAATGGATGATCCTTCGCGCGGACATTTCGATGAGTCAACAGCTGATGCTTAATGGAACGGTTAATAGCTATCTTATCGAAGAACCTATTTGTGAAGGGGACAATTTCGAGATGGACGAAACTCTTTTTCACATAGAGAATATCGTCCATACCGGATCAGTTACTAGTGATGGTCATCGCCGGGCGATGACCACCCTTCAGTTGAGCTATGGTGTACGTACCGCTCCTCTCTTCCAGGAATCCGTCGAAAAACCAGTGGATGGCGGTTTGGTCATTTTTTCTGAAACTCAACCAACCGATCTCACCGCTTCGGATCCCGGCTTTTCAAGTGACAAGAAAAAGTAGCCATGCAACTCGCTGACGGTACCATCATTCCAAGCTTCCTGGGCGCCCGCAGCGTCTCGGGACCGGAGTTGAATGAGAACTTCAACAACTTTGGTCTCAAGATGGGTGTGGTCACGGACATCTTTTTCCCGACAGACGACCAGAATGTCAGCAAGAAGTTCATCGAGTACCAAGTCGAGGTCCAGTACCGAGACTTCATGGGCCGCCCGGTCACCTCCAAGATCGCTCGCGCGGCCCACATGGACGCCTTCGGTGGGCTGGCCGACTCCATTCGATGGACCTTCCGCGCCGCTGGAAAGACGAGCGAGGGGGTTGGGATGGGCTCCAAGGTGCTCATCCTGGCCATCAACGGGGAACTGAACAATTCAGTGATCATCGGTGGCGTGCGGGACTGGAAGGACGCCGACGACGACCAGTCTTTGGGCCACAACCTCGCCCTGCGGTTCAACGGCGTCAACGCTGTCATCAACAAGGATGGCGAGTTGAACGTTGCTCGTTTGGGTCCCACCGATAACCTGGGCAAGTCGATTGGGCCTTGGGACGGAACACAGACCTTCTTCTCGTTCAGCAAAGACGGGAGCATCCTGTTCGGGCACGAAGACGAGAGGTTTCGGCTCGACTACCCCAATAAGAGTTGGGAGTTTGAATGCTCCAAAACCTTCAGTGTTCTAGCTAAAGCCTCTATCGATCTTTCCACTAAGGATCCGGGGGCGACTATCTTCTTGGGTACGAGAGGCAAGATCATTTTGCAAAGTGACACCGGGGTGTACATCGGTTGGGGTGGAGCCGTGGATGCCTTGGTCATGGGGACGAAGTACCGTGCGGCTGAAACCATCCTTCATTCCGGTCTTGTGGCAGCCCTGGGTGCCCTGGCGGGGCAGCTTACAGCAGCTGGCGCGGCTCTGACCACGGCTGCCCCCTTCCTGGTCATCCCCATCGCTGGACCGATCATCGCAAGCCCCTTTGTGGCCATCTCAGGCGCGACCCTCACCTCGGCTGTCGCTTCAATTACCGCAATGATCACAGCGATCACAACCTTCGAGGGTGGATCGGGCACTTACTTGTCACTTAAGAACCGCACCGATTAGTGGGCTAACTAGAGCGTCAATCTTCTACTCATGAGCACTTACCTGATCTATGGTCTCGTTGACCCCCGAAACCAACAACTCCGTTATGTGGGGATGAGCAGACGAGGCCTGAGGCGGCCCCGCGAGCATATTAAAGAGCGTTTTCTCAAGAAAAACACATATAAAAATAATTGGATACGCCAACTTCTTGGCTTGGGATTGCGTCCGAGGATTGTTGTCATTCAAGAGTTCCAGGATCCAGACATCCTGTCTCAGGCCGAAATTTTCTGGATCGCGTACTTCAAGCGAATGGGCTGCCCTCTCACTAACCACTGTCGGGGTGGAGAGGGGTTTACAGGGCGACATTCTGTGGAGACCAAAGAAAAGATCCGAATTGCTTCAACTGGTCGCCTTCATTCAATGGAGACTAGACGCGCTATGAGCACATCTAAGACAGGTAGGCCTCTAAGTCTTGAACATCGCCTGGCCCTGCGGGTCCCTCACAAGCCTTTGTCACAAGAAACCCGATTGAAAATGAGCCTGTCTCGAACCGGCAAACCCATGAACGCTAAAAGCCGAGAGATTTTTAATGCAAGAAATGCGGGCCTAAGAAAGCCGGTCGTTGACAGTCTGGGGCGGGTCTATGAAAGCCAAAGTTCAGCCGCAAGAATCTTAGGTCTTGAGCAGGCCAACGTACTTAAAGTCCTCAAGGGCCGTCTCAAAACTACGGGCGGACTGTCTTTTTCTTACGTAGGTGCAAACGATGCCTAAGCTCACCATCACATCCGGTCAGAAGACCTTCCTGGACAACATCGACGGAGACCTGGAGAAGGCCTTTGCTGAAGGCGTTCAAGTGTCTCCCACCACCGCCTACCTCGATCCAACCCCTCGCTACGCGACTCTGCCTGCCGCCCACAAGACCGCTGTCAAGAACTCTTTCCGTCAAGTCGTCGCTGCTCTGCTGGTACGATACGCCGGACTCACCACTACCGTCAACTACACCAAGGCCGGTGGTGGGTCCGGCACGCTCACTTTCACAAACGGCATCCTGACTGGGAGCACGTAAGCCATGGCCACCGACAACATTCTGACAGTAATTGGCGGGCCAGCAACTCATCGCCATTCCGCCCTTGAGTTGGCCAGGGAGAACGGTGGAACGCCGGGTGAAGGTGGCCTCCTTGGGCGTCTCGGAAGCAACGGTCGCGGAGAACCCGATCCGTTCTGGGATACCGCTCAAATCGACGAGCTTCGGTGGGATGCCCAGTATCCCTTCCAGCTGCTGATCGTGGAGCACATGGGTGGAGGCAAGTACAGCGAGCCGATCGCCAGCGGAGTGTTCACCCTTCCCATCCCACCTCAGGCGATGACCATCAGCACCCCCTTCGCGATCGCTACCACTGTCACCCAGGGCGGAATCGTGGAAGAGCACAACGGTGCTCCCATCCGGAACATCACTCTTCGTGGCACGACAGGCGTGCTGCCAGGCCGCAAGCCGGGCGTGCAGGTGGGCAGCCCGACGCCGCTTGAGTCGGTCTTCGCGGGCACCATCAACGCTGTTCAGGGCGTGATCCAGGCGGGCGAACAGCTAAGCCAGATTGCCCGATCGCTGGCCGGTGGCCAAGCCTTCCAGCCCAACATCATCGAGGACCCTGACATCACCAACACCGACCCCCAGGAGGGGCTGGCTGGCACGACCGGTTACGGACAGTTCCTCTTGCTTCGGGCGTTCTTGGAGAACTACGCCAATCAGAAGAAGCGTCAGGCGGGGAAGACATGGCGTCTGGCCTTCGCTCATTGGAAGACCCAGGACGTGTACCTGGTGACTCCGGTCAACTTCGATGTGAGCCAGGACGCGAGCAGCCCGTTCGAATACACCTACACCCTCAGCCTTAAGGCCTGGCGAAGAATTTCCCTGAAAAAGAGCGCAGAGGCTCTTTCTCCGGTCTCGTCGGATCCACGGGAGCCAGGCCGCCTCCAACAGATCCTGACCGGGCTCTCGACCGCTCGGCGGGCGCTCTACAAAGTGGAAGAGGTCATCCGGGCGGTCGGCCAGGACGTGGACAACGCTCTGTTCGAGCCCCTCCGCAACAGCATCTTGTTCCTGAAGGACGCTGCTGGCATCCCGGTAGTTCTGGCCGATCTGCCGATGCAAATCGTCCGCGACCTGAAGACCACCATCATCGAAGCGGCGGGGTTGTCGGCCTCGGCCACGTCGGCGTTCGCCGCTTTTGGCTCCCTGGGCGATCAGTTGGGCGCAGAGTTCGCAAGCATCCAAAGCACCTTTGACGACCTGGCTGTGCAGTCGGGCAAGAAGGAGGCTCGGGGCGGGGCCCAGTCCCAGACCAGCCAGGCCCTGCGGAACGGAGCGGCTCACCCGGCAAACAAGATCCTGGAGAACCCTGGCGACCACTTCGACGTGTTCGAGAAGGTCCAGCTGGGCAGCCTGAACGTGCCCCCGGCCGTCACCAAGAAGGTCATCGCAGAACGCGAGCGAATCCGAAACCTCCAGCGCCTGGACTTCGAACAGTACCGGGACAACATGCAGGCCCTCCTGGAGGCCTTCTGCGATGCTGTGGGGGTCGGTAGCACGACCGTCGATCGCGTCTACGGTCGGGCCACCACGACCACGACGAAGACCCCAACCGAGAGCGACTACGAAGCCATCTTCCAGATGAACGCGGCCATCCTCGCCATGAACCAGATGGCGGTCAGCGGGCACATCAACACACACCGCACAACCGTGCTGGAGTATGTGGCGGGCCTGGCTGGACGCAGCGGGATCAGCTTCCAGGTCCCTCAAAGCCAGTTCCAGGTCCCGATGATGTACGGTGCGACCCTGGAGGTCATGGCGGGCCGGTACCTGGGCGACCCCGATCGCTGGCACGAGATCGCGGCCCTCAACCGCCTCCGTCCGCCCTACGTGGACGAGGTGGGCTTCGACCTGCCCCTGCTGGTCAACGGTGCGGGCAATGAAGTCGTCGTGAGCACGGCCGAGAACCTCTTCGTTGGCCAGCCGGTCTGGATCTACAGCAGCCTGGTCAACAAGACTAAGCGGCACATCACGGGGATTCGGCGGGTCAGCCCGACGAACCACGTCATCCAGGTGGACGGGGACAACGACCTGGCCATCTACAAGGTCTCGGCCAGCGCCCAGCTGCACGCCTTCTTGCCGGATACCGTCAACAGCCAGATGCTGCTGAGCATCCCTTCCACCGACCCATCGAACATCGACGATCTGGAACTCCGGTCCATCCCTGGGCTCGACCAGTTCGAGACATTGCTTGAAGTGGGTGGCGTGGACCTGCTTCTGACTAGCACAGGCGACGCCGCGATCACTCCAGACGGCGACTGGAAGCTGGCGGTCGGCATGGCCAACCTGGTGCAGCAGATCAGGGTGTTCGTGGGAACGCCTCGCGGAAGCCTGTACCGGCATCCTGACTGGGGCTTGGCTGTTCAGGTTGGGCAGAGCACCGCCGACATGAGCGCCAGGGACATCCTCAAGTCCCTTGGTGGCTTGACCGGCTCGAACCCAGCATTCAAGGCCGTGCGGTCGGCCAGCGTGAACAAGACTGGGCCGACCGCACGGATTTCCGCTCTCATTGAAGTGAGGGGCGTCGAGAAGCTCTTGCCCATCAGCCTCGAATTGAAGCGGGGGTAGCTAGGCGGACGGCGGTGCCGACGTGGTTGATGCCGTGATAGTGGGTGGTGCTGTCACGGTCCCCTGGGCGCTCGCCACGAACAGATCTGCCGGGCGGCCCCGTTCGCCAGTGTTCTGGACGCCAGACTTGTTCACCTTCCCCTTCGAAGTGAGGTCCGTGACGTACTTCTTGGCCGTGGCGGACGACACGCCGAACTGAGCCGCGATCTCCTTGACAGATCGTGGAGTTGTGAGGAATGCGAGCAGCTTTTCTGTGTCCAACTTTCGTTGTGCCATGTGTGTCTCCTTGAAGAAGTGACTCCCGTAGGTGTCACTATGGAGTATATCAAATCTCGGGCCAACTTTCTAAGAACTTCGCAGCGGCTCGTAGTCTTTGAGGATTTTCCTTCGAATGGCCGATGGTGCGATTGCATGGGGCACAAAGAAGTCCTCGGACCTTTCCTGTCTTATGGTCATGATCGACCACCAACTCAGCCTGTTCTCCGCAGCAAGCACAGAGGCGACTCTGACGTAACTCCATCTGGGCAAAATCTTCTAGGGCGAGCGCGTATTTAGCCTTAAGGTCTGATTCGTTCATCATCCAGACACACTTTTGGCACCGGGTGGTGCCGGGAATAAGTAAGATACCCGTGTGATTAGGGCAAAACCCGCTCAATCTGATGGCTGATTTCTTACGTTTGGACTCTTCTTTGCATTGAGAACAATATAGCCCCGTCGCGTCCCTAGTTCCCTTACATCCGGGACATACGCCCATCTCAACTCTTCGGCGGTAATCTTGGTTATGAAGAAGGGCGTGCCTTTCACATCGGATACCCTTTGTGACCGGTGTATCACAACTGACGCAAAGCCCTAAAGCCTTTCTCTTGGCTCTTGCGCGCCTGGAACTTTCATTACCAGAGGTCTTATGCTTCAGACACCTACTCTCACCTTCTACTACACGTTCACTACATTGAGAGCAGAGATTTCGTTCTGTTGTCATAACCCCAAGATTGCTGTTCGGGAGACATGCTAATGGCTACCGTGCCTGTTGCAAGGTCCTACAATCAGATCTTGGGCGATCTCCTTGACGCCTTTCTGTCCCGGACGGGCCTGACGAGCATCCGGACTGGCTCGCCCGTGTTGAGCATCCTGGAGGCGGCAGCCCAGTCGGATGTGCGCTCTAGCCAGGACATCTTCCAGATGCTGGCCTCGGTCAGCCTGGACAATGCCGAGAAGAGCGCCCTCGATCGGATCGCGGCCGAGGAGAACACCAGTCGCCAGCCAGACACCACAGCATCCGGCCCGGTCACTGTTTCGGACACCCGCTACACCAAGATCAGCACCAAGGTGTTCCAGGGAGTTGCGGCACCCATTGCTGGCAGCACCTACCTCTACGCACTCGACGCCAGCACCTTCCCGGCATCCGGCGACCTCTACATCGGCCGGGGCACCAGCAACTACGAGGGCCCGATCGCCTACGCTTCCAAGACAAACCTCGGAACCTACTGGCGTTTCAACCTTTCTTCGGGGACCCAGAAGTTCCACAACTGGAACGAAACCATCATCCTGGCCCAGGGCGGCAACCGGCTGATCGCCGCAGGTACCCTCGTCCAGACCCGCCTGGGCAGCACGAGCCAGCCGGTTCAGTTCAGCGTACTCTTCGACGCAACCCTGGCGGACGGTGAGACCAGCCTCTCCGGCGTCACGGTCGTGGCGACCCGGCCCGGCATCTCCGGCAACGTGCCCAGCGGGGCTATCTCGGAGTTCGTCAGTGTCCCCTTCACGGGAGCCACGGTCACCAACCCCGGCCCCTTCAGCAACGCCCTGCCCGCCGAAGACGACAAGACGCTCCGTGAGCGCATTCAGAACCTGCGGCAGAGCCGGTCAAAGGGCACGCCCCTGGCCATCAAGACGGCCGTCCTGGGCATCACGGCAGACAACAAGCGGGTGGCCAGCGCCAACCTCGTCACTGGTAAGGACGTGGCCACTACCCTGGTCATCGACGACGGCACCGGCTACGAGGAGAACAGCGTCGGCATCGCCCAGGAGACCCTGCTCGATGTAGCCGTAGGTGGGGAACAGTACTTCCAGACCACACTCCGTCCGATGACCAAGGCCTTCGTGGCTTCCATCGGAACCTCTCCGTTCGTTCTCGTGGATGGTTCGAAGCTCGCGGTCAAGGTGGGCGGGGTGCTCCAGGAGCATACCTTCAACGCCAGCGACTTCCTGGCGATCGGCAACTCCAGCGCCTACGAGGTGGTGGCCTCGATCAACGCCAACAGCACCCTCCTGTTCCAGGCACGGACCCTTGGCAACGGGACCCAGGTCGTCCTGGAGGCCAAGGGCGACACTAACGAGGACATCGAGGTCACGACTGTCGCTCTGGGCAAGACCGACGCCAACCTCGTGCTCGCCTTCCCGACCGGCAAGAACCAGACCAGCTGGCTCTACAAGAACGACCGGCTGATGTACAAGGATGGTCTGATCCCCCGCCTGATGTCGGAAGCCCAGACCGGGTGGGCGGCCATGACCTCGCCCATGACCCTGGCCATCGACGTGGATGGGACCGGGGGAGTCACCTACAGCTTCGCGGATCAGGACTTCATCGATGCGGCCACCGGCTACACCCTCCTGGCTTCGTCCAACAGCTTGGACGCCTGGGCCAAGGTATTCAATGCCAAGATCGTCGGCGTGACGGCTACCGTGTCGTCTGGGCGGCTTCTGCTCGCCTCGAACCTCGGAGCAAGCTCGCGGGCCAGTCTGGAGATCACGGGCGGCACGCTGGTATCGGCGGGCATGTTCGTCATCCCCTCGTCCGGGCTGCTCTCTGAAGGCCTGGACAAGGACTACGCCCTCGATCGCAATACCGGCCAAATCCGGACCACATCGGCGCTTTTGGCCGACGACTCCTTGACCCTGGGTACGGTCAACTCACGGGCGTTTCTGGAGAGCACCGCCTTCCCAACCACCACACTGGCGAGCGATGCCCTTCTGTGGTTCGTCGTGGACGGCGACGCAAGCATCGTGCCTACGGCTTTGAAGGCCTCGAACACCGTCACGTTCAGCGAGCACGTTCTGGTGCCTCCATTCGCCAGCTACAAGCGGGTTCGGATCACAGCCAACGCGGCGTGCTTCACGAACATCCAGCAGGGTGACTGGGCAGTCATCGTGGACGAGAACCTGACGGCCAGCAACCGGGGTGCGTTCCGGGTCAGCTACGTGGACGCAGCCTTCAACTACTTCGAAATCGACCGCTCCAGCTTTGTGGCAGACGCTGGCGTGGCCATGTCGGCGGGCGGTATCGTGTTTGTTCGCACGACCGGCCTGGTCCAGAAGGTCGTCGTGCCTGCGGGCGCTGACTACACGGCCGCCACTGTCGTCGCGGCATTCAGTAAGACTTACCTGAAATACAAGACTCAGGTAGGCAATTTTACGGTAGGGCAGATTGTAACGGGCGCAACCTCGGGTGCGACGGGTACTATCGTTGCAGATGCCGATGCAGGTGCGACCGGTACACTGACTCTGACCAGTGTTCTGGGAGCTTTCATCGACGGCGAGAACCTGACCGATCCCCTGGGTGGCGCGGCCGTTGCCAATGGATTCAGCACGGGCCTGCGATCGGCTACGGCTTCGGTGTACCGCACCAACAAGATGCGGATCCGGACAGACTCGTTCGCTTCCACGGCTGGCATCGCACTGGTCGCTCAGAACGCCGAAGCCGTCAAGCTCGGGTTCAGCATTGAAAGCCGGAACAACCTCGTCAACCACCTGCCTTCCGTTCTGTCTCAGAACACGGAAGCGGGTACGCCCATCGACTTCATCATCAAGGCCATCACTGGCGTGACCAGCACGACCAGGTTCACGGTGAGCACGGCCTCCATGAACGAGGCTTCGGTGCTCAAGTTCGTCAAGGTCTTCCCCGACCTGGACAACGCGGCGCGTCGTGAACGGTATGGCGACAACACGGGCATGAGGACGTTGGTCCAGGGGATGGGCACGCCAATCACTGTCCGGACAGCAGCCAACCACGAGTTCCTGGCCTGGGACATGCTGGTGGCCTGTGCCCCCTTCGGTCTGACTGCTCAGGACGATCTCTCGGTCCTGCTCGACAATGACACGGCGCAGCACAACTACAGCTTCAACACCTACCGGCGAGTCAAGCCCACCACCGCAGTGTACGGCGCGGCCAACTTCTACACCGACACCGACAACGCTGGTGCGACGCTTGCAACCGGGTTCGGCGTCGGGTTCGAGTGGAACGACTTCGCGGTGTTCATGAAGGCCCGTGCTAAGAGCCACGCCGAGGCGGGTGACACGACCAAGACCGTGCTGTGGCGAGCCAATCGCTTCGGGCCGGACGGCACCTACACCTACGTCCGGTACACGTACCCGACTGAGGCAAGCCAGGCTCTTTCGTGCCTGCCCGATCCCACAGAGAACGGCTACCAGAGTCGGACCTGGGCCAATGTGCGGCTCCCCAGCGGTGCAACACGCACGGGCTGGACGGTCAGGAACACCACCTGGGTCGGCCGCCTGGCCACTGCCGCTGGTGCCCTGGTGACGCTGAGCTTCTTCCTGGGCTTCCCCATCGCTTCGGCCACCCGTGTTGCCCTCCTGGACTTCAACACCCAGACGGTCAACTTCACGGTTGGTCAGGTGGTGACAGGTGGCACCTCGGGTGCAACGGGCGTGATCGCTTCACAGGTAGATGCGGGTGCGACAGGTACCCTCACTCTGACGGGTGTAGTCGGCAACTTCCAGGCTGCCGAGGCCCTGACTGATCCTCTGGGTGGCGCGGCCGTTGCTACGGCTCCGCAAGTGGGGCAGACGAACCTGACCCTGACCACAGGCGGTTTCAACCACGGCCTGGCCCCCGGCGATCAGATCTGGGTTCAGAGCACCGATGTCAACTTCACGACCGGTCTCAAGACCATCACTACGGCTCCTTCGGGGACAACGCTCACTTACACCGAGAATACCAACACGGTGGCGGCTACGCCTAACATCGGAACCATCAGCCGCGACACGGCGGGCGAGGCGACCCTGACAGGCTCAAACGTCATCGTGGGTGACATCGCCAACATCTCGGCTCCGGCCGGGGTTGGTGCAGCGTACAAGGGTTCTGTCAAGATCGGGACCCTGGGCAATCAAACCTGGTCCGGCCTGGCAGATGTAGCCACAGCCGTGACTCCTGGCACGACAGTCAATTGGTACCGGTTGTACGACACGGCCGCCCTGAAGTTCTTCCCTCTTCAGAGCATCACGGCAGCTGGTGTGGCGGCTGCGGTGAATGCTCTGGCGGTTCTTCCTGGTTCTGTCTGCCCGGTCACGGCTGTCGCAGTGGGTCTGGCAGGTGTCGCAACAGGCGTGATCGACACCGCTTCCTACGAGGAATTTACAGCTACGGGCTACGGGTACCAGCTGAAGGACGGGTTGAACTGGGTGCTGTCCCACAACACCCCGGCCACGCCAGCGACCAACACCAGCCTGACCTTCAAAGCAGCGATCGAGGCGTCTCTGGCCACCAACAGTGACTGGGCCAACGAAGAGGTCCGCCTGGTTCCGATGAGCGCTCGGAACTCAGCTGACTTCCTTAACTGCCTGGCCGTGTCGGGGCTGGCCTCGGGTGCGGAAGTTGAATACACGGAATCGGGTGCTGTTCAGATCTCGTCTGTGACACCTGGGTCCGCAGGCTCTGTGCAGGTTCTGGGCGGGAAGGCAAACTCGGTCAGTGCCACTGTGATTGGCTCGGCTATGGACATCGATAGCGTGCGCATGATGGTCCAGGTCCCAGCCGCAGAAGCCGAGGGGCTGTGTGCGGGTCAGTGGGTGGATGTGCAGAACACCATGACAGCCATCAAGCCGGTCTTCACGGCTGCAACCCGGTGTGTCTCTGTCGTGGCCGCCACCCGAACCTTCCTCCTGGACACCACGAAGGTCTGGGACTACGCCAACACCGCCGCAGCTGCGGTGAACGGGTTCCGGTATCAGATCAAGAACTTCGGCCGGTACCAGTACTTCCTGTTCGACGACACCCTGTATGGTGGCGCGACCCCCAGCTTCCTGGGCGTCAAGGAAGGCGACTACGTGAAGATCTCGGCCACCGGCTCGTCCCGGAACAGCGGGCTCTTCCGGATCGTCCGGATCAGCAACGCCAACAAGCACTTCTGGATTGAAAACCCCAACGGCTTCGATGAGACCTCGACAGCCAACCTGTGGTTCCTCACCGCCAACAGCTTGCTTCCCGGCGACACGGTTCACATCAGCACTTCGCTGTGGGGCGCGGGGAACCGAGGTGTCTGGACGGTCGAGAGCCTGGACGCTGGCGATCAGTACAAGTTCACTGTCACTGGAACGCCCGCCGACTTCACCGGCCCGGTTGCTCTGGGTACCTCGGCCCAGCTGGTCCAGGCCGTGGAAGGCGCTCCGACCAAGCTGGTCAAGCAGATCTACAGCGTCAGCATCAACCCCTCGTCCAGTGACTACTGCGATGTCAAGCTCACGACCGTCGCCGGATACACGCGCGTCGGGTCGGTGAATGGTTCCTACCTGAGGGCCCTGGACAAGCTGAACTTCTCCACCTCGATCGTGAACGGCGTGGACGGCTACCGGCAGAGCACGGGGCTCATCGAGGAGTCCAACAAGGTCCTCTACGGCGACGAGCAGGACCCAGCTACCTACCCTGGTGTTGTGGCAGCGGGCGCGACCGTCAACATCTCTGGCCCCAAGGTCAAGCGGGTCACCCTGGCTCTCGGCCTCCGGGTACGGTCGGGCATCACCACCTCGGCTCCGACCGAGGTCTTCAACCGGGTGCGGTCGGTCGTTGCGACGGTCATCAACCGGTCGGGTGTGGGCCAGCCAATCGCAATCTCCTCCATCGTTGCAGCGGCCGAGTCGGTGAACGGTGTCGTGGCAGTCACCATCCTCTCCCCTTCCTACGGGGTAGGGAACGACCTCATCACCGCCCAGCCGCAGGAGAAGCTGATGATCCTGACGCCTGACACGGATATCCAGATCAACCTCGTTGGGGAATAAATCATGAGCGTCACCAGCCCTTTCAGCGGCTCAGCCCTCAAGGTCCAGTCGGCCACGGCCCAGGCCACGCTGACCGCCATCAGGGTGCGGTTCACCCAGGACCCTCTGGCCGCCAACCCGGCCGGAGCCAACGACGCCCTCAACCCAGCGAACTTCTCGCTCTCGGGGCCTGAGTGGCGGTCGATCCTCAGTGTCTCCACGGTCGTCGGTGACCCCCAGTCGGTTGACCTCCATCTGGAAGGCCCGATGGTCACGGGCAGCTGGACAGTCACTGCCGCGAACATCCAGACGGCGTTGGGTAATCCGCTGGTCGCCCCAACCAGCGCCACCTTTCTCGTCACGAAACTCACGACGAACCCCATCGTCCAGGGGGCGGTCAACGAGACAGCCGAGTCCGTGCTGCGGAAGCACCACAATCACGCGATGTCGGGCACGTACTGGAACGCCCTCATCGCTGGCATCGCGACCGGTGACGATTACAACTGGGGCCTGGGACGGTCGGCCTTCGACCAGATGTTCGTTCCAACTGCCAGCGGCATCTATCTCGACTACCGGGCCAGTGATCGTGGTCTGATTCGGCCCGCCAACGTCGGCATGGGCGACGACCTCTTCCGGCAGTACATCATCAAGCTGACCAGCCAGAAACTCACCCAGGAAGTGCTGTACGAAATCCTGGAGGTCTTCTACGGCACCGACGCTACCAGGGCCTGGATGAAAACAGACCTGACGGAGCCGTTCAACCTTCAGGCCAACGAATGGATCACGTTCCGTTTTGACGGGCGCGTGGACATCACGACGTTCTTCCATGCAGCCAATTTCGAAAGCATCGCTGCTGCCACGGCTACTGAAGTCGCGGCAGCGTTGACCTACAGCTTCATCACCCAGGGGTTGAAGGCATTCGCGCTCCCCTACACCGATCCGGTCTCGGGAGAGAACACTGTTCGAGTGTATTCGTCCAGCCTCGGTCTCCGTTCTTCGGTCCAGGCCCTCGGCGGGTCGGCTCAGAACAAGCTTCAGTTCCCTACCCTCCTCTCGACAGTCACGGCGGCTCAGTCCTGGACCATTACCACGCCCCGGCCAGACGTGATGAGGGTCAAGATCATCTCGGGCGCTCCCATCGTCCCTGACCTCAACCTGGTTCGCGTGGGCGACTACGTGAACATCTACGGTCAGAACTTCAACGCAGGCAACAAGGGCAGCTTCACCATCACGGCCATGGACGTGAGATGGGTGGCGGGAAACCTGGAGCAGTACTTCGAAGTCACCAATCCCGGCGTGTTCGCTCAAGTAGTGGTACAGGCCACCAACAACGACATGCTGTTCTTCCGGCCCACCAAGAGCATCATCAGCGGCGCGCGGACGGTGGTGGCGAGCCAGACCTCGCTCGACACCGTGGATTTCTTGCTTCCCGCAACCACCCAGGCCGTGCTACGCCACAAAGGGACCGGCGCGTACGTGCAGGCTCGATCACTCCTTGTCCCCACTTCGGTAGAGCGGCACCTGAGCGGAGCGGTCACCTTCTCGTTCGCCTCCAACCACAACCTGTCCACAGGGGAGTGGGTCATCCTGGACGACCTGGTTCCGCTGAACACCGTACCGTCCACCACGGCAGGGAACGGTACTACCACAACAGACTACAATCCGGTGACCGGCTGGTCCACCCTGCAAGACATTCCTAAGGTGACACCCGAATGGGGTCAAGCATACGCCACGATCGGGAACAAAGTCTTCGCCTTCGGTGGTGCTAGTGGCGCCTTCGTTCCAGGTGCAAACACGCTGTACAGAACCACCTGCATCTTCAATGTCAGCGGAAGCGCTCTCCAGACCAACGGGAGTACTCAGTACACCTACAGCTGGGCCGCAGCTGTCGGTGCGCTCACCTCGATTCGCATCGGGGCGAAAGCTATCGCCCTGACCGACAGCTGGAACGCCAACAACATCTTGATCGTGGGGGGCAAAGACAATATCAGCCCCCTAGCAAAGTCTCAGATCTACGACACCGTGAATGACGCGATGGGTGTAGAAATCCTGTTGGGTACAGCACGGACAGGCTTTGGCGTGTCCATGCTTTCCGACAACACCGTCCTGGTGACGGGTGGATGGAACGGTGCGGCAATCGTCGCCAGCACCGAGATCTTCACCTCCTCGGGTGCGCTTGCCGGTGGTTTCACAACCGTCAGCAGCATGAACATGGCTCGCCAGGATCACGGTCAGGTCACGTTGTCTGATGGTCGCGTACTCGTGGTGGGCGGCATAACGACAGGCTCCACCTACTTGCACACCTGCGAGGTCCGGGACCTCCTGGGGAACTGGACGTACACGGGGGACATGAGCTACTATCGCCAGGCTCCTGCGGTGGTCCTGCTGCCCAACGATCGGGTCCTAGTCATTGGTGGGGCGGGCAACAAGGTGGGGATGGCCAACCCCGGCCCCATGGGTTATCTCAAGACCGCTGAGATCTGGGACCCCGTGACCGGTCGCTGGTACCCCGCTGGCCAGATGAGCGTCCCTCGCGCGACACCCCAGGCCCATCTCTCCGGGAATCGCGTTGTCGTCTTTGGCAGCGAGTACCCCTTGGTTCGGGGCTGGTGTGATTTCTTGGACACCAGGACGCTGAAGTGGACCGTAGGCGGACGACCGCAAAACACCGTCGCGGAAGTTTCCCTCTTCGCCCATGGCCTGTTGGCGAACGGCACCCTGTTTGTTGGTGGCGGCCTTCGGCTAGTGGGGCTGGGTGACTCCAACAAGCAGTTCCTGTTGACCCCCGAGAGCGATACCCTCTCCAGTCGGGGTCTCAGCAGCCAGCTGTTCAAGATCACCGGCACCACGGCTACCACCTTCACGGTCCAGGCCGATGCGGGCTGGACCAGGGCGACCAACAGCACCATGACGGTGCTCCCGGCAACGGCCGTCGCCAGCAACTTCCCCGGGCCTTACCTCGTGAGCCCACGGGAGGGTGTGACGATCGCGGGCACCGCAACGACCACGACAAGTGCCATGTCCATCGGTCAGCAGTACAACCACCTGAACGTGGCCGACGCCACCCAGTTCCCAGACGAAGAGGGGTACCTGTCCCTCGGCTTTGGTGGCGAACTGGCTCTTCAGCCGATCAAGTACTACGGTCGGTACAGTTCGACCGCCCTCATCATCGACGCCAGCTACCGTTTCCCCTGGACCGTGGGCGTGGGGACGACCGTGACCCTCCTGACTGGCCGGGTTGCCTGGGAGCCTTCCAACCCGACCTCCGATGGCCTGCTGTTTGCTACAGCCGTGGCGGCAGGCCGGGTGGCAGCCAGTAGCACGATCGACGAAGTGGTTGCGGCGGGCATCAACGTCAACAAGACCATCCAGTATCCGTCAGATCGAGGGCTTGGAAACGAGGGCGGACCCATTGCGGGAACCAGCAAACTTTCAGATAAAGTTGTGGTTTGGGGAAGTGACGACGTAGATCAAGAACTTAAACTGGCGCGGGGGGAATAAATGGGAACGATTTACGGACTTTTTGATCCTCGCACCGATGAGCTTAGATACGTTGGTTTGCACGAGAACGATCGGTTACAAGTGCGTCTTAGTAAGCACCTGTCTAGGGCTCGTGCGGATTCCAGCACCAGACATTCTTTGAATTGGATGCGGCAACTTATGCGGTATGGAATGAAACCAAGAATTCGTTCAATTCAAGTTGTCGAAGGTTTTGAAAACCTCAAAGCAGCCGAGAAATACTGGATTGCTCATCTCAAAAGTCTTGGATGCAGATTGACAAACTCTACGGATGGCGGCGAAGGCCTTGTTAATCCATCGTTGGAAGTCCGAGAAAAGATCGCCGCGTCCAAACGAGGGAAACCGCGCCCGGCTAGCGTCGGCATTAGAGTTGCAGAAGCAAGTCGCGGTAGGAGGGTTTCTGAAGAGACCAGGGAAAGAATGTCCCAATCGCAAACAGGTCGTGTGCAGTCTCAAGAAACAAGGCTTAAGATCTCCCAATCTAGAAAAGGTATACGATTTTCTGATGAACATCGAGCTAGACTAAGCGCTGCGGCAAAGAATAGGAACAGGGGTGCGTAATGTCTCAGCCACTGATTGTCACGGGCGCAAACGTCCTGGTCTACGTCAACGGAAAGCGGTTCGGCCGCTGCGTAGGCATGGACTGGGGTGCATCCACTCCATCCAAGGAAATCCGGGGCATCGACTACCCAGAACCCATCGAGCTTGCCCCAACCACCTCTGGCGTCCACTTCACCCTCACCATCTGGCGGACGAAGGGCGACGGTGGCATCGAAGGCCTCGGCATCCAGGCCCCCGGCACGAACATTGCTCGCGGGAAGTACTTCTCCGTCATGCTCATCGAACGGACCAGCGACACAGTGATCTTCCAGGCAGACAACTGCCGGGTGGAGGACCAGTCCTGGAGTCACGTCTCCAAGACAATGGTCCAGGGGCGGGTCAGCTGCAAGGCGCTCACATGGAACAACGAAGTTAAATCCCTGAGGAAGTAAGTAAATGGACCCGGTGGGGATCGAACCCACGACCCCAGGCTTGCAAAGCCTGTGCTCTCCCAGCTGAGCTACGAGCCCGAACTGCTATTTCTTACCAGAAAGCATCCCCGGAAGCACGATCTTTCTGACATGCTCGATGCGATCCTGGACCAGCTTCCCTTCCAGCTTCACCAGGTCCAGGTCGGCCTTGGCCTTGTCCAGCGCCCGCTGAGCATCTCGGACCGCCTCGTTGAAGCTCTCTTCCTCGATCTCTGCCTTCTGAGCCTCGATCTCGCAGGTCATGTCCATGTTCGGGGTCAGCAGAAGGGCTTTTTCTAGATGCTTGGCGCCATGGTTGCTGATTTCCTCTCGGACTTCAACGGCGACATCGGCCAGATTGTCGGCCTTGAGAGGAATGAGCTTCTCGCCGCACCCCACCGTGTAGTCACACCCCACGCCGTTGTCCTTCAACCAGAGGAAGTAGAGAGTCATGGTGTTCCTGAGCACTTCCCGTAGCACGCGAAGATCGAACCCAGCATCTTGGTCGGATCGTTCGTGCAGTTGGTCGAGATGAGGCAGGCCTTGACATCGCGGGCGCTCTTGCCGCACTTGTCCTCGATGGTCCGTACGTCCGAGATACACTTCGCCCGGTCGTAGTTGTTGCCGAAGCTGCTAGCACAGGACTTCATGTGGTCGCACACCATGTCGGGGGTGGGATCAATCATCTCCACTAGGCCACAGCTGCTGAAGAGAACGGCGATTGCTACGAGAAACGTCTTTTTCATGTGTATTTCTCCTTTACTTTGACCCCAGCGGGAATCGAACCCGCATTCTCACCTTGAAGGGGTGGTGACCTGCCTTTAGTCGATGGGGCCTTTCTGCTAGGCGGTCACCTGAACCAGCTTGCCGCCCTTCAGCGTCACGGGATCGGGCACACCCCAAGTCCCCCGGAACTCGAACTTGGGGCCAGGAACCGGCGACAGGCGGGGGGCGGGGTTCTGACGGGGATTGCAACGGCGGCATCCCACATTGCCACACTTGCTCGTGGAGTGCTTGGAGGCCTTGACCATCCCGCTCCCCTTCTTCAGGAAGCGCCGGGAGCCCTTGGTCCGACCCTCGGCCCCGAAAGCGGCGTACTGAGCCTTGCGCTGGGCCTTGAGAGCCTGCTTCTGCTGCTTCCGACGCTGCTTGCTTGCCGACTTCGCCTTCCGGCTCATGGTGTGTCTCCAACTGCGGGTTTACTCACCTTATATCAAATCTCAGTGGCGTCTTAATCTTCTTGGTCATGAACGACCGCTTCCTCATCTACGGACTAGTGGATCCGACCTCTGGACACCTTCGTTATGTGGGGAAATCTTCCTATGGCCTCAAGCGTGCAAGATCTCATCTTTACCCCGCTGCGTTGAAACGGGACAGATCTTATTGTGGAAACTGGATCCGTAGTCTCCTGAAGAAAGGACTTGTCTATAAAATCGTGATCTTACAGGCTTTCTTGGACTCAGAAGTTCTCGTTCAAGCAGAGTGTTTTTGGATCTCGTATTTCAGGGACTTAGGGTGTCCATTAACTAATCTAACGTCTGGAGGTGAGGGGTGTTCGGGGAGAGAGGTGTCTCCGGAGACCAGAGAGAAGCTGCGCCTGGCTAACTTGGGCAACAAAAACTCGGCCGGTAAGCCTCGCAATCTTTCTGATGAACAGCGGGCCCAGTTTGCTGCCCGTGCTCGTCAGCGCTCGGCCGATCCACTCATTCGAGAGAAAATCTCAAAAACCCTTACTGGTAGAATCAATGGGCCCCGTTCTCTTGAATTTCGTCAAAGACTCTCTCGAATGTTCAAAGGCCGGCCCGGAATGCCAGGAAGTGGTCGTCCCAGAGGATCGTTCAAGAAGGTCGTGGTGGACAAGGACGGAAATATCTATCATGGACTTCAAGAAGCCGCACAAGCTCTTGGGGTCACTAGCAGCCATCTCTGTCACATCTTGGCTGGACGCAGAACGAACAACTTAGGCATCAAGGAGTCACCATGTCCGTAAAAAGGCAACAGCAGCTTTTGGGTCAGCAGCGCCTGGATCTTCCGTACTTTCGGGCACTTGAATCTTCGATCTGTAACGACTTCGACGTTCTGGCAGGCAAGATGCTTGCAGGGACCTGGGCGCTGGTCCTCAAGGGCTTTGCGATCGACATGACGGGCGCGGTGGGCAACCCCGCCTCCAGCGTTGAGGTGGTGGTGGGCGACAGCATGTTGATGCACTACGGTGCTAGCGAGTCGGGGACCATCTTTTCCGTTCCGGCTGGGCAGGCGAACGAGCAGCTGATCTCGACCAACACCAATGTCAGCGGCTCCTGGACAGCCAACGCGATCAACTTCGTCGGCCTGGACCTCCGGCGCACAGCCGACGACTCGACTTCCGACACGGCTCAATTCCTGGAGCCCACGACCAACCAGGAGATCCCCAAGACCCTGCCGATGGCACGGACCTTGAATTACCGCTTCGTGATCAGCACCACGGACTTCGCGGGTCAGCCCAATGTTCTCCCGATCGCCCAGGTCACGACAGACGCCAACAATGCCGTCACGGCCGTGGCCGACTGCCGCAACATGATGTTCCGCCTGGGCAGTGGTGGTGACGCTCCGGACAACCAGTACTTCTATGCCTGGCCCGGAACCCGCAAGGAGAACACTTCAGGCGATGTCTTCGCGGGTGGCGATAAGGGCATCGCGGACATGAAGACCTGGATGGACGCCACCATGACCCGGCTCTGGGAGTTGGGCGGTGGTGAGTTCTGGTACAGCGCGACCGCAGATCGCAACGTCAACATGATCTGGACGGGCGCGACGTTCACCAACGGCGAGAACTTCGAATGGGTCGGCGGCGCCAACCTGCACTGGAAGGGCCTGAAGTTCCTGTTCGACAACAGCACCGGCTACTACAATGACGTGAAGGACCAGACGGTCAACTCCGCTGGTCTGACCGACATGGCTGACGGTGAGTGCATCTATGTGGACCTCGACCGCACCACCAATCGGACAGGTGGCACGGCGCTTCAGGCTTACAAGACCACGCTGGTCTCGATGGGACCCGGCTCGATCCCTGGCGCTCGCCAGATCCTGGCCTGGCGTATCGGCACGGCAGTCTACACCCGCAACTGGCGGTACGCGGTTGGCACCACCTTCCTTCCGGCTACTACGACTAGCCTTGGCGTTGTAGAACTCAATCAGACGCCTGCCAGTGCTCCGACCCCGAAGGTCGTCAGCATCATGGCCGGTGGCGGTATCGAAGTCGATTCCGATGCAGGTGGTGGTGGTGCTCCAACGGTAGCCGTCAAGGGCGTCGGTGGCACCAACAGTGCTGGCGCAACGGGTGGCGTCGGCGGTCTGTTTCTTGGGGGTGGCTCCGATACCGGCGACGGTGGCGTTGGTGTGTGGGGCACGGGCGGACTTCAGAAAACCCTTGCGTTTGACCCCCTGACCGGCTATTCTGCTTTGGGCGGGCACTTCCAGGGTGGGCAAGCCGATGGAGCCAACGTTCCGGGTGGCAATGGCCTACGGAGTACTGGTGGTTCAGGGCAAGCCGGTAACGCTGCCGGTGGTTTTGGCGGTATTCTGCTTGGCGGCAATGGCTTTGGTAACGGCAATGGTGGCCTGGGCGCCAGGGGCTCTGGAGGCACCGCTTTTGGAACCGGAATCGGGGGGACGGGCCTTGCTGGCTACGGCGGCGTGGGCGATGCGACCGGGTATTCTGGACCTGGCGTTTACGGGCAGGGGGCGTTGCAGAAAAACGCGGCCTACAACCCCACCAACGTACTTTCGTACTTTTCGGGGGTAGGGATCGAGGGTCGAGGCGGCAATGGCTCTGGAGCTAACGTTCCAGCAGCGACTGGCGTCCTGGGCATTGGTGGCAGCGGCGGGGCGGGTAACGCCAACGCTGGTTACGGCGGTGTTTTTTTTGGTGGCACCGCGTTTGGTGCAGGTGCCCCTGGGAATGGTGTATACGGTATCGGCGGCCCCGACGACGGCAGTTTCGGTGTGCTTGGAACATCGAACGCCGCAAATGGCCATGGCGTCAAAGGCACGGCGACTGGTACCGGTACGGGCATCATCGGCGTATCGTCTGGTGGCGCCAGTGGAGCCGGGGTTCGGGGCGATTCGGCAGGTACTGCGCCAGCCGTTTATGGCTCAAATACAGGTGGCGGGCCTGCGGTGAAGGGAGCAGGTGGTTGGGCTGAAGTTCCAGCTACCTACGACTTCCGGTATACAACCGCTCGTACCGGTTACATCATGATCACGGCCGCCGAATTCCACACGGACGGTCAGACCAACCAGGCGGTCCTGGCGATGAATCTGTTGGGGGCGGGGCCTGGGTACCGCCCTGCCTGGGCTGGTGTTGGTGGTGGTACCTCCTACGTTTACGCTGACGTTCACCTGCCTCGCGCCGCCACCGTCAGAGAGATCAATGTCCATTACAAGAATGCCGGGGCAGGGGCTCGGACACCTCAGGTGTGGGTGAGCCAGCTGCAATACGACACCGCAGGCACAGGGGGCTTGACTGGCCTGGACATCTACAAAAACACTGTAACCGTTGCCGATCCCAGCGATGGATGGGTGACGATCGCGGAAGGATCTTTGACTAACAAAACCGTGCCTACGGGCGACACGAATACCGATCAGGCTACGGGCACCGTCATGATTCGATTGGAACTTCCAGCGTCAGTAAACATCAGTGTGTCGGCGGTGCGCATCAAGTACGACTACTCCCATGTCGATCTCCCGCTCTAATTCCATGCCCAAAACCATCTGGCTCTTCCTGGTTCGCACCGTTTCCCTGGCATACGTCCTCACCAGGTTCTACTGGCTCAAGTCCACCGTCTACCGGCTCCTGACCCAGTTCAAGTACCGCAACACTCCGGTGTCGCGCTACTTGACGATCGAACATCTGGCTTCCACGGTCAGACCCAACCTCTACGCCCACGACGACTGGCACGAGGGGTGGGACGCTGCGGCCTATCCAGGGTGGATCGAGGCTGTTTGGACCAAGCGGTTGCCTCCCCCGACCCACGGCTTCGACTGCGACAAGTTCGCTCTCTACGAGGCCACTGTCGCGAGTCAGTTGCCAGACGTTGAAGAAGCCCATCTTCTGTCGGTCATCTGGACAGACGGGTGGATGCCCAACGGGCACGCCGTATGCCTGCTCAAGATGCCGGGCGGTGGCTGGACCTACATGGACTACGGTCGTCCGAGCAAGGAGCGCTGGTTCTGTCTCCAGACTCTGGCCGCCAACGTCGTCAAGGAGTACACGGGCGGCAAGGGTGTGATGGCCTGCTGGCTCAAACTTCAGCCCGATCTGAAGCCGGTCGCCTGGGGCTAGATCACTTGCTGCTGTCGTGGTAGTAGTACGTGATCTTCTCCCACTCACTCGGGCTGGGCCGTGGCTCCCAGGTGCCCAGGTTGACCACCACAGGGCGGCAGACGGTCGTCTCGTTGTCTTTGCAGACGAACTCCCGGCGCTCGCACACCGGCCTCTCGGTGTAGAAGCAGGTCTTGGCCTCGGGGCCGTCCCGTCCTGTCAGACAGAGATCGGCGCACTTGAGGGGAGCAGGGTCGGCGGACAACATCAGCATCAGGATCAGGGCGTTCATGGGGTCACCGGGATCAGGTAGGTCATGCTGTCGCGGATAGTGATCTCCTCCCCCACGTCGCGGACGTTGTACGACATCAGCGCCTTGGCAACCCCCTCGATGATGTTGCCGGTTAGCCACTCGTCGCTCACCCGCGTCACCTTCATCTGGAAGGTTCCCTTCCTGGAATGTCGAACCCCATACACCTTGCCGATTTCCGGAAGAACACCCTTCGGCTGCCCTGCGATCACCCAGTCACCCATTGAATCCTCCTCGGGACTTGCGGATTTGAGCACGAATTCGGTCCTTCATCCCTGGACGAAGACGATCGACGAAGATCTTCCCGTCCAGGTGCTCAAGCTCGTGCTGGAACACTTGAGCGCGGAGCCCTACGGCCTCGGTTGTCTTGTAGGAACCGTCCAGTTCGTAGCCCTCGACGAAGACGCTGACGGCCCGAGAGACCCCCTCGAACACACCAGGGAGGGACAGGCAGCCCTCCATCATCAGTTCCTTCTCGGGGCTGCGGTAGGTGATGCGTGGGTTGACCCAGATCTCAGGGGCCCCCTTGAGCCCCTTCTTGGTGGCGTCTAGAACGACGATCCGTTTGGGAATGCCCAGCTGGATGGCGCTGAGTCCGACCCCGTTCTTCATGTACATCACGCCCAGCATCTCGTCGGTGATCGCCTTGAGCAACGGCTCAGTGAAATCAACCGGCTCCGACTTGACGTTGAGAATGGGGTCTGGCCAGTACTTGAGGTTCATCGGCGGAACTCCAGGCCCTCATCCTTCGCCCACTGCTCTGCTTCCTGGGCGGCCTCCTCGGGGGTCGCGTAGCCGCCGCAGCCCGTCTGGTAGGGCTCCCAGAACCCGCCCTCTTCAGGGTTCCACCAGATTTGGACCGCCTTCCAGCCGCCGACGCTCTCGTAGATGGTGATGTAGGACTTCATTCGGTCACCCGCACGACCGCCTGGCGGGCGGTCTTCTCGATCTCAACCCTCGCACTCCCACTTGAGTTTCATTTGTCGAAGGTCCTCGGCCTCGTAGTCCTCCTCCAGCTGACGCGCTCCTGCGATGGCCGCGTCACGGGTGAGGGCCCAGGAAGCACAGGACTGCTTCCCGTTCCCGTGCTTCCAGGTGACCAGCCACATCATGCCGCTGGTCGTCATGACTTCTCGGGCCTTCATGACTACTTCGCCTTCAGCTGCTTCTTGGTCGCCGCGATGACCTTGGCGACGAGACCGTTCTGGACGGCCGCCACCACGTCGAGCGAGGGCTTGCCGATCTTCAGGCCCAGGTTCTGGTCGTTGGCCTCGATCTGGAGGGCGAGGCGAGTCCGCTCACGGACCGCACCGATACCGGTACCCAGGAGGGCGTCCAGCTTCGCCAGGCGCTGCTGCGGGGTGAGAGCGTCGGAGGTCGTCTGGCGAGCGTCAGCCTCCTTGCGCTTGCGCTCCTTCTCGGCACGGAGGACGGTGTTGCGGGACCGCAGGGGCTTCTGGCTGCTGAATTGCTTCATCGGAGTATTCTTCTCAGCGACTTTCGGGTTGATAATGCACTTATATCAAATCTTAGCCTTCAGACGCAAGCCCAGAAGCACCAACCAGGAGACAGCGAAGAGGAACCAGAGTGTCGCGTTTTCGGGCGTTCCGTAAAGCTTGTTGACAAACGCGCTGAACATGCAGGCGATGAAGCCGAACAGATGCACAGCGACCAGGAGCTTTCTCATTGACAGGACACCTGTTGGATGATTTGGTTCAACTGCTGGGCCATGGTGGCGGCGTCCACGGCGATGTCGAAGCAGAGCCCTCCCGATGCTTGTACGAACGGGTTCCACTGAGGGATCTCGGATGCCGTCACATAGGCGTAGATGGGGATCTTCACCTGAAGGCCAGCGATGTAGGCAGCCAGAGGGATGGGCTGCCACGCCGGGCTGACGTTGTAGCTCTGGGGAGGCTCGTCGCTCAGGAGGACGATGGCCTTGTGGGACGGGGGGAAGCCCAGGGCCCAGTCCAGACCAAGGGGGTTGGACGAGTCCTCTACGTAGTAGATCGCGTCCATCGTGGGCTCCTGGGTGTCGCCGGAGTACGAGAAATACTGGGCGTTCGCCGTGAAGTCCTGGACACCGAAGAAGTTCTTGTAGAGCCTGACGTGCTCGTGGTACAGGGAGTAGTTGGGGTCAGGGGCTGTCACGAAGGCAAATCTGATAGAAGGGCGGGTGGCGTAGGTAGTCGCCCAGGTGCTCGTTGCAAGCCGCAGCCGATCGATCTTGTCAGACATGCTACACGAATTGTCCACGATGAACACGATGTCAACCGGAAGGGTGGTGGCCGGAAGGTCCTCATCGACAGCCCCGTCACAGTCGTTGTCCTTCCCGTCGCAGACCTCGATGCCTGGGAGGACCTCTCCTTGACAGTAGGTGCCGCCGTACCTGCACACCTTGAAACCAGGGCGGCACTCGCCCTTCGCTACCGTGTTCGCTGGGCCGTCGTAGCAGAAGGGGCTGTCGAAGGTCACCCCGTCGTCGATCTGGCCGTTGCAGTCATTGTCGATGCCGTCACAGACCTCGGATGTAGGCTGGCGGGCAGAGCAGGTGCTCCAGACACCCGCCCGGCAGTAGCTCCAGCCCGTTCCGCACGCACTGGAGCACTGCTGGCTCCCTACACCTTCATCGGTGGAACCGTCGCAGTCGTTGTCGAGACCATCGCAGACCTCATCGGTCGGCGTGACGGCCCCGACGCACACCGGGTCCTCCCCTTCCTCGCAGGCCAGAACGCCAGGCTTGCATGTGCCGGTATGCGCCTGTTGCATGTCGCCAGGGTAGCATGGTTTCCCACAATCACTGACTCGTCGAAGAGGATCGTCTTTGCAGGCAGTTACGACAAGGAACAGGATCAGGATTGGTAGTCTCATTTTCCCACGTCTTCTGCCTGGGCTTCCATCTCGATCACCCAGCACTCTCCGGTGAACCGCATCTTCAGGGTCGAGAAGAGAGCGGGGCCACAGTTCCAGAGGTCCGGCGTGTCAGCCAGGATGCGCAGAATCTCCTGGAGACGGAACCGCTTCTCGTAGTCGCTCTCGGCAGAATCGCTTGAGACGGTGGTGATGTACCGGGCCTGCCCGCCAGTCAGTGGAACTCGCTTGGTCACCCGCTTCATCAGTCACCTCAGAACGGAATCTCTTCCTCTGCTGAGGACTCTTCGTCATCATTGTCCTCATCATTGGTTATATCAATTTCTTGGAGGAGCCGGTCGATCAGCGCCTCCTTGAAGCTCTCGATGACCTTCGATGCGACGTGCTCTGCAAGCTCTTCCTTGCAGATTTCGTCAACGACCTCGCGTACTTCGGACAGATAGACCATGGTGCCTCCCAAAAAGACGCCCCCTCGCTGAGGGGGCACCGGCCTGAGAGCGTTGCTCCGTACCGGCTGAGACTGAGTTTGCTGCTAGAACTCCAGGCCCACTGAAATCCCTGCTTGAAGGCCATTGAAGGCCGGGGTAGGGGCTGTGCTGAAGTTGCCCATCGTCCATACACCAGCCCACACGGGACCGGCGACGCGGCGCTCGACGTGGGCACCGACCGCCCAGGGCTGGAGGGTCGGCGGGAAGAGGCCTGGCTGGACACCGGCCATAAGGCTGGCACGCCACTGCTTCAGCTGGGGTTCGATGGTGACGGTCTTCACGACCTCGCGGTCCACGTACTTCGTCACCTCGCGTTCGACGATGCGGTCCACGTACTTGATCTCGGTCTTGACCTCGGTCGTGGTGCTGTGGGTGTCGGTGGTCGTGGTGGTCTCACGAGTGCCGTCTGGCTTGATGACCTCGTGCTTGACGGTGTGGCGGTCCGTCTCCTTCTTGATCTCGGCCACTCGCTTGGTGATCTCCTCCTCCATCCGCTTCTCGTCGATGACCAGCTTCTCCTTCTCGACGATCTTCTCCTGGACGATCACCTTGGCCTCAGGAGTGGGGGCAGTCACGCGACCGATCACGCCGCCTCCGGCCAGGCAGGCGACAGCAACGACCAGACAGGCGATGCGGGGGCGATTGTCAACGAATTCGAACATAGTTCTTTCCTTTTCCCTTGTAGATGTGGTACCGGTATGCCTTGGGATCCACAATCAGATCGGCAAAGCCCAACCGCACGGTATCCTCGGCGCTCATGTAGGTCTCGTTCAGGCACATGCGCTGCACGTCCAGTCCCTTGTCTGCTCGCTCGGCCAGCATGAAAGCATAGCGATTATCGTTGATTTCCTGCTCCTTACCCATGGCCTTCACCACACTGCTGTGAGGCTGAGGAACGCTGGAGAAGTCGCCCTGACCGTTGTGGATCATGAACCGGCAGTTGCGGGTCAGGCACCGGAGGCCTTCGGAAGCGCCGTTGAGGATGATTGCCCCGGCGCTCATCACCTGGCCCAGGCCGATGACCATGATGCGTGAGCGTGCGAGATGCATGGCGTCGTACATCGCCCAGGCTTCGTACTCATCGCCGCCACCCGTGTCGAGGAACACGGTGATCAGCTTGTCCTCTTCATCCATGAGGTGCAGGGCAGCTAGGAGCCTGGCCGTCATCGTGCCATCCACGTCGCCATGGAGATAGATGCGGCGCTTGGCGAGGTCCACTCCGTGGGTGGCGATCTGCTCCAGGCGTTCAGAAGCCGTCATTCTTGTCTCCTCTACCAGGAGTATATCACTTCTTGGGCGACGCCTGCTCCGCAACCGTTTCCACGTTCTGAACCCTTGGGATTTCCTGGTTCCGGTATTTGATCCACATCGACTCGGCCGCCTCGCCCAGAGGTACGTTCCCGTGGTAGTAGGTACACCCGAGGGTGTCGCTGTGGGTGATGGCGTTGGAGAAGTTCGTCTTGCAGCAGACCGCCCAGCCCTTCTTGCTGGACCGGCTCTTCCCGATGTAGTAGGTCAGGAACTCGTGGTACTCATCCCAGGGGGAGCGGTTGATGGTCAGGGCGTTGACCGAGATGTTCGCGGGGCCCTGGGACTCGTTGCCGTCATCGGTGGAGAGCAGGCGATCCTCGAATCCCTTGGCTCCCCGGTTGATCTTTCCTGCGGTCCGGTTACCCTGTTGAGCGAACACGGCATGAAGCTTCTGGTTGAGCGCCAGCTGAACGAAGTAGTTGCAGACGATCTCGTCGAGCGTCCGCTTGTTCGAGTTCAGGTTGGACATCTTCGTGATCAGCTTGCCGGGGTAGTCGTCCACCAGGAGGTCAAACCCCTTCCCAGTCTCGGCCCGCCGCCTGTCCTGGGCACGCAGGAAGACCGCCTCCACGTCCTCCACGTAGTTCGCGCCCTTGTTGATGGGGATGTACTCGACCCGACGCTTGAGAAGCTCGATCGCATTCCCGAACCAGTACCGCTCCTCCTTGGTACCGTTCCGCATCGCGTACAGCTGCGCTCGGTTGCGGTTCAGGATGGACATAGCCAGCTTGTCTGCCACGTCGTCGGCCGAACCCTCGTGTGTCAGGATGCAGGTGTCTCGTTCGTTGAGGATATTGGCGGCAGCGATGTTCAGCTGGACCGACGTTTTGCCGAGGTTGGTGGGAGCGATGAGCAGAGTGGCGTCACCCAGCAGCAAACTTCCTTCACCATTCCAGGTGTCTCCCAACGGAGAGATCAACTTGTCGATGATTTTCAGTCCGAATGTAAGGCCGCCCTTCAGTTCGGCCAAACGGGACTCAGAACCGATGCGATCCCAGTCGTACTTGGGGTCATCGTCGAAGTTGGTAGACTTGATCGTGGACATGCACTGGTCCATGATCCCGTACGCCTCCTCAAACTTCCCCTGGTTGTACAGGTCCTCGGCCTTCTTCTGGGCCTGGAGGAACGTCTTCGCATGAAGCCAGGTCGAAAGCTCCGGGATCATGCCGTCCAGGCCGTAGCTCTTCGTCAGGACCCTCGCCTCTTCGGCCAGGGCCTTCATGCGCGTCCGGTTCCCCTGGGACTCCAGGCGGAAGTCGTCGGCGTTCATGAACTCTTCCCAGCTGAGCGGATTCCGCTTGAGGGTCTTGAAGAAATTCAGCTTGGTGTTCCAGACCTTACCGGCCCAGACATCGTTGAACCAGTTGGGCTGGATGCGGTCCTTGCACTGGGTGAAGAACCGGTCGTTGAGGAGCAGGTACCCCAGGAGTGCAAGCTGGCGTTTTTCGTCGAATGGAAGCGTTTCTGTACTCATGCGCTTGACACTCGACTCTTTGGCGTGGTATCACGAAGCATCGCAGTCCCTATGGAGGAGTATATCGGATGATTTCTCTTCAGATCCAAAATGGCGTGCGGTACCTCTCGGCCTGTCTTCTGTCGGTTGGCGTCGGGAATGAGGTGGTGCCCACCAAAGATGCTGTGATGGTCAACGGGCAGACGGTGCCCATGACCGAGGACCTGGCCAAGGCCCTTCTCAGTCGCGACCGGCAGGTGGCGGACACGGCGTTCGCTGACCTCACGGAGCGGCTGGGCCTGGGGCGGCTCAAGGCGGTCGATCGCGGGGCCCCTCGCGTGTACGAGCGGGAGGGACGGACCTCCACCAGACCCTACGGCGACGACCCGGACAGCGTGGTCATGCGGGAGAAGATCTTCCGCAGCGTCCCGAATCTTCCGCCCCAACTGTACGAGCGCCTGGATCCCATGATCACCTTGTGCTGCCGGTTCTTCTACCGGGCGAACACCAAGCTCTGCCTGACCCTGGGATACGACCTCGATGACCTCAAGACCTACGCCCAGGTCTGGGCCACCAACTTCTGGTCGGTCAGCCGGAACATCACCCCGGCCTCCGACGACGAGAACATGAAGCTGCTGTACCGCGCACTGCGTCAGAGGTTCGTGGAGTTCCGCAACCAGATGCGCTCTCTGCGGAGCCGCAACGTCCTCCTGGACCGGCAGACCATCTCGATCGCCACCGGGGTGGACTGGGTGTTCGACGCGGACGGCTATCGAAACATCGAGGGCCGGGACGAGGGAAACGCGAAGAAGGCGGTCGAGGCCGTCGAGGTTGAGCCCAACACCTGGCACAGCCGGGCTGTCCTCCGCACTCGGAAGCCGGAGTTGGACCTGTCGTCGGAGACCAAGCGACGGGAGAGCGCCAAGACGATGCTCGCCAAGCTTCTGGGGGAGATGCCCCACGACCGGATGGTCGAGGTCTTGACGGAGACCTCCACCTCCCAGTTCGTCTGCCATGACACCCAGACCGAAGCTCTCCGGCAGCTGAACCTTCACCAGCAGAAGTGCGCTGATCCCAAGTGCCACACCGCCTTCCTGGCTCCGTTCAGCGCGGCGATCGCGGGTGCCAACAAGAAGATCCGCGAGCGGGCTGAGAAGCAGCTGGAGATCCATCGGGCGTCCTGCTCCTCATGCTCTCAGGCGGCGAAGTAGAGCCAGCCGTCGCTTGTAGACCGTTTCGAAGTCGTCGGCGTAACTCAGCATCTGACCACGCCGATATCTGGGGGCGTTCAAGAAGGCCTGGTGGACCGTTTCCAGGGGCGTAGCGCCGAGGTCCTGGTAATTCTCGGGCGGGAAGAGGAGGAAAAGTTCCATCTCCCCGCCCACCTCTGACGCGATGCGTGCGATCTCGTCGTTCGCATCCCGGTCCAGGCCCAGGTAGAGCCGTTTGATGCCCGCGTTCCGCAAGATGCCGATCTGGTACTTGCCGACCGCCTTGCCCATCGTGACCACGTTGCCGCCGCACCAGTGGGCGTGGATGCCGTCGAAGGGACCCTCGGTGAGCACCGCGTGTTGGCTGCCCTGGAGGCGATCGACGTACATCAGGGTGTGCTCCTTCGGCAACCCCTTGGTCGTCATGATCTTGACCGTCTGCACGTCGCCGTTGGGCGTCTCGATGACCGAAGGCAGGATGGAGCGGGCCTGCCAACCGTAGAGGGTACCCTGGCTGGAGATCGGGAAGATAACTCGGCGCTCGTCGGGGGAATAGCGGAGGTCGTACATCTTGGCGATCTCCAGGCTCACGCCACGCTGCTGGAGGTAGTCCAGGCCTCGCTTGCTGAAGCGGTGGTCGATGGGGTGGTAGTCGATCGGCCACCCCCTGGGCTGAAGCTCAACAGCCTCCTCAACCTCTTCGTCGTCGTCGAACCAGTCCTTCAGCTGGAGGTTGAGGTGGACAGTCCCCTGGATCTCGATCTCGCCGTAGAGCAGCTTCTTGACCGCCTTGACGGACATGTTCAGGAGGGCCGCGAAGGCGTACTCAGGGGCTCCCTGGAAGCCCTCCGTCTCCTTGCAGATCCAGCAGCAGAACCGGCCACTGCCCTTCAGCATGTAGAGCTTGTCCGACTTGCCACACTTCGGGCAAGTCATGATCCATGACTTGGAGTTCTGCCGATGACTGGTACGACTGATCAGGTCTTCCAGTGCTGACCGGTTGATCGCCATGCTCACCCATCGATGCAGTCGGGACAGTCTTCCTTCAGGCCGTGGGCGTCGTCATCGTGCTCGTGCTTGGCCTTTTCTTCTCGGATCTCTGCCACTTTGCAGAATCCACACACCCAACGGGAGCAGGCCTTCTGCTTGGGGGTGCCCCGGCAAGGGCAGTCCGGATCGTCCGGGCCGTTCTCGGCAGTACCCACCCCGTGGTTGATGTGCTCGTCCTTCTCGTCGTACAAGGCGTCCCACTCTTCCTCGGTGCCCTCGCGCGGCTTGCCGTCCTTGTCGTAGAAGATGGCCGAGATGCTCCCCTGACGGAGCTTGGTTGGCTTGGCGTTGTAGTTGCCAGCCTCCAGGGCCTTGATGAGTTCCTTGAGCTTGTCGCTGAGTTCCCTCACGCCTCTGTCTCCACATCCGGCGAGTCCTTGTCCTCAGGGATGATCGTGGAACCCCACTCCGCAGCTGCCTTGGCATCGGCCTTCTTGCTTGCGCCCGTGAGGTCCTGGCGCTTCAGTTCCTTGAGGATGTGCTCCTGGACCTGGGGGGCCGTCTTCAGGAAGTTGAGGAAGTTGGCCTCACCCTTGCACTGCGGCGTCTCGATGCCGGGGACGGTGTAGTAGTGCCCGCCGTCCTTCAGGATCGCGCCACGGTTGTAGCCCAGGAGGTAGACTTCCTCGTGCTGGTTGATGACACCCTGCTGGTAGTCGAAGGTGAACTCGCCCATGCGGCCCTTCGGCCCCATCGTGGCGTCCTTCATGACGCAGCGGATCTTGTGGGCCGTTCGATCGGCGTCGTCGTTCATGTCCTTCAGGTTGGGGTTGACGAACTCGGTCCCCGTCATGTCGGCCCGCCCCGCCTTGTTGCGGTTGGCCTCGACGTACATGAAGTACTCGCCGTGGTGCTGGCAGCCGATGCCTGCGCCCATGCGGAACTTGTTGCCGCGCTTCTGCTCGATCGGGTCCATCTCGATGCCGACGTGGGTCGTCATGATCAGAGCGAAATTGTGCCGACGCTGGACCTCCAGGACCGCCTTGAGGCCTTCCTTGTTGGTCGCGGCCACGTCACCGATCTGCTGCTGCATCACACCCTTCTCGCTGGCCATCTGGCGGCGACCCTGCACGCCGTTCATGGAGTCCAGGATGACCGCCACGAGCGGGAAGCCGTCCTTGCACCAGGCGTCGATCTCGCCCGTGATCTGGTTGTAGACGAACTCGGGGTTGTTCGCCTCCACGGCCTTCCACCGCTTCTGGTCGATGCCGTACATGGGCATCTTGCTGGGTGGCAGCTGGGCCTGTTCACGGAACTCGGTGTTGAACTTGATGACCCAGCCCTCGGGGTAGTCCCGATGGATGCCACCAGCCATCAGGTAGGTGATGATCGACTTGCCGCTCTTGGGCGGGCCGTACATCATCACGCTGTAGCCCCGAGGAAGGCCCCAGCCGTTGCCGTAGATGAAATTGAGCGACGGGCTGGCGGTCTGGATGACCGACTCGTGAATGTCCCGGTACTCGTTGACTGCGCCCTTCAGGGTACTGACCTTCTTCATCCAGTCGATCTTGGCCATTTACTGCTCCTTGATTACCACTCGTTCACGAGGTTCGAGACTCTTGTTGTAGGCGTCCAGAGCCTTCGGGTGGAGGCGTAGGACGAATCCGTCGTACTTGTCGAACTCGGTCTCGGGGAAGGTTGCGAGCAGATTCTTGTACATCTGCTCGATTCTGGCCTGGGTGAGAACCTCTCCTTCGGCCAGGACATCGTGGTGGGTGAACGATTTCGTGAAGTACCGGATCTCACACAGCATGGTGCCGGTCAGACGAAGCTCCGTGTCGAAGAGTTCACGGTCAGCCTTGAGGGAGATGAGGCCGTGGGGATCGCGGGGGCACATGTCAGGCCGCCATGGGGTTGATGTCGAGGGCCTTCTTGACGCGCCAGGCCATCACCTCGATGACCGCGCCGCGCCACTCCACGAGTGTCCGGTGACCGCAATCGAGGCTGTGCTCGATGTACTCGGTCTTCCCGTCCTTGCCCAGCTTCTTGCAGTCCCGAAGAGGACCACCACGATCCTCGAACACCCTCACTTCTTCGAAGAACGGGACCAGCTTCTGGAACTTCTTGCCCGCCATCTGCTTGAGTACGTGTCTGAGGTAGAGCTTGCCCATGGTCACTTTGCACCTCCGAAAAGACTGCGGATGTTGCTTGTTTTGCTTGGCTCTGGAACGGTGATTTCCCCAGCCGTTTCGGCTGGGTACGTAGCTTCTGGCAGCACCTGCCCCGCCTGGGCTTCTTCGGGCAGAGAGCTTGCCGCTCCCAGGCCCCGGTTGTAGGTGATGCCGCCTGGGAGGCCTCGCTGCTCTGCCCCCAGGATCTTCTTGACCGACTCGTAGGTTCGCGTCACCGCTTCCAGCTTGTCCTCAAGCTCCTCCTGGACAGCCTCGATCATGGCGACGTGGTTCTTCAGCTGGTCGTACTCGGGGTCGAGCGCCAGGATGGCGTCTCGCTGATCAGCGCTTCCGGATGGGCTCCGAGGGGACGCCAGGCCCTTGGCAGCCAGGATCTTCGGAACCTCGTCCAGGATGACGATGGACTTGCGGCGATCGGCCTCACGCTGGACTTCACACAGCACCATCTCCAGCGTATTGATGTTGCTCTTGAGGTCCAGCCATGCGACGTTCATGGTGGCCAGAAGCTCAGGAGCCTTGTGGACGTTGACGGTCGCCACTTCCATCTGGCGGCTGAGCGTCCAGTTGATCTTCTTCATGGGGATGAGGACGACCTGTCCATTCACGCGGGGCACGCGGAAGGAGGAGGTCGCCTCATCCCACAGCTGGAAGTTGGCCAGATCCATCAGACCTTCTTACCCCCGTGCTTGTGGGGGCGCGTCTCATTGAAAGCCGCCTTGATGCGGATCGCTGCGTCCAGGTCGATGCCCAGCTTCCCGGCCAGGTCGCAGATTCGAATGATGGTGTCAGCGAACTCCACCGCCAGGCCCTCAGGCTTCTGGCCGCGTCTCGCCAGCATCAATGAGTCCAGTTCTCCCAGTTCGAAGAGATGCTGGTCATCCCTGGCGTCCTCTGCGTAGAAGTAGACGTTGGGCTTACTGTCGCGGTACTCCGTCAGGGCCTCCGACAGTTCGGAGTGCATGAGAGCGATCTTGCTGGGAACCGTCTCGACTGTCATCGGATCATCCCACCAGCCCTTCCGGGCGGAACGCTGGTGGGAGTCCCTGATCAGCTGGTCGAAGTTGAACCCTGCGAGGAGTTCACTCATAGGTCACCGAGGCGGGAGCTTGCTGCCGAACTGGGCGGCGAAGTCTTCGGCCGAAACCTTGGGATCCAGGACGCTGGTGTCTACCGGGGTAGACGCGGCGGGCGTGGCCGGTGGGGTTGCCGGAGCGGCCTTGGCCGACATCTCTGCCATGATCCGGGCCTTGACCTCGGCCTCGACCTGGGCACGGATCTTCGCCTCAATCTCGGCCTTGATCTGGTCGTCGGTCTTCGCCACAGCCGCCACGGTTGCGGGCGGGAGGACTGGCTTGGCGGGCTCCGGCTTCGGCTCCGGCTTCGCTTCGGCCTTGGGAACGGCGGGCTTGGCGGCGGCCAGACCGGACGCCGGGAGGAGGCTGGAGGTGTCCTCGGGTGCGGTCACCTTGCGGTCCTTGCGGTCCTGGGTCATCTTGAAGATCACCTCGACCTGCTCCGGATCGCCACCAGTCTCGACGAGCATCTGGATCTGAGGTCCGGTGAGGACGGTTGTGAGGGTGGTCAGATCGGGAAGGTTCTTGATCGCCCGCTCCAGAACGTCGTCGGAGAGGGGTGCCCACTTCCGGCGCGTGCCCGACTTGTCCTCCAACTCCTCCATGTACTCGACCACGGTGAAGTCGGTGTTCGACCAGTTGCCGGTACGGAGGAAGGTGAAGTAGACGCCCTTGTCCAGGTCGGAAATCGGCTCGATGCCCTTCTTCCGGAGGTCGTTGATCAGGTTGACCAGCTTCTTCTTGGCCTTATCCGCAATGCGGAGCACGCCCAGCTGACCGTCCAGGGTCACGACGTTCATGTACCACTTGAAGTCGCGGTTGTACTTGTAAAGCCACTCGCCCATGGCCTTCAACTCGGGATCGTCCTTGGCCAGAGCCTCCAGCTGCTTCTCGTCCAGAACGCCCTGCTTCTTCCAGGCGGTGAACTTGGCCGACTTGAGATCGTCCCGCTCCTGCTCCTTCTTCTCGTACTCGCGGCACTGAGGGCACGAGGTGATGATCATCTTGGAGTTGAAGTCCTTCTCCTCGATGCAGGCGAAGGGGCGGGGGAAGGTCTTGCCAGGATTGTTCTGGTCGGGGACAGCGTACCCGAAGTGAACAGCGTGACTGATCATGCACAGGTCCTTCTCGCGAAGGCTGTGCATCGCCGGAAGGATGCGGGCGACGATCGCCTTGCCGTCATCCAGCTTCAGGTTGGCATACTCCTTGCCGTTGCTGCTCTTTGCACCGCCGAATTGGTCTCGAATTGACATGGTTTTGTCCTCTTTCAGTTGGTCTTTCTGCTCTTGAGTTCCTGCCGGATTTCCGTGAGCTTCTGGAGCACGGCCTCCTTGTTGCACATCTCTGCGGTCGTGGCGACCTTGAAGGTGATCTGGGAGAACAGGGTCGATCCCAGGGCGTCTGCCTCTCCCGGCACAGCGTCAAGCACCACCACCGGGACGACGGACTTGTTGTAGCGGACTTCCATGGCCTGGTTGAAGATCTTGTTCTCCAGGAAGGCCTTGTTGAGGGCGTCACCACTGCTGATGCGGATGATGTTGCGGATGTGGGTGGCCAGTTCGTCCAGTGTCTGAGGGTGGGCGAGGTCGAAGATCTCGGGGGTCCGAAGGTCGCGGAGCTTGAAGTCGCGGCACATGTCGCCCATGGAGCGGATCAGGAAGGCCAGCTGACTGGTGCCGAAGGTGCGGCGGTCACCCAGGGTGGGCTCGACCGCCTTGGCCAGCTGCATGTACAGGTCGTTGGCCGACACGACGAGCACATCGGCCTCCTGCTGGGCGATCAGGGCGAAGGTGCGCTGGTCCTCGGGTGTTCCCGACGTGAAGATGGTGAAGGTGGCCCCGGTCATGAAGACCTTGTAGTCGGCCTTGAGCTTCTCGATGCGGTCCAGGGCGTCAGCCTTGGCCATCTGCATCGCGGGGAGGTTCTTCGGGGCCACCGCGTCGAGGTTGATCGACGCCTGCTTCTCGGCTTCTGCGATCCCCAGCATCAATTTCGTCAAATCATTCATCGTCATTCACCTCGGGTGATTCCTCTTCTTTGTCGGAGAGGGGCTCTTGTACTACTATCAGATCTTGGACCGAGAACGGCTTGTCCTCGCGATATTTCTGGGCCAATACCATCACGATGGCCCCTGTGAGGTCCCGCTGGTACTGCACCGGGATGTCCCGATCCTCTTTTCCGGCAGGCCAGAGCATCCAGGTCCGGTGCTCGCCCGCGATATCCAACTCCACCTGGGCCCGCTCACGCCCATCCGCCCTGGCCCGCTTCCGCTCGTACGACTGAACGTAGGCAGCGAAGGCCACGACGTGCTTCTGGCCGTGTGGCCAAGGGGAGAGGTTCTCCAGGGTGTGCAGACCTTCCGGTGACACCACGATGTACTCCCGGTGCTGTCCAGGCGGCTTGTACACCCACGATCGCCCCGTGTGGCGGAAGCCAGGCTGCTCGATTTCCACCAAGGTGGGGAAGAGTTCCTTGCTGAACGCCGGAAGGAGCTTCTTTTGCAGCTGGAACGCTTCCAGAACGTTCAGTTCGCGGTATTTCTTGGGTACAGTCTTCCTGGGCTGGTCGGTCTTCTTGTTGATCTCGCCCCTGATGGTACAGGCCACCTTGTAGTAATGCTGGAGACGGTCCAGGAGGCACATTTCGGGTGGGAACAGCGAGTCGGCCGCTCCCACCGTGATCAGCTTGCACATGAACCCGTCCCCGATGTTCGTTCGGGCCTTGTGGATGACGGTCTTGGTCTTGGTCTTCAGCTGAATGACTTCGGGCACGCCCTCTTTGATGCGTCGGGCATCGACCTTGGTGATCAAGTCTTCCAGGCTGGTGATGGGGAGGTACAGGGCCAGTTCCTTCTGCACGGCCTCGCCCGCCCCCTTCATGAGGGTGAGGGGGCATCGGATCTTGTCCCCTTCGATCTCGAAATTCTCACGAGACCGGCTGATGTCTGGCATGGCGATGAGGTGGCCGCAGTGCTTCCAGAACTTCTCGGTCAACTCCTCCTTCTTGGCGTGACGCAGTACGGCAGTCCACCACTCCAGGGGGTAGTGGTGTTTGAGGAACGCACAGGCGTAGCCGATGACCACGTAGCAGACGGCGTGACTATTCGAAGTCACTACCCCGTTGGACAAGAGGAAGTTATGTTTAGGGTGGGCGACTTCAAGATCGTACATGTGGACGAGGCCCACATAACGGACTCGTACAATTCTCCGCAACACCAGACTCCCGGTCTGGGCGAGCGGAGCATCGCTGTAAGCCACTGGAGCCAAGCGTCCCCCATCTTCCCGTCCGAGCTTCTGAAACAGTTCCCGGCTAACCTGATCAACATCACATCCTGGCGTCTCAACGCCTCGGCGTTCAGCATTGCATCGCGGGATTGGGTACGAACTAGCACCTCTGGGTGGGTTGGATTGAAGAAGTGCCAATATCCGTCCACCTCCACCCAGATCTTGTGATCGGGACTCACAAAATCCACTTGTTTTTGTGTTTCTCCACAGCGAACACGAGCTTCGTTCCAAGCGAGAGTTCCGCTGGTGCGTAGCCACGCCTCCATCTTCGATGGTTTGGCCGCCCTCCGGGCTGATTCCCAAATAGCTTGAATCTCGGTCGGATGTTCCGCCTGCCAGGCGTGAATTCGGACTACCCGCTGTAATTGAATGTCTCGACGAGCCGAAGTTTTCTTGGCTGCTACTGAAGAGGCTAGACGCTGCTCCGGACGGGTGTTGTGGGCAATCATCCTCTTTCGAATGTTCTCCTTCTTGATGGCCTGACAGATAGGGCAGGCTTGCTGGTGGGCGTCTGCCTTCCCCCGGCTCTTTAGGATCGTTCCACATCTTGTTGTCCACGGTAGAGCGGGGCGGCCTTTCGGAATTGGGGCCTGAAAACAGGCGGCGCACTTTGATCGATGCCGATGCCGTTGACACCTTGTCATTGATTTGAGATCGGCTAAACACTCCGAGGTTTCTGTTGACGATATCATATAGTGGTTTTTGGCCTTCAAGAGTGAGGAATTTATGTTGAGCAGAAACGGTGACGGTGTTCCCATCGGACCAAGTGACTTCAAACCCTGGTAACTGGCCGTGGTCGTGAAGCGCTACAACTTGGGTCTTGATGCTATTCCCGTTTTCATCAACAGAATCAATCGTTTCTCCCCCCACAAAATCCTTGAGGGCCTTACTTCCTCCTTCAAAGTTCAAGATTGTGGTTCCGAGTACCGACTTGTTGAATCCGTATTCGGAGAAGGTCTCCATCATGGACCAGAGCTTCTCGGCCGCTTCCACACCCACACGAGCGGTCGCGCCTGGCATGAACGTTGCTTTATCCTTGAAGACCTTCTCCTTCTGCTTCTTGGAAATGTGGACACGGAACTCATCGGCTTCGGCTCCAGAGCAGCCAGACAGAACCTGGTAGAGCTTGGTCAGTTGCTCCTGGTAACAGAAAACCCCGTAGGTCTCTGGGAACATTTCGTCCAGGAGAGGGAAGTTGCCGATCGGCTTCTCACCCCTGGCTCGACGGGCGTATTCCACGAGCATGTTGTGGTGCTCGTCGTTGGGGCCGTCCACAAAGGCGTCCAGGGGGCCTGGACGGTCCAAGGCGGTGAAAGCGGCCAGTGACTCGATGGAGTCAAGGGCCTTGTGGATCTCCCCATCGTTGGAGGGCCGGGCGCGGTTGAAGTGCTTGAGCCATTTCTGGGCGCCGGGCGTACCAAACTGGAACACCGATTCGGTATTACTCTCGCAGATGTCCCGGAAGACCGCCTGGTCCTCTGGCGGGTCCCAGATGTCCACGTACTTTCCCTTGTGGGGGATCACCCGAATCAGGGGTGTTCTCATGTTGTTGATCGTGATGGCCGCACCTGGCGCATCCCAGTTTTGGCTGGCGTCGCCGCTCCGCTCCTGCACCATTTTGATACAGGCGGCGATGTCTCGGAGACTGTTGACGATCAGGAAGTCCATCTTCAGACCGCCAGACGACTCTACCTGGGCCGCAGTCAGCTGAGTGCAGGTCACCCCGTTGATGGTCTGGAGGGGGATGAAGTTGCTGATCGGCTCGTTCGAGACGAGGTAGGCACAGGCGTGGCGCGACTTGCCTCGGGTGATGCCCAGACACTTCACCACCGTTTCCCACTCCGCAGGATATTTCTTCACGTACTCCATCAGCGGCGGATCCCACTCAACCGCCCCCGGCTCCCTCACACCGTCGTGTTCGTACCCGAAGATGAACTCCCGGTTGCCGATGCCCTGGGGAGGCTGAGCGAACTGGTGGGCCAGCTTGGCGACCGCTTCGGGTACACGCCTGTCGGGGGATGTGACGCGGTGTACGTCCAGCACCCCCTGGCGGACCTTGATGGTCTGGTCGGTGCTGATCTGGGCCACACAGTCCCCGTACCGGTCACGCAGCCACCCCTTCTTGTCATCCTCGGGGTCCACCAGAAGGTCTCGGTGAGGAAGGTCCTGGTCAATGTCGGGCTGCTTGCCAGACTCGATGCGACTCTTGGTCATGAAGCGGTCCATCGACAGGCCGTAGCGGATCGGATCGACGTGCGTGATCTCCAGCAGGTAGGTCAGCAGGAGTCCAGCCGCTGAACCACGCCCAGGGCCAGTCAGTTCCCCTGCCCCCTGGTACAGATCGCAGACCTCCTCGTCGATCATGAAGTACGGGAGCCAGTCCCGGACGCCGTTGCGATGGAGGAGTTCGATTTCGGCCTGGAGGCGGTTCCAGTACACCGGGTTCTGAAGAATGGCCTGACGGCCGTGCTTCTGGATCAGACGGAAGGTGTGGACCAGCGTGTTCTCGGGGTAGAACTTGGTGGGGAGGACGTTGCGGGGCTTGAGCTTCATCCCCTTGAACCCCTCGGCCCATGCGTAGCTATTGTCGATCCACGACTCGTAGGTCGCTTGGTCGATGCCAAGGCGATCCCGGAAGTAGGGCCAGGCCTCCTCGCTGCTCAACCGATGGTACGAGTTGGCGAAGCGCCAGGAGCCGTCCTGAAGGAGCTTCACGTCCTGAACGACCTTCTCCTCCGGCTTGACGAAGTGGCTGTCGTCGCTGATCAGAATCTTGTCGCCGTACTTCTTGGCCATCTCCAGAACGAACAGGTTGGCGGGGCGTTGGATGTCGCCGTCCGGAGCAGCCGTGGTGCATTCGTTCTTGATGAACCGCTCGAACTTCTCCACGTTCTTGATGAGCAGCTGCTTCTCCACGTCCTGCCACTTCCGCTGGAACATGAGGGCGCGAAGGCGGCCATGGCCCTCCTTGCTTCGTTCCCAGCGTTCGGCCAGGTACTCGGCCTTGATGCCCGTCCCCTTGCCGTACTTTTGGTCGGTGAGGATCTTCCGGTAGAGTGGCACGCTGATTGTGGAGTCGTCTTCCAGGGTGATGACGACACGCGACTCCCAGTTCTGCTCGCAGACGTGGGGGAAGGCCTCGACGATGAAGTTGCCCGGCCTCACGAGCGACCGGAGCTTCTTGTAGTAGGCCTCAGCGATGTCGTAACGCTCTCCGAAGGCAATGTGGCGCTGGACCATGCCGATCAGGCAGCTGGAGCCGAAGGTGACGTTCTCCGCACCAATCTCTTCCAACTGAGCCCAGGTGAACAGGGGCTTCCAGGAGTCGGCGTTGTTCGCGGAACCGTGCCGCTCGGCGCGGGCGTCAGCAGCCGACAGGAGCCGACAGACCGTCTCGTAGGCCTTCTGGTCCTGGAAAGCAAGAGTCAGATGAAAATACTTCTGGTAATCCATCGTCGTGAAGAAGGGCTCGAACCCCTTCCTCTCAGCTGCCGGGACCTTCTCCTCAAACTCGTCGGCATCCACCCACCAGCCGGTCTTGACGTTTTTCCACTTCTGGGTAGGTTCAATGCCGAAACTCTTGAGGATTGGACAGCTATCATCCCGAAGGTAAGCCTCCAACCCCATGATAGGGGTGATCTTTCCTTTGTATCGCTTGTCACCAGCAAGATCATAGAGTTTCCGGGCAGTATCGAGAGTACCATGATCTGTCGCGGTCACAAAGCCGGTTCCGTGTTCAATCTCCCATTCAATGAAAGACTCTGGCTTAGATGCGGTATCCAAGCTCCCTGGATGACAGTGCGGGGTAATGAATGGTCGGAAGGCCATACGAGTCCTATATCAGAAGTTTACTTGTTCGAAGCAGACAGTTCGAGGAGCCTCAATCTTGTGTTCATGAAACTCTGTCCAGGCTGTCAAGAGAACAAAGACGAATCGAGCTATTACTTCCAGAAATATACTAAAAAGGATGGATCGGAAACCCGATGGCTCAGTCGCGTCTGCAAGGAATGTTGTAAGAGACGTGTTAAGGCGAACGCCCAAAAATCGCCCCAAAAGTATCGGGAATACCACCAGAATTACAACAAAGGAAGGAGGATTGCACACAGCTTGAACAAACAGGCCATGCGACAATGGATCAAAACCGTCAAGGCCAAGCCGTGTGCCGACTGCGGCGGACAGTTTCCTCCAGAATGCATGGATTTCGATCATAGAGAATCGACCACTAAAATTCGTGGGATCGCGTCTATGATCGGGGCGGGCCAGTCGAAAGAAACGATTGAGCATGAGATTCAAAAATGCGATCTTGTATGCGCGAACTGCCATCGAATAAGAACGGCTAAGCAGCTGAATTGGTACTAGGTTTTCTTAGAAGAAGAGGAAGAAGGCTTGACGCGAGGAGGAGCGGAAGGATCTGATCGATGCTGGTCTTGAAGTTTGAGGTTGCTACGAGCGCGGTAGTCCTGGATGATGCGGCCGGGGCAGTGTCCAACTGCTGCGAACACGTAGCTACACTCATCACACACGAGGTAGAGGGCCCCGGCTTCAAAGTGTAGGTGACTGTGGGGGCAGTCGTCAGGTTTGGTCTTGGTTTTCATCGTCCAGGATCGTAGTCGTCGGGGTCTCGTGCCCATTCTTCATAGCCCGAACCAGAATGTCCGTCCGGGTAAAATGTCACGATGTACCACTGCCCGTCTTTAAGAGCACGGCGTTTGTAGGGTTTAGTTTCTTCCTTCGATCTGCCACTTTGTTTTTCGTCAGTCTTCGTCTTCACGGAGAGCCTCCCGTAGCTTCAGGACGATGCCCTGGTAGAGGGCCTCAACCTCTTCCTCTGTGATCAAGAGTACCTGAGCAATGATTCGTTCAGGCACTCCGTCTGGGTAGCGGTCGAGCAGGCAAGAAATGGAGTTGTTGAACCTGGGGCAGTAGATCCAGTCCTCTTCCTCCATGATTTTCTTGCGAACGTCATCGGTCATGGGACCCTAGTTGCTCAGCAGAGAGCGCCGCTTAGCGATGGTGTTGGTGGTGTACCGCGATCGGCTCCACCCACCACACTCACCGCACTGGTAGCGATGGTAGCGCCCGGATTGGGTCAGGGCGACGCCACGGCGCTGGACCTTCATGGACCCACACTTGGGACAGGACATCGCCTCCGACTCGGTGTAGGCTGCCACGTTGGGGTGCCCCTCAATCCAGGGCCGCATCTTGAGATACAACTCCTCGGTGGACAGGGTGTCGAGACAGTTGTACTTCTTCATCTCGGCCCAGGCCTTGGGGTTGTCCCTGAGGCATTCCGACCACAGTTCGAAGCCGGGGAACTGGTGGTGGGAGTCCTTCTTGGTGTGGGTCAAGTGCTCTGTCATCCACGCCAGCTTGTTTGACGTGAAACCAAAGTGCTTGGTCGCGACGATCTTGGTGTCCACGATCTTGATGGGGCTGTACGGGCCGTAGCCGTTCATCAGAAGACGCGAGTTGATCTTCTTGATGTCGAATTGCTTCCCGTTCTGCACCACCACGATGTCGGCTTCGTTCAAGATTTCCCAGAGTTCTTCCAGGAGCTTGGAGTCGTCACGGACCTTCTTGATGCCCCGTCCGCCCGTGCAGTTGTAGTAGATCTTCGGGTCGTCCAGCCACTTCGCGCTGTACGACAGGATGGTCCACTCGACGTTGACCTGCTCCAGGCCGATGTTCTGGTCCCACAACCCCCAGTGGTACGACTCCAGAGGGGCTGTCTCGATGTCGAGGGTTACGATCTTGGGGGATTTGTGGGTAGTCATACAGGAGAAGATTGGGGCGCGTCTCTTCAGGCCTGTGCGGGAGGAGCTTCCGGAGCGGCGGTCTCAGCGGCCGGAGCCTCTGGCGGGGGTGCTTCAGGAGCCTTCTCCTCCTTCGGCTTGGGCGGCACGAACTTGTAGACGCCCAGGACGACGATCTTGCCATCCACCTCACCTGCGGGATGATCCGCGTTGCCCTCGGTCTTGAACTTCTGACCGCTCGGCATCTCGAATCCGACCTTCTGGCCGATGAGCGCCTTGCGGAATTCAGGGCTCCACTGGATCATTGGGGAGCACTGGTAGCCGCCAGGAACTTCTTCGCGCGCACCGTTGAGTTCCTGAAGGGCGACGAACGAACCGACATCCTTGGGTGCCTTGCCGTCGTCGTTCATCTCGGCATCGCGGATGATCTCTTCGGTGACGAGAGCGCCGCTTTCCAGGGCCTGCACGACAGCCTGGCGAGCCTGCTCGGCCTTGGCCTGGGCACGCGCCACACGCGCGTCCTCGATCGCCTTCAGAACGGTCTCCTCGCCCATCAGACCAACGACAGCGCTGGTCGTCTCGATGAGAGAACTCATCTGGTTCTGGATGCGCTGGAGAGACTGGTTGACGCCAACGATGACCTGGCGGATGTTCGCCTCCAACTCATCGACTCGCTCCAGCGCTCCACGCGCCATCTTCCGAATGCCCGGCTTTGCAACGTTGTTCGTGGTCATGATCACTGCCTTTCGTTTGTGTCATCCTCGTCCGAGGATTGGGTGAGGTTCTGAACGACTGTCTGTGCGAGGTGGTTGCCGATCTTCATGCCCTCGGCCTTCCTCTCTGCAAAACTCAGCATTGCGTCGCCGTGGGCTGCCATCGCCTGGTCGAAGACCGGACTCGACGGCGGAACGCCTGGGGCTCCGGCCATGAACTGCGGCATCGGAATCGGCTTTGGTCCACCCGGAGCGGGCTGGGCGGGCATGGTCACGTCCTTCAGGAGCGGAGCGTTCTTCCGCTTGACAGGATCATACTGCCACAGCGGTTCACCATCGGCGTTGCGGGCCTGCACGAAGGCCTTCCCGCTCTTGTAGATGAGCGTGGGGTCGTTCTTGTACTGGTCGGGGACACGCGAGGCCAGGGCGTTGTTCGGAGGCACCTTGCTCCCCTGCGGTTCCACGGGTCTCTGTGCCTGCTGGCGCTGTGGCTGCTGGCGTGCCGGAGTCTGTGGGCGTGGTGCCGGTGGAGGAGGAGCGGGCTTGCGAACTTGCACTGGCTGCACCTTCGCTTCACGCTGCACGAGTGCTGGCTTGGGCTCTTCCACCTGTCGGAGGGTGGGGGCTGCCGGAGTGATGCCGCCCAGCTTCTTCAGCGTGGCGTTCGCCAGCTTCTTCAGGGCATCGATCTCTTCTTCGGTGAACACGTCGGTCGCTTGCTTCTTCTGAACCTCAGGCCGAACGCCCAGGAGAACTTCCAGGCGGTCCTTGGCAAAGGCACGGACCTCTTGCTCGACACGAGCGGAGCCAGAGGTGGGGTTCGAGAACAGAGAGCCGCTCAGGAGCATCCGATAGGCCTGAGCCACGTCCAGGCGGGCCTCAGCTGCCGAGAGGTCTTCCAGGACCTCATCAACGGCCTGGGTTTCGAGCGTCCCACTCACCACCTCATCGGCCTCTTGGTCGATTGGGTAGCTCTCGGCCGGTGCGGAAGTATCCTCAGGAACATCCTCCTGGTAGTCCGTGCCGTCGAGATCGTCCACTTCAAAGTCGAATTTCTGTGCTTTGGTCATCGTGACCTCTACACAGAGTATATCGAATCATTTTGTTACACGATCTCACATCTGTCGCCGCTACAGGCCAGTTGCTGGGCACTTGTGGTGGCATCTTCCAACTCGAACGTGGAAAGCTTGGAGTAGTCAATCTTCGGGATTTCCTTGGAGAATTCCTCGAACTGCTCCTTGGTGATCTCCTCGTACGGAGCCTGCTTGTACTTGCCGCCGTCGTAGGGGAGGAACGACACGGCGACCAGGCGGTCGAAGTGCTTGTACACCCACGCACCTACATCAATCCACTCGTCGTCGCGGACGTAGACGGTGACCGACTGGTTGTGCTCGCACCAGTTCTCGACCATCTTGAGGTACCACTCCAGCTGGTCGATGGCCGATACCTGGTCGCGGGTGATGGAGCCTTCGGGAGCCTTCACGGGGATGGCAAACACCCAAGTTCGAACTTGATCCTCGGTCCAGTCGGGAACCAGGAGCTTCGCTTCGTCGGCCGTCCGGCCTTGCTGGACGAGCGCCTTGCGCTGCTCTTCCACGGCCTCTGGCCCCTGCCCGTTCTCGGGAGTGAACTTGATGCCCTGGGCCCGCATCATCGGGAACAGAGGGTCGGTGGCGCTGATGCGGAAACGACGCAGGAAGTACTTGGCGTACCTGGGATGAGCCCCAGAAGCGCACTCGACCAGCTGGGAGACCGTGCCGCTGGGCTTGCCAGTGAACACAGCCGCCGACTCGTTGAACTCGAAATGCTTGCAGGCCTTTCTCATCTCCTTGAGCCCGTACTTCTTCAGGATCTGGAGCTTCTCGGGGGTCATCAGCTTGGGGTTGTCCATCTGACCCGTCAGGCTGACGCCCAGGAGACGTTCCTCCTCGCAGTTCTTGCGGAACTCCGGGTCAATGTAGGGGAAGCTGGTCAGGCCCGACTGCATCACGCCCAGCCAGACCGCCACCTTCACCTTCTCGATCAGGTCGTCGAAGTCGTCCTCGGCTCGGACCACCACTTCGCTCAGGTTGCAGAACTCTCTGGGACGCAGAAGGATCTCGGCGCAGGGGTTGGTGCGAATGTGGCGGTTGAACTTGCGGCGGGAGGGGAGGAACTGCTCGACTGCCGACAGGTTGTAGATGCCCCGCTCGCCAGTCCCAGAGGCCGCCAGGGCGCTCCACTCACGCAGGAACTCGACTGCCGAGGGCTTCTTGTGGAAGACCGCCGAGTTGTTGCTGTTGTCCCGGTACGGAGGCCGGGGAAAGTCCTTGGCATGACGCATCGCCTCGTCATCGAGGTCGCTGAAGTTGATCTCGCTCGCTCGACGCACCCCGCCAACCACCACGATGTCACCGATCATGCACCCGATGTCGTACCATTCCAGACTCGTCAGCTGACGACCCTGGGCCAGACAGATCTTGTTGCGGCAGAAGTCGTGCAGGGCCTTGAGCGGGCCTGGGCCACTGGCTCGGCCGCCCTTTGTCTTGAGACGCGACCCACGCTTGCGGATCTTGCTGTAGTCGAACTCGATGTCCTTGCCGCTGAACCAGGCCTGGAGGCCCGCCATGAGGCTGTCTGCCCAGCCCTCGGCGCTGTCCTCGACCACGTACACCCCGGCCCCGTCCGGCGACCAGTAGGGTACGGCAGGCATCTTGCTGATGTACTCCTTCTCCGTGCTGAAGCCGACTCCGGCCGCACACATGAGGATGTAGAAGAAGTCCACCACGCCCTTCAGGCTGTCGAATGGGACGTATGAGCAGTTGTAGCCCAGGATATGGTTCCGCTTCAGGGCTGGCCCGGCCATCTGGACGGCCCGCATCGAAGGGACGACGCCCAGGGCCTTGATGTGCTTGTTGATCAGGTTCCAGATCTTGAGAGGAACGTCGGTGTAGCGGTCCTGCATGAAAGCGATGTAGCGATCGGCGGTCTCGGCCCAGGTGGTCTCACGCCGCCCCTCTTCTTCCAGCCACCGGGCATACTTCGACACATGGATCCACCGCTGGCTCTCGCTCATGCCGCTCATGTTGTGTTACCCCTCCGAGGGCTTTCGCGCTGCGTAAGCCTCTAGATACAGAACTACGTTCCGGGCCTTCGCGACAGTAATGCCTCGGCTCAGGTAGTAGTGGTTGCAGAAATGGCACAACACCCCACGAACCGCCAGCTTCCGTTGCTCTGGCGGCTGCTTCTTCCATCCCTTGACGTGCTCGTGATCTGTGACGAAACGCCCCGTTGTCGGGACCTTCTTGCAGATCGCACAGACGTTGCCTTGGCTCGCAAGGATGGAAAGCCACTCTGCTTCAGTAAGTCCGTACTTTTGCAGAGTGGCTTCGGATGGTGCCTTGATCATGTACCCCGGAAGATTACTACGCCGCTTCCGGAGCCTCGCCAGCAGGCTTGCCGCGAGCACTCAGGACGGAACGGGCGTACGCGATCTGGGCGTTGTTCTGCTTGGTCCCGTCCTTGTACTGGGAGTTGGCGGTCTTGAGGGCCTCACGGCATTCCTTCAGCTGACCGTCTTCCTTCTTCCGCTCCATCAGGGCCGCCTGGTTCTTGGCGGTGTCCGCGATGAGCAGGTTGACATCGGCGTCAGAGCCCTTGTTCACCTTCTCCTTGAACTCCTCCGGGCAGCCCTCGAACGGATCCTTGAACTTCTTTGCGCGACGTGCCATGGGGCACCTCCTTGTTGGTTGTTCTACCTTGAGTATATCAGGTCTTGATGGTCGTCTCGCCGTTTCGGTATTCCAGCGTGATGGTCTCGTCGAACAGCGTCTTGAAGGTGGCATCGTGGTCTACGACCAGGATCAGGTTGTCCTCGGCCGCCTTCCTGAGGATCTCCAGGCTGGACTCTCGTTCCACAGAGGACAAGCCATTGAACGGCTCATCGAGGATCAGCCAGTTGAGGCAAATGCCCATCCGCTGTTGGATCACCTGACGGATGGCCAAACGGACCGCCAGACGAACTGCACTCTTCATGCCACCGCTCAGACCGGTTCGCCAGGTGGCCATGTGGCCGCCGACCATGATGAGGGGCTTGATCTCGCGATGGACCTTCCCTAGCCCCGCCTCTGGCTTCCCCTGTGTCAATGTCTCGCTGATGAAGATGAGACTGACGTGCTGGGTGTTGGGAACCTGGCCCAGGATCGCGTTGGTCGCCGCACTGATCTCAGTCAACACCTCATCAAAGATGACTCCCATGAAGCCTTCACGACCGACCAGTCTGGCGAAGTCCTTCTCGGTGGCGATTTGAGCGTTGACGGAATTGAGGTCGGATTTGGCTGCCACCAACCCAGTCTCGAACTTGGTCACCTGGGCCTCATGAGCTTGGCGTTGAGCCTCCCAGGTTCGGCGCTCAGTCTCGATGGTGTTCAGTGTACGATCGATCCGGGCGATCTCGTCGGTGGTCTGCTGCACAAGTGCTTTCAGAGCGATGACCTCGACCTCGGCAGCAGCGATCTCTGCTGTGAGAGTCTTCGTCTGCTCTTGCTGCCACAACTTGACCCTCTCAGTTACAGCGGCTGCCTGCCGCCCCAGGTCCTCGTACTTCTTCTTCAAGTCGTCTTGGACCTGGCGAGTCGAGGCGCTGAGCCGCCCCGCTTCGGTGGCAGCAGCCAGTTCGGCGTCGAAGATGATCTTGCTGATTTTCGAGATGACAGGATCTGGGGTGAAGACAAGAGCGTTCAGACGGGTCTGGAGTTCCGGCAGGTCGTTCAGCTGGCGCTCGATCCCCGCGATCTCCGCTGAATGTCCGTCGATGCTGTCGTTGTAGCTTTCAAGCATGGCGGGGTTAGCAATCACTGCCGCCCCACACTCTTGGCACTTCACTGTTTCCTGGAAGGCAAAGCGCTTGGTGCGGAAGTCTTCCAATTGAGTCTTGAGCCTGGGGAGACGCTGGGCCTGCTGGTTCCGTTGGGTGATCTCGGCTTGGACCGAAGAACGGGCCAGAAGGATGTCTCGTTCCCTCTTGGCATCGGCAGCGCGGGCCTCCTCCAGCTTCTGCTTCCCCACCTGGGCGATCTGGTTCTGACGCTTGAGTTCGTCACTGGGCTCTGGGGCTTGGACCTGGGCGAACGCCTGGAGAGCAGAGCGCTCTTCCGCTCGCAAGCGCTCCAGTTCCGTCTCCAGTTCGGGTGGGGCAACAAGGCTTCTGTGTGCCCTGGTCTCCTTCAGGGTCTGGATCTTGCTCTCGGTTTCGTCCAGACGCTCTTGCGTGACACAGCGCGTTGCGTCCCGCGATGCTCGCTGGAGCTTGATTCCGTTCACATCAGCCGAAAGACTGACCGGGATGATCAGCTGGTCCAGCTTTTGCTTGGCTTCCGCCAGCATCCTGACGTACGCCTCAACCTGGGCCTCGGCGTTCAGCCGCTTCTTCTCCAGAGCCCGGAGGTTCTCCTGGGAAGCCGCCACCGCGTCTTCAAAGACGCGAAGGTTAAGGAGGATCGAGAGAAATTCCTGCTTCTCGGCGTTGGTGAGTGAGAGGAAGTCGGTCCGGTCGTCCTGGGGTGCGAAAGTCAGGGCCCGAAGCATGTCGTCAGAGACGCCGATCAGACTCAGCCTGCGTCGATCGATCTCGGTCGCCCCCGTGATGGTCTCCTGGCCGACCTTCAAGAAGTTCTTCTTGCCTGCCCCGAAGGTGCCTGCGCCCGTGACCAACACGACCTGGAAGGGGTCTTCGGTGTCCCAGTTCTGAAGCTCAGTCTTGGGCGAGGGACAGATACCGAGAGCGGTGGAGATACCGTTGAAGAGGCTCGACTTGCCACCGCCACTGTAACCGCCCGTGTCGTGGTTGAGGGACTCGACTCGAACCAGACCATGCTCGGGGAAGGTCAGTTCGTGCCTCCCCCTGAAGCTCATGCAGTTCTGGAGTTCGAGGTGCCGAAGGCGCATGATCAGCTTCTATCAGATCTACGGCTTCCGATCCTCCGGCTTGTGTGATCGCTCCCAGTTCAGGCGCTCAACGTCGGCTGGCTGTTCGACGCGACGCGACATGAGGCCGTTGTCCCTGGTCTCGACGATCTTGCTCGTGGCCCCCTGGGGATCGCGCTTCATCGGCCACTTACACTTGGGGCACTGAAGAAGGTCATTCGCCTTCTCCGGCTTCCGTATGACCGCCTTCGTTTCCCCACACTCACACCTGAAGTAGTATCGGGGCATTAAATGTGGTACTCCGGCAGATCGTTGGTGAGTTGATGGGGACAAAAGCCGTCGTTTCTGGCACGGCCACAATTACAGTTGAAGCATAGCAGTCTGTATTTGTCTTGGGGGTACCCCATTTTCTTGAGGTATCTGTAGAAATTGATTCCAGCCCGGCCTTTCTTGTTGTTTGGTGTTGGTCCGTCCCCCATTCCTTTACGTTCTGCCGCCCCATCGTTATTTACATGATCGATCGTCAGAAAAAGGACCCGAGATTCTCCACAGCAAACACACCTCCCTCCATACGCTTCAACCATTTCTTGAAGAATACGAATTCGTTGGGCCTTACAGTATTTCCCAACCATTCCGGGATGAGCCGCACGCCATTCGCGGGTATACTCGCGCTCTCGATCACGGTGTTTTTGATAATCGCGTTTGCGGTATATTTTAACCCGCTCTGGGTTTTTCTTTTCCCAGACCCGAACCCCTTGGTTTACCTTAGCTTTTTGTTCAGGAGACATGCGCGCTCGATATGCGCGCATGTATTCTCTTCGGTCCCTGCGTTGAGCTTCGTTAGTCATGATCCCAAGATTACTACTCTGTTTCATCACCTAAAAACCACGGGTATCTGCCGGGTTCTCAGGGTAATTCCCATCCCTCAAGAAACTGGAGGTGTCGCTCGCCTCCTTGCGCTCCAGGTCCAGGTCGCGCTTGAAGACACAGACCGCTCCGAGGGTACCGTGAAGGGTCGCGATCGAGAGGCTGTTCCGGATGGCCTCCAGGACGGCTGGGGTGCTGTCCAGGACACCACCTTCGACCGGATCGACGAACCGCTGCTCCAGGGCATCGTACACCACACGCTCGGAGCCCTCCTTGAAGATGCTGTTGGCGATCTGTTGGAGGATCTCGCCCATCTCCTCGTGGGTGTAGCCGCAGTTGGAGAACAGGCGCTCTGCGGGGGCACCCAGGGAAGGCAAAAGGACCTCGTTGATGATCTCGTCGTTCTTTTTGCTCAGTTCAGCGGCGATCCGCGTGAGGGTCCAGCACCCACCCGGCAGGTAGCCGTTCTTGATGGTGCCACGGACAGCGCACACAGCGTCTTCGGCCCGGTCCCGGCGCTCACGAAGTTCGCCGTTGGATGCACCCACGATCTTCAGCTTGGCGATGCCACCCGTCAGCTTGCCCAGACGCTCTTCGATGATCTGGGTGTCGAGGATGCTGGCCGCCTGGAGCTTCTGAGCCTGGAGCTTTTGGATCTGCTCCTCCAGCATGAAGGCAGCGGCTTCGGCCTTGTCTCGACGCCCTGCCCAGATCAGCATCTCGGGGTACTCGTCCTCGTTGACCCCCTCCGGGACCACCGGGGGCTCGCCCACTTCCAGGTCGTCCGAGACGATGACCGACCGGAACCGGGCTGCTTCGAAGGTCTTGGCGAACTGCCCCAGTTCGGACAGTTCGGCTCGATCCAGGGGGTTGTTCAACGGGTCGAACAGCTTGGAGCCGGTGACGGCACAGACATCCTGGAGGAAGCCCAGCTGACCACCCGGAACGGGGCTGAGCGGGGCGATCAGCGGGTAGACGTTGATGGTCGTCGCCTCAGCGAAGTTGAGGGCCAGCTGAGCCAAGACACGCTCGCTGAAGCCGGTCGAGACCAGGACGACGTTGTGCCGGAAGCCCTTGTTCGACTGCCAGGCCTCTCCGATCTTTTCCATCAGGAAGACGATGGATTGAATCTCGGTGATCTGGCCATGGTAGACTACGAAGAGGGGGTCATCCAGGACCACCCGCTGGTTGGCTGGGTCGTTCATGAACTTGCTGGCGTACTTGGCGCAGCTATCCTCGTAGCCAGTCGGGATCGGGTAGCCGTCGATGCGCTCGACTTCGTAGCCGGAGGGCCCGTTGATCTCGGTCAGCGTGACGTTGCCGTCATCCCCGACCACATCGAAACACTCCATCACCGCGTCAGCCAGGTCGGTGTCACCGTTGGCCGAGATCTTCGCCACGTTCCAGAGGGCCTTCCGGCCTTCCTCGGTCGTGGGATCTACCTTGGTGGAGAGCTTCTTGACCAGGGGCTCGATCTCGGTCCCGAAGACGTTCAGGAGGCGACGAACGATCTTCTGGGGAGACACCTTCGGATGGGCCTTGGTGTAGGCGAACATGTTCCGTACGATCGCCTCAGCCAGGACTGTCGCTGTGGTCGTTCCGTCGCCCGCCTCGTTGGCGGTCCTGGTCGCACAGTCACGCCCCGACTCCATGATGACGTGGGCCACAGGGTCATCGAAGCCCAGGGAGCGGTAGACCGTCACCCCGTCCTTGGTCACCATCGCCGGAAGGTCATGTTCCTGACGCTCGATGAGGACCGGCTGGCCACCAGGCCCCAGGGTCGCTCCCACCATGTCCGCGATCAGCTTCATCGTGTCCAGGATCTTCTGCTGGAGGGCGGGTGACTTCACCCGCATCGTCTTGGCAACTGACTTGACCTTCTGGTATTGAAAACCCATGTGTTCTCCTTCGGATGAGGCCCTACCTGAAGTATATCAGATCATTTTGTATCATACCTTTACCCCCTAGTTGGCACACTTCTTGCTACGCGCGTGCGCCCGCGCGCCCGCAATGCACTGCGAAGCATCGCGAACCACCCGCGCGATCGTTCGCGGACCGTCGCGCGATCGTTTTCGCGAGGCCAACATCCTTTTAGAAAAGGATCAGAAAGGGATCATCCTTTCAGTAGAGCGCGAAAGCGCTCTTACTACGTAAGGGATCTATAGCATTGCGAGGCACTCGCGAACGTCTCGCGACGTACTCGCGAAGCAGGTAGGAATTTCATCAAATACATATCCCCTTCGCATCCCCTTCGTAGTCGTCGCGCTCTCGCGCTCCACTGAAACAGTTCATCCCCTGGGAGCCCCTTCAATTAGTATCAAGACAAGATCTGCATGTTCTTAGTACTCAGGGCTCGGTTCTTGTCCTGTAAGTATTTCCAGGGAAAAACCATCTGACATCAATAAATCTGATATGTTCTGTGTATATGAACTTGGTTTTCGTTGGCAGCCCCGCTTCAGGAAAAACAACCACTGCGGCGATGCTCTTCGCTCAACTGAAGGAAAATCAGTACGCAGTGGAGTGGGTTCCTGAGTACGCTCGCCTCTACATCGCTCGGAAGAGAGCCTCCTCCTTCGACTCGACGCTCACCCTGAACGACCTCGATCAGCGATCAATCCAGTTCGTCCAATTCGGATGGGAAGAGGATCTCTTCAACCCCTTCCCTGGGCAGGAACGGATCTCCATTTCTGACAGCTGGTCTGTCAACGCCCTCCTGTACATGGAGCATGTGAACCGGCTCTCCAGGAGCAGAGCACTGCTCGCCAAGCACCTGGCCCACCATGTCTTCTACTGCCCACCCCTCAAGGACAAGATTTCGGATCAGGATCCTAACCGGGTTCACAACCGGAAGCTGTCTCTCCAGATCGACAAGAAGGTCAAGCCCCTCATGAACGATCTGGGGATCAAGTTCCACACCCTCACAGGGAAGCCCTTCGCTCGGGTCTCCCAGATCATCAACGTCATCGGGCTCAAGTGATGGAAAAGCGGATCGTCATAGAATCCCCTACGGTCGCCCGGATCCAGGGCGTTTCCGCCGCTGAAGCGGCGAGTCTTGGGGCTCAATTGACGTACCGCGACGAGAAGGTCGGCTATGAAATCAAGAAGCACAAGAAGGCCCACTGGTTCATCAACAAGTTCGGAACCGCCAAGTGGAAGGAAAAGCTCGACGAGCTTCAGAAGCTCCACACCAAGTGCCTCCTCTTCGAAGACGAACGAGGCTGGTGGACCTACTCCGGACTTGCAGGTCAAGCCGCTCGGGTACTGGGGTGTCCAGTTGAGAACCTGGTTTCTTACCCGGATCCTGGCGCTCTAGGATTTGATGTCAGGCCCTACGAGCCGTGGGCATACCAGGCAGCTGCTCAGGAAAAGCTCCTTGCGGCCCGGCACGCTGGCGTGGAAATCGGGACGGGCCTGGGGAAGACCCTGATCCTGACCTACATCGTCAAGGAACTCGGGCTGAAGTCGGTGGTCATGGCTCCCAGCCTTCAGATCGCTGAGCAGATCTACAAGGGGATGGTCAAGGCCTTCGGCCAGAAGAAGGTCGGGTTCTTCGGTGACGGCAAGAAGGTCGCCTCCAAGCAGATCACCGTGGCGATCGCTGCCTCCCTGACTCGGGTGGAACCTGGCAGCGAGGTGGGCAAGCAGCTGGCGGCGTCGAAGGTCTTCATCGCTGACGAGTCCCACCAGTGCCCGGCAGCCACTCTGGCTAAGGTCTGTTTCGGCCTGATGAAGGATGCTCCCTATCGGTTCTTCTTCTCGGCCACTCAGATCCGGAATGACGGCCTGGACCTCCTCCTGGATGCGATCACGGGCCCGATCGTTTACAAGATGACCGTCAAGGAGGGCATCGAGAAGGGGTACCTGGCGGCCCTCCAGTTCTTCATGGTCAAGACCGTGAGCCCCTCCTACAAGACGCACGAGGACCCGAACGAAGAGACCCGTGAGCACCTGTACTACAACGAAAAGGTCCTCCGGCAAGCCGCCCACATGGCGAACATGTTCATCTCGGAGCAGAAGAAGCAGGTCCTGATCCTGGTTGAGGAACTGGAGCAGTTCGCCTACCTCTACCCGTTCCTCAAGTACCCCGTCAAGTTCGCCCATGGCGGCGCGGTTGGGCAAACGGCCAGCAAACTTCCTCGTATGTTCCACGAAAGCGATCCATCGTTGTTTGTGAATGAGTTTAATGAGGGGAAATTCCCTATTTTGGTGGGTACGAGTTGTATTAGCATGGGCACCGACTTGCTTGCCAACGAGGCGACCATTTACCTTCAGGGCGGAAAGTCTGAGATCCAGGTGCTTCAGGGCCCTGTAGGACGATCTACAAGACTTCATACTTTTTCAGATGGTCGGAAAAAGAAAACTTGTTATATCGTGGATTTTGATGTCGAAACAAGTCGCACGACCCACCGTCACGCCGCATTGCGGCAAGCTATTTATGAGAGAATAGCGCCGGTCCGGGAGATTAAATATGAATAAGGCAGAAAGACGGGCCTACGAGCGGCGCTGGAGGCAGGAGCATCCAGAGAATTGTAAGAAGAACCGTGAGGCCTGGCGTGTCGCAAACGTCGAGCGTGTTAAGGAGCTTGGCAAGGCCAACAGACTAGCCACCAGATTGGCGGTCATCTCTGCCTATGGCGGTCGTTGCGCTTGTTGTGGTGAAACTGAAGTGGGGTTTCTGACTATAGACCACAAGATGAATGATGGCGCTCAACACAGGAGAGAGATCGGTCCCCATATTTACGCTAAAGTAAAGAAGGCTGGTTTCCCGAAAGATCGGTTTCAGCTTCTTTGTTGGAATTGCAATTGTGGCAGGGCTTATAACCACGGAACTTGCCCCCACCAAGCAAAGAAAGAAGACTTGGCCCTGATCGAAGAGTGGTCAGGCGACGAGAATTTTCTTAAGTACGGCAATCAAGGAAGTGGTTTATGACTGAAGAACGCCGCACGAATGAACGCTGCAAGATGAGGGAGTACGTGGACGCAGACACCCGGATTCGCCGGGGCCTGTGGCTTCTGACCCAAGAAGGGACCACGACAGAAGAGAAGCTCAGGGAGGTCTTTCTGGACGCCACCAGCGACCTGGCTGCCTACCTGGGTGTGGAGAAGATTACCGACCTCATCAAGCTCAATGTGTACACCAGGAATACGCAGGTGTTCTTCGACATGGAAGCTCTGAGCGAAGACGGTGAAGAGGTAGTGGGCACCCTCGGGGGTCTTGCCGCTCGGAATCATTCGACGACAGGAAAAGCATGATCTCGGACGACGAGGGCTATCGGATCTTTGCCGATCGCCTGACACAAACCATCGAACGGCACAAGTACTTCGGGGCCGACCTTCTGTCCCGTCAGCGAGACCAGTTCGTCGAACTGATCCGTCTGGAGAGGCAGTTCCGTGAGGGCCTGGTCGGGACGGAGGAGGGGGTTGAGGTCTACAACGCCTTCGTCACCAAGGTCTGCGACGAGAACATCCTGACCAGTCGCCCCTACTTCCGGGAGCGCCAGGAGATCTGCATCGGCCCCATCACCCGCGCCCTGAAGCAGCGGTTCGTCCAGGACCTGTACCAGTACAACGTGAACCACAACTTCGTCGCCTTCGCCCTGAAGTGCCGGACCTGGACACCCGGCCATCCGCTCGTGGCAGTGGCCAAGGCCATCAACAAGCTGCGTCAAGAGATCGTCTCCCTCAACATGCCCCTGGCCATCAGCCAGGCTCGGGTCTTCTGGGTCAAGGCCCCGCTTCGGACCCAGGACCAGCGGTTCAGCTTCATGGACTTCGTGCAGGTGGCAGCCGATGGGCTCCTGTCGGCAGTGGACAAGTTCGTTCTCCCGCCTGAAGTTGAGACGAACCATCTTGCCATCAAGGTCTGGCGGGCGGTGGCTATCGGCCGGATGCGCGGTAACTTCATCGAGATGTTCTCCGAGACCAGCGTCCACTTCTTCCCTGGGGACAAGCGGAAGATGTACCGGGCCAACAAGCACCTCCGGGACTTCCAGGGGCCGCTGGACTACGACATCCTGGCTCAGCTGGTCAACCGGGACCTGGGTCCGGACGGGCCTCAGACAAATGGGGCGGAACTGGCCGACCTGATGGGGGCGGCAGCCAACAGTGTGGTGGGCGAGACGGAGCAGGACGAGTCCTACGAGAACCCCCTCCAGAAGGCTCAGGCTTCGCCGGAGTGGCGGCCCGATGTCAGGGCTGAACAGAATGAAATGCGAAATGCCCTTTTCGACAACATCGAAAAGCTGGATGTTTTGGAGCAGAAAATCCTCCGACTCAAAGGTATCGAAAAAGATTCGATATGATCTAGGCAAGGAGACTGTATGTCCAAGAAGAAATTCGTGACAGCCGTGGCCGGTGGGGCAACCGAGTACCTCGAAACGCTGATGCTCAACAAGCGGCTGAGAGCTTTACTTGCCATCAAAGACAAGAGGATCAAGGAACTTGAAGAGCTTCTTGCGGTATCGATAGCTCGTCTACACGACGAGGAAATGACGCGGGGTCTTCTGAAGGGTGAGGTGCGGCCATGATCACAATTCTCAACAACAAGATCGCGTGCAAGCCCCTGGCAAGCCGCTCGATCCAGAAGAACGACAACGGCAAGGGCTTCGTCACGGCCAAGGAAATGACGGAGCTTCTGGAGTTGGAGGTCGTGTACTCTGACGCCATGGGCGGTCCTCCTCCCGGAACGAAGGTCTACGTGCGGGGCGACACCAAGACCTACCAGTGGATGAAGGACGTGTTCGAACTGGGTGGCCAGAAGGTCATCCTGGTGCCGGTGTCGGAGCTTCAGGCCGTCTCGTACGAGACCTCGAACAGCCAGGCCCTGTCCTCGACCGCGCCCGGCCTTGAGACCCAGGTGGTGTGCAAGTGAGCACCTTCGACCTGGCCATCCCCGTCATCCTGGCCCACGAAGGTGGGTGGGTGTCAAATCCCGCAGATCCGGGGGGCGAAACCAACTACGGGATCTCGACCCTCATCATCCGCCGCGAGGGCATCACGGCTGAGAAGCTGGGCATCGATCCCGCGACGATGTTCCAGCCCGGCTACCTGAAGCCCATGAAGGTGGACGCCGCCAAGGCCATCTACAAGGAGTACTTCTGGGACAAGTTCGGCTACGGTCGGCTGAACGATCAGACAGTGGCCACCAAGGTCTTCGACTGCTCGGTCAACTGCGGCCAGCGTCGTGCCCATGTCCTGGCCCAACGAGCCTGCCCGCCTCTCGTCACGGACGGGATCCTGGGCCCAGCATCAGTGGCAGCCATCAACGCTCTCGACCCCAAGAGGTTCGTCACCCAGATGGCCGAGGAGATGAAGAAGTACTACGCCACCATCATCGTCGCCAACCCGAAGCTCAAGGTGTTCGAGAAGAACTGGATGCACCGCGCCCAGTGGGGAGTTCAGCCATGAAGAAGACCACGAAGAAGACCACGAAGAAGGCAGTCCGTTTCGAGATCCGGCCCCGTGACCCGACCAAGGTGCTCACCGGGGCCAACTGTCAGCTGTTCATGGACGGGAAACGGCTGGGCAATGTGACTGCCTTCGAATTCAGCGTCCGTGGCCACGAGCTTGGCAAGATCAGGATGGAGTTGGTCGGGTCCGTGAAGGTGACCGGCAAGTTCACGCAGGAGCAGATCGAGACCACATGAAATTCCTGGTCGTCGGAGACCCTCATGTCCAGTTGGAGTCGCTTGCGGAGTGCGAGCGGCTCCTGGACCTCGTTGAGGAAGCGGCTGTGGCCAACGAGGTGGACCGGATCGTCCTCATGGGCGACCTCTTCCACACGTTCGAGGTCATCCGTGTGGAAGTCATCGACTTCTGGCGGCGGCGTCTTCTTCGACTTGGTTGCCCCGTCTGGATCCTTCGGGGGAACCACGATGGCCCGCATGACGTGAAGCCAGGCGTTCACGCCCTGCGGGCCCTGGAGGGTCGTCCTGTCATCATTGACGAACCCCGTGTTGAGCGGAACGACATCCTCTGGCTGCCCTTCACCCGAAGCTCGGAAGAGTTCACCCGTTGGTGCAAGGAGTACTCGGGGACCGTCACAGTGTACTGCCATCAGGACTTCAACGGGGCTGCGTACGAGAACGGCATCTACGTCAAGAACGGCGTAGACCCCGACGCCATCCCCCAGGCCCAGGTGATCTCGGGACACATCCACACCGTCCAGGAGTTCGGCAAGGTCTTCTACGTTGGCGCTCCTCGCTGGATGACCATCAAGGACGTGAACCAGGACCGGTTCCTCTGGGTCATCGAGCACGCCAACGACGGTCGGGTGATCAGCAAGACATCCATCCCCACCGACACCCACTGCCTCCGAATGGTCCACCTGGTGGACAGCCAGACCAAGCCCCTGGACCCCGAGACCGTGCCTGCGACCGTCAAGGCCTTGGTAGATGTGAAGGGCGATGTAGCATACTGTGAGGCTCGTCGCCGGGTCTGGAAGGGCAAGGCTCGTGTGCGAACCTTCCCCACAGTGGTCCGTACAGCCAAGGTGAAGGAATCCGATGGCATAGCCATTGCTTTCAAGAAATACCTTGATTCGTATCAACCCTCCAGCGGTGTCACCCATGACGCCCTGCGTAACCTGGTTGAGGCTCGGCTCTCAATCTTTCCTATATGAAGAAAACGACTGGCATCCAGGAGCAGCTGGTGGTCTTGCGTGGGATGACGGCCCAGACCGGCGTCCTGCATGAGGCCCAACTGTTCCAGCTGCGACTCTGGCCACACGCCCTGTTCGACAAGATCTCCAACGCCGAGATCCGGATTGACCAGGAGAAGTACACCATCGAGTACGTTTTCACCTGGAAAATCAAGGGGAAGAAGACGGCCGACTTCAAGAGGCGTGCCAAGTACCTGGGCAAGAGCATCCACTGGCTCCTGGGAGACCACTGGCAGGTCACCGTGGATGGGTTCGCCATGAATCGCAAGTCTGAGCCGCCTACTGACACTTGGAGGGGCACCGACTATGCCGCTGGCATGGTGGTGCCGAAGACGCCGTGGAAATTCCCCCAGACGCAATCGAAAAAGTAACGAATCCAGAGGTTTACCTCACCCCGCGTGAGAAGACTGCCCTGGCCGTGACCTTCAAAATGCGCCCGGAGCCTGCTCGGCTGAGCCCCACCCTGGAGGCTCAGCTATTCAGCCTCTTCCTGAACGGCCAGGACTGCGTGAAGATCGCCCAGATGAACCCCGGCATCACCCTGGGGCAGATTGTCCGGGCTCGGGTGGAGAGCCAGTGGGACCTGAAGCGGTTCGAGCACGTCGAGGCTCTCCTGAAGGATGCCCGCGATCGGCTGCAACAGACCACCTTGGAGAGCGTGGACTTCGTGGCGGCCCAGATTGCGGCGGCCCACAAGCTCTACGGCGAGAAGGTCAAACGCTACCTCCAGACGGGGAACGAGAAGGACCTGGGTGGCTTCAGCATTCACGGCTGGAAGGCCTACAACGACGCGATCGAGTTGCTCAAGAAGCTCACCGGCCAGGATGGCACCAAGCAGAAGGTCTCGGGTGAGATCGTCCACAAGCACGAGGTGACAGTCCCGGCCGCCAACAGGGCCCTGACCACCGTCGAGGCCACCTCGGTCATCAAGAAGAACCTGGCGAAGAAGGCCCCGTCCGTCAAGAAGGACGAGGAGGACGACGAGTAGTGTCTGAGGAGATCCCCACAGAAGCCGAGGAACTGGCAAAGGCGCTACTGGTCCCGTGCGCCACCAAGGAACAGCTGCGCGACTGGATCAAGTGCTACCTCGGCCTCGACTTCCCCGACGCGATCGTCTACGAGAACTCGACCACGAGCCCGATGGATGCCATCTGGTACGTGTACGACTGCTTCCGGTGCCGCCGTTTCGACCTGCCTGGGAAGTGGGACTACGCCGACATCGAGGAGATCATGGCGTACGCAGCCCGCGACAGCTACAAGACGCTGGGCGCTGCCGTTCTGGAGGTCGTCGTCCTTCTGCACATGTCCCTGAGCGTCGCCCACATGGCCGCCCAGGAGAAGCAGAGCAAGAAGGCCCAACAGTACGTCAAGGGCTTCTTCGACAAGCCCTTCCTGCGAGACTACGTGACGGTGCGGAACGAGACCCGCATCGAGGTGACGCGGTACGATCACCGCGAGTCCGGCCTGGTCATCACCAAGGAGGCGTTTGACCACCTTCCGCCTCAGGACCAGTTGCAGTACGAGCAGAAGTGGAACTACATCCAGGTCCTCATCTGCACCATGCAGGGTGCGAACTCTGAACACGTCCCCTTCCTGGTGGTGGACGAGGTGGACGTGATCAAGGGCGAGCAGATCCGGGCGTACGAGGAGTCCAAGGCCATCCCCTCGACCTGGCAAGGCACTGAGCCCATCACCCTCTACATCTCGTCCCGCAAGTCGTCCACCGGCCTGGTGCAGTCGGAACTCGACGCCGCCCCAGAGACCGGTCTCAAGGTCCTCCACTGGAACATCATCGACGTGGCCAAGCCCTGCCCGCCAGAGCGCCACCTCCCTGCTGAGCCCAAGATCCCCATCTACTACCAGGAGCCCCACAAGCAGACCCGTGGTGTGGCCATCTCCGAGGAGGACTTCAAACTCCTCTCGGATGACGACAAGGGCAAGTACAAGAAGACCGAGGGCTACGCGGGCTGCCTGAAGAACTGCAAGCTCTTCTTCGCCTGCAAGGGAGCCTTGGCCACCAAGCAGACCAGCGACTCCGACCTGCTCAAGTCCATCGACCGGGTGACCAAGCTATTCCGCAAGGTCGCGCCGGGCATGGCCAACGCCCAGCTGCTCTGCAACGAGCCTGGCGAGGAGGGCGTGATCTACCCCAACCTCGATCGGGAGATCCACCTCATCACCGCTGCCCAGATGGCGCACCTGATCACGGGTGAGACCTACGACCCGAACCTGTCGAAGGCGCAACTCATTGAAATTGGTCGGGAAAATGGTCTGGACTTCGCTGCTGGCCTGGACCACGGCGACGCTCACAACACCGCCATCACGACCCTCATGAGGGACACCCACCGGGCCTTCGTGATCGACCAGCAGAGCCAGTCGGAACTGGAACTGGACCACAAGATCGCCCTGTTGACCAACATCTACCGGGAAATCATGAAGGTCAATCCCCGGATCTGGGCAGACACCGAGGATCCAGGGTCGAACCGCAGCATCAAGCGGAAGGGCTTTCGGATCATGGACTGGAAGAAGGGGCCGGGGTCGGTCGTCCACGGCATCGAGGTCTTCCGCTCGCTGATCAGCCCGGCAGTTGGTGACCCCCGGATCTATTTCCTGAAGGGTGACGAGGGCGTGGAGATGCTCTTCAGGCGGCTCAAGAAGTACCACTGGGCCCGCGACGCCGCCAACCGCCTCACGGACGTACCGGACGAGTACGTGAGCAAGGACGAGATGGATGACGAGTGCGACAGCTGCCGCTATGTGGTCATGAACGAGTTCGGGAACCGGGGCAAGGTGGTCGTGGAAGATGACAAGGAGCGCAAGCCCGACCTCATCCCCGTCCACAAAGAGCCAACTGTCCAGAATTACCTAACCCACTACATCCAGGAGGCTCTGGGGGCCGATCCCGAGGGCGACGAGGATGAGGCTGTCTCGGTGAACGACGCCAGTGGCCGCCAGGGCGGGTTTTTGTGGAATATCTAGCACCTGAGAGTCAATCTTAGGGCTCAGGAGCCAAAACCATGCCAAACCTCCAGATCTCTGCCCTCGCCAGGGCGTACAGCGACAGCGTTCCCACGAACGCGCCCCTGCGGCAGAACTTCAACTGGCAGCGGAACCAGACTATCTCGATCGACAACCCCCGGTCGGATTATCATGAAATTCCGGCCGGTCAGTCCTGGACCTTCTTCAACGGCACCCAGTCCACGGGCATCGACGGGGGCACCGCCTTCACGGTCAGCAATCCGTTTACCTCCACCTACAGGTTCACACATGTGAGTGGCACGGCACCTGCGTTCCGGACCGATCGGGGCCTGACCCTCTCGACTAAGGCCCTGATGATCGGCGTCAATGCCGATGCCACCGCCCTGTTCACCATCGCTGGTGCGACCTGGGGTACTGTGGCTGAAGGTGATACCATCTTCCTGCCAGGGCCAGTCACGGGCGACGGCGCAACCCCCTTCAGCGTCCTCAATCAGGGCTTCTGGACCGTCCTGGCTGTCCTCTCGACCACCGTGCTTCAGGTCGGCCGCCCCACAGGGACCGACTTCCAGGGCACGAACGAGACCCAGACGATCGCGAGCAATCCCCAGGTGCAGGCCTTCAGTGCGACGGGTATCCAGGCGGGCGACAAGATGCGGATCAGTGCGGGGTTCGCCACAACGTCTCGTCGGACCTACACGGTCACCCAGGTGACGCCCAGCTGGGTCGAGGTTCAGAGTTCCCAGGCCATCCCCCTGGAGACCAGCAAGGTCCCTGGCGCGACCGGCATGATTTTCTATCGCAATGCGGCAAAGTTCTGCCGTGTCGAGTCGGATCAGGAGATGATTGTGCTGCCGAACGGGGCGACTGAGCCGCTTCTTCAGCCCAGTCCTACCCAGGCGGGCGATCCGGAGCAGGTGGCGTGGTGGGAAGCCCTGGCCCCCATCTGGAAGCTCACGATCCAGAACCCCTCGACAGCCACTGCCAAGGTGGTTGTCTTCCTGGGAGAGTAACCCATGAAGCGATTCCTGCAACCAGGGCTGGACGACATCAGCCCCGCGACGATCGGCCTCGTCAACGACATCATCCAGGCCAACCAGATCATGAATCTGGCCAAGAAGGAACGCGGCGCTCCGGCGATGATGTTGCTGGACCCCAACAGTACGGACCTCAGCGGCATGGAGGAAGAGAAGCGGACCAGGCGGCGTGGTCCAAAGGTCGCGAAGGACGCTCCAGAACCCCCGTCCCTCACCAAGAGCATCCTGAACGTCCTGAACGGCGGCAAGGACAGCGACAGCATCGAGCGCCTGGCGTTCGAGACGGACCCCACCCAGAACAACAACTATGCCAGCATCTTCCGTCAGAAGATGCGGCTCATCCCGGATCACATCCTCAAGCGGATTGCGATCCAGGACGACCTCGTTGCGGCCATCATCAACACCCGCGCCGCCCAGGTCCAGAGCTTCGGTCGGCCGCAGCCCGACCGGTTCAGCACCGGCTTCAAGATCGTGCCGGACAAGACCATCCTCCAGCGCATGAGCGGTGACGAGAAGAAGGCTCTCAACGACCGGATCGCCAAGCTGGAGAAGCGGCTCCTGACTTGTGGAGCGACGACCCAGTGGAAGGACCGGGAGCTTCTGACCTTCCCGCAGTTCCTTGGTATGGCCACGCGCAATGCTGTGGTGGTCGGCCGGATCGCGGTCGAACTCATCTACGTGAAGGATGCTTCGACTGGCCAGGAGCGATTCCACAGCTTCCGGCCCACTGACGCGGGTACCATCTTCCAGGCCAGCCCCCACAAGGAGGCGGGTGATGCTGTTCGCAAGGAGGCTCTCAACCTTCTGGAGCAGCTGAAGAACAAGGACCTCACGCCCGAGAAGTTCACCAAGGACGAGTATGCTTGGGTGCAGGTGATCAACGGGAAGCCAGTGCAAGCGTTCACCGAGAACGAGATGCTGGTCCACAACTTCTACCCGGTCACCGACGTGGAGCTTGATGGCTACCCCGTCACCCCGATTGACACCTGCATCAGCGCGGTCACGACTCACATCAACATCACCACCCACAACCGGCTGTTCTTCCAGTCCGGTCGTGCGAGCAAGGGCATGTTGGTCATCCAGTCGGACGACGTGGGTGAGGACACGGTCACTCGGGTTAAGCACCAGTTCCTGGCATCCATCAACAACGTCGGCAACAGCTGGCGAATGCCCGTCTTCGCGGTCGGCAAGGAAGACCAGATCACCTGGCAGCCGATCGATCAGGGCGGCCGGGACATGGAGTTCCAGTACTTGTCCGACACCAACGCCCGCGTCATCATGTCGGCGTTCCAGATCTCGCCCGAAGAGCTTCCGGGTTACCAGCACCTGAGCCGTGGTACCAACAACCAGGCGCTGTCCGAGAGCAACAACGAGTACAAGCTGGAGGCTGCCCGTGACGTGGGCATCCGTCCGCTCCTGGCCCAGTTCGAAGACTTCCTCAACGCCCGCATCATGCCGCTGCTGGATGAGAAGCTTTCTAGCTTCTGCGTCCTGAAGTTCGTCGGTCTCGACGCTGAAACGCCGGAGAAGGAAGCGGTTCGCCTGCAAGAGGGCATGGGCGTCTACATGACGTACGATGACGTTCTCCAGGTGGTCGAGAAGGAGCCGGTCGGTCCTCAGATGGGTGGCCAGCTGCCCCTGAACGCCATCTACAGCCAGAAGCTCGACGCCTACTTCACGGTTGGGGAGATCCTGGAGTACTTCTGCGGCAAGAAGGGCGCTGCTCAAGATCCGATGCTCCAGTATCGGCGCGATCCGTTCTGGTTCCAGCAGATCCAGCTTCAGATGCAGCAACAGCAGATGCAGATGCAGCAACAGCAGGCCATGATGGGTGGAGGCGGCGGGCCTCCGGGTGGGGGTGGGGAAGGCGGGCCTCCGGGTGGGGGTGGGGAAGGCGGGCCTCCGCAGGGTGATCAGCAGCAACAGGGTGGTCAAGGCGATCTCGCTACCGGCATTGATCAGGTGATTCAAAGTATGTCGAAGTCTGAGGCTCAGCTGCCTCCTAGTAGGAGGCGTTTGCTCGCTCAACACCGTCATACTGTGGGGCGGTTGATGGAGCAGATGGACAAAGACTTGGCCTCTCTTAACGGAGAAGTTCTGAAGGAAGCAGGCAAACACGTCCGGAAATCGGAATTTGATTGGCTGCTTGAGGGCTAAATGGATTCGGGCCAAGTGTACCACGTTTTTTGTGTAACTACCGGCAAGGCCTATGTGGGTCAGACATGGGGGGATTTGGCAAAACGGTGGGTGAGCCACTGTTATAAATCAAATTGTGTCAAGTTGGCAAGGGCTATCCGTAAGTATGGCCCAGACTCTTTTGTTTTGACTCCTCTTACACAGGCTTGGACACAGGAAGAGCTTGATGCGGCTGAACACTACTGGATTGGATTTTTCGATTGTATCCAGAATGGGTACAACATTCGTTCTGGTGGTTCGCGTGGTCGGCTTTCTTTGGAAACTCGTGAAAAGTTACGGCTTGTAAATTTGGGCAAAAAAGGCACGTCGGAAACGAAGTCTAAGATGAGCGCTTCCCAGACTAAGCGCTGGCGTGAATTTCAATTTACATCGGACGCGATTGCTAGAATCACTGCCGGGCAGTCTGGGCGTGTTCATTCTAGGGAAGAGCGACTTTTGCTTTCGAGGGCTCACGGCGGGCGATCGGTCGTGGTTTCTGAGTGTATGGTTTTTGATAGTCAGGCCCAGGCCGCTTCCATGCTTGGGGTAAGTCAGGGGCATATTAGTCTAGCTTTGCGTGGGCACCGGAAAACTGTGGGCGGTTTTTCTTTTAGGTATGGAGATTAGCCGTGCCCGCTCGCGTCAAAGGTCTGCCACCCGCAGCTGTCAAGCGCATCGTCCGGGAAGTGGACAACGTGTTCGACCGCCTGGCGGTTCGCTTCCTGGGGCCACGCATCCTGGGCAAGCAGATCTATGTCAACTGGAACGAGCACTTCAGCATCCCCGGCCTATTTGAGCGGGCGGCCAAGGAAGAGGGCGTCTCGCCCAACCCCAACACCTTGAACGAGATCCTGGAGGTGGCCTCGGGCTACCTTGACGCTCAGCGTGAGCGCACCAAGGCCAGGGTCATCCGGGAGGTCAACGCCTTCCTGGTGGACTCGAACCACAAGAAGGTGCGAACGGACCTGGATACGGCCCTGGCAGGCAAGCTCTCTGAGATCTGGAGCGAGACAGCCAGCAACGTGCGACGGATCGCGGATACTGAGGCCAACTACGCTCGCAACGTGGGCACCCTGGAGGGCATCGTCAAGGTGAACGCGGTGGCGGGGGTTGATGACCCGGTGGTCTATTTTATCCCTGTGAGAGATCAGGACCTGTGCGATGAGTGTCGCAATCTTCATCTTCGAAGGGATGGGGCAACACCGCGAGTGTGGAGGCTGTCAGAGGTTGGAAGTGGCTATCACAAGAAAGGAGAAGGTAACCCTAAAGTGGGGGGCCTTCATCCGAATTGCCGTTGCGTGATGGCGACTTTGATGTTGGGGTATGGGTTCAATAAAGCGGGTGCCGTTACCTACATTGGAAGAAGCCACAACGAGTTTGAAGAGCAACGAGAAAATTCAGAGGGAAGCTCGCCGTGAATCTAGTAGGCGTTGGAGGGCTACACATCTTGAGCGAGCCCGCGCCGCCTCTCGTGCTTCTTATTATAAACATCGCCAAAAGAACGCACTTGCCGCCAAGCTATACTACGAAGAAAACAAAGAGAAGCTTGCTATCAAGCGTCAGTCTCAACGTCATGTGAAGAAAGATCAAGACTTACGCCGCTTGTACGGCATCACACTTGAACAGTTTAAGCGGATGCTGGAAGCTCAGGGCGGTGGATGTTCTGTTTGTGGCGAGAAGGTTGGGAAGTTAGTGGTAGATCATTGCCACAAAACCCAAAAAGTTCGATCTGTTTTGTGCAATGGTTGCAATCGGGCACTGGGATATGTCAAAGAAAACCCCAATAAGTTAAGGGCCTTGGCCGCTTATGTGGAGGCGCATTTGGATGTCAAGCAGGGAGAGTAGGATTCGAACCTACATACTCAGAGTCAAAATCTGAGGTCCTACCGTTGGACGATCTCCCTATTCGTCACCCGTAGCTTCCGTCATGCGTCCAGGGCCCCTTCAGGGGTGACAGCTTCTTCGCCTTCGGCATCTTGGCGAGGTCGTGTTGAAGCCCATGGTTCCTCCTACAGCTTGATTTCCTCGTGCGTTGCCCAGATGCGCTCTCCTGGTGCCACTTTCTTCTCAGCCTTGGCCCAGGCCTCCTCGTGCGTCTCACCGCTCTCGACGCACTTGGGGCAGTCCACCTGGGCCTTGTCCTCGGTCATGTAGATGTGCCGGGCGTAGGTTGAGCGCTTGCCGCATGCTGTCCGCACGAAGATCCGGCCGTCGTTGAGGGTGGTCGTCGTCTTGAGGTGGGTGAGTGCCATGAGTGACGTTCTACAGGAGTCCGGGTTTTGTGTCAAGCGGGGTCCAAAAAAGAACCCTCGCAGAGCGGACCACCGATCTCTGCGAGGGTTCAAGGGGGCCTGGCTGCGGCCCTCCACCCTCTCGATTTGAGAGCACGTTCGAGAAGACGTGTG